>Ga0265313_10001627_pt1 | contig 20852 bp, 19 predicted proteins | sample 4123metaG_FD_203122 | JGI IMG/M metagenome (GOLD analysis project Ga0265313, IMG submission 203122) | Rhizosphere microbial communities from Carex aquatilis grown in University of Washington, Seatle, WA, United States - 4-1-23 metaG | ecosystem: Host-associated > Plants > Roots > Rhizosphere >...
CGGCGAGCGCGCGGAGCGTACTCCAGTACGCGAGCACGCTCGACGCCGGGATCGCGCCGCTATCGGCGAAAAGCGCCAGGCTTCTAGGGGTCTTCGGTTACCGGCTGCGGCCCCGGTACGATCCCCGCAATATCGGGATCGACGCCCGGCTCGACGGGGCCCTGATCGGCAGGGCCCTCCGCGCGGCGCTGCTTTCGCTTCGCGTCCTTCGCGCGCTGCTTTTCCTGGCGAGCACGCTCTTTTTGGCGTTTGGCAAAGGTGGTGTTCGATGCCATCTATAGCCGCTCCTCCTACCAGCGTTCGCGCTTCCCACCGCCACCGCCACCGCCACCGCCGCCGCCGCCGCCCCCGCGGCTCTGCTGGCGCTCCTCTGCCTCGTTCACTCGAAGTGCGCGGCCGTCGAGGTTCGCGCCGTTCATCTCCGAGATTGCCTTGGCAGCCTCTTGCGCCGTGCCCATCGTGACGAACGCGAAGCCGCGGGACTGCCCGGACTCCCGATCGGTCACGACATGTACGTCGGTCACCGAACCAAATGCGGCGAACGTGGTGCGAAGCGAGTCAGCGTTTGAGTTGAACGAAAGGTTGCCTACGTAGAGACGATTGCCCATGATATTGCTCTCGATTCTGCTTGGTCGTTGCCGTCTCGCAACTTCGCGGATCCCAGAATCGAGAGAGCGTCGTCGTGCACGGTGAACGTCGTTGCTTACGCGGAGGTAGATACTCCCCGAAGGACCGATGCGCAAGGAGGACGCGTGCATGGGATCGCGGCGTTCGAATGCTCCGGCAGAGCCACAAAGCGTTCGGCCTCGAGCGCACGAGCCGCGGTAGCGGCGGCTACCGAGCGGCTGGAGGCGTCCGGTACCCCACCGACACGCCGAGGATGTTCACGATGCCGCTATAGCTTCCCGGAAACTCAGGCAGGGTGCTTGTCTTCTTCAGGACGAACAGAAGCTGATAGCCGAGGTCCACGTGGAGACCCGACGGATGGGTGTACCCTCCCCCCACGGCGAGGTTCAGTCGGTCCGAGTCGGGGACGTCGGGCGCCAGCGTGCTCCCAGCAGACGGAGTCGGATCGTAGAGGACACCGGCGCGAATGCGCCAGGACTCGTCGATGGCCGCTTCGGCGCCGACGTGAACGTTGACCGTGTTCCTCCAGTTCTTGGGCTCCGACGTGTCGAGTGTTCTCGTCACGTCGTTGGGAAAGTGGATATCGATCGAGTGGAACTTCGACCACCCGTACCACTGGACGTCCGCGTCGATGACCAGGTTCTTGATTGGATGCGACGAGGCGCCCATCTGGAGCACATCCGGCGTTACCAAAGACGTCGTCACGCGCTGGTCGCGGAAGATCGCCTGGAACTCGGTGGGGACGTGGTCGAAGTGCGAGTCGCCGTCGAATTCGAACTTCACGGCGCTTCGATAGTGAATGCCGAGGGATAGGTACTGCGGAACGGCCTCGAACTGCGCGCCGACATTCGCTCCGGCGCCCCAAGCGCCGGCGCCCAATTCGGTGGACACTTCGCCCGCGCCCGTTTCGACCTTCCTCTGCAAGTCGACGGTCGCGCGCACCGCCTGGAAGCCGGCGCCCACGCGAAGCGGCCCGAATCGATATGCGACGGTCGGGTTGAAATCGTACGTGGAGAACGACGACTGCGTGATGAGTGACTTTCCCGACCACTCCCCCGGCCACGCGAGGCTCAGTCCAAACGGCGTGAAAACGCCGATGCCGATCGACAGGTCGTCGGTTATCCCGCCGCTTTCGTATGCCTGAAAGGGAGGCACGACCCGGAACGAGTTGCCCGTCGAGACACCGCCGGGGCTCTTGTATTGGAACGAGGGGATGATCAGCGAATCGCCGACCTGGGCGTCGAAGATCTTGCCCTGGGCGATGCCGGCTGGGTTGTAGAAAATCCCCGACGAGTCGTCGACCATCGCGGTCATGGCGCCGGCCATGCCGGTGCCCCGGGCCGATTGGACGTCGAGCGCGATGCCGGCGGCCTTTGCGGGACGGGCGAAGGCAAGGAGAACGAACGCGGCGTACGGAGAGATGGCCGCAACGCGTCTCTTCATGGGGATGGCTCTCCGCATTGGTTGGGGCGGCTTGCTCACTGGAAGGTGCCGGTCGCGAGGAACGCCGCGGCCTGCGTCTGGGCCTTGATGGTCAAGGCGAGGGACTGCGGAGTCGCCGCCGGAGGCTGCAACAAAAAGCCGTGGCGCGAGCTGGGCGGCGCGCTGGTGGTGTCGAATCCGTCGGCCGCGTCCGTGAACTCGTAGCAAAAGAGGGGCGCCATGCAGCCGAAGCTCGGTGGCGTGTTGGAAAATGGGCGGTCCGCCGCGGAGACGAGCGCGAGGTTCGACGGGTTCGGCACCGTTTCATCGCCCTCGATGAACTGGATGAAGGCCTTACGCTTGGCGTTGGGCGCCGTCACGCCCGGCGCGATCGTGACGGGATGGGTCAGGCGCCATCCCATGTTCGCCGGGTCTGCCGGATCCAAGATCCATTGGGCAGTCGCAAGGAACTGATCGAACGCGGGAGTTCCTTGCAGGATCCCCTGGGCTTGGAGCCCCGCCAGAAGCGCCGTCCTTTGTGCCGCGAACGACGGCGCGGTCAGGATAATCTGAGGCAACTCGCCCCCCGGCACGTTGAGCACGACATTGTCCGTGTCGGGGGAAACCGCGTTGAAGAGCGTTCCGAGAATACCGCCGAGGCTCTGACCGACGTAGCCGATCTTCGTGAGATCGAACGTCGCTGTGCCGCCGGCGGCGGCGATCCGCGCGGCCAGCGAGTTCGAGCCGGTGACACGCATCGTATGGACGAGCTGCGCGAGGTCGATGACTTGCTGGCGGAAGTTGTCACGCGTGGCGAAGAAGTTCGTCAGGCTGAAGATGTTCCAACCGCTGATGATCGGGCGTCCGCCCGAGTCGCGCATGAAATCTCCGCCTTCGCACTTCCCGTCGGCCTCGCAAGCGCCCATGTTCGCCGCTTTGCACCCGAGGTTCCCAGTGGGATCGGGGCCCGCGGCGACGTTGAGCCCCGGACAAGCAATCCGCGTCGAGTCCACGCGCGCGACGCACCGGCCGACGAGCGGTAGCTCGTTGCACGTCATCGTCGTCGGCTCGGCGCAGGCGAAATCGTCGGTCACGGTCAACCCCAAAACCTGCGAGAGATACGCCCCCGAGCCGGTGCACGAGGTGCGCTCGCCGTGGAACAGAACGTCGGTCGCGATCGTCGCCTGCCCGGCGGCAGCGAGCGAGTTGGCGATCGCGAGGAAATCGTTGCGATCGCGCGTAAAACCATGGCCGAAGATAGTGATCGGATATCCGCCGGCCGGCGGCGGCGTGGCGGGCAAGGAGAGGGCGAAGGTCACGGGTTCGGGCGCGGGATGCTGGACGTCGAGCGTTCCGCCGGGGCCCGTCACCGCGACGGGCGTCTCGAAGACCCCGAGGTAGAACTTCCCGATCGCACCGATCGGAATGGGCTGCGCCGTCGCTCCGGCGGCGGCCGTGTACTGCGCGGTCGCGTCTGCAAAGATCACGGGGCCTTGCGGCAGGGCCTGAATCGGCGCCGACCCCACGTATGCATGGAGCGCGTCGAGGAGCGTGGCTTCCGATTGGGTGGTGAACGCCCACGCGATCGCGAGGCTCGTGCGCGGCACGCCGCCCGCCTCCAGCCCGTCGAGCGCCGGAGCCAGGGCCGCCCGCAGGGCTTCGAGCTGCACGGCCTGCGCGTCGGTCAGGACGTTGACCTGGGATTTGCCGTTCATCGCGATGGGTTTCTTCGAGCGCACAAGCGCAAACGCCGGAGTCGGTACGACGGGCTTGCCGGAGTCGTCCTTCAGCCCGGTTGTCACGTAGGCGAGGTACGTGGTCTTTTCGTCGAGCGGCACGTTCAACTGCCACTGGAGCTGCTGCGGCGAAGTCTGCGGCGTCCCGTCGGTGTGCGGACTCGACAGGCAGTTGACGCAGGGGGTGTAGACGGGCGGAGGCGTTTGCTCGGGCGTGGGCGCGCTCGAGGCGAGACGAATCAATCCCACGGAGCCCGTCGCCAACAAGTTCACGGTGGGATCGAGCCGGGCCTGCGCGACCGCGTCGTTGGCGGCTCCGTTCTCGCTGATGGGAGCGGCGATCGTGGAGAAGCCGTCCAGCGTATTCAGCCCGCAAACGAGCTGCGTCGCCGAGTCGGTAGCCGTTGCGCAGTCCGACGCCGTAAGCGGCGCTTGCGTAACCGGGTTGGGCAGCGCGACCTGGCCGCTCGTCGAACGGAGCACATCGTTCGGGAACGGGATGACGCCGTGCGCCGGGTCGAACGTCACCTCGCCCGCGTCGACGATGGTGAACGTCCAGACAATCGGGATCGAGCTCGCGTCGGGAAGGTGCGCGAGAGCCACGACTTGCGCGACGAGAGGCGCGTAGCCACGGCGGATGGTCTCGAGCTGGATCGCCGTCTTGGTTTGATCGGCGAGTCTGGCCGCCGGGTCCGTGTACGTCGACGGAATGACGTCCACCGCCGGTGTGCAGGGGGACATGAGATCGGGCAGGCCACCGGCCTCGGACTGACAGGAGACGAGCGGATTCGGACTGGAAACGAGGGCCCAGGTCGGCGAGCCGATCACCGGCTCCCCGTTCGCCCCGGTCAAACGACCGGGGCCCGCGATCAAGGCGACTGCGTACCGATGTGCGCGCGTCCAGCCGGCCGCGGGCGGCTGCTGGTCGATTGCGTTCGAAGCTTTGTCGAAGACGGGCGCGGGGAGCCCAGTCACCTGCGTGGGGACGGTTCCCGGAGTGATGTCGAGGACGACGATATTCTGCGGGACCACAGTGGCCGGGTCGAGCGGTCCGCTGAAGAACGCTTGCGCGGTCGACTCGAACGGAAAGCCGTTCAAAGAACCGAGGTAGTCCTGATTGAACTCCGTCTGCGCGGGGGAATCTCCAGGCGAGGTGGGAACAGCCACCTTCCCGCCCGCTATCGCAAGATCGTTCGGCAGGGGAACCACCGGTGGCGTCGCGGCGAGATCGAGCTGAGCGGTCACGGTCGGACTCGGGGGCGGGTTCTGCTTGATGTCGGGCGCGCACGCTCCGACGAGCAAGACCAACGGCAGGAATCTCCTCACCACGCGACCTCCCGTCCTGGGTTCATTCGATTCGGGCCTCAACACTAGGTGGAACGACGGCGGCCGTGAGGCTCGTTTTTCTTCGCCGCCCCTCGCCCGGTTCGAGTAGCGCAGAAAATGCGCCGCCGCTGTCGCTCGCGCAAGCTACCCCGTCCATGACGAGCGTCCTCAAAGACAGGACGGCGGCGGTGGCTACACTCCATTCCGAGGGCGAATGGAACCGAAAACACTTCATGGCGCACTGGCTCGGGGCAGCGCGCGCTTCGTCTCGGAGGCGATCGACGAGCGCGGCGGCGCCGATCCGATCTCGGAACTCTACGCGGCGCGGCGCGCATCGTATTCGCTCTTTTCGCTCCACCTGCGGGACGCGGACTGCGAGGCGTTGCGCCCGTACCTTTTCCCGCGGCCCATTCCGCGAGCCCCTGGCGACAAGCCGGTCACGTGTCTGAATCTCATCGACGGAACATGGATCCGGCCGCCCGAGCTCGTCCCCATGAAGTCCCTGGCTGACCGCAGAATCACCCTCTTCGACATGGCGCGGTCGCGCGAGAACGACTGCCGACTTGCGATCGACCGCGCCCACGCGTTCTGGACCTCCTTCGAGTGGGCGAAGGAGGGCCTCGCGTATCGCAAGCACGTGGTCAAGAACCTGTCGCGCTTACTCGAGTATTTCTACGAAGAATGCCTGGACGAGCTCCGGCAGCAGACGCCCAAGACGCGCCTCGAAGCCGACAAGGATTTCTGGGAGGCCAAACGGGCGGCCGACCACCTCGAGGGCAATGCCGAGAAGGCCATGGCCGGCGAGATTGTGCCGACGATGATCAGCGGCCAGTCGTATTGGAAGGACGCGTTCATCCCCGCGGGCGTGTGCACCGTCATCACGCCGATGAACTTCATTTACGGAATTCCCGGGATTCAAATGGTCGGCTGTTACTTGAGCGGGTCGCCGATGATCTTCAAGGGGCACCCGTTCAGCGCGATCACCAGCACGACTCTGGTGAAGATGCTCGTCGCCGCGGGGGCCGACCCCCGCGCCGTCCACAAGCTCGAGGGTTTCGGCGGCGACGTGAGCCCGATCGTGAGCGACGAGAGGATCGCCGTCGTGAGCGTCACCGGAAGCGCCGAGACGGCGAAGTCGCTCCAGGCCGCACGCGGCGTGAGGCCGGTGCGCTTCGAGGGGGGCGGGTGCAACTGGGCGTGGATCGACGATGGGTATTCGGACGCGGAGCTCGACAAGATCGCCGCGCGACTCGCCTACTCGAAGCTCTCCCTGGGCTCGCACAAATGCACGAGCTTGCACGGAATCGCGGCCAGCCCGAAGACGCTCGACCGGATCGAACCGAGGATCGCCTCGGAATTGGCGACGTGGACGACCGCCGATCCCCGAGCAGCCGCGCCGAACGAGACGAAAATCGTCAGCCCCCTCATGGTTCACAAGGCGAGTACGGTGAGCAGCATCCAAGACAGTGCTCGCGCCGCGGGGGTCCAGGTCCTGCTCGAGGGCGGCAGAGTGACGACGGGCGACTACGCGCAAAACGCGGAGGTCGCGGCGCCGGTGGTGCTCGGACGCGTGACCGCGGAAACCAGGATCCAGGTCGACTGGGACGGCCGGACAAAGGCCATCGCGCTCGCGACGACGGAGCTCTTCATGCCCGTCTTGGTCACTATGGAAACGCCCACGTTCGAGGGGTTCGTTCGGTTTTGCCTGGAGGTGAACCCGCACGACCTCGCGACGAGCCTGTGGACCCGCGACGACGCCAAGCTCGCGTTCGCACGGCGCACGCTGGGCGGCATGCTCAAAGAGAACGACGGCACCGACAGCGCGCTCGAATGGGAGGAGTTCGGGGCGAGCGGCGTCGGCGAGAGCGGGAACACCGGGGTCGGGGACGCGGCCGCGACGATCTCCATGTTCTGCCGCAAGCAAAAGGGACGGCACTTCGTATTTTGACCCGGTGGCCTGGCGCGCTTGAAAAAATGGCCTGGCTCGCCTATGAGACGCGCATGTCGACCGCCCAAGAAGTCGCCCAGAAGAGGTTCGACGAGGAAGACAAGGTCTGGACCGGCCCGAAGTACATTCGGCTCGGGCTGGTGACGCTCCTGATTGCGATATCGACCATTTACTACATGTCGACGACCGCTGGCTGCTCGCTCCAGATCGTTCCCTAGAGCGGCGCCGTCGAAATACGATCGCCTTCGGCGATTGCGCTCGCCGCAGCGAGCCGGCGCTTCCCTCGGTTTTTCCCTCTGGCGATGCCCGAAAAGCGCGGGCGATCGAGCGCGCTTTGGCAGGAGCGATTCCGGGTCCAGAGCGAGCGAGGCCGGCGGCAAGCGCGCACTGCGTCCGATCGTAACGACTCTACGCGGAATGGCGCGACGCCCGACCGTCTCGGCGCCTTCGTGGCTGGCTCAAGTTGCACGATTGCGACAGTTCCGTCAGCGGGTCGAATCATGCCGGGAGAAACCTACGCGCCCGAACAAGGTTTCCGCCGGAGGGTTCCATGACCAACGATCGTCGTACGTTCCTGAAGCTCGTGAGCGCTGGCGCGCTCGCTTCGGCTTTTCCGTCAAGCATAAAGCGAGCGCTGGCGATTCCCGCGCACCACCGCACGGGCACAATCGCCGACGTCGAGCACATCGTCATTCTAATGCAGGAAAACCGCTCCTTCGATCACTATTTCGGCACGCTCCGGGGCGTCCGCGGATTCGGCGATCCCCGGGCCGTCGCCCTTCCCTCGGGAGCCTCCGTCTGGCACCAGCCCAACGGAACCGCAACGGTATTGCCCTTTCACCCGGACGCGCCGAATCTTGGATTGCAGTTCCTGCAAGATCTCCCGCACGGCTGGACGGATACGCACAGCGCGTGGAACGGAGGGAAATACGATCAGTGGGTGCCCAGCAAAGGCACGACGACGATGGCGTATCTGACGCGGGACGACATTCCGTTTCACTATGCGCTCGCCGACGCGTTCACCGTTTGCGACGCGTACCACTGCTCGATCATGGGACCGACCGACCCGAACCGGTATCACATGTGGACGGGTTGGGTAGGCAACGACGGCGCGGGCGGCGGACCGGTGCTCGACAATGCGGAAGCCGGCTACGGCTGGTCCACGTACCCTGAGATCCTGCAGAAGGCTGGAGTCAGCTGGAAGATCTATCAAGACGTTGGGGCCGGGCTCGATGCGGCCCACTACTGGGGCTGGGGAGACAACGCCTACATCGGAAACTACGGGGACAACTCGCTCCTCTATTTTCATCAATATCAGAACGCGCAACCGGGCAGTCCCCTCTACGAGGGAGCGCTGACCGGGACCAACATCTCCCAAGGGGGCACGCTGTTCGACGTCTTTCGCCAAGACGTCCTCGCCAACAAGCTCCCGCAGGTGTCGTGGATCGTCGCCCCCGAGGCCTATACGGAGCACCCGAATTGGCCGGCGAACTACGGCGCCTGGTACGTGTCGCAATTTCTCGACGCCCTCACCGCCAATCCGGAAGTTTGGAGCAAGACCGTTCTCTTCCTCGTATACGACGAGAACGATGGGTTCTTCGACCACGTGGTTCCACCCACGCCGCCGCAGTCGCGGGCGGAAGGGATCTCCACGGTCGACACGACCAACGAAGTTTTTCAGGGCAATTCCGAGTATGGCGCGGGACCCTACGGGCTCGGCGTCCGTGTTCCGATGATTGTCGTTTCTCCGTGGAGCAAGGGAGGCTGGGTCAGCTCCGAGGTGTTCGATCACACTTCCCTCATCCGATTCATCGAACGTCGCTTCGGCCTGATCGAGCCGAACATCACCGACTGGCGCCGGGCAGTCGCTGGGGACCTGACCTCGACCTTCAATTTCGAATCCCCGAACGATGCAGTCGTGTCGTTGCCGAGTACTACGAGCTACGTGCCCCCGGACGGCGTGAGGCATCCGGACTACGCGCCCACGCCGCCGACGACGCAGGCGCTGCCGAAGCAGGAACCCGGGATTCGGCCTGCGCGCCCCGTGCCTTACGAGCTGCACGTCTCGGGAGAAACAGACTTTTCAGACGGTTCCGTGAAGCTGCGCTTCGGCAATTCGGGAAAGTCCGCCGCGGTGTTCCACGTGCGCTCCGCCAAGAGCCAAGTGGGGCCCTGGACGTACACCGTCGGGCCCGAAGCACACGTGTTCGACACCTGGAAAGTCCGGGAAGACGGACAGACGACGTACGATCTATGGGTCTACGGGCCGAACGGCTTCCTTCGTTCGTTCCGGGGCAGCGTCGCCGGCAGAGAGAAGGCAAGCCTATCGGTCAAGAGCACATACGACCGTGAGGGCTCGGGCATTACCCTGGATGTGTGCAATCGGAGCGCGGAAGCCACCAAGGTGCGAATCTTGGACGTCTACGGCGACCAATTGATCGCCCGCTCACTCGCGGTCGGCGAAAGCCTGACGTGGCATTGGTCGTTGGAAAAGACGTTCGGCTGGTACGACTTGTCCATCGAAGTCGAGTCGGATTCGAGCTTCAAGCAGCGGCTGGCGGGACACGTCGAGACCGGCAAGGACAGCGTGACGGATCCGGCGATTGGGGCGCGCTGAGTTTCCTCGAATTGGAGAGATGGGCCGACCCGGGCTTCGGAGTTTGGGTTGGCCTGTCCCGATCGGACGCGAGACCGAACGCGCACGTTTGTAGGAACATAGTGGCAATCGCCAAGACTGTGCTATATGGGGCCTCTCCATGGCCACATCACTTCAAGCCACACTCAATGACCTCGCCGCCTCTTTCGCTGAAAGCGTCCTAGAGGCCATCCGGGGCATTTCTCTGAACGAGCTAGTCGAGGGAAGCGCGCAGGTGCGACGAGTTGGTCGCCCGAACCGGATGCCTGCTGCGGCGGCTCCTGCCGCGCCGCCCGCGAAAAGGGCAGTCGCGTCCAGCGGGCGACTGCCCCGTCGTTCCCAAGAGGACATTGCGGCGGCGCTTGCGCAGGTGGTCGCGCTGGCGAAAAAGCATCGGGAGGGCCTGCGGGCGGAACAAATCCGGACCGAGCTTGGCCTCCAGCCCAAGGAGATGCCGCGGATACTGAAAGAGGGCCTGCAGAAGAAGGCACTCAAGAGCAAAGGTCAGAAGCGGGCTACGACGTACTTCGCGACGTGACGCGGAGCGGAGTCGGGCCATCCTTTTGCGGGAGGGGTATCGCCGTCACGACGGCGCAGATTCGGGTGGCCACGCGCCGACGCGCGAACTTCGCGTGACTTGGGAAACGGACCTGGGTCCTACGCCCTTGGCGAGGCGCCCAGCGTCCTCTCGTTCGACGCTTTGATCTCGGCCGTGAACGTGGTCTCCTGCAAGGGCTCGACACGACCTTGGTAGAGTCGTTGAGCCTGACAGGAGCCCGCCCATGCCCAATCCGTTTGCTCACATCGAACTTACGACCGGTGACCTCGGTGCAGCGAAGAAGTTTTACAAGAAACTCTTCGATTGGAAGCTGAGCGATTCCCCCATGGGGACAACGGGCGGCATCTATACAATGGTTGCTCCGGGCAAGGGCCCGGGCGGGGGCATGCAGGCGAAGCCGATGCCGAACGCGCCCGTGGCGTGGATGCCTTATGTCGAAGTGGACAACGTAAAGAAAATTCTCGCGAAAGCGGAGAAGGGTGGCGCGACGGTAGTCGTCCCGGTCACGGACATCGGGAAAAACGGGATTATCGGTGTCTTCGTGGACCCGACCGGCGCCACGCTCGGAGTCTGGTCCAAGGCAAAGCCAGCGAAGAAGAGCGCCAAGAAGGCTTCCAAGCGCAAGTGACTTGAGGCCGCGCCAACGGCCTCACCGATGTCCTCGCACATAGTCGCGCGTTCGGCGGAACTGGGCGTGAGCCGATGTAGCGGCTGCCTGCTACTGTCAATGCTGAGCCGATCCTGGACTTCATTGGAGCCCGCGAAATGAAGAAAATTCTCCGCCATCAACACGCATCGCATCGCTTCCCCCTCTTGCTGGCATGGTCCGCTCCGGTCGGGCTCGCGGCCGCGATGCTCGGCGGCCATCTGGGGTGTTCCAGCGACTCATCGACGGCGGCCGGGCCTCCAAGCTCGTCCTCGTCGTCGGGAAGCTCCGGGAGCGTGGAACCCGGCTCGACCAACGGAACCGGGGGGACTGACACCGGCCCGGCCACTTCATCGGGGGGAGGATCCAGCTCGAGTTCGGGGGGAACGTCTTCCACTGGAGGCGGCGGCGGGGGCGGTGCCGCCGGTGCCGGAACCGGAACGGGCACTGGGACCAGCGGCAGCAGTTCCAGTTCGGGTGGCACGTCCTCGGGCGTATCGAGCGGCGGTTCATCCAGCGGTGGAGTGGGAACCGGTACGGGGACTGGCACCGGCGGCGGCAAAACCGGAACCGGAACCGGAACGGGCACCGGAACCGGAACGGGCACCGGTGCAGGCGGCGGCGACGGCGGATCGGCCGCCTCCGGATGCGCCGGCAAGTCATACAAGCTCTGCGAGGACTTCGAGACCGGAACCGCAGGCGCTCTTCCGACGGGGTGGACGCAGTACAAGGGATACGGCGCTGCATCTCCGCAGAACGTCGTCCTCGACACCGCCCAGTTCCACTCGGGAGCGATGTCGCTGAAGAGCGACGACTTGGGCAAGAGCGGCGCCGCACGCGCCCAGAAGAGCCTCTCGGCTCTCGGAGCCACGGCGACCAAGCACTGGGGTCGCATTTTCTACAAAGTGCAGACCCCCGTGTCGACGACGTTCCTCCACACCACCTTCGTCTCTCTCTTCGGTTCAGCCGGCGAAGATCGCATCGTGGATACGGTCAAGAGCGCCGGCGGCGGGATGCACCAGTGGCTCTACAACTTGCCCAGCGACGCGTGCAGCAAAGGCTCTGCCTACAACTGGACGTATGACGCCAATTGGCACTGCGCGGAGTGGTACATCGACGTCAGCACGAACGCCTATCGGTTCTTCTCCGATTCGATGGAGGTGACGTCGATCGGGTTCACCGGGCAGACCTGCTCGATGATGTCGAATCCGTACCAGGACGTCATCGTGGGCGGCACGACCTACCAGGCGCCCACGGCACCGTGGATCATGTGGTTCGACGACCTCGCGATCGACGACAACCAGATCGGCTGCCAGTAGAGCTGCGCTGCCGGACAGCGGCACCAGCGCCTGGCCGGAAAAACGTGTCTTGGCCTGCGCTTGAGAGCACCGACGGGGCGTTTTGTGCAATGCTCGGCGCTCCGATGCCGCCCCTTCGTTCTCTCGCAACCCCTCTCTTCGCCGCGTCCGTCCTGGTCTCGTGCGGAACGGGCCCGACCGGCCGAGTAACGACCGCGAACAACACGCGCGGCGAGGACCCCTGGCTCGTGGGCGAGCGATGCACGCCCGACACCCCGGCCGACCCCGCCCCGCGGATCGAAGTGCTCGCCCAGGGAAATGGCCAGCCGGTCACGACGGGCGTGACGGTTCGCGTTCATTACGTGGCAAGCTTGCCCAACGGAACGATTCTGCACGACTCGCATGAAGGCTCTCTGCCGAGCGAGATAATCCTGGGGAGCACCAAGACATTCTGCGGTTTCGAGCGGGCCTTGATGGGCATGCGTCCAGGGGAGCAGCGTCGCGCCCTGGTTCCGTGGTCACTCGCGTTCGGAGAGAGCGGGAGGCCCCCCGAGATTCCCCCGCGCGCCGATCTTGTCCTCCTCATGGACCTTTATCTACCGGCTGACGTCATCATCGAGCACGGCATGCCTCCGTCCAATCCGAGTGGTGGCGGCCCGAGGAGGCGCTGAGCAAGGGTCGCTCACGGAATCCTCCTGCCCTGGGCGGCTTCCCACAGTCGATACCAATCGGCTCGGTCCAAACGGATGGTCGCGGCCCGGGCGGCGGCGCGCATTCGTTCGACCTTGTTGGTGCCGACGACGACCATCGGTGCCGCCGGCATCGCCAGGATCCAGGCAATGGCGAGCGCCTCGGGCGGTGCGTCGTCATAGCGGAGCGCGATGTCGCGACAAGCCGCGCGGATTCGGGTGGCCGCTTCGTCGCCCTCGCGAAAGAGCCTGCCCCCTCCGAGCGGAGACCAGGCCATCGGCCGCACGCGAAGCCGCTCGCACTGTTGGAGGATCCCGTCGTTCATCGGCTCCATCCGAAAAAGCGAGAGCTCGATTTGGTTGGTGACGAGCGGCGCCGCGAGGCGACTCTGGAGTGTTTCGAATTGGGCGAAGGAATAATTCGAAACGCCGGCACTCCGGATCTTTCCGTCGCGCAGCAAGCGCTCGAGACCAGCCGCCGTCTCGTCTGCCGGGGTCAACCAGTCCGGGCGATGAATCAGGAGAAGGTCGAGATGGTCGGTCCCCAAGAGGCGCAGCGACTTTTCCGCGCTCTTGACGATCCGCTCCGCCGTCGCGTCGTAGAATGCGACCTTACGTTCCGGATGGCGTGCATCGGGAACGTAGATCCCGCACTTCGTGACGATCTGCAGTTTCGCGCGTAGCCCGGGGCTATGGCGCAGCGCGGCACCGAGGTGAGCTTCGACTTCGTATTTACCGTACACTTCGGCTGTATCGATCGTCGTGATGCCCAGCTCGACGCACGCCTCGAGCCGAGCAGCGAGCGCTTGCGGAGCTGCGGCGGCCGGGTCGTCGAAGAGCCGCCAAGTCCCGCAAACGAGGCGCGAGAACGGCGGGATTGCGGGGTTGGGTTCGTTTGCCATTGTTCGTCGTTCCTCGATGAGGGGCCCGGAGAATGGTCGCAAACCCGCGGGCCTATCGCCAGCGCGGGCAGCGCGGGCAGCGCGGGCAGCGCGGGCAGCGCGGGCAGCGCGGGCAGCGCGGGCAGCGCGGGCAGCGCGGGCAGCGCGGGCAGCGCGGGCAGCGCGGGCGAGAGGGGCGGTGCGGCAAGGGGCCAGCGTTACCGGGAGACGCGGTAGTCACAGCGGTTTTTTTCACGTTTTCCGTGACGGATGCCGATATCGCCGGGGTGACCGTTGCTTGTTCGAGGGAGTGTGCGAGGTTAGGATGCGTTGTTTTCGAACGCTCCGGGGGCGCCGCGTAAGCGATCCGGGGTGCGAACGAAGCCATACTCCCTAATTGAGAGAGACTGAAGCTCATGAATCAATTCGCCCATTCGCACCTTGCCGGTCTGTTGGTCGTACTCGGTGCCGGCGTTTGGAGCGCGTGCAGTTCCCAACCCGCGAGCCAGTCGGTCGGCAATCCGTCCGCGAGCGGATCGTCGTCCGGGTTCGAAAGCAATCCGTCGGGGGGCGGCAGCTCATCGAGCAGTTCGGGCGGGGAAACCGGGAATGGGAACGGCGGGGCCGTCGGCGGCGGCAACTCGTCTTCCGGCACGAGTTCGTCGACGACCGGTGGATCTTCCAGCAGCGGGTCGACCACTCCCGCCAACACGGGCAGTTCGGGGGGCAGCAGCTCTGGCAGCACGCCCCCACCGGGCGGGAGCTCGAGCGGCGGGCCGGCCATGGCGGGCAGCTCCAGCGGGGGCTCTCACGTGGGAGGGAGTTCGAGCGGCGGGCCCGGAGCCGGCGGCTCCCCCGACGCTGGACAAGTTGCCAGCGGCGGTGGTGGGGGCGACGCGAGCGTCGTGGTCCCTGCCGGTTGCACCCTGCCTTCGCCTGTGAGCTTCAAGACGGACATCCAGCCGTTCCTCGCCTCGTCTTGTGGCAAGGGCGGCAACGGCGGCAACGCTGCCAATGGAGGCTGCCACGTGCTCGATGCCACCTCGACCGTGGCGAGCGGCGGATATGACCACGCCTACGACTGGATCACGGGCACTTCCCACGCGTCGTCTTGCCCCGAAACGCCGACGCCATTCCGGTTCCAGGTCGTGATGGCGGTCATCGCACAGGCCGACCCGGCGTCTTGCTCGAAGTGCGGAATCATGCCGCCGAGCGGCGGAACGGCTCTCACTGCGTGTCAGACCGCGACGCTGCAAGCGTGGCTCAACGAGCCGTCGGTCACGCAAATGCACCGGAACGATGGCATTTCGCCCGCGACGCCATACGCGATGCCGCCGTACAACTGAGGCCGCCGCCGGATCACCGGGAAAGCGGCCTCAAAGCGCGGCAGGCACGGCGCAGCGTCCGTTCGTGCACGTGTACCCCTGCGGGGCCCCGCAACAGTCGGCGGCTTGGATGCACTTCTCGTAAAGGTTCGAACATCCAACCGCGGTGGGCATGCAAACGAGGCCGCCGCCGTCGGGCGGCTGCCGGCAAAAGCCGTCGCAGCACTGGTCGCCCGTCGTGCATGCGCTGCCGTCCGGCCTGCACGGTTCGACCACCCAGTAGCCCTTCATGTCGCCGGCTTCGAGCTCTTGACCGGGGAGATAAAACGCCGGGTGGCTGGGGTCTTTCCCCGCCGTGGGATTCTCATCGATCGCCGCGACCCACAGCTTCTTCGTCACCGGATGGTCGATGGGTGAGTACGAGTTGGTCTCGTAGGGATCGCCTTGCGCGACGTTTCCGTACGCGCGCCTGGTCGTGAAGACCACCCAATAGTAGCCGCCCGACGCGACCGGGTTCACCGTAGGCTCGTAATTGTATATCGTATCGGTCGGGTGATTCGGGACGACAGGCAAATAAGAAGTCGTGCAGTCGCTGCCGAAACCGTTGAGCGCACAAAGGCGCTGCGGCGGGAACTTCGCCGCCATGCGCGCGTCGGCGATCATCAGCTCGGCGGTGCCGTTCTCGTAGGTGTTGAGCGGGGAGCCGCCCCCGGACGGCGTGATCGTGCTTTGAAAGACGACCGAGTTCCCATCAGGCGTAAATGCTGGCCAGCCCGCGATGCGCTTGGAGTCGCGATAAATCTCCCGGATGTTGGAGAACGCATAGGGCGGCGCCGCACACGTGACACTGCCGGCCTTGGCGCCACAATCGAAGTCCATCACCGCGAGCGACGCCCCGTTGCCGGCGGCGACGCCCGCGTCCGCCCCTTGCTGCGCCTGCCAAAAATCGAACGCGACGTGGCGGCCGTCGGGCGAAAAGGCCGGAGTCACCGCCTTCGAAACAATGTTGGTAAATCCAGTCGACGGGATCGCAAGGAGCGTGTCTCGCGAAAAGAGGTCCGAGTTGCCCGTGTAACAGTGAAAGTTGTCGTTCGAGTTGGCGAGGACGAACGTGCCGTCCGGGTAGACGCCCGAGTACGTGAATTTGCCGATGATATCATTGTATTGGAGGCCACCCTGGGTCTCGAGCGTCTGATCGTAACTCTTGATGAGTGACCCGCCGCTCGTCAGGCTGTACGACCCGCCGAATCCGTAGTCGCTCGCACCGGTATTGGCCACCTCGTTCGTGAACATCGTCGAGCCGTCTGCAGATACCTCGTGGCAGGAGTGACAGCTGCCCTGAAGGGAGGGAATGGCAAGCGAGGGGCTCGTCTGGCCGGGCTGGATGGCGAGGACTGCGCCGGTTACCGTCCCCGGAGTGCCGTTCAGCGACGAGTTGTAGGAACCGTAGTAAAGGGTGCCCTGAAGGATGGCGGGCGCGATGGTCCAGTTCTCGGCGATCGGCCCGAAGACGCCGTCGGCCGTCGCAATGACGACTTCGACGTGGAGTGGGTCACCCTCGTTGCTGTGCGTGGCTTGATCCCATGCTTGGGCGTCGAGCGGCTGGCGCATGAGCTGGGCGCCGCTCAGCGACGGCGCGAATGCGTAATAGCCTTTGAACTCGTAATCACGCTGAGTCAGGTGCACGTAGACCGAACTCGCGACGTGCGTCGTCTGCCACTGGAGCAGCGGCGCGAGAATGCCTCGCGGCCAGACGGTCTTGTCGTACGGATAAAGAAAGCTCAGCTCCTGCGACGAGGCGGGCGCCTTCATCGGCCCCGAAAATGCCGTTGGGTCCGCGGCCACTCCGGGCCCCTCCCCGCCGACGCCGCCGGGGCCGCCCGGCCCGGCGTCCCCGACTAGAGCCGGTCCGCCGTTCCGAACGACGCTGATGCGCACGGTGAGGCTCGTCGAAGCGGCGAGGCTCCCATAGCTCGCGCTTACCGCCCCTACTCCTGCGACGACGCCGGTCGCCTGGAAAACGCCACCCGTGGGATCGAGGGTGCCCAAATCCCCTCGATTGAGCGAGAATTTCGCCGCGACAGCGTGTCCGCCCTCGATCGCCTGAAACGTCAAGGGAGCGGCGGTGACGACGCCGTTCTGGATCGTGACATTGAGGACGGGATCAGCCGGAAGGATCTCGAGCGAACCCTCCGCCCCATCCCCGTTCGAGAGGGCCAAGCTCGCGTCGTAGCCGGCGAACACGAAGGACGCGTCGCCATTGAAAACGAGCGACGCGTCCGGACCTTCGCCGCCCCCATTCCCATTCGGTCCGCCCCCCTTCGTAGGTTGGGCCGCGCAGCTCAAGGCGAAGGTCATGAGCGTCGCCGCCCCGAGCGCGCGAAGAAGAATCCAGCTCATGCTCCGTTCTATCACGACGTCCCTTGACGACCATGGGCTGGCCCTCGGCTGCGGACAGAAAAGTGCGGCCTGCGTGAAGCCGCCACGGAGCAGGGCCGAAAATGGGCGCACGCGGCTTTCGACCAAAGAATCAGGGCAAGCCGCTGTGCCATTTCTGTGCAATCGTTGGCTGATGCGGCTTGCACTATCGCTTTTAAGCGTAGGGACCGTGGTTGTCTCGGTGGGCTGCGGTACGAGCGGCACGGGACCGGCCGAGACCCTCGGCAACCAGGTCGGCGTCGGAAGCGACGCAGGCATCCCGGCGAGCGGAAGGGGCGGGGTTGGCGGCTTCGGCGGTGGCAGCGGCGGGGGCGCAGGCGCGCCGCTTCCGGCCAGCACGGGCGCAGGACCGACTCTCCTGACGGGTGATGCCGGCCCCGACGGCTATGCCCCCAAGACGACGACGGGCGACCCGACGACATGCGCAGAGGCTGCGCAAGCGCACACGTACGTCGGCTGCGACTATTGGCCGACCGTCGTTGCAAACCAGGTGTGGAGCATTTTCGACTTTGCGGTCGTTGTCGCAAATGCGGGGACGACAGCGGCGACGGTGACCGTGGCGGGCGTGGCGGGTAACACGACCGTCATGCCTGGACAGCTGGCGAAGATTTACCTCCCGTGGGTACCGGCGCTCAAAGGGCCGGACGCCGACAACTGCGGCGGCGTGACGACGCCGCTCACGGCGAGCTTGGTCGCGCCGGGCGGGGCCTATCACCTCACCTCCACAGCGCCGGTCACCGTCTACCAGTTCAGTGCGCTCGAGTACCACGGACAGGGAGGGCCGGCGGGCAAGAGCTGGAAGGCCTGCCCGGGCAACATGGTTTGCGCGGATCCGAATAGCCCGAACTTCGCAATCGGGGTGGGCTGCTACTCGTTCTCGAACGACGCGTCGCTCCTCCTGCCGAGCACGGCGATGACCGGCAACTATCGGGTCATCGGCCACGAGAGTTGGGTCGACGCAGACAACACGGTTCAACCGCCGTTCACGTTACCCAACGACGCATACGTGGCGATCACGGCGACGCAGAACGCCACGAAGGTGACCATCAAGGTTTCGAGCACGGGCCAGATTGCGGCCGGCAACATGGGTGTCGTGGCGACGGGCCCCGGCGGGACGCTGACCTTGACGCTCAATTCGGGCGACGTCGCCGAGCTCGTCGGCGCCGGCGGAAGCGATTTGAGCGGCTCGATCATCCAGGCCAGCGCTCCGGTTCAAGTCATCACCGGAATGCCGTGTGCCACGATTCCGCCGCTCGACCCGGCGTGCGACCACATGGAGGAGTCTGTGTTTCCCGCCGAGACGCTCGGCAAAGACTACATCGTGACGCGCCCGCCGGGTCCGAATGGCGACGTCGTACCTCACCAGGTGCGAATCTTCGGCAACGTGGACGGCACGAACTTGACGTACAACCCCGCGGCACCGCCCGGGTGCCCGGCGACGATCAACGCGGGGCAAGTGGTCGAATGCGGCAATCCCCAATGTCCGGCGATGGTGGATATCACGCAGAACTTGGGAGCGACGTGTGGCACGACGAATGCCGATTTCGAAATCACCGGCGATCAGCCCTTCGCGGTCGGTACCTTCACGCTTGCGGCTTCGTTGGTGGACCCGAACCCACCCGTGAACGTGCTCGCCGCGGGGGACCCGGCGCAAAGCATCGTTCCGGCAAACGAGCAGTTTCGCGTGAAGTACGTCTTTCTCGCGCCCGACGACTACACGGTGAGCTACGTCGACATCGTCGCAAAGCCGGGGACGGCGATCATGATCGATGGCCAGGCCCCGACCGCTGCGCCGCAAACAATTGGCACGAGCGGATACAGCGTATATCGCCAGAAGCTCGGGCCGGGGCAGGCTGGCGCGCACGTTCTCACCTCGTCGCTCCCCGTCGGAATCCAGGTCGTGGGATACGGCGCGTTCACGAGTTACATGTATCCGGGCGGCCTGAACCTGAATCTGATCGCCCCTCCGCCCGCTCTTCAGTAGGAGCAGGCGCACCCGACGCGAGGCGCTTTCCAGGCGAATCAGGCCGGTCCGCTCGTCCTCGGTGTCAGAGCCAGAGATCCCCGAGCAGCGGCACGGTCCCCACCTTCACGCCGTCCACGGCTCGCGAGAGCCTGTCGACCAATCGTGGCATTTGCATCGCCGGAAAGGCGCGCGCGGGCTCCCCGATGGGACGAAGGAAGTTGTCCCAGTGTGACAGCAGCACCGCACCAGGCGCCAGGCGTCGGCCCACCCGTTCGGGTAGGTCTCGGCTGGCGGCCCAGCCCGCGACACACAAGAGCAGAAGGTCGACGTTTCTCACGCGGACGTGGGCGTCGACGAGCTCCGCGCTTCCCATGTGATAAATGACGCGGCCGGCAACGCGAATTTCCACACCGAAGACCGCACCGCACTTGTAGGCGCCCGCCCGCATCGGGATGTCCGCGCAGTCGGCGATGTCCCCGGGAAACGGGACGCGTCCCAGCAGGAGCCGGGAATGGGCGCTCGGGACGAAGCGAAGCCGGAACGGCCCTACCTCGCGCTCGACGGGCGCTTCGGTCGCATCGCGTTGGACTACTTCGACGCGATCGGCAGGCACTCCCGCACTCAGGCAAAGCGCGGCAGCCGACCGGGACCCGAAGACCGTCGCCCCCGAACGGCGAGCGATTTCGGGCACGTCGAGCACATGATCGAAATGGGTGTGGCCCACGACGATGGCGTCCGCGCGCGGGACGTGGCGCGCGATGGCCGCCGAGTCGGGGCGCATGCGACCCAGCGCGCACCGCCTTAAGGACGCGCGGGTCACGTACGGATCAATGAGCAGGATCTGCCCCGCATGTTCGAGCGCGAAGCCCGCCGCGCCCAGCCATCGGAGTCGGACTTCGCCGGGTGTGACACCGCGGGAAAGGGAAGTCTCGCCCCAAGCGATGTCCTCCGGACGCACGGTGGCATCTTGCCACGGAGATGAAGAACAATCCGCTGGCGCCCACTTCGTGTGAACACGAACGCCTCGAAATAGACCCGCAGATTTCGCCGGTGCTTCGCGAGGTTGGCACGCGGGGTTGGCATCTTCGTCGTGCCAGCGCGGAGGGCGACTCGATGGCGGAGTACGAGGTTCGTGCGCTCGAGCCGGACGATTTCGACACAATCATGGCGCTCGAGCAGTTGCTCTTCGGGGACAAAGGGGAAAAGACGCTCGGACCGTTTTACGTGCGGCTCTGCTGCGACTTCTTCGGAGACACCTGTTTCCTTGCGTTCGCTGACGGCGAGCCCGTCGGTTACATGCTGTCGTTCGTACGCGGTCGCGAGGCCTATTGTTCGACGCTCGCCATCACCGCGCC
>Ga0265313_10001628_pt1 | contig 20845 bp, 1 predicted proteins | sample 4123metaG_FD_203122 | JGI IMG/M metagenome (GOLD analysis project Ga0265313, IMG submission 203122) | Rhizosphere microbial communities from Carex aquatilis grown in University of Washington, Seatle, WA, United States - 4-1-23 metaG | ecosystem: Host-associated > Plants > Roots > Rhizosphere >...
ACCTGGAAAGGATGAAAAGGGAATTTTCAGAGGTGATGCGAACCGGCTTGCAGAAGCCACTCGAATCGATGAAAGCGGCGCTCGAGCATATTGTCGAGCAGCGCAGCAATTTGCCGGAGAAATTGGTAAATAAAGCGGACAGCAGTCAGAAAGAGCTTTTTCGGCTGCTTAAGTTGCTGGATGAATTTGTCAAACTTGACGATCTCTCTACCTTCGGCAAAGCGGCTAATTTCACCGAGATTACCGCACTGCAAGCCATCGAACAGGCAGTGCAATCGCTCAATGATTGGGCGGAAAAACGCAAAGTCAAATTGAAGGTCGGCGAAGCCGATGGGCGCTTGATCGCAGACGAAATTCAACTGGTTCGCGTGCTGATCAATCTGATTTCAAATGCCGTCAAATTTTCGAAGTCCGATACTGAAGTTGTTGTCTCAGCGCATGAGCAGGACGGATTCGTAGAGTTTCAAGTAATTGACTGCGGTCCTGGAATTCCAATGGAAAGTCAATTTGCCGTCTTTGAAAAATTCAAAATGCTCGATCAGGCTCAGGAAACAGCCAAAGAAGGCAGCGGGCTCGGTTTGGCAATTTGCTACTCGATAGTGACCAATCACGGTGGAACAATTGGAGTCGCAAGCGACGGCAAGACAGGCAGCACATTCTGGTTTCGTATCCCCAGAGCCGAACACGAAGGGGAAAAAGCGCAATGAAACCGGAAATCAGATGGTCGCATGCAATCTACGTTTTTGCCCTTTTACCTTTGATATTCGAACTTACATTCATTGGCTTGATGTTCACAATCTTGTCGGAAATTGACCATTCCAAGCAGCTGCGCGAGCGCGAAGTAAATGAAGCCTTTGAATCCAGCAAATTTGTGGCGGCGCTGTCTGACTCAGGTTCTGCTGCGCTCTTGGCCAAGCTCGGCATGCAGGGCGCGACGAAGAAGTCCTATCACGCTGAAACGCGCACAATCGATCGAGCAGAGCGTCATCTAATGCGCTACTTGATGAACGACCCCGAGCAAACACGCTTTTGTCTTGAATTCGACAAACTATATAAAGCATTCGGCCAGAGCATGAGAGAAGCCAATGGAGAATTTTCGAGCGGCAATGTAATCGGTTCGATGAAAATGCGCTTTCGAACAATCATCGTGCTGCAGAAAATCCAAAATCTCGCGCAAGGCTTTCAGGAAAGTCAGCTGCAAAAAGCGATTTTGCGCGAACAGAAAGAACGCGATTGGAAGGCTTTGATGCAAACCGCAATTGTGGTTTTCTTTCTGTTCAGTGTCGCGATTGCCGCTGGCCTGGCGTTTTTTCTCAACAAAAAAATAGTCAGGAAATTGACTGCGCTATCAGACAATGCAGCAAAACTCTCCACCCTTGAGCCGCTCGCCCCTGCGCTTCAGGGCAACGATGAATTTACCAGGCTGGACCAGGCTTTTCGTGATATGTCTCAAGCAGTAAATAGTGCACTTAGACAAGAACAGCAGGTAGTGGAAAATGCCACAGATATGATCTGCTCTCTCAATGCCGATGGCGTTTTTACTCGCGTCAATCCAGCCAGCAAAAGGCTTTTGGGACTTGATGCCGAAAAGCTTATCGGCAATGAATTTTTTCAATTTGTACCTTCGCAACACCGCCAGAGTTGCAAGCATTCCTTCATGCAAGCAAAGGCAAGCCCGGAGCCTGTTTCATTTGAAGTGGCTATGTTAGACAACACCGGTAAGGCTGTCGAAACGCTATGGACAGCCAACTGGTCGGAAGCCGAAAAATCTCTTTTTTGCGTGGTGCACGACATTAGCGAGCGCAAGCAGGCAGAAAGGCTGAGACTGGACCTGACAGCAATGTTGAGCCACGATCTGCGCACACCGCTTACCTCAATTCAGGTGGGGCTGGACATGATGGCCGCCGGCGTTTTTGGAAAAATGCCTGGGGAAACATCAGCGAAAGTGGCGAGTGCAGCCAATCAATCATTGCAAGCAATGTATCTGATCAATGATTTGCTTGATATTGAAAAGCTGGAAACCAGCGAGATACCTCTCTTTCTCATACCTGCCGACATTAGTGATTTGATTGAAGCGGCTCTTCGCGATTTATTGACTGCAGCCAAAGAAAAGAACATTACCGTGGAAATTCAGGCAGACAGCCTCAAGGTTCTGGTCGATAAAGAGCAATTTACGCGCGTATTGCGCAATCTGCTCAGAAATTCCATTCAGCATGCGCCAATAGATTCGACTATTGAAGTGTCAACGCAAGAGAGTGGAGATATCTGTTTGATATCGATCAAAGACCAGGGACCACTGGTTTCGGAACAGGAGAAACTATCCATTTTTGACCGTTTTCACGACTCTGCAGAAGGATTGCCGAAAAGGCTGGAGGGAAGTGGGTTATCTCTGTCTGTCTGCCGCGCGCTGGTCGATGCTCACAAAGGCCAATTGATCGCCGAAACGTCAGTTGACGGCAGATTCGTTTTTGTTCTCAATATTCAGCGTAATATCCATATATAAGGTACGAAATCTGCTGACAGTATCCTATTTGTTCCTTGCAAAATATCGGTTACCTGGAAGCCGAAATTGTTCCGGTATTGAAAGGTACGTGAAACCAAGGGCAAAGGTTCGAACTGATTAATGGGTGATGCGCCGAAACCGGGAATGAACAACAGTTCAGACGGAGCGATATGTATTAGATATGTCAACTCCGGTGTTTTCGGTGAAAAACTGTCGTAGAAGCTGATGAATGGTGGGTTTGGTGTTGGACATGTAAATCAAGAACATACGAATGTTTACCTACTAATTTTTTAAACTGTCGTAAATTCGTCTACAGAAATAATCCTCTAGGCAGAGTAAGCATGTTCTCTGGAGGAAAAAGTGTGTGAAATTCGGAAAATGTACTGCCTGCCAAGTGGTAATTCCCGCATATGCCTTATTAAAGGACGGTGTTACGCTACGCAGTCAGTTAGAACGCCGAATAAAAAGACGAGTCCGTTAGAGGTTTGTTTCCTCCGGCAAATTAGCATTCGCTAAGGAAGAAGAAACCGCTGACGGCAAAACCGTAGTTCACCCGAACTGCGTACTTTGTGTTGCAACACATCAGGAGACGTACCTCTTATGAGAACGAATAACCAACAGAAGAGACGGAACTTTAGTTCTATCTTCCGTAAGGTTGGAGCGTTAATGATGGGTACGGCGCTGCTTGCGTCGACGAACTTAACCAACGCAGCTCTGGCAAATCACCAGGGCGGACAAAACGCGTTCCAACAATTCGCTCTCAACAATCCTGGGCTCGACAACAAAGAGCTCAAGCAGATGTTCAATCAAGACCTGAAGCAACAGCATCAGGCCAACCAAGTTCACAACATAATCAATAACGTTCAAAGTCATCAGAACGTTATTCAAAACAACAACAATAATCAAAAGCTCAACCCGACTGACTTCGCAAGTAAGGCGGATTTCCAAGCTGCAAAACACGCACTGCAGCTGCAGAACAAGAATCTGAACAATACAATTAATCAGACCGTTCAGCAGACTGCCAACAATCATTTAGTCAATATCAACAGCGGATTTGCGCTCGATCTCGGCTCGGCAGTCCAAAGCATCACTCTGGGCGACAAACTTTTCCAAGGTCAAAATTCCGTAACCATCAACGTCGGCGGGCAAGACAAAACGTTTGCAGCCGGCTCGAAAGTAACCGCAGCTGAATATGTAGCCGCAAAACAAGCACTCAACGTCGGGCATCAAACCGTAACTCTGGACAGCACCGGACGTGCTACCGGCGGATCGGTAGACCTTGATGCAATGACCAATGGCAACAAGACGATGAAGGTAACTGACCTGGTCGTTCCTGTTTCCGTAACCGCATCCGGCGACTTCGGCAAAGGCGGCGATGTCAGAATCACAGGCGACTTGACCAACAACGGATCGATTAATGCATTGGCTACCGGCAATCACGCCGTCAACGCCATCATCAGAGCAGACAACATCACTAACGCCGCTGGAGCTTCGATCAATTCTTCAGTAAGCGACCTGACCTTGATCGCTGACAACAATCTCAGCAATTACGGCAACGTCACAGCTTCCGGCAATTTGACATTGTCGGCAGGCAACAGCTTGACCAACACCGGCAGCGTCAATGTTCAGCACAACTTGAACGTGTTTGCGCCGAACGTAACCAACTCCGGTACCCTCGCGTCCGCACACGGCAATGTCACTTTCGACACCCCAGTCGCTGCGGCAATGAATATCAACAATGCAAATGGCACCGTTTCAGCTTTGAATGGTGCCATTAATATTCGTGAGGCCGGATACAACGCAGCCTTCGACACGACAGTTAATGGCGGCGACTGGTTGTCGCAAACTTTGAATGCCAATGCTGGCGGCGGCACGATCAACATGAATGTCAATCAGTTGACAGGCACTGTTAATTCATCTGGCTATGCAGCGCATGTCAATGCCGTCACTGATACCTTGAGCATCGGAGCAATTGATCTTGTCGACCCGACTTTCAAGAACGACGGAGGCAGTATTACTGTCAACGGGAATATCACCGTTGGAGACAACCTCACGATCATCGCTCGCGACAACATTACTGTTGCCAGTAACGTCACGATCAAATCGGACCACAGTCTCACTGGTAATGACATCACCCTCATTGCTGGTGCAAACCTTGCCGCTAGTGCTGTAAACAATCCTACTGTCAATCAAAGTACTGTAACTGCCGTTTCCCCGTTTGGCCCAAGCGCAGCCAGCATTGATGGAACCATCATCAACTCGACTAATGGCGGCAGTATTACTTTTGGAACCAACACTCAAATTATTTCTACCAGCGCTGCCGCTTCTGGATTCTCAGGTGGAAATGTCAGTTTGATTGCTCTTCAGGGGCAGGCGCTTGGCGCTGGAAATATCACCGCCGACCAACTGTCAATCAACACAAACGGTGACACCGGCGCCGGCAATGTTCTGATTTTGTCGGGAGGCACCGGCAACAAGACTGTAGGCAATATCAACACCAATAGTCTCGCCGGAACCGATGGCAACATCACCATTCTTGCCGCCCAAGCGGTCAACTCCAGTCCTGGAGTAGCAATTAACTATGCGGCGAACGGTTCTCTCGCCGCTGGCGGTTCGTTAGTTGCGCCAACCATACCTCCATCCTCAGTCTTGACTGCCGGCACATTGACAATGAGCGGAACAGTGGACGCCGGCAACGGCTCTGTCACTGCTCGCACTGGCGGAGCCTTGACGCTCAATGGTAGTACTACCGGTAATGGCGTATTTATGCAGGCCACTGGTGGTGCCGTCACTGGTGCAGGCACCGTGAGCGGCAACTCGCTTGCTGATATCACCGGTACTGCTATCACGAGCACCGGTAATATTTCTGGGACTACGGTGAATTTGACTGCCACCACGGGCAGTATCGGTACTGCAGTCGGTAATCGTGTCAACACGACAGCGACCAACCTCAACGCTACCGCCAACGCTGGAAGTATCTTCGACGCCAATACTGGCGGACTGACGACACTTGCTGCTTCAAACCTGGCGTCAGGGACAGTTGCAATCTCTGCTACAGGAACGATGAATGTCACCAGCAATATGACTGGCAACGTCGTCAACCTCTCGACGACCGGCGCCAGTGATATCTCGGTAGGCGCGCTGGTGTCAGTCTCAGGAAGTGGCGCCGGTAACACAGTCACAGTTAATGCCGGCCGCGACATACTCACGGCCGCCAGCGGTACGATTTCTGGCGCCACACTCTCTCTGACTGCCGGCCATAATATTGGTAGCGGAGCTGGAAGCAGAGCCAATGTCGATGCGACAACTTTGACTTTGAGCGCGACAGCGGGCAGTGCCTGGGTGACTGACATCAATGGCGGACTGACTGTCAATGCATCGACAGTTTCCAATGCTGGATCACTTTTCATAAACCAGAATGGCGCTGCCGGGGACATGATTGTTGCCGGTGCTTTGCTGGGCGGCGACATTCGTCTGGATAATTCCGCTACCGCCACCAACAACATCCTAGTAAATGGCGCAGTTGGTAATGCCTCGACAACCAACGTATTGATGACTGCCGGCAACAACATCACAACCACCGCCGCAGTCACCGGCACTACGATTAATATGCAAGCCGGGTCTATCAACGGTGCACTGACTCTAGGCGCCAACGTAGGTAACGCTGCCACCACCAACACCACTTTGTCTGCCGGATCCACAATCACCAACGGCGGCACGATTCTCGGCGGCATCATTGGACTTACTTCGACCAACGGCGGCATCGTCGTCAACGGCGCAATCGGCAACGGATCCACTACATCTAATACTCTTTTAGCCAATACGAACATTACCGGCGCCGGTGTCATCTCCGGTACGGCAGTCTCTATCACTTCTACGAACGGCAGTATCGGCGATACTGTTGGTAACGTCCGTGTCAGAACGACCGCCGGCAGTCTGACTCTCTCTGCCGCCAACAGCAATCAAGCCATTTTTGTACAAGAAACTGACGCAGTAAATCTGACCAGCGTCACTTCAAACAACACTGGCGGTCTGGTCGACATCCTGGCCGGTGGCACTATGAACGTCAACAGTGGGATTTCGTCAGCAAATGTGAATATGACCACCACTGGTGCTACCAGTGACATTTCTTTCGCTGCCAACAACATCACTGCTGGCAGTCAAATGAATCTGAGCGCCGGCCGTTCTATTCTTGGCACCACTGGCGTGCTACAAGCAACCACGCTGCTCTTGAACGCCACGGCCGGAAATATCGGCAGTGGTATTGCTAATCGCATCCAAACAAATACCGGAGATCTCACAGTCACCGCAAATGCTGCGGCCGCTGGAAATGGAAATGCCTGGATCAATAATGCTGGTGGTGTGACTGTTGAAGCCTCCTCCGTCAATAAGCAATATGCCCTGGATGGTGCGGGTTTAATCACTGTTAACGGAGCAGTGACTGGAAATGACATTCGCTTCACCACAACTGGTGCCAACGACATCGTTCTCAATAGCACGGTCACTGGAACCGGAGCTTCGAATGTCGCTCTTACGTCAGGACAGAACATCACCGGTTCTGGAAAAGTAACGGGCACTACAGTAACTCTGACAGCCAATAATGGAAGTATTGGTACGGGTTCCGGACCTCTCGTGCGTGTTAATACCGCCGCCGGAACTTTGAATCTACAAGGAGCCAACCTGGTAAATGCATGGATCAACGAAGATGATGCCGTAACCCTCGGCGGTTCGTCCACAACAGGACAATTGTTTGTCAACACATTGGCTGCTGGTAACATGACCGTTTCCGGCGCCTTGACCGGATCAAACATTCAACTCACGACTTTTGCTGGCGGCGCCGGCAACATTGCTGTAAACAACACCATCAACTCTGGCGGAGTAGGTAACGTAACCCTTCAAGCCGATGGTTCTGTTACCGGTAACTCCAACATCATTGGCAGCACAGTCAACCTGACGGCAAGCACGGGAAGCATCGGCGTTGCCGCAGCCAACCGTGTCAGAACTACTGCGACGACCCTCACAGCAAATGCAGCCAACGGAAGCGTATTCATTAATGAAGCTGACGGAGTCACGCTTGGTGCATCGACAGTCAGCAGCGCCGGCACCTTCCAACTGTCTACGTTGGCTGCTGGTGCTCTCAACATCAACACAAATATCGCTGCTGGTACGGTGATCCTCACAACCGCAGCCGGCGGTGCCAGTGACATCACTGTTGGCAATACCTTCACCGTAGGTATTTCTGGAACCAGTGCCGTGACTATCAACTCCGGACATGGCATCTCCACCGGTGCTTTGGCTGGTGGCGGACAAATCGCCGGCAACGCTGTCACTTTGACGGCACAAGGCGGCGGAAATATCGGAACCAATGCGGGAGCCAGCCGTCTGAATCTGGATGCCGTAAGCCTGACGACCTCCGGTGCAACCCTTGCCTTCATTACAAACCTCGGTGGGCTGAATCTGAATGCATCCAGCGCAACGACGACATTTGATTTGACGACAGGCAACACGCTCAACGTAAACGGCGCTGTCTCTACAAACAATCTCACGCTCACGACCAATGCAGGCGATATTGCCGGTGCCGGCACCATGACCGGTACCACACTGGCTACATTGACAGCTAACGGCAATATCACCGCCACCGGCAACATCACGGGCGGTACGGTCAGCCTCGCGGCTACCACTGGAAGCATTGGTCAAAGTGCTGCCACGCGTGTTAGAACGACCGCCGGCACTTTGAGTGCAACCGCAAATAACGGCAACGTATACATAAACGAACAAGACGGCGTAAACGTTTCGGCCTCAAGTGCATCGAACGTCGGCGACTTCTTCTTGACCACTCTTAATTCCGGCACGATGAATATCACCGGGCTGATCAGCGGCGCCAATATCGCCCTGACCACAACCGGTGTCGGCAGCAACATTGCAATGACCGGCGCAAACGGCGCGGTGGGTGCTTTGCCCATCACGACACAGGCCACTCTTGTCGCTGGTGGTTCGATCACCAGCGCTTCTAATGTCAATGTTGTTTCAGGAACCAATGTTTCATTGACTGCTACCGCAGGAAATTTAGGAACGACTTCCGCAAATACTCTGTTCACCAATTCAACGACGCTGACATTGACGGCGAATGCAAATACAGTTGGAAACGGCAATATCTGGCTTTCCAACGCCGGCGCCACTCAACTCAACGGTTCGTCTTCCAATAAACAGTTCTTCGTGACCACTACAGGTGCCGGCTCGATCAGTGTTGCCGGCGCGATTACCGGCGCAGACATTCAACTTACGACCACTAATGCGTCCGGCAACGACATCATCGTCAACGGTTCCATCACAGCCAATGGTGTTCCAAACAATGTCACTCTCGATGCCGGCGGCAATGTCAATGGCAATGGCTTGATCACAGGTAACACGGTTAGCCTGACTTCTCGCACTGGCAATATTGGAAACGGTGCTGGCAACCGGGTCAGTACATCGGCTGGAACCCTCGTATTGCAAGCAAACGACGCTACCAACGGCAATGCTTGGGTAAATGAAGCCAATGCTGTCAGCCTTGGCGCATCGTCCGTTACACACGTCCTCACTCTCGACACACTGGCGGGCGGCAACATTACGGTCACGGGAGCAATTACCGGAGCAGCTAACTCTGATATCAATCTGACCACGTTTGCAACCGGCGGCGGAAATATCGTTTTGAACAACACCGTGACTGGTGGCAACAACGGCGCTCATGCTGTCAATTTGGTTGCTGATGGTTCGATCAGCGGACTCTCCACAGTCACAAGCCAAAACGTCAACTTGACTGCAACTACCGGCAACATCGGTGCAAATGCAACACACGTATCTACCGCTACGGCCAATCTGTCGGCCAACGCCGTAGGCAACGTATTTGTTGATGACTCGGCAAACAACTTCAATTTGCTGGCATCGAGTGGAACTACCTTCCAAGTTTCCAGAACGAACGTCGGTAGTGGAACTCTTACTTTGACTGGTCCTCTCACGGCAACTGTTGCCACTCTGCGCAGCACAGCTGGAAATGGCAGCATTGCTGTCAATTCGACCATCGCCGGACAGGGCGGTGTTGATGCCACCACCGTAAATCTCACGGGCACTGGAACCGGCACCATCTCGTCGACTTCGACAATTGCCACCGGCACACTCAATCTGTTGACCGGCAGCGGTGCAATCAGTGGTATCACCACTAACGCCAACACCCTGTCCGCCAACACTTCTGGTGCAGTCACAGTTGTTGACACCAACACCACCAACGTCAACCTCAATGCTTCCACTGGAGCAGCATTCAGCTTGACCAACAACGCCGGTGGCAACATCTCCGTCAATGGAGCTGTCACCGCTACAACTATTTCATTGCAAACGACGACTGTCGGCACAGGCAGCATCTTCCGCAATAACGCCGGTGCTGTTCTCAATGCCACTGGCTTGGTCACGCTTAATGCCCTTGGTGACGTCGGTACAGTTTTGACTCCGATATTCACCAATGCAGGTTCTTTGACCGCAAGTGCCGGCGCAGGTAGAAGCATCTACGTGCAAGAGACCAGCGGTCTCACTTCCGTCGCTACAACCGGCGCCGGTATTGCCAACTTCAACCTGACTGCCGGCGGTGCGATTGCTTTGGATGCGATCACGGCAACCAACGTAAGCCTCACCACCACAAATGGCGGCGACATCACCCGCAACAGCGCGACTATTACGGCAACCAACCTGACGTTGGCTTCCGATTCAGGCAACCTCGGAACCGGTACAGGCACCCGTCTGACGACGACCGCAACCTCCGTCTCAGCCAACACCTCAGGCAACGTATTCATCAACGATACGTCGGCAACCAACGTCAATGTTTTGGCATCGAGCGGAAATACGTTCGATTTCTTGTTCACCAGACCGGCTGGTTCGGGAACCTTGACATTGTCTGGTCCGCTTAATGCAAATGCAGTCACGCTTGCAGCTGCTGCAAATAACAGTGCCGTCGCAATCAACAGCACCATCAATGGACAGTTTGGCGGCAACGCAACATCTGTAGCTATCAATGCAATCGGTTCTGGAAACGTCTCCACTAACGGCTCATTGATCTCGACCAACGCGTTGACCCTGTCGACTACAACCGGAAACATCGGCGCTGGTCCGGCAATCAACACCAACGCTGGAAGTCTGCAAGCGACTACCTCGGCAGCAGGCAGCGTCAATATTAATGATTCCAGCGCTCTTAATTTGCTGGCTTCTATCGCCGGTAACTTCACCCTGAATGCAGGCGGTACCGTAACAATCGTTGGCGCGCTTCAAACTACCAACGGCATCATCAATACCTCGAATAACGGCAGCATCATCCAAAGTGCTGCTATCCAAGGCGTCGGCGGCGGCAATGCCACCTCCATCACTTTGAATGCCAACGGCAGTGGCAGCATCTCTCAAACTGGTGCAAACGCTGTAGCAACCGGTACCCTCGCTCTCGTTTCGGGTAGCGGCGACATCGGCGCTGGCGCAGGCCTGTTTGCCACTAACGCAGCAACCTTGACTGCAAATACTGGCGGCAATGTGTTCATCAATGACACGCAAGCCGCCGGCACCATCACTCTCAATGGATCGTCTGCGGGCGGAACCTTCAGACTGCAAGGTGGCACCGCATTGACGATTGCGCAAGCTCTCAATGCCGGCGACGTCAATATCAATACGACCACGGCAAACGACAATATCAACATAAATGCAGCAGTTACTTCCACTGGCGCAATTGCATTTACGGGGACAAATAACGCCACCATCACGTCCAACGCTGCTGGCGTATTGACTGCAGGAACGACTGTAAACCTGACAACTAATACAGGTGCCATCACTACTGGAGCAGCGATCAATGCTGGTTCAGACGTTACTCTCGCAACCACCTCCGGCAACGTAGCTGTCGGCGGTGTTATCACCTCCGGTGGTTCTGTGTCCATTACAGGATCGACTGGTACTGTCGGAATCAACAGCCAAATCCACGCTAATGGTGGTAATTTCTCTGTGACTTCGACCACCGGCGACCTGACGCAGAATGCTGCAGTCAGTGCCTTGAACAATGTGACTTACACCGAGTCCACTAACACTGGCGATATCACAGTCAGTGGAACGGTCACCGCAGGCAACAACGTGACGATGTCCGTGACCGGTGCCGCCAGTCAAATTGACATCAACTCGGCTCTCTCGGCCGGCAACAATGCGTCTCTGTCAGCAGCTGGCGGACCGATCAACGTCAATGCTTCAATCACTGCAGGCAACGCCGCTACATTGAGCAATACGACATCCAACATCAACCTCAATGCCGGTATCAATGCCACCAACTCGGTAGGTATCAGCGTAACTTCCGGCAATGTTGTCGGCAGTGCAGCTGGTCTGATCACCACTGATGCACTGACAATGACAGGCACTACTGGCGGCCTGGGCGGCGCCAATGGTGTGTTCACGACAGCCGGTACAATCACCGCGACTACCGGAGCAGCTGCTGGTTCTGACATCAATATTACGGCCACTAAAGCTGGAGTCGTAAATATCAACAACCTCGTCGGCAACGACATTACAGTCAATGGAACCGGCGCTAGCAACACTCTGGCGCTGGGAACCATCACCGGCAATAACGGCGGCAACGTGCAAATTCTGGAAGCCGCTGGAACCAATGGCTCGATCGTTATCTCCAATAACATCACCACGACCGGCAACGTGACACTCACTGCAGCCGGCACAGGCACGATCACCAGAACAGGCGGTACTGTCTCTGCTGCAACATTGGCTCTGAACTCCGGTACCGGTGACATCGGTACATCCGGTTCCAACATCGTGACCACAGTCACCAATTTGGCAGCAAACACTCAAGGCGCGGTCTACGTCAGTGAAACTGATGCAGTCGGCGTCAACAATTCCGTAAGCTCCAATTTCAATTTGGTTGCCGGCGGAGCAGTCACTATCAATAACAACCAAACCGTGCAGGGAACCAATGTTTCCATCCAGGGAACGTCTATTTCCAATGACGGAATCATCCAGGGCATAGGCGCAGCTGGAACCCGCGCAAGCAGCATCTCGCTTACTGCGACCACTGGCAACATTACCCGTGTCGGCGCCGCTGATGTTTTGACGACCAATGCTCTTTCGCTCACTACCAACGGTGGAAATGTTGGCGTCAGCCCGGGAACTCCCTTGCTGACCAATGCGACGTCCATCACCGCGTCGACAGGCACAGGCGATATCACCATCACTGATACTTCGACTACGGCAGTATCCCTGGGCAATGTGTCCGGCGGAAATATGACCGTGCTTTTGAACAACGCAGGCACGTCACTCAATATCAATGGACCGGTTAATGCAAATACCGGTGCTGCAGTCTTGAGTTTCACGACCTCGGGTGCCGGCAATATCAATATTGGCGGCGCAGTCAACGGTACAGCCACCATTAGCCTGACCACAGGCGCAAACGGCAGCATCAATCGCACCACTGTAGATGGCGTTTTGACTGCCACCAACGTGAATCTCACTGCCGGAGCTGGCGGTCACATCGGACAAGTCGGTGCGCGTATCTTTACTGCCGCCGACAACCTGACCACTTCGGCTACCGGCAACGTATTCATCACCGAAGCTGATGCCGTCAATCTGGGCACGTCCACCTCGGGCGCTACCTTCGATCTAATCGCCGGTGGCGATATCACGGTGAACAACCTAAACGCCAATGTTGGCGCAGGCACCGTTAAATTGACCACGACCAATGGCGGCAATATCGTCTATGGTTCGAGCACCATCACTGCGGCCAATTTCCAAGCTAATTCGGACAGCGGCAATGTAGGCGCTACCGGAGCCGGTACGATCCAAACCACTGCCGGCACTATTTCTGCCAGCACAACTGGTGACGTTTACATCAACAGCACCAGCGCAGGAGCTACCAACGTCGGAGCTGTGACCGGTGGCATCGTCCACCTCAGTTCCAATAATGGTTTGGCACTGCAGCAGAATATGACCGGTTCTTCCTCTGTAACGTTGATCACGACCACCGGAAACGTTACTCAAGCAGCGGGTCGCAACATCAACACTCCTTCGTTGTCGATCACATCTACTTCCGGCAATATCGGAACAGGCAGCCCGATCGTGACCAATGCAGGAAGCCTGGTAGCTACTACCAGCGGAACCGTTGCGGTTACCGACACCTTCGCAGGTCCTATTCTTCTTAATGCATTGAGCGGTTCTGACGTCACCGTCAATGCCACCGGCGTCGGCAACACCATGGTCGTCAATGCAGCGCTGTCCGGATTGGGCAATCTCAATTTGTTGGCCGGAGCTGGAACCAATGGCGGAATTGCCGTAAATGCAAGTATCGCTGCGACAGGCACTGTCGCTCTCACTGCTGACGGCGCTGGCGTCATCCAGAACAACGCTGGTACTATCGGTGCTACCACTTTGAATCTGGCTTCAGGTTCTGGACCGATTGGTACTGCCTTTAAGAACATTCAAACCACAGCAGCGAACTTGACTGCCAATACCTCGGGTGATGTTTTCGTCAACGACACTAACTTGACAGGCATCAGCCTCACCTCGTCGACTGGCAACCACTTCAACCTGAAGTTCTCGTCGCTTCTGACCCTTAACGGCGGCGGCAACGGAATCGTTGGTAACGTCGTCAATTTGACTGCCAATGGCTCGGGCGTGGGCGTGTTTTTGAACAGCACCGGAATTCAGGGCTTCACCAGCGTTGGAATTCATGCAAGTGGAAATGGAACCATTCAAGAGAACGGTCTCGCTCTTTCGTTGATCGATACCCCAACAGTAGTGTTGACTTCAGGAACGGGCGATATCGGCTCACTTGCGAAGCCGATCTACATTGATGCCACCAGCGTGACAGCCACTACGGGCGCACCGGGTCAAGTATTCCTCCTCAATACCAATACTGGTGACGTCAACCTCGGACCTCTCTCGGGCGGATCTTTCTCCTACATCAACAACGGCAACATCAACGTTGTCGGCATCCTCGATTTCTCGAACACCGTCTTGTTGCAAACAACCAACAACGGCAATATCAACGTCGGCGCCACTATCAGAGGCGGAGTCAGTGTTGAATTGGATGCCGGCGGATTGGGTTCTGTAACTCAAGCTGCAGGTACTCTCCTCGATACGCCTAAACTGATCGTCACTACCGGCGGTGGAAACCTCGGCTCGAACACGAACCAAATCACAACCAACGCTTCTACATTGACGGCCAACGCCGGCGGAATAGGAAGCGCTTGGGTAACTGACATCAATTCGACTCAAAACATCAACCTGGTCGGCACCAACGGCGCAGGCACGACATTCAACCTGACAGTCGCGGGAGGTCCAGGCCTTTACGTAACCACCGGCGGCGCTCCAACTGATGTAGTTCAAGGCAATACTGCCAACATCACTTCATTGAACGGCAGCGTCGGCAACGGCGTTCTCAATCCGCTGGCCACCAACCTGGCTAACTTGAACGTCAGCGCAGCCAATGGCTCAGTCTTCGTTCAAGACCAAGACAGCGTCAACATCACGGGCGTCAATGCCAGCGGTAACGTTGTCGTGGCTGCTACAAACAACCTCAGTACCTCAGGAGCAATTACTGGTGGTACAGAAGTGGTATTGGCAGCACTCAACGGCGCGCTCGACATCAATGCAGCAGTCACAGCCGTCACCCAAGTCGGACTCTTGTCGGGTCTGACATTGGATACCAACGCGCTTGGTACCTCCGGAATCAATGCATCCACGATCGCATTCGTATCCTTGAATGGCGATGTCAACGTAGCTCTCAACGCTACCAACACTCCCTCGCTTCTGAATGCAGCCTTTGATGCAGATCAAGGAGCAGTGTCCGTAACGCGCACAGCACCCGGCACGCTCACTCTGAAAGATGTTACTTTCGCCTCCCTTTCACCGCTGGGACCGGGAATGTCGACCGCCACCAACGAGTCGAATGGATACAGCGTTACGAACTTCGGCCAAATTACCGTGGCCGGCCCAGTCGACAGCGGCAGCGGCAGCACGACGCTCACTGCTAACAATTCAGGAAGCGTTGTAGTTGGCTTCGGTGGCTCCATCAATTCCGGCGACCAGATTACTGTCAATGCCGGCAGCGATGTTTCGTTCTTCAACACGACGACCGTCACCGCGGTTAACAACATCACGTTGAATGCTGGTGGTAATGGAATTCTCGGGGGCACAATCACTAGTACCACCGGCGACGTCACTGCGACCGCAGCTAATCAGATGACCACGCAGTCCACTTCGAGCATCTCCGGTAAAAACGTCTCCCTGACAGCTACCGGAGCCGGACTCTCGCTGGCAGGCGCAGTCAGTGGAACCACCTCCATCAATCTCAAATCGCATGATTCCATTTTGAACAACAGCATTACTGGTGCTGTTTTCACCGGACCGCAACTGAATTTGACCTCAACCGCCAACAGCATCGGTGCTTCCGGTTCAGGTAACGAACTCACCCTCGTTGCCGGCACCAATGTCACCAATCCGCTCAGCATCACTGTGAATGCTGCTCTCGGGGATGCCTACGTCGCCTACCAGGGCGCTGCTCTCACCATCGGCGGCACCTCAGCCACTAGCGGCAAGTCGACCGTGGGCGGCATTATGAACGTCAGTTCCACAGGCAGCCTCACTACCACAGGCGCGATCGATCCGACCGATGTCACCTTGACGTCTTCGACGACCTTGGACATCAACTCGGTAGTATCGGCATCAAACTCGATCACACTGCACGCTGGTACCGATATCAACACAGGCGTCGGCGGTTCGTTGCAGACTGTAGGAACGTTGACTGCAACTTCCGACACCGGCAGCATCGGACAAAACTTGCAACGCCTCAGCACCCAAGTTGGAACCATGGCGCTCCATGCGGTTGCTGGTGATGCTTATGCCTCCAACACCGGTGACCTCAAATTAGATGCGTCCAATGCTCTCAACGATCTCTGCGTCGACGCTCTCGGCGGACACATGACCGTCATCGGCACTCTGCAATCGAATCAAATGAGCTTGTTGGCGACAACAGTAGCCACAGTCGGTGGCGATGTGCTCATCCATGCCGCTCTGCAAGGCACCGGAAACAATTCGCACATCGACGTTCAAGCCGATCGCGACATCATCAGCAACGCGACAGGAACTATCACTGCCAATTCATTGCTGGCTACCGCCGGACGTGCCATCACAATCGGCGGAACCGTACTGGGAACCACGACGATTAACGATACAAACCCGTCGGCTATGACCTTCAATGCAACCGGCGCATTCAGCAATACGGCTGCGATCTCTGGCAATCAAGTCACTATTTCCGGTGACACGGTTCAACTCAGTGCTCTGGTCAGTGGAACCGGTGCTCTCAATGTAGTTGACATCACTGCGGATCAATCAATAACCGCTGCCAACATCAACGGCCAAATCTCCGCTAGAACTCTCAACTTGACCTCCAACACCGGCAGTATCGGCGGCAATACTTTGCCTACCGACTTCATCAAGACCAATGTTCAATTCCTCTCGTTGCATACAAGCGCCGGCAGCCATGATGCCTACGTCATCAATAAGAATGGCGTCACGCTCAATGCGTCAAATGTAGGCGGAGTGCTCTCACTGGCGACAGATGGAACACAAGGTGGCGGAGCCATCACAGTGGCCGGAGTCGTCCAGGCTAACGACGTTGAACTGCATGCAGTCAGCGCTGCCAACAGTGGCGACATCACGGTTAATTCGGGAGCGAATATTACTGGAACCACCACCGCTCACCTTGTAGCCGACAATGCCCTCCTTTCCAACGCCACTATCAGTGGTGCCACTGTCACCCTCAACGGTGTTAACAGTGTCACTCTCAATGGCAACGTCACTGGGCTCGGCTTGGCCAGCACTGTTGGCATCACCAGCACTGGCGCTATTCAATCCAATGCCGGTGGACAGATCTCCGGCAATGCCGTAACCATCACTTCGAGCGGTTCGACCGTATCGATTGGTGACTCGGTAACAGGCAATGGAAATGCCGGCAACTCGGTCAGCATTGAAGGCAAGACCGCAGTGACGGTAAATGCTTCGTCGCCAATTAGCGCCGATACCGTGTCGATCATTTCAGATATAGCAACTGTAGACATTGGTTCTACCGTGACTGCCAATAAGACAACCGGCACCACTCTCACCGTCACCGGTGACGGACTGGTCACTACAGAACTAGGCGCCACTCTCAGTGGTCACGGAATCAGCATTTCGTCGACCAATGGCGGAATCAACCTGAATGGCGATGTGACCGGTGTTGGAGCCACTTCGTCCGTGACTATTACGGCTAAGAACGACGTGACTGTCGCGAATGGCACCGTCAGTGGTTTTGGAGTAACCCTGACCTCGAATTCTGGCTCAGTAATCAATCAATCGACCATTAGCTCATCAAGTTTTGGGACCGGCAACTCCGTCTCAATTGATGCCTTCAATAGCCTTAACGACAGCAGTGGCATTAGCAACATTTCTGCCGAGACACTCAGCCTGACATCGCGTAATGGCGACGTCGGTACCTTCGTGGGTGGACACCAAATCCTCCTCCACGCTGCCAATACCCCTAACCTGACGGTCAATGCGAAGGGCGATTCCTTCATCACTTTTGACGGCGACATCAATGTCGTCGGAACAAACATTGTGGGGCGTCAATACAACTTCGATTCGTCCGTCACCCCTAACAGCGGTTCGCTCACCGTCAGTGGCAGCGTCACTACCGGGTCCATATCAACTACCGGTTCGTTCAACGCCCGTCTGGGCGGTGGTGCTGGAGGCGGCGACTTCACACTGGCTAGTACTGGCAGTGTGACTGTTCTCGGACCCGGCGCTGGAATGAACATCGTCGCTGAGGGCACAGGCCTGAACGGCAATATCACCATTGCCGGACTGCTCGGTAACGCCACAGCTACTAGCATTTCACTCAATGCTGATGGAAATATAACCACAATCGGCACGGGATTGATCGAAGCGAACGGTATTGGCTTCGGAAGCATCTTCAGCTCCCCCGTCACAACCACCGTCAATGCTCACATCAATTCCAACACAGTGGTAGTTAATACCGCCAGTGCGATTCTGACCAGCTTCCGCAGCACCGGTATCGACCTGCAAAACTCCACCGTCATCAATGGCTTGACCTTGACGACGGATGCAACCGCAGGCGGCGACATCTCTGTCACAGGCAACGTGTCTGCCAACAACATCACGTTGACTGCACATCAAGGACCATCGAGCACGCCTCCAGGCAACATAACCCTGAATGCCGGCTCACACCTTACCGGTACTTCCTCGGTAATCCTCAATGCTGACGGCTCGATTGCCGACAACAGCACTCTGGGCATTACTTCTGCTGCCACCACTCTGCACACAGTCAACGGCAACATCGGTGTTTCCGGCGGCAACTTCGTTCAAGTCGGCAATGGCGCAAATCCGTTCAATTTGACCGTCACCGCTGGCACTAACGACGCGTTTGTTAAAAACATAGGTTCCGGTACCGTGACCCTACTTGGCTCGAACGCACACAATTTCGTGCTCAACGATCAGGGCTTGGGATTCATCGCAATTGGGGCTGACTCCACTTTCTCTGGCGACGTTGACTTTGTGACCAACAGCATCACCAACACTCAATTCCTGGTCAAAACGACCGGTGGTGATATCAACATCGACAGTTTCGCCAATTCTGGACTGACCTTCACTGGTGGAACGGTTGGAGCAGGCGGAAAATGGAACGCGAGCGGAACCATCAATGTGACTGCTCACATAAATGACCTGGACATCTTTGGAATCACGACCTACCAGACGACAGCGAACTTGTTCGCTCAACAAGCAGGTCAAAACGTAGTTCTCGAGAATGGATCCAATTCAATCGCACTCACTAATTCGTTCATCTACACATCGCACGTCGACTTCACACCGGGCGGCATTTTGACTACCTTCCCGCCGCAAGTGGGAACGCCAACCTGGTTTATCCTCAACCCGGGAACCGAAGTTAATGGAGCAGGCAATGTCACATTGACAGGACCGCTTACCTTCAATGGTTCTGACCTGGCCATAATTGCTTCCGGCAATATCATCCTCACCGGAGCGTCGATTGACCTGAGCGGATCAAATGCGGGCGGCAATTTGACAATGCTCGCTGGATACAACTTCACTCCAGCGACCACGCCGCAAACATTCGATCACACCAATACATATGTGAACTTCCTGCCGACCGGCACCGGATCAATCACCGGCGGAGCGAGCATCAATACAGGTGCTTCAACTGGCATCGGCGGTAACGTCGTAGCGGTAGCTCATGGCGGAAGCATCAACTTCGGAACCATCACTACAAGTGGCGGCGGTACCAACGGTGGATCCGTAACCGTCATTGCTGAACAAGGCGTGACCACCGGTGCAATCACAACTACCGGCAGCAGCGTCTCTGGCTCAGTAACGCTGGCAGTTGCTTCTGCCAACGTTCCGGCCGGCTTCCAAATTCACAACGGAACCGCATCGGGCGGGACAATTACAGTCGGCGGCATCACCAACGGCAACCTGACGTCAGGCAACATCAACGCGGGCAACAGCTCAGTAGATTTGTACGGCGCTAATAGAGTTTCAGACTCCATTGATGCCACTGCGGGTGTGACGGGTCAGACACTGACACTTCATACCGTCGATGGAACCGCAACTGCAACCACTGCAATTGCCACCTTATATAGTTCCAGCACCGGAGCCGCTTCAATAGTGGTTGACAACACGAGTAGTACTCTAGGATTCGTCGGAAATGGTGCAAACCAATCTGTGGACATTACGACCAGCGGAGCGTTCACTCCGAGCCCATTTGCTGTCGCTAGTTTTACTGCGAAAGCTGCAAGCATCGATATGGGAGTTGTCGGTTCTGTTGCGACTAATGGAGCAAGCCTTACTTCTACTGCCGGCTCTATCGTTGGTACTCTGAACACAGGCAGCAGTCTGCTGACACTCGATGCCACAGGTGGAGACATCGGAGTGGATGGAACCACCAGATTCAGCACAGATGCGACAACAATGACGGTGAATTCCGGAGGTTCGGCCTTCATCAAAAACACGAGTGCAACCGGCGTGACGTTCAACAGCGGAACGGTCGGAACGACATTCGACTTGTTGTCCGCCAATACGGCTAAGACAGCATCCAGCGCAAAAATCACAGCGCAGAATGTTATCGCGAACATAACTGCCGGCGACTTGGGAGCGACCGGACCGGGCAATGCATTTGCAATCACCAATGGTGCAAACGCAGCTAGCTTGAAACTGACGTTGTCGAACACAGGCAATGCATTCGTCGACTATCAAGGAACGAATACATTGACCTTG
>Ga0265313_10001630_pt1 | contig 20838 bp, 21 predicted proteins | sample 4123metaG_FD_203122 | JGI IMG/M metagenome (GOLD analysis project Ga0265313, IMG submission 203122) | Rhizosphere microbial communities from Carex aquatilis grown in University of Washington, Seatle, WA, United States - 4-1-23 metaG | ecosystem: Host-associated > Plants > Roots > Rhizosphere >...
CCCGTTCGACTTGCATGTCTTAACCACGCCGCCAGCGTTCATTCTGAGCCAGGATCAAACTCTCCGAAAAGAGAGTTCAAACCTAGTGATTCGTTTGAACTACTAACTTGATGCCGACCGGAGCCGGCATCTTTTTATAATTTTGATTGGGGGTCCCAATCAATCGCACAAAGTAAATTTCAAAGAGCCTCCCCGAAGGGGAAAGAGTTCCAGCAAGAACTTCTGCGATTCCTCCGTCAACACCTATTCCAGAATTTCGAAGAAATTCCGGTGAAGGAACAGCTGCTTGCGGCCTTGATTCGCCTCACTGCCTGGCTTTCGCCAACAGCCCAAGAATCGAAGGGAGGGCGGAACATGAACCGATGCCGGGCCTCTTCAAGACCTTTCTTTAACCTAAAAGACACACTGGAATATGACCCTAATGGGGAATGACTTAGCATGTTTTTTTTGCCTCAAAAAACCAGCCCTCCCCGGGGCCCAAATCGGGCGTGGATGGGCGGGGATCGGCGGGCCCTGCCCGGAACGCCCAAACTGTATCCTAACACGCGATACAGCATCGCCGGCGGGGCCGATTTTGCAGCCTGGCGACGGGGGTTCAGGGCCCCGAGACCCTGGTGGCGACGGTCCCGAGGCCCTTGCCCTCGGCCCAAGGCGACCCGAATCGCGGCAAAGCCACGAGGCCGCGCGCCTGAGCCCGAAGGCGGCCTCGGATCGGGTCGCCGGTCCCAATGCGTGGCAGCGACGGATCCGAAGCCTGCCGGCACGCTGCCGGTTTCGAGGGAAATTGCGGTCAAAAAACCAAAAGCCCGGCTTTCGAGAGCGCCCAAAAAAACGTCAAAAAGCACCTAAAAAACCAGCGGAAATGGCCCGAATTTACCTAGTTTCGCCAAAAAACGCTTAAATGCATGTCATTGGCATTTATTGAGAATATGTGTGTTGACGTCACTCGTTTTGAACGCTGGAACGTCCAACCCTACTAACCATCAAGTGCGTCCAGTATCTTCAACAAAGGCCTTCTTTGGACCTTAAACAAATCAAGCAGATCATCGACCTAATGAAGCGCTCCGAACTCACGGAGTTCGCCGTTGAGGAAGAGGGCTTCAAGCTGAAGATTCGACGGGGCGCGAATGGCCTGCCCATTGTTTCCACGGCCAGGGGATCGAATCCCCCGTTTGTTCCGGCCGAGTCGAACTCGACGCCCCCGATGCCCGTGCCGGCCCCCCTTCAGTCGACGACGTCGGGCGCCCCGCCCACGACCGAGGAGCCCGGGATCACTTACGTCAAGTCGCCGATGGTCGGGACCTTCTACCGTTCTCCGTCGCCGGAGAGTAAACCCTTTGTCGATCTCGGCTCCAAGATAGAGGATAACTCCTTGGTTTGCATCATAGAAGCCATGAAGATCATGAACGAGATCCAAGCCGAGGCAAAAGGCACGATCGTCGAAATCCTAGTCGAGAACGGCCAGCCGGTCGAATACGGCCAGCGTCTTTTCAAGCTGAGGCAGGGCTGACCCCGAGCCTCTAACACGGCTGATTCCGACCAGGAAGCCTTCCTGCCGTGAATCGACCGTCTCATTGACGAATCGATGATCCAAAAAATTCTTATCGCCAACCGTGGCGAAATCGCCCTCCGAATCGTTCGCGCCTGCCGCGAGATGGGCATAAAGACCCTCGCGATCTACTCCGAGGCCGACGTCCAGTCGCTGCACGTCCAACTCGCCGACGAGGCCATCTGCGTCGGGGGACCCAAGAGCGTGGACAGCTACCTGCGCGCCGACCGTATCATCAGTGCGGCGGAGATTGCCGACGTGGACGCAATCCATCCGGGATATGGCTTCCTTTCGGAAAACGCCAAGTTCGCCGAGCAGTGCGAGTCCTGCAACATCAAGTTCATAGGGCCGAAGTCCAAGTCCATCAAGCTGATGGGAGACAAGTCGGTCGCCCGTGAGACGGTCCGGAAGGCCCATGTCGCCACCGTCCCCGGAAGCGACGGCCCGGTCGAGGCCGAGGCGGAGGCGGTCAAGATCGCTCGTTCCATCGGCTACCCCGTCATCATCAAGGCCGTCGCGGGCGGCGGCGGACGCGGGATGCGGATCGCCCACAACGACGTGTCCTTCGCAAAGGAGTTCCACGTCGCCCGGAACGAGGCCGAGAAGGCGTTCGGGGACGGCAGGGTCTACCTCGAGAAATACATCGAGCGGCCACGGCACATCGAGTTCCAGATCCTGGCGGACAGCCATGGGAAGGTGATCCACCTCGGCGAGAGGGACTGCTCGGTGCAGCGGCGCCACCAGAAGCTGATCGAGGAGGCCCCGTCCCCTTTCCTGACGCCCGACCTGCGCAAGAAGATGGGCAAGGCGGCGGTCCGGGCGGCCGAGGCAGCCGAATACGAGAACGCCGGGACGATCGAGTTCCTCGTGGATCCCAAGGGCAATTTCTACTTCATCGAGATGAACACGCGGATCCAGGTGGAGCATCCCGTCACCGAGGAGGTGACCGGCATCGACCTGGTCAAGCAGCAGATCCACATCGCGAACGGCGAGAAGCTCGAGTTTGACCAGAGTGACATCACGTTCGAGAAGCACGCGATCGAGTGCCGGATCAACGCTGAGGACCCGGCCCGCAATTTCGCCCCGTCGCCCGGCACGGTCGGCCTCTACTACCCGCCCGGCGGGCATGGCGTGCGCATCGACAGCCACATCTACAGTGGCTACACGATCCCGCCGTACTACGACTCCATGATTGGGAAGCTGATCTGCTTCGGCTCCACCCGCAAGGAGGCGCTCGAGCGCGCCTATCGGGCCCTGAGCGAGTACCTGATCCGCGGCATCAAGACCACGATCCCCCTGCACAAGGCCATCATGGCCGACCCCCTGTTCATCGAGGGCAAGGCCACGACGGCCTACATGGAGGAGTTCCTGACCCGGACCACCCCGGAGCTGTTCTCCTGACCCTTAGGCGGGCGGGCGGCGCAGGCACACGTCGCACCATTCCCCGAGGATCCGGGAGTCGGCCGCCCATCCCGGTGCGGCCTCGGCGAACGCATCCCTGACCGCCTCGCCCTCGGCGGCGAGGATGCCGCTCATCGCCAGGAGGCCGCCGGGCGCCACCGCGGACGCGAGGACGCCGGCATGGCGGGCGAGGACGTCCGCCTGGATGTTGGCCATGAGGACCCCGGCGCCGCCCCCGGCGAGCCCGCCCGCGAGGTCCGCGGCGGCGAACCTGACCCTCGAGGAAAGCCCGTTCAACCGGGCGTTCTCGATGCTGACGCGCACCGCATCCGGGTCGATGTCGAAGCCCGAAACGTCCCGGAACCCGAGCAGGCACGCCGAAAGCGCGAGGATTCCCGAGCCGCACCCGGCGTCGATCACCCGCAGGCGCGCCGCGGCGGCCGCGCCGCCCGCGAGCCCCCGCTCGAACTCCACCAGCCGCTCGATGCAAAGTCTCGTCGTTTCATGGTTGCCGGTGCCGAAGGCCATCCCCGGGTCGAGCCAGAGCGCCGAATGGCCCTCCGGCAGCCGGTACGCGTCCTTCTCCCAGGTGGGGACCCAGTGCAGGCGGCCGAAGGCCCACGCCTTGAAATGCTCCCGGTAGCTGTTCTTCCAGTCTGCGTCGGCGAGCCGACGCGGGACGGCGTCCCCCGCGGCCCCGCCCGGCAGGACGGCCCGGATTTCGCGCATCCGGGCCTCGGCTTCGGTCGCGCTCCCGAAGTACCCGACGATCCATGCCTTCCGGGAGACCGCGTCCTCCGCGAGCACCCAGCCCTCGATACCCGTCTCCAGGAGCGCCTGCTCGGCCGCCTCGGCCGCGCCCGCGGCCAGCTCCATTCTGGCTTCCCAAAGGTCCATTGAACCCCTAGCCCGAGGCCTCCGCCCCGCTCAGTCGCGCGATCACCGACGGAAGAAGGGCGTGCTCGGCCGCATGCACCTTCTGCGCGAGGGACTCGTGCGTCTCGCCCTCGCCGATAGGCACCTCGGCCTGGGCGATGATCGCGCCGCCGTCGATTACGGCGGTCACGCGGTGGACCGTGCACCCGGTGACCTTCGCGCCCGCGCGCAGCGCCTGGCCGATCGCGTCGAGTCCGGGAAAGCGCGGCAGGAGACTTGGGTGGAGGTTGATGATGCGGCCCTCGAACGCGCCCAGGAACCCGGGCTTGAGCACGCGCATGAACCCCGCGAGCACGACCAGGTCCGGTCGGACCCCGGAGACGGCTTCGATGAACCTCGCCTCGCCCTCGCCCTCGAGCTTGGTCCTGAAGGGCGCCGGGTCGACGAACGCGGCCGGGACGCCGAAGCGGGGGCCGAGCGCGAGGATCCCGGCGTCGGCGACGTCAGAGAAGATGCCGACGACGCGGGCGCGACCGAGCCGGCCCGCGGTCTCTGCGGACAGGATCGCCTCCGCGTTGGAGCCGCGACCCGAGCCGAGGAGGGCGACGCGCATGGGCGGGGCGCCTCCTCAGGCCGATCCCGCGGCCCTGATGCGCGGGACGAGTTCCTTCGTGCCGAAGCCCTTGGGGAACGGCTGGAACACGGGACCGTCCAACGGGCCCAGCCGGCCGTGGGCGCGCCTCGGCGGCACGAGCCTCGGGTTGCCTGGCGCTGGCGGCGGCGGCATTCCTAGAAGAACTTCTTCGCCTTCTCGAAGAACTTGCGCGAGGTCGGTTCGTGCGCGTCGCCGCTTATCCGCGCGAACTCCTCCAGGATCCTCCGCTGCTCCGAGGAGATCGACACGGGCACCTCCACGTGGACCCGGATGAGCTGGTCGCCGTGGCGCCCGCCGCGCAGCGAGGGCATGCCCCGGTCGCGCAGCCGGAAGGTCGTGGCGCTCTGCGTGCCCGCCGGGATCTTGAGGCTCGCCTTGCCCGAGAGCGTCGGCACCTCGATCGAGCCGCCAAGCGTCGCCAGCGTGAACTTGATCGGGATCTCGCAGAAGAGGTCGTCGCCGTGGCGCTCGAAGAGCTCATGCTCCTTCACCGAGAGGACGATGTACAGGTCCCCGGGCGTCCCCCCGGCCGCGGCCGCCTCGCCGTTGCCGGCGGAACGCAGCCTTGAGCCGGTGTCGACCCCGGGCGGTATCTTCACGTTGAGCTTGGTCGTCTTCGCGACGCGCCCCTCGCCGCGACACACCGAGCAGGGCCTCTCGATCTTCACCCCGGCGCCCCCGCAGGTCGGGCACGTCTGCGTGAACACGATGATCCCTCCTGACCGGCGGATCTGCCCCGCCCCCCGGCACGTCGGGCACGTCACGCGCTTCGATCCGGGCTCCGCCCCCGACCCGTGGCAGTGTTCGCAGCTGACGAGCTTCTTGAACGAGATCTCCTTCTCAATGCCGCGCGCGGCCTCCTCGAGCGTGAGCTCCAGGTCGTAGCGCAGGTCCGAGCCGTCCCGGCCCCCGTCGCGGCCGCCGCCGCCGCCGAACATCTCGTCAAAGATGCCACCACCGCCGCCGCCCTGGCCAAAGACCTCGCGGAAGATGTCAAAGGGGTCGTGGAACCCGCCGGCGCCCGCCGGGCCGCGCGCGCCGCCCGGGCCCTGGAACGCGGCGTGCCCGTACCGGTCGTAGGCCGCCCGCTTGTCCGGGTCCTTCAGCACCTCGTAGGCTTCGGAGACCTTCTTGAACATCTCCTCGGACTCCTTGTTGCCGGGGTTCTTGTCGGGGTGGTACTGGACCGCCTTCTTGCGGTAGGCCTTCTTGAGCTCGTCCTCGGTGGCGCCCTTGGCGACGCCGAGAACGTCGTAGTAATCCTCCTTGGCCATGGCTCAGCTCGCCGGATCCTTGGCCGGTTTGCCGCTGGAGACGATGACCGAGGCCGGCCGCAGCAGGCGGCCGTTGAGGACGTAGCCGGTGCGCACGACGGTAAGGACGTGTTCCGCCTCGACGTCGGGGCTCGGCTGGTGCGAGATCGCCTCGTGCTGGTGGGGGTCGAACGCCTCGCCGAGGGGATTGATCTCCTTTAGGCCGTGGGCGGCGAGCGCCCCCTTGAGCTGCTGCTGCACGAGATCAACGCCGCCCGCGAGCGCCTTCAGGTCCGCGTTCGGCTGCCGTGCCGCGGCGAGCCCGAGGGCCAGGTTGTCCAGGGCCGGCAGGAGGTCCTCGAGCAGGCGCGACGCTGCGAAGAGGCGCAGCTCCTCCTTCTCCCTCACCGTCCTGCGGCGGAAGTTCTCAAGGTCGGCGACGGCGCGCACATAGCGGTCGTGGTTCGCGGCCGCCTCCTTCTTCGCGACCGCGACCTGCTCGGCCGGATCCTGGGCGGCCAGGGTCTTCTCGGGCGGCGGAGCCCCAGGTTTTCCCCCTGCGGGAGCCTTCTCCTTGTTGGGTGCCGGGTTGGGCTTCGCGTCGTCTGTCTTGGAGCTTGTCATGGAGAGTCGGCAACTTAACTAGGGTTTCCCCGATTGTTCAAGTTTGTCGAAAAGGCCCTTCAGGTATTTCCCGGCCTTCTGCCCCGCATCCTTGAGCTTCGCCCCGACATCCGCCGCGCCCCCCACGGCGTCCGCGAGCGCGCGGCCGAAGTCGCCCGGCAGGAGCTGCGCCGCGTCGTGGTGGAGCCCGAACGAGGTCAGGCTCCTGACGACCTCCGGGACCAGGAGCTGGCGCGCGGACGACACGTTCACGTACGTGTGGTCGATGTTGAGGTCGTAGGACGACCCGTCGGGCCTCGGCCCCGAATAGTCGGCGATGACGAGCTGCCCGAGCCGGATGTGAAGCTTCCGGATCAGGTACCGCGCGGGCCCGCGCGGGGCGGCCGCCGCCGGGCCTCCGGAGGGCGCCCCCCCGCCCCTCGAGAACGCGGCCGCAAAATCGCCCGCGTTCGACTTCCCTCCGCGCTGCCGCACGATCACGACCTTCTCGGCGTCGACGTCGAGCTCGTTGATCACGATCCGGTCCGTGAAGATCCAGGAGAACACGTTCACATCGGCCTTGAGCTCCCGGAGGGTGACGAAGTCCGGGGTCGGGTAACCCGGCGGGTTCTTGGCCGCAAGCCCCCTCGCGAGGACTCGCCCGGTGAAGGGGTTTGCCGCGAGCACCGCAACCCGGACGTCGAACCCGGTCACCGAGCGAAGCTCGCCCTCGACGAGAGCCGGAAGGAACGCCATCCAGGCGAGCGCGCCCAACGCAAAGAGACCCCCGAGAAGGAGGCAGGCCTTTGCCGCACGGCTCAAGCAAAGCCCTCTGTAATGAGGATGATCGCGGGGTCGGGCGCCACGAAGTCAAAGTCGGCCGACCAGGGCAGGAGCGCGTTGTCGCCCGACACGAGCGGCTTTGCCCCGGCGTCGGCGCCCGAGAGGGCCAGTTCACCGGCGGCCACGCTGAGAATCCTGGGCTGCTCGCCCGAGGGAAACCGAAGCGACTCGCCCTTCCCAAGGACCGCGCGCCTTATGGAAAACTCGTCGCAGGAGGCGATCATGCCGGAGGTTGGGGCGGCCCTGACGAGCTCGGGGGGGCCGACGTCCCACAAGATCGAGCGCATGGACTCCTCAACGTGCAGCTTCCGGGGCTTTCCGTCGAGGCCGACCCGGCCCCAGTCGTAGAGCCTGTACGTCGTGTCGGAATTCTGCTGAATCTCAAGGATCAGGTTGCCCGCCCCAATCGCGTGGACCTGGCCGCTGCGCACGAGCACCGAGTCCCCCGCCGCGACCGAGACCTTGTTGACGCACTCCTCGGCGGTGCCGTCGGCGACGGCCTTCGTGAAGCCCGCGCGGGTCACCCCGGTCTTCAGCCCTACGAACAGCGACGCTCCGGGCGCCGAATGCGCGACATACCAGTTCTCGGTCTTCGGCTCGCCGCCCAGCGCCGCCGCCGCCGCGGCGGGGGGATGCACCTGGAGGCTCAGCCTCTCGGAGCAGTCGAGCCATTTCACAAGCAGCGGGAAGGGCGCGGAGGGCTTCCACCCGGGCCCCATGACCTCCGGCGAATGGTGCTCGATGAGGTCGCGCAGCGTCGATCCCCCGAAGCGGCCGCGCCTGACCCGCGATTGCGCCTCCGGCCGGTCGACAATCTCCCAGCTTTCGCCGATCGGCGGGCCGGGCGGAAGCTCCCGGCCTAGCAGGGTCTGAAGCCTGTGGCCGCCCCAGACGCGTTCTTGGTAAATCGGTTGGAACTGAAGAACTTCTCGCATGGGTGCAGATATCGAGATTATTGTAAAAAAGGTCGGGAGGGGTTTACATTTGACCAGCCCGGATACTAGCGTCCAATCCGCAAATCGCTACGCCCGGAAGCACAGATGCCCAAATCAGATAGTTCAAATCCAAACGGAGGCCCGTCGTTCCAAGGACCCCGTTACCGCCCAAATTGGATGGCGGCGGTTCTCTGCTTTGTGGTGGCGACCTACCTGACGGCGGCGTTGCTGAACTACGCCCCCAACCAGTCCCATTTCTACTCGACCGCCCCCGTCGGCAAGAACTGGGTGGGCTGGCTTGGGGCGGACACGGTGTGGATCCTCTACTATTCCCTAGGGGGCAGCACGATCCTGCTGCCCGTGGCCCTGTTCTGGATGTTCTACATCGCGATCAAGAACTCCAGGCACCTCGTGGCGACCCGCGTCACGTCCGCGATCGTCTGGATCGTCTCCATGTCCGGGCTGCTCGCCATGTTCGAAAGCTTCAAGGCGAACGACACGTTCCCGAAGGCCCTCGGGGGGCTGATCGGTCAGATCATCTACAAGCGGCTGCTTTCGGACGCCCTCGGGCCGTTCGGTTCGGGACTCCTCCTCGGGACGGTCTATTGCGTGGCGCTGCTCTTCTTCTTCACGCGGGACATCGGCGGCGAGATCGAGAAGATCCTCAGCAACTTCACGGAATGGAAGGCGGCGCGCGCGCGCAAGAAGGCGGCGCTCGCCGAGGAGCGGGCCAAGCGCAGGGAGGAGCGGGAGAAACAACGGGGCGCGGTGACGCCGCCCTTGCCGCCCGTGCCGCCGCCGGTGGTGGGCCCCACGGGAGCCAAGAAGATCCTGGTGGCCCGGGCCACGGACGACCCGCTCGGACGGACCCTGACGCGGCCGGGCTTCCCGATCACAGAGGCCCCCCCGAGGGCCGAGGCCAAGCCGGCGCCCCGGGAGCCCCCGCAGAAGGAGCCCGCCGCCAAGATCCCGCTCACGATCGTCAAGCCCGAGGAGCCGAAGAAGGCGAAGGTCGTGCTGCCCCAGACGTTCGACGAGAGCTACGAGTTTCCGCCGGTCAAGCTCCTCAAGGAGCAGGCGAAGCCGGCCGCCGGCAACAGCGACGAGGAGCACCGGCACAACGCCGAGACGCTCCTGAGGATCCTCGGGGAGTTCGGTGTCGAGGTCTCGCTTGGCGAGATCCACGTCGGGCCGGTGATCACCCGCTACGAGGTCGTCCCTGCGGCCGGCGTGCGCGTCGAGAAGATCGCGGGCCTGGAGAAGAACATCGCGCTCGGGATGCGCGCGCAGTCGGTCCGGATCCTCGCGCCGATTCCGGGAAAGGCCGCCGTCGGGGTCGAGGTGCCGAACCTCAACCCGACGCCGGTGGGCATGCGCGAGCTGCTTGAGAGCGAGGACTGGGCGTCGGCGAAGGCGGAGCTGCCGATCGCGCTCGGCCGCGATGTTTCGGGCAAGCCCCTCATCTCCGACCTGGCCAAGATGCCGCACCTCATGATCGCCGGCGCGACGGGCTCCGGAAAGTCGGTCTGCATCAACTCGATCGTCACGTCCATCCTCTACTCGAAGAGCCCGAAGGACGTGCGGCTGATCATGGTCGATCCCAAGGTCGTCGAGCTGAAGGTCTTCAACAGCCTTCCGCACATGTTCATCCCCGTCGTCACCGAGCCGAAGAAGGTTCCGGCGGCCCTGAAGTGGCTCCTCGGGGAGATGGAGCAGCGGTACCAGATCTTCGCGAAGGCGAACGTGAGGAACATCGTGGGGTTCAACACGCGCAAGAAGGACGCCAAGGCGCGCGCGGACGCGCAGTCCTCGCTGCAGGGGCTCGACCCGCTGGGCGGCGATGCGCTCGAGATCCCGGAGCACCTGCCCTACATCGTCGCGATCATCGACGAGCTCGCCGACCTGATGATCCTCGCCCCGGCGGAGATCGAGACCTCGATTGCGCGCCTGGCGCAGCTCGCGCGCGCGGCCGGCATCCACCTGATCATCGCCACGCAGCGGCCCTCGGTGAACGTCATCACGGGCGTCATCAAGGCGAACCTCCCCTCGCGGATCGCCTTCCAGGTCGCGTCGCAGGTGGACTCGCGCACGATCCTCGACACCAAGGGCGCGGAGACCCTGATCGGCAAGGGCGACATGCTCTTCTCGCCGCCCGGGACGTCGCGCCTCGTCCGGGCCCAGGGTGCCTTCGTGGGCGAGGACGAGATCCACGAGATCGTCGAGTTTCTCAAGCGCAACGGGCCGCCGCAGTTCGCCCACTCCGTGCAGCAGCAGATCGACCGCGCCTCCAGCGACGAGGAGGAGGAAGAGGAGGAGGGGGACGAGGAGGAGGGGAGCGACGAAGAGCTGTATTCGAGGGCGCTCGACGTCCTCAAGTCCACGCGGCGGGCGAGCACCTCGATGCTCCAGCGCAGGCTGCGCATCGGCTACAACCGGGCGGCGAGGATCATGGAGATGATGGAGGAGAAGGGCATTGTCGGGCCCGAGAACGGCTCAAGCCCCCGCGAGATCCTCGGCGACCTGGACTCGCTGTGAGGCCGGCACGGGATTCCATGGGACAAATCATTCTTTCCCTGCCCGCGAAAACCTGTAACTGATCGACTATGCAGACCATCGGAGAACGCCTTGAGGAGGCCCGCAAGAAGAAGGGCATATCCATCCGCGAGGCGGCGGAGGCGACGAAGATACGCGGCGAGTACCTGCAGAAGTTCGAGGGCAACCAGTTCGAGATCGGGCTCACCGACATCTACACGCGCGGGTTCCTACGCGGCTACGCAAACTACCTCCGGATACCCTCCGACAGGCTCCTGAACGACTATACGGCGCTGCGTGGCGGCGAGCCCCGGCTACGCCAGCCAAGCCGGGAGGTCTACGGCCGGATGGACCTGGCGATCTCATCGGCGGACGAGCGCGCCGAGGCGCAGGGCGAGGCGCAGGCGGCCGAGCCCATGCAGCGGCCCCACCCCTCGCGGTTCCAGCGCCCCGGCGAGAACCTCCCCAAAGGACCGCCCATAGACCCCAACCTGGTCTTCAAGGGCGGCATCGCGCTCGTGGCGATCGTGCTGGTCCTCGCGGCTGTGTGGATCATCAAGTCGATCGCGGACTCGGGACCCGCCGTCAAGGCGACGCGCGCCGCGCCGTCGGCCGCCGCCGAGCTGGCGGAGACGCAGGCTCCAGCGCCTGCCACCGCGGTCGCGATCGTCGCGTCCGAGGCGGTCCGCATCAAGGTCGTGCGCAAGTCGGACGGCATGGAGCTCTTCCAGGGGGCCCTGCAATCCGGCGAGCGCAAGGAGTTCCCGAACGTGCCGCTCTTCCTGACGGCCTCCGATCAGGCCGCGGTGGAGATCGAGTACAAGGGGCGCCGCTATCCGACCGGATACACCGGCCACGAGCGGATCCAGTTCGATTTCTCCAACAGGTAGCCCGAACCGGGGCGGGTTTCATCACGAGGCCGCAACGCCCCCTCCCTAGGCATGGAGAAGATTCCGTACTTGGGCCAGACGCTGATCCGCTGGCGCGTGGGGGGGTCGACGTTCATGGCGCTGCCCGAGAAGGGCGCGCGCCTGGTGAACTGGAACATGGTGATGGGCGACGGCTCCGTGCGGGACGTGATCCACTGGCCGGAGGTCGCCTCCATCGCGGACTTTGCGAAGGCGCGCGGGGGCAACCCGATCCTCTTCCCCTTCTGCGGCCGCAGCTTCGACCGGGGCGAGATCGGCTTCTGGCGAGACGCGCGTGGGGTGAGAAGGGCGATGCCCATGCACGGCATCGCGCGGCAGGGCGAGTTCCGCGCGGTCCGCGTCGACGACGGAGGGTTCGAGGCCATGCTTGTCCCCGGGGAGGAGGCAAAGGCGAGCTACCCCTTCGCCTACGAGTTCCGCGTCGGCTACCGCTTCTCGGCGTTCGGCCTCACGTGCACGCTTTCGCTCGAGAACCTGGGCGACGAGCCACTGCCGTGGAGCGCAGGTCACCACTTCTACTTCACGCTGCCGTGGAGCGAGGGGTCCGCGCGAGGGGACTACCTGATCCGCATCGCGGCCGGCGAGCGCCTCCGCCAGGACGCGGCGGGCAAGCTCGTCGCCGGCCCCGCGCTCGGGGCCGTGGAGCGGATGGACAACCCTGAGCTGATCGACGCCTTTCACACCGCGCTCAGGAGCCCGGAGGCCGTGTTCGGCGAGAAGGGCCAGCCCGGCGACGTCGTCGTCCGCCTGGGCTCGGAGGCGGCCGTCCCGGCCGGCGCCGCATTCGTGACATGGACCCAGGCGGACGACTCGCCGTTCTACTGCGTCGAGCCCTGGATGGGGCCCGCGAATTCCCCCGAGCACAAGCGGGGCTTCCATCTTGTCCCGCCGGGCGGCAGGGAGACCTTCACGGTGAGCGTCGCGGTGAGATAGGATTGCGGGCGTGGGCATTCCCTGTACCCTTCCCCCGTGTCGTCTCCCATGATCCCGCCCGCCGCCACAATCGCGTTCCTCGACTCGCTCGGGGGTTCCGAGCTCATCGTGATCCTTGTCGTGGTCCTGATCTTCTTCGGCGGGGAGAAGATGCCCGAGTTCGCGCGCGGCCTCGGAAAGGCGATGCGCGAGTTCAAGAAGGCGGCAGGGGACGTGGAGCAGGAGTTCAAGAGGGCCATGGACGAGGCGCCGGAGAAGCCCGCCGCGCCCGCCTACACGCCGCCGGTCCCCGTGGCTCCGCCGACACCAGCGGCACCGCCTGACGTGCCTCCTCGCTTCGGCGACACCGCGCCCGGAGCCGGGCCTTCCCCGCCGGATCACGGGATTGACGCCTGAGGCGCAGGCCAACGGGCGGCCCCCCCTTCCCCCCAATCCCACCCATGAAAACCTGTGCTCTCTTCGGGTTCATCTCGGCGCTCGCCGGCGCCTTCGTCACGCTGATCCTGTACTTCCTCGGATTCCATTCGGAGGCCTCGAAACTGCAGGCCGCGGGCTGGATCGGCGGCCTCGCGGGCATCGCCGTCATGGTGGCGTGCCTGGTCCTGGGCGTGAAGGCCCGGCGAGAAGAGACGCCGAGGGAGGCTGACTTTGGCTACGGCAAGGCAGCGGGGGCGGGAACGCTGATCTCCCTGGTCGCCTCGTTCTTGAGCTCGGTCTTCGCCTACGTGTACTACGCCTTCATCAACCCGGGGTTCACGGACCTCATGATCCAGGCCCAGACGGCAAAGATGGAGGCCCGTGGCATGAGCGGTGACCAGCTCGAGAAGGCCGAGGCCATGACCAAATGGATGATGTCGGCGGGACCGGCGTCCGTGATGGCCTTCTTCTACCTCTTCGTCCTGGGAGTGGTCCTCGCGTTGATCGTCGCCGCGTTCCTGAAGCGCCCGGCGCCGAGAACGCCCGCGGCCGTCTAGGCAACAAAAAGGGCCCGGATTGCTCCGGGCCCTTGAATGAGGTCGCTTCCTGGCCGCTTACCGGTCGGAAGACCGTTTCCACTCTGCGCGGTAGTCGACCGCCATGACGACGGCGACCCCTGCCACGCAGAAGAGCCCGGCTACGAGCGCGTCTGCGTTGAGGTAACGGAAAGAAAGCAGGATTGCGGCAATGGCGAGAACCGCCGGGGCAGCCGCTCTGACTATGGTAGTTTTCATATGATGTATGCTTTCGTTTGCCCCTGCCATATCGGCAAGGGACGAGAATAGTACACCCGGATATCGATAATGCTAGTTGCAGTTATCTATAGATTCGATAGGCTTATCCTATGGAACTTGACCAACTTCGCTACGTCGTGGCCGTCGCCGAAACCGGGAATTTCACGAGGGCAGCCTCCCAGGCACATATATCTCAACCATCATTAAGCCAACAGATTATAAATCTAGAACGCGAGCTGGGACACAAGCTTTTCCACCGTCTCGGGCGCAAGGCCGTACCGACGGAGGCAGGCAATGCATTCCTTGAGCGGGCCCGCAGAATCCTCTTTGAAGTCGAAGATGCATCCAAGGAACTGGGGGACAGCCCGTCCTTTGAGCGCAAGATCACCGTCGGCGCGATACAATCCCTTGCACCCTACCTTCTGCCTGGGCTCATCAGCCGATGCCGCCAGCGGTTCCCAAATCTGCAAGTCAATACTCGAGAAGATTTTAAGAATACACTGATCCAGGAGATGCTGGACGGACAGCTTGATCTCGCCCTGGCAACGCGGCCGCTCATCGACCCCAGTATCCATGTGGAAACCCTTTGGAATGAGAAGCTTCTATTGGTCGTCGCAAAGAATCACCCGCTGACACGAAAGGCGAACGTGACGAGTGACGACCTGGCAAAGGAGACCCTCATCCTGCAGGGATCCTCAAGCTCGCTCGCAACCCAAGTCAGGGCGTTTTGCGGCGATCACCATTTTGAACCTCGAATCGGCTCCCGCTGCTCCCAGATCGCGACCGTGAAGGCGCTCGTGGCGATCAATGCCGGTGTCTCGATCCTGCCCGCCGGGGCCCAGGCACCGGAGGACCACGACACGCTCACGTATATCGCCCTCTCCGATGCCGAACCGACCCGAGAAATCGTGGTCTTTAGGCACATGCAGCGGTACCAGAGCCGGGGCGCCGAGCAGTTTCTCTCCCTCGTCCGCGAGGGCCCCATCAGCCACGGGGCTCCGGTTCAATCGTGACGCCGTTTGCGCCCGGCGCACAACCTCGTTACACTAGGCGATCATGATCGACACATTCAAAAAGACGCTTCTCGCGGGCCTCGGCGCCGCCGTCATCACCAAGGAGAAGGTCCAGGAGGGCCTCGAGGATTTTGTGAAACAGGGCCGGATCAGCGCCACCGAGGCGCGGGAAATGGCCGAGAAGATCGCGGAGGAGGGACGACGCGAGTTCGACAAGGCGAGCGCAAAGCTCGGGGAGAAGACCCGCGACCTGATGGCGAGCCTCGACAGCCGGTGCATCGGGAGGATCGAGGACCTTGAGGCCCGCGTTGCGGCGCTCGAGGGCAAGCCGCCGAAGGGCCCAAAGGCGCACGCTCCGAAGTGAGTCCGTTCGATCTTCTGGCCCACACGGTGCGGGCCAAGGAGATCTTCGCGATCCCCGTCCGCGACGGATTCGCGGACCTGCTCCAGCAGGCCGGGGCCCGGTCGGGACTCTGGCGGAAGGTGCTGCCGGAGCCGGCCCACAGGCGAACGACAAACGAGCGGATCCGGATGGCGGCCGAGGAGCTTGGACCCGCCTTCGTGACGTTCGGCCAGCTGATGGGCATGCGGCCCTACTCCGAGATGATGCCGGTCCTCGACGCGGACTGCCCCGCCCCACGCGGAGGTCTTTGATGAGTTCGACGAGGTCCCGGCTGCGTCGGGGTCCCTCGCGCAGGTGTACCGGGCCCGGCTTCGGGACGGCGGCGAACCGGATCGCGCTCGGCGTGAACGTCGGGTCGCTCATTGTGGGCTCGTCGTTGATCGTCACGGCGCAGGGCCGCGCCTGCTCGGGTACCCCGCGCTCGGCATCATCGGCTGCCTGATCTCCGGGCTCTTCGGGCTGTACATCGTCTTCGACATCGTGCGCCACGGACGCCACAAGGAGGGCCCCGCACGCGACCCGTCACGCGGCCGGCACCAGGAAGTGGAACTCCGTCCCGCCGCCCGGGGCGGCCGAGCAGGAGATACTCCCGCCGTGAGCGACCACGATCTCGCGGGCGATGGCCAGTCCAATCCCGGCGCCCGGCTTCGACTGACCCGGTACCCGGTAGAACCGGTCGAAGATGTGCGGCAGCGCCTCCTCGGGGATGCCCTGCCCCCTGTCCCTGACCGTGAAGCGCACGAACCCGGGCGGGCCGGGCGACGCGCCAAGCGTGATCACCCCTCCCTCCGGGGAATACTTCGAGGCGTTCGATAGGAGGTTGATGAACACGTGGCGCAGCCTGCCCGCGTCGACGTCGACGCCTCCGATGCCGGCTGCTGGCTCGACGACCAGCTCCTGGCCGGCCGACGAGATGAATGAGCGGGCTTCCTCGGCGATCCCGTGCAGCAGCCCGGCGACCGGGATCTTCCTGCGCTCGAGCGCCGAGGCGCCGGCCTCGAGGCGGGTGAGGTCGAGCAGGGAGTCAAGGATCTTGAGCAGGCGGTCCGCGTCGTCGCGCGCCGACTCGAGCATCTCGCGCTGCTGGGGCGCCAACGGCCCAAGGGTCTTCTCGAGCAGCAGGTAGACCGCCATGCGGAGCCCGGTCAGGGGCGTCTTGAGCTCGTGGCTCACCGTGCCCACCAGGTTCGTCTTCGCGTCGTCAAGGAGCCGGAATTTCGTGACATCCTGAAGGATGACCGCCGCCCCCTTGAACTCCGTCAGCTTGTCGCCGATCGCGAGTATCCTCGGCAGGTAGTGGCGGTCGTCCCGTCCGATGCGGAAGGTCACCACCCGGCTGTAGTCCGTCGGCAGATAGTGCTCGTCGGTCGCCATCACCGAGGCCAGCGGCTCGGCGAGCCCCGGCGGAAACCCGCCCGAGAACTCGGGGAGCGCGGAGAGCTCCTCCGCCGCGGGGTTGCGGACCTCGACGACGCCCTCTCTCGAGACCACGAAGAGCGGGTCGGGCGCGGACGCGAGCGTCGCCTCCATCGTGCGCTGCGTCCGGAGCACCCTGGCGACGGTGGCTTCCCGGTAGGCGCGCAGCCGGGCGGCCATCGTGTTGAACGACCGGGCGAGGCTTCCCAGCTCGTCGCGGGAGAACTCGGGCACCTCGGTGTCGAGGTTTCCCTCCCCGAGCGCCGTGGCCGACGTGGTCAGGGCCTTGATCGGCACGAGGAGCGACGACGCCAGAATCCAGGCGATCAGCGCGGAGAGGAGCACGGCCGCGCCGATCGTCGCAGAGAGGATGCCGACCGCGGTCGTCGCCAGGTGCTCCGCCTGGGCTTCCGTCTCTCGCGACGCGGCGTAGTCCCTCTCCGTAAGGCGGTCCAGGGCGCTGAACACCCGGTAGAGCGCGTCCTCGTTCGCCGCATTCTCGCCAAGCGAGACGCCGCCGCCTGCCGCGAGCGTCCGGTCGCACCGCGCGGAGAAGTCCTGGAACGCCGCATCGAGCTCGCCGACAAGCCGCGCCCTCGGCCTGCCGGCCGACGCCGCCGACTGGCTCATGAGCTCCTTCGTGAAGGCCGCGCGCCTCCCCTCGAGCGCCTTGCGGGCGCCGATCGGGTCTGCCGCGGCCGCGAAGGCGAGCGCATTCGACATGAGCGTCGCGGACGCGCGCATGTCCTGGCAGCCGAGCGCCGAGCGGTAGTTGGCGACAAGGTCCTTCTGGAGCGGGCCGGCCAGCTGGTGGCAGACGCGGATCGCGTAGGCCCCCGTGACCACGATCACCAGGAGCAGCGGCAGGAGGCCAAAGAAGAGGCGGGTGCGGAGCATGCCCGGGTGGCCGCGCTAGAGGAGGCCCAGCTTGCTGCGTTTCCTGTAGAGGGTCGCCGGGTCTATTCCGAGGATGCGGGCGGCCTCGTCCAGGTTGCGGGACGACGCCAGGATCCGGCGGATGTGCTCGGCCTCGAGCTCGTCCAGGGTGACGCGTGCCCCGACGGCGGACGCCGGGCCGCGCGCGGCCGAGAACTCCTCCGGCAGGTCCGCCAGCTCGATCGTGTCACCCGGCGCGAGGATGACCGCCCGCTCGATCACGTTGCGGAGCTCGCGGAGGTTCCCCGGCCACGCGTAGCCGGCCAGCGCGTCGGACACGGCCTGCGAAAACCTGATGTCGCCCTTGCCCGCGCGGGTACCGAAGTACCTGAGCGCGCTGTCGGCCAGGCGCCTCAGGTCGGCCGGCCGGTCGCGCAGCCCCGGCAGCGTCACGGCGATCACGTTGAGCCGGTAGAAAAGGTCCTCGCGGAAGCGGCCCGCCTTGACCTCGGCCGCAAGGTCGCGGTTCGTCGCGGCGATGACCCGGACGTCCGCCCTCCGCGGGACCGCCTCGCCGACGCGCTCATACTCGCGCTCCTGGAGGAGCCTCAGGAGCTTGGGCTGGATCTCCTGCGGCATCTCGCCAATCTCGTCCAGAAAGAGGGTCCCGCCGTCCGCCGCGGCGACCTTTCCCGAGGTCTCATTGACCGCGCCGGTAAAGGAGCCCCGGGCGTGCCCGAAGAGCTCGCTCTCGAAGAGCTCCTTCGAGAGGCTCGGGCAGTTGACCGTGACGAAGGCGGCCTCGGCGCGGGCGCTCCGCTTGTGGATCTCGCGCGCGAGGATGCTCTTTCCCGTGCCGCTGAGGCCCAGAATAAGGATGTTCGCATGGGTCTCGGCCGCCTTGAACGCGACCTGAAGCGCACGCTGCATCGCGGGCTCGGCGGATTCGAGGTCGACCGGGGGGGCCCCGGAGGCCAGGTCGCTCTCCAGCGCCTGGACCCTGAGCTCCATGGAATGGGCCTTGGCGACCTTGGCGAGGACCGCGCGGATCTGGTCGGGGGTGAACGGCTTGGGGATGAAGTCGAAGGCCCCGCGGCGCATCGCCTCGACCGCGGTAGCGATGTTGGCGTACGCCGTGAACAGGATGACGGCCGGCGCCGGGCGCAGCTTCATGAGGCGCCCGAGCACCTCGAGCCCGTCGTCCGCGCCCAGCTTCAGGTCCAGGAAGACGGCGTCAAAGCCCTCCGTCTCGGCCGCCTTGACGGCCTTGGCCGCGTTGGGCGCCTCTGCCGCGGCATGGCCCGAGGACTCGACGGCGATCCGGGTCGTCCTTCGAATCGAGGGTTCGTCGTCGACGATGAGGACGCGCATAGTGTTGCGCGGGAGTCTGGTCCCGCAGCCGCTGGGGGCCAATGACAAATAAAGCGCCCCGCGGTTCCTGAAAGCGTGCCACCCCGTCCCAAAAAGAACGACGAGCGACCTTGCAGCCTCCAGCCCATCCCTAAGCGGCAGAACGCGAGGCAACCCAAGATCCTGCCACAAACCGGCACGGGCACCCCTTCAGTCGGCAAAGCTGTATGAGCTGCCCGTGCCGTGCGGATGGACTCAAGGCGCGCCCGCTGCTGTCGCTCAGTTGCGACGACAAGGCCCTGGTCAATTGTCCCCGTTGCCTGGGGGGGATAGCCGCATTGCGCACCGACAGGCGCCGAACGGCAGGTCAGCTCGACCTGCCCGGGGGAACAGCGCGGCACCCGCAACGATTCTCTCAACGTCTATTTCGACGAATGCCGATCGGAAAGGATTCCCCGGCCATGATGCGTTTCAAGACCCGCCCGCCTGGAGGCGGTCAGTCCGGACGCGCAAACGACACGATCTGGTCCTTCTCGCGGTGATTGCTCCAGAACCGCACGCCGTCGAAGGCGAGGGCGCGGGCCGCGAACGGGATGCGCGCGAGGTCCTCGATCCTCGGCGTCTCGGGGCGCAGGTCCACGCGGGTGAGCCAATATTCGCCCTTCTCCTCGTCGTCGGTCGTTGCGAGGTAGATGAATCCGTCGACGAAGACCTGCCCGCAGATCCCGTGCGGCACATGGATCACACTCTCGACCTGCCCCTCGGTTCCGAGTGCGAGCACCTTCTTAGGATACCATTGGCTGACGTGCAGCCGGTGGCCGTCATAGCCCAGCTGGGAGCCGGTGTCATCCGGGCACGGGATCCCGAACTTCCCGTCAAACCCCCTCCACGGGATGCAGCGCCGGATGATCCGGTTGTCGTCCGCCGTCTCGCCGCACAGGACGCGGAGCTCGTCCTCGATCGCGGTCATGCCCCATGGCGTGCCGGGCGCCGCCGACTCCCAGCCGACCGTCCACGTCGCCGGGTTTATTCCATAGATGCGCTTGGTCTCCCGCGAGCCCATCCAGAGCGTTGAGCCGTCCCACGCGAGCGACTGGGGCCTTGGGGCCGGCGAGGCCAGTCGCTTGATTTCCTCGACGTTGTTCATGGCACGTAAGGTGAGGATGGAGAGCCTATCCTTCCTTTTTTGGGGAAGCAACCATCCCCGGCAGCAAAACAAGCCGGGTGCGGACTATGTCCCGCTCACCAGGGGAGGACACGGTCTGCCGTCCACCACTGGTGGTATTCGACGGAGAACAGCCCGGCTCGCACCGGCGGGTCATCCCCCAGGATGGTCTTCGCGTCGACGACCGACGGCGTCTTGAAGATGACGATCGCCAGGAGGTCCGGATCACTCACGACCGGGCCGGCGGCGGCAAGCATGCCGCGCGCGCGCAGCGTCTCTACAAACCTCGCGTGCTCGTCGAGCGGCCCGGGACCGTCCTTCCAGGCCGGTCCGCGTGACACGATGCAGAACGCGTGACCGTTCATCACGGGCTCGTCCCCAGGGCGCTCCTTTGCTCGGGCGAAATACGCCTCACCGATCCCCGGGGGGCCGCGCCACGCGTGCACATCGATCGTGTTTCGCCTTGCGACTACGGTGGGATCCATCGAGGCGATCCGGCGGGCCTCGTCCAGGGACCCGGACATGAGCACGAAGATCCCGCTGATCGTCGTGGGCCTGTCGTCCATGGGCCCGGCGGCGGAAAGTATTCCCCGGTCGGCCATCCCCTGTATGTTGGCCATGTGCGCGCCCATGATGCGGCGCCCCTCCTCCCTGGACATAGGCAGGCGCGCCGGGTCCGGCCGCAGGAACACGATGCAGTACGGCGCGGGGGAGGCCGCCCCGGCGGCCGGCGCGCCGTGCGCTGGCCCCGGGGCCAGCGCAGCAGCGCAGAGAAGAACGAGCTTTCTCATGGCGCAGGGGAATGCCAACCGGAGCCGCCTGCTGCGAGCCCGATCTTTGCGGCGTGGCCCGCGGGACTCGGTCCCTCTAGAACTTGTACCGGGCCTCGGCGTAG
>Ga0265313_10001633_pt1 | contig 20801 bp, 28 predicted proteins | sample 4123metaG_FD_203122 | JGI IMG/M metagenome (GOLD analysis project Ga0265313, IMG submission 203122) | Rhizosphere microbial communities from Carex aquatilis grown in University of Washington, Seatle, WA, United States - 4-1-23 metaG | ecosystem: Host-associated > Plants > Roots > Rhizosphere >...
GAAGCAGCGATCAATCTCGCCAAGGGAGCGTCGAACATCCTCGACCTGGCGATGGAGTATGGCTACGCCTCGCACGAGGCGTTCTCGCGCGCTTTTCGGGCGCGTTTCGACATGACGCCCGAGGAGGTGCGCAAGAAGGCATCGACCGACGGCCTTGCCGTCCTTTCGCCGGTGAAGGCGGACGAGGGCGCAACGCCCGCGATCTCGGCCAGCCGGATCGAAAATCTCGGCGAGATGAAGTTCGTCGGCCTCAGCGAGCATGTGCCGTTCGCGCAGATGCAGAACATCGCCGCGCAGTGGCAGCGCTTCATGCCGCGCTATGGCGAGATCGATGACAAGGCGCATCCGATACCGGCAGGCGTCAGCACCAATCTCGATGAAGAGGGAAATTTCGACTATGTCTGCGCGGTCGAGGTGAAACGCTTCGGCGCGGTTCCGCGCGGCCTCGTCAAGCTCACAGTTCCCGCCCGGACCTATGCCGTGTTCCGGCACGACGGCCATGTGTCGGAAATCGGCGGGACCTTTCATGCCATCTGGAACGACTGGACGCCGCCCGACGGCCGCACCATCGCGGACGGCGCGAGCATCGAGCGGCACATGGAGACATTCGATACGCGCACCGGTTTCGGCGGCGTGGAGATTTATATTCCGCTTGGATGAGCCTGAGCCGCTGCGTACGCTTGCGCCGACCTCGTCCTGATCTCGTCGAAGGATGAGAACTCCGGTCGCCAGGGATTTGCGCCTATGACTCTCGATCCACAGATTGCAGCCTTCTACACGCGCCCGGCGCGCATGACGGATCCGTCCGGGCTCGACGCGCTGCTCAAGGATGCGCCGTCCGACATCCCCGGCATCGTTGCGTATGTCCAAAATCTTCTGCTGCATGTGCATTGGGCGCCGGCCTATCGCATGCGACTCACCGATGCGCGCAAGGACGAGACGAACCTGCGCCCCGTTGCAGAGATGCTGGAGCTGCTGCAGCGTCATGATGGCCGCCCGCTCGCCTTCGTGCGCACGCTTTATCAGCGCATGGTCGGCAATTGCCGGCACTTCTCCGTCTTTGCCGTCGCCCTGCTGCGGCGCGCCGGAATCGCCGCGCGGGCCCGTTGCGGCTTCGGCGCCTATTTCCGCGAGGGTTCGTTCGAGGATCACTGGGTTGTCGAATATTGGAACGGAGCGGCGTGGCAGCTTCTCGATGCACAGATCGATGCCGCGCAGCGCGCGATCCTCAGGCTTGAGTTCGATCCGCTCGACGTGCCGCGCGACAAGTTCATCGTTGCTGGCGATGCCTGGATGTCGTGCCGCGAGGGTCGCACCGATCCGCAGACTTACGGTATCTTCGACATGCGCGGCTTGTGGTTCATCGCCGGCAACGTGCTGCGCGACTTCGCGTCTCTGAACAACATGGAAATGCTGCCCTGGGACGTCTGGGGACCGATGACGGCGAACGATTCCGAACTGGTGCCGGACAAGATTGCGCTGTTCGACCGGCTTGCGCTCCTGACGCTCGATCCGGACAAGGGGTTTGCCGAGTTGCGCGCGCTCTATGAGGACGAGGGCGCATTGCGCGTGCCCCACGAAGTGTTCAACGCGAGCCGTCAGCGCAGGGAGGAAATTCGGTGACTCCGCCGGTTGCGTGCAGCGGATAGGTCAGAGCGCGGCGGCCCTGCCTGCCAGACAAGTCGTTCAGATGAAGAGTGCGCGATAGAGGCCGTACAGGCCCACACATGCCAGCAAGACGACACCGGCGATGAACAATCCGTTCGTCAGGATCGAACCTTCACCCTCCGTCTCTTCGCTTTCCGCAAAATATTCGCGATAGGCTCCCCCGCCGAGCGATAGAAGCCCCAATACCAATACTGCCCAGATCATCGCTGCCTCGACATTGGACTTGGCCGATTCTTAATACCGCTTTCCTGTGTTCTGTGACAACAAGGAACGGGCTAAAACCAGGTGAGCGGATGTCTGCTTTGGGACGAAAACGGACGTTCGTCGGCCCGGCTGGAGCGGGCAACGCCCATGGCCTGGCCATGCGCGGCATTGCCGGGCAGGGTAGGGACGAGCATAGATAGCTATGGAAAAGATTCTTGTTATCGGCGCATCGGGATTTGTCGGCCGGCACATCGTTGAGGGGCTGGTCGCGGCCGGATATGCGGTCCGCTGTCTGTCGCGCGACCCGGCACGGCTCGGAGACCTGGCGAAGCTCGGCTGCGAGATCGTCAAAGGCGATATGTCGGATCTTGAGTCAATGCGACGGGCGCTCGACTCGGTCAACGCGGTCTACGTTTCGATCAATACGATCGTGCCCCAGCCGGGCAACACGGCTGGCCTGCGATTCATGGAAGTGGAGAAGGCTGGGCTGCAGAACATCGTGACGGCATGCTTCGAGCACGGCGTGCGCCGCCTGATCTATGTGACCTCTCTGGGGATCGGACCAGATTCGGTGGGCGAGTGGACTCGTGAGCGCTGGAACATCCAGCAATCCCTGCTCAGGAGCGGCCTTGATGTGACCGTGATTCAGCCAGGAATGATCTGCGGTGCGGGCGGGCGTGGCTTCGGCATGGTGACAAGCCAGGCCAAAAGATCGTTCGCCGTGACTCTCGGCGGTGGCGGACACAAGATGCGCAGCATCGCTCTCGGCGATCTGGTCTACTACCTCGTCGGCGTGCTGAAGGAGCCTCGCGCCTTTGGCCAATGCTTTGACGTGGGCTGCGACGACACCTACACGATCAAGCAGATGATCGACATCGCGGCCGATGTCTTCGGCAGAGAGCCTCCACGCAACATTCCCGTTCCGCTCGGCCTGCTGTCGGCGCTTGCACCGCTCATCGAAGGGTTAACCTCCGTACCGAAGGGCGCGATCAGGGGATTTGTGGACGGGATGAAGTCCGACTCCGTCGGCGATCCCAGCGCAATCCGAAAACTATTTCCTCGGCCGCTTCTGTCGTTTCGGCAGTCGGTGGAACTCGCGATGGCGAACAAGTGATCCGCGGAGGGAGCGGCCTGAAACCCAGGGCTGCCCCTGTGTGCGAGTCGGAAGGAAGCGAACTCTGGAAGCGCGCGAAGGCGAGCATGAGGCGCGATCACGCACCTATGCGAATGAACGTATTGCAGCACTAAGCGCCGTGGTCACCCCACGGCTTTTTTTGCTGCGTGTCTCTCGCCGACAGAACGTAGACACCGGTCGCGCCCAGTACGACGAACATTGCAAGTGCCGGGCTTCTCGCAATCCAATTCGGTGCGGCGATTGTCCCTGCTGCGGTCATCGCGAGAGCAGCGATGAGCAAAATGATCAAAAGCTTTGGTCGGTGAATCATATTGCAATCAGCCTAGCATCGGTTTTGGAAATCCTTGGGGCATTGCGAACAAGGCGTGCGCGAATACTGCAGGGATGGCCAAAGCAGCGCGTTTGTTTTCCCCGCTTCACGCATTTGATCAGCTCACGGTTTCGAAGATGTGAAGTCGGATGGCACAATTCGATATTGCGGCGCACAACAGGGGCGCCTGAAACTCGCCGCCGCGTCGAAATCGTTTCCCGCGCGAGGATGAAAAAGAGGGACCCCAATGGCTCAACGAGTTGCCTGAGAAACGGGGCGCTCGATGTTCACGCCGACGACCAGCAAGTGATCGACGGCATCGTCCGCAACGCCGAGCGGAAGAAAAGCGGTCTCATGATACGGAAGAAAGTCGGTTGTCGAAACGTGGTCGGCGAGTCCGCGCGCGGCGAACGGCAATCCGGCCGACCTGACTTTGTCATAGGTGGCGCGAATGATTTCTCCGAATTTCGGCGCGATCTCCTCGACGTGTGATACGCGCATGCCCTTGAAGTCGCGCTTGAACGACTGCCGCTCGGCATCGCCGACGAAACGATACTCATAGTCCGCGCCGCCATCGATGACCGCGATGATGAGCGTGAAGGGCAGGAATCTTGCCATGCCTCGAAGCGTCAGGTCGGCGCGAGCCGGGAACCGGCGCTGCGCCCTGACAAGCTGCCAATAGGACACAGCCGACTGCACGACCGGATGTTGCACGTCCTCGATCGGCAACGTCGGTCGATCGAACGCCGCGGGTGGCCGTTTTCTCGATGAACTGAACTGCATGACGCGCATCGCCCCGGTGAGCTGTGGGCAGCATCGCCCGAGCGGGTTAACGTGTCGTGTTCGAACAGCCGACTAAGGGAAAACACGTATGCATGAGTGGTTTTCGCGAGCCGCTGAAACACTCACCGAACCGCTTTCGCCGGATGGTCCTCCATGCGATCGGTCGGCTGGTAGACCGAGAAGTTCAGGATGTGATCGACGGTTTGCGCATTGGGGCCGAGTGGAAGGAAAACGCTCTCCGACGCAGTGAGCTTGGGAAATCCATCGGGCCGCTCGATGATGCCGCGCATCGCGAACGGCGCCTTGAGCCTCGTTACGCGGTCGTAAAGCGGCTTCAGGATCGCAGCGTATCCCGGCAGCAATTCGTCGAGCTGGCTGAGCCTCGTTGGAAACTGTGAAAAGGCGTGAATCTGGACATGGGCGTCGCCGACAATCCGGTACTCGTAGTCCTCGCACTCGCCGACGACTTGCAAAAGCATCGTGTTGGCGAGGATCGGCTTGAGCCCGTGCGGGTCCAGTTCGGGGCGGGAGGGATGGGGACGGCCCCGGCACAGGCTCGTCCAGTACGCGATGCCTGAACGCAGAATCGGGCTTTCCACTCCGTCGAGTTCTATGGGTATGACGCGATGCGGAATTTCGACGGCTTTTTTCAACTCCACGACCAGCCTCCAACCTCTCGACGGCGCGCTGGCCGGTCACCGCGTCAAATCATTCCCCGAAATGGGGGATTTGGGGACTACGTAGTTTCCCTTAGTCATTGCCACGAAGTCGACGGGCAGGCAGGGAGGCACGGAGTCGCTATTCGTAGCGCAGGGCTTCTATCGGATTGAGACGCGCGGCTTTTCGGGCCGGATAGAACCCGAAGAACACGCCGACGAAGGCCGAGAAGACGAAGCCGCCGGCGACTGCCGTCACCGAAATCGGTGCGGGCCAGCCGGCGGCCAGAGAAATCGTGATGGACGCGGCGACGCCGCCGATAATTCCGGCGATCCCGCCGACGACGCTCAACAATGTTGCTTCGGCCAGGAACTGCAGCAGCACCTGGGTGCGGCGCGCGCCGATCGCCATGCGAAGTCCGATCTCGCGCGTGCGCTCGGTCACCGAAACCAGCAGCGTGTTCATGATGCCGATCCCGCCGACCAGAAGCGAGATCGACGCGACGGCGGCGAGCAGATTGGACATGGTCTGGCTGCTGCCTTCCGCGGCGCTGGCGATCTGGCTGAGATTGCGCACCGAGAAATCCGCAACCGTTCCGGGACGAATGCGGTGGCGCGACGTGAGCGTGGCGGTGACCTGCGAGATCGCCTGCTGCACGAGATCGGACGTCACGGCCTGTACATAGATCTGGTTGACGAGGCCCGTCAGCCGCGGCTGGATTCCGTAAGGATTGCTGATCGTTCCGTACAGGGCATTGACCGCATTCGCCTGGCTGGGCGCGGCCGAGCCGAGAACCTTGCGCTCGGCTGTCGAAAACGGAATCATCACGAGATCGTCCTGGTCGGTGCCGAAACTCGACTGACCCTTCGATCCGAGAACGCCGATGACGCGCAGCGGCGTGTTCTTGACGATCAGCATCGCGCCGATCGGATTGGTGTATTCGCCGAAAAGCTGATGCCACACGGTCTGTCCGATCAGCACGACGAGCGCGGCGTCGGACTCATCGGCTTCGGAAATGCCTCGGCCGAACGAGATCTGCCAGTTCGTCGTCGGCGGATAGTTGGGGGTTACGCCCTGAATGCTGGTGGTCCAGTTCTGGCTGCCATATTGAATCTGTCCCGACTGCCGGATCAGATAGCTGACCTGCGCAACCGCCGTGTCGTCGCGCTGGATCACGCGGGCATCGTCCACCGTCAGCGTCGAGGCGCTTCCCGAACCGCCGCGTGCGCCGCCCGATGTCGTCGCGCCCGGCAGGACGACGACAAGATTGGTCCCCAGGCTCTCGATCTGCTTGCGCACCGTATCGTTCGCGCCCTGTCCGACATCGACCATCGCGATCAACGCGGCGACGCCGATGAAGACGCCGAGCGTGGTGAGCGCGGAGCGCATCTTGTTGCGGAAGATCGCCTGAAGCGCCGCCGCGACAATCATGAACCCGAAGGCGGCGGAACCGGTGACCTTCAACACGCCGTCCTTCACGGCGGTGGCGCCGGGTACAGCACTCGTCCCATCGGCCGGCACAGACTTTGACCCCGACTGCGGACGCTCGTTTTTCCTGTCCGATTCAATAAGCCCGTCCCGCATCGTGATAACGCGATCAGCATAGGCCGCGATGTCGGTCTCGTGTGTCACCAGAACGATCGTGAGGCCGCGGCTGCGGTTGAGCGAGACGAGTGTATCCATGATCTCGTGCGACGTCCGCGTGTCGAGGTTTCCGGTCGGCTCGTCGGCGAGAAGGACGGACGGAGAATTGATCAGCGCGCGCGCAATGGCGACGCGTTGCTGCTGTCCGCCGGAAAGCTGTCCCGGTGTGTTGTTCTCGCGCTCCGCCAGTCCGACGATACGCAGCGATTCGCGTGCGCGCTCGGAACGCTCCGAGCTGGACGTCGACGTCGACGCATAGATCAGCGGCAGTTCGACATTCTCGATGGCGCTGGTCCGAGCAAGCAAATTGTAGCTTTGAAAGACAAAGCCGAGTTTTCCGCTGCGGATGCCGGCCAGTGCGGGCTCGGGCAATCCGGCGACGTCGATGCCCTCGAACAGATATTGGCCGCCCGTCGGCTTGTCGAGACAGCCCAGGATCGACATGAGCGTCGACTTGCCCGAACCCGACGATCCCATGATCGCAACGAATTCGCCGCGCGTGATCGTCAGATCCACGCCGCGAAGCGCCAGAACGTCGACATCGCCGACGTGATAGGTTCGGGTCAGACCACGGACTTCAATGACGGCTCCTGCCGGCGCGGCGCTCACGGGATTCGCATGGCCGGTGCGGCCGCACTGCTCTTCGTGCTCGTTGCAGCGCGTTCGGAGACAATCACGCGATCTCCTTCCTTCACATCGCCGCTGGTGATCTCGGTGAAGCTGTCGTCGTCAAGTCCGGTTCCGACGACGACGCGCACGGGCCGGCCATTGCGCAAGGCCCAAAGCTGAGGCGAGGGCGTGCCGGCTGTCTGGCTCGACGCTGAAAGCCCTCCTGGCACGTAGCGCAGCGCCTGGTCGGGCGCGCGCAAAACATGGTCGCGCTTCGAGGTGATGATCCGCACCGTCGCCGTCATTCCGGGCTTCAAAAGAAGATCCTGATTGTTCACCGCGATGACGACGTCATAGGTGACGACATTCTGAACCGTTTGCGGCGCCTGACGAACCTGTGTCACGCTCCCGGAAAAGACATGGTCGGGAAACGCCTCGACGCTGAATTGGGCCAGTTCGCCGTCACGCACTGCGCCGATATCGCTCTCGCTCACATTGGTGTCGACCTGCATCTTCGACAGGTCCGTCGCGATCAGGAACAGCGTTGGCGTCTGGAAACTCGCGGCCACGGTCTGGCCTCTGGTGACATTGCGCGACACGACGGTGCCGTCGACCGGAGAAACGATGTTCGTGTAACCCAGATTGACGTTGGCAGCATCGAGTATGGACTGATGCTGGACAATTGCTGCCTGATCGAGCGCGACCTGGGCGCTCGCCTGATTGCGCGCATTCACGGCGACATCGTAGCTGTCGCTGGACGTGGCATGCTGCGCGACAAGCTTGGCATAGCGGGCCGCGTTCACCTCGGCGTACGAAAGATTGGCCTGGTCCTTCAGCAACTGCGCCCGGGCCGATGTGACGGCTGCCTGATCTTCGTCGACGATCGTCTGGTAGGGACGCGGGTCGATCTTGGCGCAAAGCTGGCCCTTCGTGACCTTGGTATTGAAGTCGCAATCGATCTCCTGAATGACGCCCGAGACATAGCTGCCGACTGTGATCGTCAGGACAGGATTGATCGAACCGGTCGCAGTCACCGCACGCGCGACGGTGCCCCTGGTGATGGGGGCGGTGACGTAGCGGACAGACGCGCTTGCACCGAATGTCCAGTAAAGGATGCCTGCGACGAGCACCATGGCCACCGCGATGAGCGCGTAGCTCGTCCGAGGGCCGAGGGTGGTGCGCTGCCGTTCAGCCCACTGCAGCAGGCCGCTCCACGCATTGGGTGAGGCCTTATTCGAATTCTCGGTGTTGCGTGCGTCCATTGAATTGCGCCCCAGGAAGGCGCGCCGGCGCACAAAGAGCCGAATTTGCGGACCTTCCCCTGAACGGAAACTCCTTACCAGAACAACGGTTTCACGTCTTGACCGAAGTCAACGAGAAAGCGGCTCGGCGACCGCACGTTCGGTCGTCTGCCTTGTATAGCGTCACGATAGTGGTTAAGTGTCGCCGAGCGCTGACAATGCGCGATGTTATCTTCCAAAATGCGCTGAGCGACGCAAGTCGGGCTTACAAGTCCGATTTTGGTCAAATCGCTTCGGAAGAGAAATCCAAAAAAACTGATGCGTGCCGGGCCCGGACGGAATTGACAGCCGGGTCGACGGATCTGAAACGCGAAAACCAGGACGAAAATGACAGCAGCCCGCCGAGCCTCAAAACACAGAAACTGGAAAGAGTCGCCAGGCAACTCCCGATCGAATGCGAGCCAGCCGCAGCAAAGGCCGATCGCCCAGTCGGCCGACTGGCAGAGAAGCTACGAGCACTACCGAACTCTTGCTGAGAGCAGCATGGGTGCGGATCCGATTACCAGCGAACAATATTGGCAACACGCCGAACATTTCCGGCGCCTGATCAATGAAGCGGCGTCGCAACTTGCTTAACCAGGGCAAAACAGGAATTCGCTGCCCTGGCTGTTCTGTCGACGCAGACATCGAGGCGAACGCCGGCGCACGCGTTCCACGACAACCCGCACTTTATATCGGTGCCCTTTCGGAGGTTTTTTAATGGATCACTCTCATGCTGCCGTTTGGGTCGACCATAGCGAGGCGCGCGTCATCACATTCGGGACGGGCGCAACGACGAGCAATCTCATCCAATCCACCATTCATCCCGATCATGTCGACCACAAGGTGGCGAGCTTTCGCGCCGGATATGCGCACGAAGACCCGACCTATTTGACCGCCATCGCCGAGGCTCTGAAGAGCGCGCGGGAAATCCTGATCCTGGGCCCCGGCGGCGCGAGAAAGACTCTGGCGCATTTCATTCACGACAAGGTGCCGACGCTTGCGCCGCGTGTCATGGGCGTAGAGCCGTTCGATGGCCGGTCGGAGCAGGAAGTCGTAGACTTTGCGCGCAACTATTTCGACAGGAGCGCTCTCACCGCAGCCGCCCAGTAACGCGAAGCAGCGCGGCTGCCGTTCCAACCAAACTCCAAAGGAGATTGACCATGCCCAGAATTCCGGACGGAAAACCAAATCCCAAGCCGAAGCCGCCAACGCCTGTCGAAGTTCCGAAGACGAAACTGATCAGAAAGCCGCGCACCGCGAAGGTCTAGCTTGTTCCGCACGGCGTAAGCCGCCGAGCAGCAGATATTGAGCAGCGAGAGGCAGGATGCCATCGAACCCCAAGTCATCGTCGACCAACAATGGGCGCTCTTCAACGCGGAGCGGCGGCAGTGGTTGTTGGCAAGAGTTGTGAGCCTTGATAGCCACAGCGCGAGCTTGAAGTACGACCCAGGTTACGGGATTCAGCCGCCCGACGATGTTCGCACAGTCGACGTGAGTTCACTTTTGACAACGCCGATGCAATTCCGCCTCGCGAAATGAATCCCGGATGCGGCGTCCGCTCGGGGCCAACCGCTCCGGGTCGAGAGCGGTCATCGCGGGCGAGCGCTGCCGGATGGGACAGTATAGCTGTCGTGGTTGTCGTCCTTCCGTGATAGGCCGCACGGCATGAACGATAGTGCAGTGCGGGGCGCGCCGGCCGGAAACAAAGTGAGCATGCGGTCGGCTGCGATAAGGTCGATACGCGGCCTGTGCCCCTGCTGCGGACGGGGCAAGCTTTTCGCCACCTATCTGAAGCAGGTCGAGCAGTGTTCCTGCTGCGGCGAGAGCTTCGGACAGATCCGTGCAGACGACGCCGCGCCGTGGCTGACGATCATTCTCGTCGGGCATCTATTCCTGCCGCTCGTGTTCTTCGTGAATATTGCGGTCTTCGTGCCGGAATGGTCCGTCGCGATCGTCTGGTCGGCACTCTTTGCGCTTTTGTCGGTCTTGATCTTGCCGCGTGCCAAGGGACTCTTCATCGCCATCCTGTGGGTCACGCGCGCTCCCGGATACTCGTTATGATCAGTGTCGCGGGATTCCCCGCGTCGAACCGCAAACCAAACTCCGACAGCAAAACCAAAATATGGAACGACGCGCAAAATGGCGACAAAGGTAATCAGGGCCCGAAAAGGGGTTCAACTGATCGAGGATGTTCTCATGGGCGGCGCGCCCGCCGCGGTTTTGAGCCGGACATACACGGTCAGGAGCCGGCACGTCCTCGAACTGATCTACACGGGTTCGGACTTCGATGCCGCTGAATCGGCTTTCGAAAAGGCCTCGGTCTAGTGTTGATTTCACGTCGTGCGTCGCACTTCGGCCATAGGCCTTGCGTCAGTCGGTTCAAAGGCGCAGACGTCTTCGCGGAGGCCGATCCACAGATGCGGCCCCGATACTATCTGCCGCAAAATGGGAAAATAGCTTGCGAGGAACACCTTCCGGCAAGAACAATTTGCGTCGACCCAAGCTTTCGCGGCCTTCTGCAAATCGATTGCTTGGGCTGCTGACGCCAAATGACTATGGCTGCCTCCGGCCGCATCTGGAGCGCATCGCGCTGGGCTACCGCCAGTCGCTGTATCGGGCCAACAAACCCATTTCGTTTGTCTATTTCATAGAGAGCGGCGTCGGCTCGCTCGTGAACACCATGACCAATGACGACGCGGCCGAGGTCGGAACGATCGGCAATGAAGGTATCGTGGGACTGCCGCTCCTGTTCGGAGATAGAAGTGCGCCCACGGGCGTTTACGTCCAGGTTCCCGGAACCGGGCTCAGAATGAAGGCGACGATCTTCCGGAGGGAGCTGGAGCGAAGTGCGTCGATGCGAGCTGTCATGCTTCTCTACGCTCACGCCTTCTTCAACCAGGTAGCCCAATCTGCGGCGTGCAACCAGTTTCATTCACTCGAGCAGAGATGTTGTCGATGGCTGCTCATGACGCACGATCGCATGCAGTCGAACGAGTTCCTGCTCACGCAGGAGTTTCTTGCGATGATGCTCGGGGTGCAGCGCACCGGCGTGACTGCCGCCGCAGGCGCCCTGCAACGGTCAGGATTGATCAAGTACAGCCGCGGCCACGTCACGATCATTGATCGGCCGGGACTCACTCGCCGTGCTTGCGAGTGTTACAACATCTCCAAGCGTGAATTCGACCGGCTGCTCGACAAAAAAATAATTCAAAACACGAAATAGATCGCACAGCGAGCCAAAACGAGCACAGGCGCCGCAGGGGGCCGCTGCGTTAGTTCAATGGTCCCCGCGTGTTACCCGGTATGTCCCTTCCGCAAGTGGGGAACGGTTCGCGCGCAACTCCTCATGGAACCCGCGCCGCAGCAATTCGCTATCCATCAGCATAAGGCGTAGTGACACGCGAATGTCTGGTTGCAGACATAAATAGGAGAACGCCATGAAACTTCTTCTTATCCCGGCAGTTTCTGCGTTGCTGTTCGCGGGGCTGCCCGCCCAAGCACAGTCTGTTCATGTCCAATCCTTCCAGCTTGCCGACAACAACTCTGGTGGTGGCCAGGGTGACCAAAATCGCGGCGGCAAGGACGGAGCAAAGGGCGACAACCAGAAAGGCGGAGGCGATCCCGGCGGGGGCCAGGGCCGCGGAACTTCAACAGGCGGCGCGGCGACCCGAACGCCCAGCTCTTTAGGCGGTACCAACTCGGGCGGCGCTGCGATGGGCACCGTTCATATGGATCGCGGCCGCAAGGGCACCACCGCGGCCACCGGAGGATTCAATCAGGGCGGTGCCGCAATGGGCACCGACAACGCCGTTCGCGTTCACAAGGGAAGGACGACGACGACTGGTGGCTTCAATACGGGCGGTACGGCCGTGGGCACCGACAACACGGTTCGCGTGCGCAAAGGCGGCGCTGCAACGACCGGCGGCTTCAATTCGGGTGGTGCAGCAATGGGCACAAACCGCGCCGCCGTGACCACGCTAAATCGCGCGCGGCCCTCGAACTGGAACAAGTATCCGCGTCAGTTCGATCGCAACACCTATCAGCGCAATATCACCGCATCGCGCAGCTATCACTGGCAGAGCTACCACCGGCCGAGGGGCTGGTACTATCAGCGCTGGGTATTCGGTCAGATCTTTCCCAGAATGTTCTGGGCGCAGGATTATTGGCTGAACGACTACTGGATGTTCGATCTTCCGATTCCGCCATACGGCTATGTCTGGGTGCGTTACGGCGACGACGCCGTACTGATCAACAGGCGCACGGGCGAAGTTCTCCAGGTCGTCTACGGTCTGTTTGACTGATTGAAATCGGCGAGTGGCGGCTCCCGGAATTCCGGCAGCCGCCGCGGCCACTCTCTTCTCGTTCACTGCGTGCTGCGTTCGACGGCCTTCTGAATACGCAATTCAATCCATCTCACTTCGACAAAGGAAACTTCCATGAAAACGCTTCTCGCTTCGATCTTTGCGTTGGCCATGTTGGGCGCAACGGCAGCCAGCGCCGATGTCGGCGTCGGAGTCCATGTTGGCGGCGTCGGCGTTCATGCCGGCATTGGCGGCGATGATCACCACGATCGCGGCCATCATCGTCACTGCTCCGCCTGGGGCTGGCACAATCATCATCATGGTCGTTATTGCCGCCGCTGGAACTGGTAAGCCACGCGTTTCGGCCGGGCAGCGATGCCCGGCACTTTTTCAACACCGAGTGTGGAACCAAGGAGGATCGTCATGCCCGTGGAAACACTTTTAGTTTGGCTCGTGGTCGGCGCAGTCGCAGGCTGGTTGGCCGGCGTCGTCGTGAAGGGCGGAGGCTTCGGGCTGCTCGGCGACATCGTCGTCGGCATCGTTGGAGCATTCGTCGGCGGCTGGCTGTTGCCGCGACTGGGAGTTCATCTCGGTCTGGGCATTGTCAGCGTCATCGCGAGCGCCACGATTGGCGCCGTCGTGCTGCTGCTGATCCTGCGGCTGATCCGGCGCGTTTGAACGGGCGAATGAGCGCGCTCAACAACGCGTAACGCCAGCGCGTTGGGCCGCTGAATGCCGCACTGGGCTGCCGGAACGTTTCGCGCAGCGCTGCGGTGAAAGTCGGGAGAATACGGCAATGAGTCTGTTGTTGATCATCGTGATCATCCTGCTGCTAGGCGGCGGCGGCGGCTTCTACGGCTACAACCGCTATGGCGGCGCGGGCCTTGGCGGCGTGCTCGGCACCGTGCTGATCATTCTTCTTGTGCTCTGGCTGCTCGGCGCGCTTGGCGGCGTGCGCATTTGAAGTCTGGCCGATTGTAAGCGCTTTGAAGCGAAAACCCGTCAGCGGCTGCTCCCGCGCGCGCGGCTACACGGATTACTCAAGACAGAGTGGCGACGATCCGTTCAAGCACCGTGTCCCAAGGCCGGGCCGGCACAACCGGCACGCCCCGCTGTTCCGCTTCTTGCTTGAGCCACTGATCGTGAAGCCAGCTCACACGTGCACGTTTGATCTGTGGCCCGCGATCTGGTTCGCGAAGAAGATAGTTCCTGAGAAACTGCTCTTCCTCCGGTTCGTGCAGAAATACGCCGCGAACACGGGCGCCGCCTGGAAGCGTGGCGTACCTCGTCCGTTCCGCGAGGGCGGGAAGGAGAAAGTCGCCTTCGAGCACAATCGGCGTTTGCGTCTCCAGATGATTTGAGACGACAGCCTGGAGGCCCGGCAGCATCACCCGGCTCAGCGTCAAAAGCTGTTCCACAATCACGGAGTCCGCAAGCTTGTCAGAATCCGGATTGGTTCGCCAAACGTGCACGGCGGGCAGTTGTTCGGGAGTCGTCATCGCTTCAAGCAGGACCTGAAAGTCATCGACCTCGGTGATTCCAACGCCGTAGCGCTCGGCGACACGATAGCTGACCGCCGTTTTGCCGACGCCGGACGCACCGCCTATGAGCAGCACCTGCCAGTCCCGTCCCGCCATTCCGGTTTCGTTGCCCATCGGCGATCCCCCGCCACGGAGTGTGCTGTATCGCGCGCATTTTTGCCGCAAAAAACGTCCGCGCCGCGAGTGAAAGATATGCTCGGGATCATCGGCAAAGTGGCGGCTCGTATTCAAGTCAACTTCCCATGTCAAAACTTGAGATTCTTCCGCCAGCGTCACCTGCCCCCTCATTCCGGACACAGGGCCGCGTATACAAAGTGCATCGTTCCTGGCACCGGTGAAATTTCGCTCCCGATGTCCAATGTGGGTGGCGGGTGGTCGTTCAGATCGATTGCGCATCCGGCGGGGGCGCAATTCCCGTGCGGGAGGAGACCCGGCATTGACGCCGGTGGATCGAATGGCTCCGTGGCGCGTTACCCCTATGAGAGCCGCACAACTCGCGGCCTCGACAGGCGCAGATGATGCGCGCGTTCAATGAACTGGCTCCACGCCGCGCGCAAGCGCAATGGCGCCGAATGTAGGACAAAACCCATGCGAATGAAATTAAGGGGCGCGACCGCAGTGTTGCTGCTCGCAAGCACCGCTCTCTGGACGATTGGCTCAGCAAGCGCAGATAACTACGACCGTGGCCACGGCGACAACCACGCCGCGATATCCGTCAATCTCGGCGGTATCGCGATCGGTTATCGCGACGGTTATTGGGACAACGCACATCGCTGGCATCATTGGCGCAACAGCCACGAACGCAACAACTACCGCAGCAGCGGCACCCAGTACCACAGTTGGAACCACAATCGGGATGGCGACGACGGCTGGCATCAGCAATAGCCAGGTCCGTCGCCTGAACGCTCCTTCAAGCCCGGCGCGCGACAGGTGCGCCGGGCTTGGTTTGCTTTCGGACAAGCCCGATACAGGACACGCCGCATGAGCACCGCTCCGCCGGATACCGAGCCGCTGCCGGCTCATGTTGAAGAGACGATCCGCTCCATCGCTCTGCTTCATGCAAAGCATCACATGGATGTGACCAGCGCCCAGCGCTATGTCGACCAGGCTACTGCTCTGGCCGGGCAACCGGCATTTCTTTTGGTTCTGGGATGCGGTGTCGGCATCTGGGCCGCGTCAAATGCAATTGCACCGCTTGTCGGATTCCATGCCATCGATCCTGCGCCTTTCGCCTGGCTGGAACTTGCACTCTCTCTGACGGCGTTGGTCATGACCGTCCTCATTCTCGTCACGCAGAGAAGTGCCGACAAGCTTGGCGAAATGCGCGGGCAAATGACGCTCGAGCTCACGCTGATGACAGAGCAGAAGGTGGCAAAAATCATCGAGCTGGTGGAGGAACTGCGAAAAGACAGCCCGCACGTCCGGGATCGGATCGACACCGAAGCCCACGAAATGTCGACGCGCGCTGATCCCCACGCCGTGCTGGGGGCAATCAAGGAAATAGACGAAGAGATGTGCGCGGCGATCAAAGAGGATAGCACCGCGACACGCGGCAGCTAGGAAAACGGCCACTTTCGCGCACCACTTGCGGGCTTCGGGGGTGAGCGGCCTCGGGCGTTGTTTCGCGCGCCGGACCGGCAATCAATTCGGCCGCTTCTTTTCGATCGAGGGTTGATCGTTGAGGACGACGCTGAGCAGCGAGCTGTGAACCTCAACCTTGCCGTTGTAGGTGATGAAGCCCAGCTTCCGGAACTTGTTCATGAAGAAGCTGACGCGCGAACGCGTCGTTCCGATCATCTCGGCGAGCGTCTCCTGGCTGACATTCGCGATGATCGTCTCCGGCTTTCCGTCCTTGCCGAAGTTCGCCAGCAGGAGCAGCGCCCGCGCCAGGCGCTTTTCGCTGGAGTTGAAAAGCTGATCCACAAGATCTTCCTCGACACGGATATTCCGCAGCAGGATATGCGAGACGAACATTTCCGAAAATTTCGGCTCGTCGTGCAGGGCCGCGATAACGACAGCTTTCTCGAGACGCATCACCGCGCAATCGGATACCGCAACGGCGGTCGCAATGCGCAATCTCTGTCCGGTCAGGCAACCTTCGCCGCAGAACTCGTCGGTGCCGAGTATCGCGATGACCGCTTCCTTTCCATGCTCGGAAAGGACCGACACTTTGACCTTGCCTTTTTGGATATAAAAAATGGCATCGGCCGCATCGCCCTGGGAATAGATGAGCTGATTTTTGCGGTAGCGCAGGATCGTGCGTCCACCTCCGACTTTCGACAGAAATACATCGGGATCGAAAGCCGGCGCGTCGGGTCTCAAGGTGACCTCCCGTATCATTGCTGCGCAGAACGGGCGCCGAGGACCTCTTTTAACACCGATTTCTTCGAAATCGTACAAAAGTGGTCTGTATTGCTCAGAAACACTGGATTGAAGCGCCTATACATCGCCCAATCGCTTATTCCCGCGCCCAGCGCCGTAAGCAGTTCGCACCTTCAATGCGTGCGCCAGCCGCAGATACACCTACACAATCAAAGGCTGCCGGAATGCCGGCTTGGCCAAAGGAGTTTGCCGTATGTCAATCGGACTCATACTCGTAATTTTGCTCATTATTTTTCTGCTGGGGGGCTTCAGCGGCCGCTTTGGCGGCTATGGCTATGGTTATGGACATGGCGGTGTCGGCGTCATCGGAACTGTACTCATCATCGTCGTTGTGCTGATGCTGATGGGCCGAATCTAGATGGGATCGATGCATCCGCCTGCTGCTCAAACCTCCGGTGCCGGAGACTTTCAGTCAGAGCTTGTTTCCCTCATGCCCAGACTTCGCGCTTTCTCGCGCAGTCTTTGCCGCAGACATGACCTCGCCGATGATCTTGTCCAGGAAACGTTGATGAAAGCGTGGCGGGGTCGAGCAAGCTTCAGGACAGACACCAACCTGAAGGCCTGGCTCTTCACGATAATGCGCAATTGCTATTACTCACTGGGACGGCGCGCCGGCCGCGAAGTCTGCTGGGATAGCGAAGCAGGCGAACAGATTGCCGGACCTGAGAACGCCCAGGAGATGGCCCTGGAACTATCCAACACGCTTTGCGCCCTGCAGGCGCTCACGCCCTATCATCGCAAGTCCGTCATTCTGGTGGGCGCCGGCGGACTTTCCTATTCGGATGCGGCAAAGCTTTGTGGCACGCCGATTGGCACCATGAAGAGCCGCGTCGCTCGCGGACGGAGTGCGTTGTTGATCGCGTTGCAGGGTCCCGAGGGACGTTTTGCCGACAGCCGTCCCCGCGCGATCGATTCCGCCGATGTCCTGATGGCACAGCTGGCGGATCTCATGCGTTCCGAACCGGGTGCAAGAGTCGCGAACGCGTAAGGAAAGCCATTGCCGCTTTGGCCTGAGCGAGAGCCCGCTCAGCGTTCGATGCGCCTGACTGCTTTGGGTCGGAAGCGGACGTTGAGTGGCACGGAATTGCCGCCGCGGAGGCAACACATTGGCGCAGCGGTCGCAACTGCGGACCAAGTGCCCCCACGATTCCGTCGCAGCTACCTCATTCCTGTCAGCTTCGCGTCAATATCTGCGCAAAGGATAGCCAGGCCGGGCTTTGGAACGCCCAGGCGACTCCTGTCTGAACCAGGATGAGTACCCCCGCGCTCCAGAGATAGGCGGGGTGAACACGTTTCAGCGTCGCATAGTCGTAGACCATCGCGATGACCAGCAAGACATCCATGATCACCAGGCAGATCAAGATCGCATGGTCAACAAAGCCAGCCCCAATCGCCAGTCGATGCGTCGCCGGCGGGGTCATCGCGATCAACCCGGCGATCATGTAGCGCATATGGGCATCGCTCCGGCTCCGGTTCCAGACCGCTGCAATCACCAGGCTCGCAGCGCCGGCCAGGCCGATGAGTGGCAATGCCATGAAGGCAAGCGGCGTCGGCGCGCCCGGCGGCGCATGACCAAGCCGTCCGGCATTCAGCGCCGTGGCAACGCCGACTGCGATGACGACGCCGAACAACATGACCCCAAGCATGCCGAGCCGGCGGTGTAGGGCGGCGTTACCCCGGCTGATCAGCAACGCCTGGGTCAGAAACACCAGAACCCAGGCTGTGAAGATTACGCCGTGGATGTGCGTCATCACCGAAAGCGCGGGCGGCGCGTGAATGACGTTCTTCAGATAATAAGACGGCGCAAATCCTGCGAACACGATGATTACGCATAATCCAGAAAGCATCAGAAAGAAGCGCCGCTCGCGCAGCTCGACGTCAGAAGACATGGTTCCCCCCAGGGCCTGAATTTCGCACTAGGCGCGTCAGGCCACCTGCAAAGGCTGTCCCAATTCGCACCAGCGCGCAATTGCCAGCATGGAAAAATTGGGTAGGACGAACTCGAAGATTTTGGTCAGACCGGTCCTGCGGAAAAACCCTTCAGTGCCAAAAAAAGCGCTGCCTCGAACGCGTGGCGCCGATGACCGCTTTGGGTGGAAAGTGGATATTGGGCGTGACGGCCGCAGCCGCACCGCGGGGATGGCCGCGATGCGTGGAAAGCGCCCATAGGCGGGACAATCGTGAGACCTTTCGGCCGATCTTCAATAGCCAGAAACAAAAACTCGGCGGGCGTTCCGCGACATCTCGTTAGAATCCGCTCTCGCTCAAGGGTTCTAGCTCACCCTTCGCCTCCCAGCCGTCGTGCGACCGCGACTGCTCCCCAGGCGAGGCCGATGAGCAAAACGCCGAGCGGAAGGTGCACCCAAATGACGTTCGTGCCTTTTGCGGCCATCCGGCCCAACGCAAACTGCACAAACACCGCCGCGGCCAACGCCAGCAACAGCAAGCCCAGTCTTAGCCCGTTCCGCCTTCCGCGCAGTGTAAAGACGGAGATGAAACCGGCCGTGAGTGTCGTTCCCACTAGAACCAGTGCAGTCGTCGCGTGCGCGGGGCGCGCCCAGTCGAAACCCGACAGCATCGCACCGGCGAATACCGCTTGGGCGAAGAGAACCAACCCAATCGCGATCGTGACCATGGTCCACCATCGGATCATGTTGGCACCGATTGCGCGCGGTGCTCTTGGTTTCTCCAGTTGGATGACCATTTACCGTTCCCCCACTTCTCAGTCGTACTTGACCAGCTGAACCTCGAAGCCGTCAGGCTGTTTGAGGAACGAGGTGTACATGCGTGCGAAGTCCCGACGATGCGGCGACGCACTGACCTGCATGCCGGCATCGGTCAGGGATACGTGTGAGCTGTCGACGTCGTCCGTACGAAAGCCCAAATGACGGAAGTGAATCTGTTCGTCGCCCGATTGCCCCAATTCCAGCTTCAATCCAGACTTCGGATCGGTGATGACGGCAAAGGGACCTGCGCGCGTCTCAACAATCATTCCGAAGGCGCTCGTCAGGCGTTCAATCAGTTGGTCAAGATTGGGCACGGTGAAGGCAATGTGGTCCAGGGTTGGTGTATTCTCCATTGGTCTCTCCATCAGCGCGTTGCGTTCCAGGCCGCGGGCTGAAACAGCTCGACCACATTGCCCGAGGGATCTTGGAGCAGGGCCTGCTTGCCGCCGGGGCCGGAGATGATGTCGTTGCGAAACGGCGCGCCGGCGGCCCGCAGTCGCGCGACGTCCGCTTCTATGTCTTCGACGATGAGGTGGATGCGGTTCCAACCCCCCGGTCCAGGCTTGACCCCATCAGACAAGGGTCGGGCGGCGGAGCTCTGTGGTCCACTGAGCAGTAATCGCAATCGGCCGCGCGCGACGTCCGCAAACGCGGGAAAGTTCGTCAGCACCTCGAAGCCGAGATATTTCGTATAGAACTCGACCGCCTTCGCGACGTCATCGACCATGTATCGAACGCTGACCATGTCGTTGCTGTCTGTCATTCACGTCTCCCTGGTTCTCGGTTTGCATCGCTGAGCACGGCGAGCAGAAACCCGATGCGGGTCTTGAGCTCCGCAGCAGTTTGTTCGAACAGCGGATAGGTGAGGTCATCGGCATCGCCTGTAACGGGGTTGGCCATGCTCCAATGCACAATCTCGGGATGTCCGGGGAATTTTGGGCAGACCTCGCGCACGCGATCGCAAAGGCTGACTACCCAGTCGAACCGTTTGCCCGTGAACACGCTCAGGTGCTTGGACGTGTGTCCGGTCAGGTCGAGCCGAAACTGCTTCCGCATCACTCGCACCGCATTGGGGTGCACGGGCTTGGGATCACTACCGGCACTGTGCGCCTTGATCGCTCCTCCCGACAGGACCTTGGCCAATGCCTCGGCCATCTGCGACCGCGCGCTGTTGCCGGTGCAAAGAAAGAGCACCCGAGCCGGAGATTTCAGGGCACCGTCGCGCGAGGCGGGCGCAAGACGAAGGCCGGGATGCAGTGCCGCTCCCGCTGCCGACAGCATGCTTCCGACTCGGGCAAGGTCCAGCGCATAATAGGTATCGCGTCGATCGGCAGAACTATGTCGCGCGGATACCAGGCGGCCCTCGCGCAGTTTACCCAGGTGATACGAAACAAGATTCTGTGGCTCATCAACGAGCCCAGTCAGCTCATGAACGACACGGTCGCTTCGGGCCAATTCGTGCAGAAGCCGCCACCGCAGGGGGTGTCCGGCGAGTTGCAGGAACTCCGGCGGGGCGACGTCAGGGAGCTGTTGTTGCCTATTCATCAATGCAAGATAC
>Ga0265313_10001636_pt1 | contig 20746 bp, 22 predicted proteins | sample 4123metaG_FD_203122 | JGI IMG/M metagenome (GOLD analysis project Ga0265313, IMG submission 203122) | Rhizosphere microbial communities from Carex aquatilis grown in University of Washington, Seatle, WA, United States - 4-1-23 metaG | ecosystem: Host-associated > Plants > Roots > Rhizosphere >...
ACCGGCCTCCTGCTCCTTCAGGATGCCGATGATCTGTTCCTCGGTGAACCTGCTGCGCTTCATATCGTCCGTCCTTGTCTGGGCCGGACTCTACTTCAGACTGGAGGAAGATTCCCAGGGCAGGTCATCACCCCGCTTGTAAAGCTGCGCGGGTGTCTGTGTCCGTGTCCTGGTCCGTGGGCGGAGTGTCTGGGCAGATGATAAAGTCAGTGAAGTAAAAATGTGGGGATGACGCGCTCGGTTTGCTCATTCTGCACCTATCCCTAGGCATGAGTGGCCGCGCTGATCGTTGCGTTGCGCAAACGGACGGCTGCGCTAATTCGATTACAGATATGATCGTTCTCGGCCTTCATGATTGCGATGTGACGCTCCGCACTTTCACGATCCGATGTGTTGGGAATGCCCCTCACCTGGGCCATAAGTTCTGACAGGTCTGAGTAGGCTAAATTAAATTTTCCGAGGTCCAATCCAACCCAATATAGTGGTTTGGAGCCGATACACTCTTGAAATTGCAACAATAACAGCGCGCCAGCCACGAGCAATTTTAACCGCTCTCCTGATGCTTCATAAATAATTGTTCTTTCAATTGCTGATACTATGTCTGACTTGCGGTGAGGCAACAGCATCACATCATAGAATGCATTTTCATTTCTCTCGCTTCCATCCATAAATTTAAAATAATCTGATATTATTTCATTATCATACACAGCTAGGCTTGCGGCTTTCTCGGTTGCCGTGTTGAGAGTAACAGCTACATTAGCGGCAGTAGGGCAATGCCAAATGGCATTTGCGAAAGCATTAAGAACGGGGCTCTGAAATGTCAGATGATTAGGCCTTTCTACAAATAGCGTATCTAGCGCAATGGATGTTTGTACTGCTTTGTACACATTCGTCTCATTATATAAAATAGCACCAAAGATACCGACCATAGTTCTACTAAATAGGCCCTTGCTCGATCTTACAAGAACGCCAGCTTTTGCAACAGATACAAGACATATTTCGCCACTATCGAGTTCCATTGTCGCGCCACAACCGATTTTCTCACTTGAATAAAGCAGTTTCGTCACGACGCCCCCCGGTGGTTGTTTGCGGCCCTTAGTCTCTTGAACACAAGCGATTGTAGAGCGCGATCCCAGCCAAGCCATGCCTAAAATTGTATATATTATAATACATAGTCCCGCCGCGCGGAAATCCGTTCTGTCGTCGGTATGGATATACGGCGCGTGGTGGGACAGAACATTAAAGCGATACGCATTGCGGCTGGAATGTCGCAAGAGGAGCTTGCTGCGCGTATGGACGTTGACCAAGGCTACGTAAGCAGCCTGGAAGCTGGCAGGCGCAATCCGACCATTCTTACCATCTGGCACGCCTCCGTAGCGCTTGGCGTGCTGCCTGACGCGCTGTTCCGCATGGATGGCGGCAACGGGGCTTAGCCGTTTTCCCCTATAGGAATTTTTTGCGGAAAACTACCGGGGTCAGTGGCAAACGCGCGACGGACAACAAAACCCGCCCCCGCCCCCGGCTACCCCCCCCTATGTCGCGTCGTGTGAGGGGAGGGGAACTGTAGAGCATCTCGCCGCCGTCCGAGTGAGGCAGCAAGAGCGACAGTTGGGAATTGCCGTGATTTCCCGCCGACTGCTTCCCCCACGCTTCCCCGGAAAAGCGAAAGGCCGGACACTGGGTCCGGCCTATCTCGTAACGCTTTGATTTCTTTAGTCCATTTGGAGCGGGCGAAGGGATTCGAACCCTCGACCCCAACCTTGGCAAGGTTGTGCTCTACCCCTGAGCTACGCCCGCTCACTTCGGCGTTTCCGGCACCTCTCGGCGTTCGGAGGCCCGGATAATACGAAAAGCCGCGACCGACGCAAGCACTTTTTCGTTTCCATCATCGATCTCTTCGAACCGAGGGCCTGGAGCGGGGGTTTGGGCTTGCCAGGGCGACGGTGACAGTCCATCTATTGCGGGTCCAATTGTCCGTTAGACTGACAGAGCAGCAGCCATGGATCTGATCTTCAATTCCGCTCCCAAACCCGGTGCCGGTGCCGACAAGGACCTGATCAAGGAAGGCAGCGCCGCCACCTTCATGGCCGATGTCATGGAGATGTCGGTCAAAGTCCCGGTGATCGTCGATTTCTGGGCAACGTGGTGCGGCCCCTGCAAGCAGCTGGGCCCGGCCCTGGAAAAGGCGGTGCGCGAAGCCAAGGGTGCGGTGCGCATGGTCAAGATCGACGTGGACAAGAATCAGGACCTGGCCGCCCAGCTGCGCATTCAGTCGGTTCCCACCGTCTATGCCTTCAAGGACGGCCGCCCGGTGGACGCTTTCACCGGCGCCCAGCCCGACAGCCAGATCAAGGCCTTCATCGCCAAGCTGACCGCCGGTGCCCCCGGTGCCGGTCCCAGCCTGGACGATTATATCGCCGAGGCCAAGACCATCCTGGCCGAGGGCGACGCCCAGACCGCCGCCGGCATCTTTCAGCAGGTGCTGCAGGAAGAGCCGGACAATGCCGCCGCCATTGCCGGTCTGCTGCGCTGCCTGATGGCGGTGGGACAGGGGGATCAGGCGGAGGCCATGCTGGCCCAGCTGACCCCGGAACAGGCCGCGCATGCCGATGTGGTGGCGGTGGCCACCGCATTGGAGCTGGCCCGCCATGCCGGTGGCGTCGGCGAGGCCGCCGATCTGCGACGCCGGCTGGCGCATGATGCCGATGACCATCAGGCCCGCTTCGATCTGGCTCTGGCCTATTACGGCGCCGGCGAGTCGGAAGCGGCGGTGGAGGAACTGCTGGAGCTGTTCCGCCGCAACCGCAGCTGGAACGAAGACGCGGCGCGCAAGCAGCTGGTCAAGCTGTTCGAGGCCCTCGGCCCCCGCGATCCCTTGACGCTTTCGGGCCGCCGCCGCCTGTCCACCCTGATGTTCTCCTGAGGCGGCCCATGGCGGAGATGACCATCCAGCGCCGCATGCGTGCAGAGAACTTGCCGGCGGTGGTGCCGGTCTTCGCCGTATCGGGCGCCATTCTACTGCCCGGCGGCAGCATGCCGCTGATGGTGTTCGAACCCCGCTACCTAGCCATGACCGACGATGCCCTGGGGGAGGGACGGATGTTCGCCCTGGTGCAGCCGCGCGAGGACGAGACGGCGGGCACCGTACCCGGCCTGTTCGACACCGGATGCCTCGGCCGCATCACCGCCTTCGGTGAAACCGGTGACGGGCGCTATCTGATCACCGCTACCGGCCTGTGCCGATTTCATCTGGTGGGCGAAAGCGAAGGCCGCGCCGGTTATCGCCGGGTTCTGGCCGATTACGGGCCTTATCTCGCCGATCTCGAGGGCAGCGATTGCGGCCCGGTGGAGCGCAGGCCGCTGCTGGGTATCGTGCGGACCTATCTGGGGGGACTTGGCATGGCCGCCGACCTTGCCCAATTGGATAAGGCGGATGATGCCGAGCTGACCATCCGTCTGGCCATGGCGTGTCCGTTCTCGCCGCAAGAGAAGCAGGCGTTGCTGGAAGCTCCCAGCCATGCCGAGCGCTGCCAGCTGATGACCGCCATGATTCAGCGCGAGCTGCTGAGCGAAAGCGTCAGCTCGTCCATCCACTGAGCAAAAGGGAAACACGCCATGCCCGAACGCGCCGCCGGTCTCGACCCCAAGCTGCTGGAAATCCTGGTCGCCCCCGGCACCCATGCGCCGCTGCGTTATGACGCCGCCGCCCAGGAGCTGATCGACGACAAGGCCGGACTGGCCTATCCCATCCGTGACGGCATTCCCATCATGCTGATGGACGAGGCCCGCTCCCTCGACCCGGATGGCGGGAAATGAGCGTCGCCGAGCGCCCCTGGCCGGAGGAATTGAAGGTCGATAAGGCGGAGCGCACGCTGAACGTCGTCTTTTCCGACGGCAAGACCTTCGTGCTACCGGCCGAGCTGCTGCGGGTGGAAAGCCCCTCCGCCGAAGTGCAGGGCCATGGCCCCGGCCAGAAGACCCTGGTTGCCGGCCGGATGCAGGTCGGCATCATCGGTGTCGAGCCGGTAGGCAATTACGCCGTCAAGCTGGTGTTCGACGATCTTCACGACAGTGGCATCTATACCTGGGATTATCTCTACGGCCTGGGCGAGAATCAGGACCGCCTGTGGGCCGCCTATCTGGCCGAACTGGAAGCAGCGGGGCTGTCGCGCGATCCCAAGGCGGCCAAATCCGAACCAAAAGCCCAGGGCTGTGGCTCGGGCAAGGCGACGGGCAGCTGCGGCTGTAGTTAGCGGACGGAACTCAACCGTTCCGGCGGCAGGATGAACGACACCCGGCTGCCCTTGCCCAGGGTGCTGTCCAGCGTCACCGTGCCGCCATGGGCTTCGACGAAATATTTGACGATGGCCAGTCCCAGGCCGGACCCCTCGTGCCGCCGGGCCAGCGAGTCATCGGACTGGTAGAAGGGCTGCCACACCTTGTCCAGGTCCTCCGGCGGAATACCGATACCGGAATCGGTGACCGCGATTTCCAGGCCGGCCGAGAGCGGCGCGACGGAAAGGACGACACTGCCGCCGGGCGGTGTGAACTTGATGGCGTTGACCACCAGATTCAGCACGACCTGCCGCAACCGCCGCTGATCGCCGGTGATCCGGGGCAGGGACTCGGCCACCACCAGATCAAGGGCGATCTTGCCGGCGCGGGCCTTGTGCTCGATCATGCCGGCAACGACGCGGACCAGATCGCCGGGATCGCTCTCCTCGCTGGCCAATTCGATCTGACCCAGCTCGATCCGCGACACATCGAGGATATCCTCGATCACCGCGCCCAGATGCAGCCCGGCGGTATTGATCAACCCCAGATACTCGATGCAACGGGCGGCATCGAAGGGACCCAGCGCATTGGTCAGGATCGCCTCGGAAAAACCGATGATGGCATTGAGCGGGGTCCGCAATTCGTGACTGACCGTGGCGAGAAAGCTGGACTTGGCGCGGTTGGCCGCCTCGGCTTCAAGCTTGGCGGCCAGGACCTCCGCCTCCGCCCGCTTACGCTGGGTGATGTCGCGGCCCTCGGGGACCAGATAGAGGATGGCGCCGCTGGTGTCGCGCACCGGCTTCATGGAGAAATCCACATAGGCCATCCGGCCCTCGGCATCCACATGGGTGGTCTCGAAGCGGACGAACTCCCCCCGACCCGCCCGCTGGATGGCGTCGAGCAGCAGGGCCCGTTCGACGGGAGAGTGCTCCCACCAGGGGGTATCGGCGAAAGGCATGCCCACGAAGGGCCCGACGTCGTCATAGCCGATGAACGCCATGGCGGTCCGATTGGCGTCGAGCAGCAGTCCTTCCGGGGACAACAGGCCGATGAATTCGAAGGTATTCTCGATGATGGCCCGCATCTCGGCCCTGGCCCGCTCGGATTCCCGCAGCCGCCAGTCCTGGTCCGGATGCAATTCCAGCAACGTGACACCATCGGAAAGCGCCAGCCGCCGCGTCCCCAGATGGAGGGGCAGGGTCAGGCCGGCGATCTCCCGGCCGGTCAGCGCCGAACGCGACTGTCCCACGGCGAAACAGAACGCCGGATTAGCCTCCGTAACCCGGCCGTGGCCGTCAATGATGGCCAGGGGCTGCGATGTGGCCTGGAATACGCTGTCGATGTTGTCCAGGTCTTCCCGCTCCCCGATGCGATTGCCATCCGTCCCGCCACTTTGACATTGCCGGGGGCAGGTCGGCAACCGGGTCCTGCAAGCCTCATCCTTTGCGCCCATCGTCAAGGAAGGAGCGAATCCGCCCCCCGGACACCGGGCCCGGCTTGCACCTTGTCTCTCCCGATGGCTGAGACTACCCTCGGTATCCTGATCCCCGCTACCGACCGAGGTGCCCGACCATGGCTGCCAAGATGCTCGCAAGTGCCACCGCCGCTCTGGTCGTGATCGCGACCATGGCCCTTCCCGCCCAGGCCGAAACCCTGATCACCGCCGAAGAAGCCAAGCTGCCCGCCGCCGCCGCCCTCACCCAGCGCGGCATCACCCGCGGCCCCACCATCAAGATGGTCAACCCCGCCGAGACCAAGTCCCCCTTCGACCTGCAGCTTCGCTTCGAGGCCCATGGCGGCTCCAAGATCGAGCCGGCCTCGGTCCGTGTGGTTTATCTGCGCTCGCCGGTGGTCGATATCACCGACCGGGTCAAGCCCTTCATCAATGCCGAGGGGGTCAGCATGGCCAAGGCCGAGGTGCCGCCCGGCGACCATGCCATCCGGGTCGAGGTCAAGGACACCGACGGCCATGCCGGCAGCGCCATCTTCACCCTGTCGGTGAAATAACCACCGCTATTCCCAGAGCTTGTGCACGCCGGCGAAGATGGAGCTGAGCCCGGTGACCACCGGGACCACCGTTCCGATGGTTCCGGCCAGGGTCTGGATGCGCTTTTCCATCTCGGCCCGGGTCTCGTTTTCCGGCGCGGTCAGCTTGGCCAGATGCAGCGACAGCCGGCGGATGGTGGTCTCGGTGCTCTTGTCGAGACGACGGGGCTGAAACTGGTGGCGGATCAGTGCCCCGGTCAGGTAGCTCAGCCAGATGCTGACGGCATATTCGATCAGCTCGCGCCAGTCGCGGGCGTCCTGTGGTCCGATCGGAACGTTGTCGATCAGACCGCTGACCGCCGACATGGCTGCCACCGAGGCAATGGCGATGATCAGCCCCAGCACCGCCTGCACCAGCAGGTGATGCCGGCTCTTGAGAATCGCGGCCAACCCGAACGGCAGCGGCAGAACCAGCGAGACGGTCCGGATTACCCAGGTGCGCAGGTCGAACACCATGACCACCAGCCAATGGGCCAGGACCAGCGCCAGAATGGGAGCGGCGAGGGCGAGGAGCAGCCGGCCGATCCAGCCGGCCAGACCGATTCCCGGCGCCGAGGCGGCAACAGGCTTCTGCGGCTCGGACCCGGCAGCGGCAATCCCCGCCGGAGCACCCGCCTTCAGGGCTTCCACCGTGGATTCCAGGGCGATGAGACGGCTGGTCAGGTCAAGGATGGTGGCCTTGGCGGCCTCAAGGGCATCCAAACGCTCGCCCATGGGGCGCAGGCGGTCGAGCACGGGGCGGAGCACGGTCAAGTCGCGATGGCAGTGACGACAGACCAGCGCCTCGTCCTTGATCTCTTCCGCACAGAATGGGCAGTTCATCCCGTGCCCCCTATTTTATTTCATCCCGACATGTTCCTGATAGCATTGTCCACCAATATTATCCAGGGTTGGGGAGCCGGGAGGACGGAGCATGGCACGACGCGGATCGATCCTTTTCCGGTTGATGGCGGTCTGGCTGGCCGGCGGCATTCCCATGGGGGCGGCGCTGGCCCAATCGGAAGAGACCGGCGACCCCATGCAACGCAAGGCCACCGAGGCCTCGGCCGAACGCCTGCTCGACGACTCACTGCTCAGCAATCCCGAAAGGCGGGCCCGCGCCGCCGCCAAGCTGGCCGAACCGGTGCCCGAGACCGGCGATCGCGACACCCTGGCCCGGTTCTTCTACCTCCGGGGTACCGCCGCCCTCGAGCTGGGCCGCCAGGGCGACGCGGTCCTGGCCCTGCGCAAAGCCGGTGAACTGGTGGCCGCGGGGGATTCCGCCCGGGCCGATATCTTCTACAATCTGGCCCAGGCCGAGGGCAATATGGGCCATATCGGGCCAGCCATCGCCGATTATCGCGAGGCCATCAAGGGCACGCCCAACAATCTGGCGGTCCGCGATCTGGCGCTGATCGCCGAGCAATACGCCAAGCTGGGCAATGTGGAAGGCGCCCAGGCCGCCCGCGACGAGTGCGAGGCCATGTCGCGCAAGGCCATGCTCGACCGCAATGAACGCAATCCCACCGTTTCCATATGGCGCCAGACCAACGAACTTCGCTGCAACATTGCGGTGCTCCAGGCCCAGGGCCGGCTGGCCGAGGCCGAGCCGCTGCACCGCAAGACCATCGCGGTCTATGAAAGCGCCGCCAACACCCGGGGGACCTATGTGGTAGGCAACCGCCACAATCAACTGGCGGAAAATCTGCGCCAGCAGGGCCGGCTGGCCGAGGCCGAGAACGAGGCCCGGGTCGCCTTGAGCATCTACCAGAACACGGTGGGTACCGCCTCGCAACGCACCGGTTCCGGTTTGGTCGGTCTTGGACGCATCATCGCCGAGCAGGGCCGTCTGAAGGAGGGCGAGGCCCTGGCGCGGCGGGGCATCGAGGTCATCAAGGAATCGGGCATTTCCGCCAAGGGATCGGCGCGAGGAGTCCTGGCCGACATCCTGGCGGGGGAATACCGCTGGAAAGAAGCCCGCGAGGAATTCGAGCAGATGAAGGAGGGCTACTCCGACGACCCCGAGGGGCTGGAAGCCTTCATCCGCCAGAATGCCAATTACGCCCTGGCCATGCTCAAGACCGGGGCGGCGGACGAGGCCTTGCGCCTGTTCTCCCGCGCCTATGAGGATTTTCGCCAGCGCCTCGGCGAGGACAACTACGCCACCGCCCAGGCCCGCGGCTTCATGGCGGCTTCCGAGGCCGCGCTGGGTCGCGGCGACGAGGCTTTGCGCGATTTTGCCCTGTCGGTGCCGGTTCTGACCAAGGGTGGCGGTGACGAAGATGACGAAACCGGCAATCTCGCCCGCGATCAGAAGCTGCGGCTGATCCTGGAATCCTACATCGAACAACTGACCAAGGCGCCGGCCGTCGCCGGCCTCGATCCGGTTGCCGAGAGCTTCCGCCTCGCCGACGCGGCGCGCGGCCGCACCGTGCAGCGGGCGCTGGCCGCCTCGGCTATCCGTGCCGCCGTGGACAATCCGGCCCTGGCCGATCTGGCCCGCCGCACCCAGGATGCGGAAAAGCAGATGGCGGCCCTGAACGGCCTGTTGGCCAACGCCATCAGCGCCCGCGCCGAGGACCAGGACAAGGTCGCCATCGACACCCTCAAAACCCGCATCGTCGACCTGCGGCGCGAGCACGCCGGCAATCTCAGGGACATCGCCGCGCGTTTTCCCGATTACGGCCGCCTGCTCAACCCGCAGCCCACCACAATCGCCGACGTGCAGGCCAAGCTGCGGCCGGGTGAAGCCATGGTCGCCTTCTACAGCGCCGAGACTCGCACCTATGCCTGGGTCGTATCCGCCGCCGGCCCGCCGGCCATGGCTTCGGCGCCCATCGGTCACGACAAGCTGGACAGCACGGTCAGGTCGCTGCGCCAAGCCTTGGACATCTCGGTCAACGGCATCGACGAAATCCCGGAATTCGACCTCGCCGCCGCCTACAGCCTTTATGCCGGGCTGCTGCAACCCACCGAGGCGGCATGGACTCAGGCAAGCCTGCTGTTCGTGGTGCCGCATGGGCCGCTGGGCCAGTTGCCGCTGGCCCTGCTGCCGACCCGGCCGCCGGTCACCGCGGCCAAAGCCCCCGCCGCCAAGGGGATTTCGGCCGCGCCGATCTTCGCCAAATACCGGGATATCCCGTGGCTGGCACGCAAGGTCGCCATCGCCCAGCTTCCCTCGGTGGGTGCCATCACCACGCTCCGTGCCCTGCCGGAGCGCCATGGCCCCCGCCGGACCTTCGTCGCCTTCGGCGATCCCCTGTTCAACAAGGAGCAGGCCGAGGAAGCCAAGGCCGAAAGCGGCGGCCTCACCAGTCGCGGCCTCAAGCGCCGCAGCGCCCCCAAGGCCGGCCCCGATTTTTCCGCCGAGCTGGCGCAGCTGCCGCGCCTGCCCGATACCGCCGAGGAGGTTCGCAGCATCGCCGGGGTGCTCCATGCCGATCCCGCCCAGGACCTCTATCTGGAGGAGCGGGCCAGCGAAGCCAATGTGCGCCGCCTCGACCTGTCCAAGTGGCGGATCGTGATGTTCGCCACCCATGGCCTGATCCCGGGTGATCTGGCCGGGTTGGACCAACCCGCCCTGGCCCTGACGTCGCCCGAAGTGGTGGCCGATGGCGGATCGGGCCTGCTCACCATGGAGCGGATCATGGGGCTCAAGCTTGATGCCGACTGGGTGGTGCTGTCGGCCTGCAACACCGCCGCCGGCGAGGGTGCCGGCGCCGAGGCGGTGTCGGGACTGGGCCGTGCTTTCTTCTATGCCGGCACCCGGGCGCTGCTGGTAAGTAACTGGCCGGTGGAGACCATTTCGGCCCGCATGCTCACCACCGATCTGTTCCGCCGTCAGGCCGAGGACCCCGGTCTCGGCCGAGCCAAGGCCATGCAGCAGGCCATGCTGGCGCTGATCGACGGTCCCGGCCCCCTGGACGGCGCCGGCAAGGAGCAGTTCAGCTATGCCCATCCCACCTTCTGGGCACCGTTCTCCCTGGTGGGCGACGGCGGCGGTACCGGCGGGAATTAGCGGGACGGATACGGGGCGGAGCCCATCCTTATCTTATTCCTGCAACAGCGCCAGCAACCCCCGAATCTTCTCCTCGGGCAACCGGCGAATGGCGGCGCCCAGGCGATTGGCCAGTTCGGTATGGCTGGGGGTCAGGCCGGAGGTGTCGAGGGTGACCTTGGGATGGGACAGGTCAGCCAGAGTCTTCAGCGCCTCGGCCTCGTCCCAGATACAGCCGAGATAGCCGCAGATCTGCATCACCAGACCCGGCGCCGGCTTGCCGCGATGGCCATGCTCCAGCGCCGAGAGATAGGCGGCCGATACATTGAGATCGGCGGCCATTTGCTTGAGCTGAATGCCCTTTGCCTCGCGCAGCCGGCGGATCTCGGCGCCAAACGGCGTCATGAGCGGTGCCGCCGGACCAGAACGTAGAGGGCGCCGTCGCCGCCATGTTGGGGGCGAGCGTGTGAAAAGCCGAGAATCCGCTCGCGCAGGGGGCTCTGGTTCAGCCAGCGCGGTACCTGGGATTTAAGCACGCCGGCCCCCTGGGCACCCTTGCCGGTCACCACCAGGACACAGCGCCGGCCGGCCCGCCACGCCCGCTCGATGAAGGCGTCCAGCTCACCATGGGCTACCTCCTGGGTCTGGCCGTGCAGGTCGAGCACCGCTTCGATCTCCATCTCGCCGCGCTTCATGCGTTCGGCCGAGCGGCGGTCGAGGCCGGGGGTGACCCCGTGGCTCAGTTCGGCATGACCGAAGCGGCGGGGCGCCGGTGGAATGGCGGATGGCCGCACCGGTGGAGGGCCGGGCGGTGGCGGTGGCGAGGGAGTGGCCTCGGGGGTCATCACCTCCGGCTCGTCGGGCAGAGTCCGGCCGGGCAGGGGTTGTGTATCGGCGGCAACCGACCGCCACAGTTTGATTTCATCCGGGGTCGCCGCCCGCCGGCGCGGCGGCCGAGGTTCGATCAGGCGCTGCTTGCGGCTCATGATCGCGGTGAGGGCGGCACCACCTCGTCATGGGGCGGTCCCGCCTCCTCCTCGGCCATCGAGGTCCAGCGGTCCCCCGGTTTGGGCGTCGTCCGGCGCGGCGGAGCCAGTTCGATGCCATCTGCGGGCCGGGGAACGGAGGGAAGAGGGGGACGGGGAGACGGCTCGGGTTCCGGTTCGGGCTCGGGTGGAATCACTTCATCGAAATAGGATGCCAGATCGGGGGAAAGAAGCTCCGCCTGGGGCTCGGGCTCGGGTTCCGGCGTCTCGAAGATCGGCTGCGACACCACTGGCTGGGGGAACACCGGCACCGGAGCATTGACCAGAGCGTCGGGCTTTTTTGCCTCGCCTTCGCCGAGATTGCGCCGGATGAATTTGCGCCAGTCGCCCTTGGGAGCAAGACAGGGCGCCTCGTTGCTGCCCTGGATCACCAGGGCGACGCCGCCCAGCTGCCACAGGGTCTGGAACTTGGTCACATCCTCTGCGAGATAGCCCACCGCCCGCATCTTGAGCCGCCAGCCGATATAGTACTTGCTGCCGAACAGATGGGCCAAGGTGCAGAGGGTCATCACCACGATCCCCACCACCACATTGGTAGCGAGCAGGATGATCAGGGCCATGGTCATCAGCCCGGTCAGCGGCAGCAGATGGTCCCAATGCTGGTGCACTGGCGAGCCCTGGAAATCCAGGACACGGGGATCAGTATAGACCTGGACGCGGCCACCCAGCATGGCGCCACGCAGCTGCTCGTGCAGAACCTCGTCCTCACGGTCCTTGCGTTCCCGCCATTCATTCAGCAAACGACTCATGGCGCTGTTCTCTTCCCCGCAACCCTGGTTGGAAGGATGGACAAGGCGCCGGGCAAAGGCAAGCTCAGCGCGCAGCCAGACGGGGCGAGCGCCGGGCCGGCAGCAGCAACAGAAGCCGGCCGGGGCTTTTCATTCGGCCGGCCTTATCGAAAGCGGCCTCGCCACTGCCCCAGAACACGTCGCCGCGCACCGGCCCCTTGATGGCGGCTCCGGTGTCCTGAGCCACCAGCAGACGGCGCAACGGTTTGCCGGCGGGATCGACGGTATCGATCCAGACCGGCGCCCCCAGCGGGATGAAGCGGGGATCCACCGCCAGCGAGCGCTCCGGCGTCAATGCCACCCCTTCGGTTCCGAGAGGGCCGTCGCCGAGGCTGTTGACGCCGTAGAAGATATAGCGGGGATTACGGGCCAGCAGGGTCGCCGCCTCACGCGGATTGGCCTTGAGCCAGGCGCGGATGGCCGGCATGGAGGTATCGCCGCCAAGCCTGCCCTCGTCCTTCAGCACCTTGCCGATGCCGAGGAATTTGTGACCGTTGCTGCCGGCGACGCCGAGGCGGACTACCGAACCGTCGTCGAGCCGCACCCGGCCCGAGCCCTGAATCTGCATGATGGCGAAATCCACCGGGTCATCGGTCCACAGCAGCACCGGCGCCTTGGCCTCCAGCGCTCCGGCCTCGATCTCGGCCCGGCTGGGATAGGGCAGCAGCCGGTTGCCGTCGAGGCGGCCCACCAGCTGCTCCCCCGCCCATTCGCCGCGGAACCTGGAGAGGTCGGCGGTGACCATGTCGGCTGGCTTGCCCAGGACGGGCACGGTGAAACGGCCGCCGCGCTGGCGGGCGCCCTTGATCTCAGGCTCGAAATAGCCGGTGAACAATCCCTCGGCACGGCCGTCATTTGTCACCTGCCATGGGGTGAACCACGTCTCGAACATGGCCCGCGCCGCAGCATTGTCGCCAGCCGGCACCCTGGCGGCCGCCGAGCAGGGCGAGAACCAGTCGGCGGCGGTTCCGCCAATGCCCTCGAAGCCGATGGAGCGGTCGGTGGGCAGCTTGGTGATGCGGTCGCAGGATTTGAGCAGGGCCGGCAACACCTGGGCGGCGGCATCCTCTGTCCACCCGTCAAGCCGGGCGAACTCGGCCGGCACCAGCGTCAGCCGGTCGGGTCCGGCGGGCACCGGCAGCGGGCTTTCCAGCGGCGCGCAACCGACCGCCAGCGCCAGCAAACCCAGCGTCCAGAATCTCACCTAGGCCTCGGGAGTATGGGTGGCCGCCAGAATCCAGTTGGGATCGCTGGTCCGGGTGTCGCGGCGGAAGGTCCATTCGTCGGTGACATCGATCACATGGTCGGCGCTGCCTTCCACCACCTTGCCCTCGCCGTCATGAAGCACGTTCACCTGCTCGCTGACCACCCGCAGGGTGAGCTGGGCGAAGGTTCCGTCCATGCGCGCATCCACCGGCTCGACACTGCGAATGCCCACCAGATCGGTCGCCAGGATCTCGCCGTGGCGATGGCGATAATCGATGGCCTCGGCGAAATGACGGAAGACATCGGGAGCCAGCAGCGGCTTCAGCGTCTCCTTATCGCCGGTGGCGAAGGCCGTGACGATCATCTCGAAGGCGGCGCGGGCGCCTCCCAGGAAGACATCGAGATCAAAGCTGCGATCAGCGGCGCGAATGGCCGCCAGACCGACTCCCACCGGCGAGGCTTCCGCCGGCTCCTGGGCGGAACGGCGCTTGGCGGCCAGATCGATGATCTTGCCGTCAGGGCCGTCGGCGGCCTGAAGGGGCTGCGGCGGCCGCTCAAGACCGGTGCGCTTGCCCAGTACGCTACGCAGCCGCAGCACCAGGAAGACAGCGACCATGGCGAAAAAAACGATGTCGAGGAAATGGAAACTGTCGTTCATGGACCCTAGTCCGGTTTAGGCTGGTGCCAAACCCGACTGATCTTTGGTGGCGGCACCAGCAAACAGATAAGCTGTGAACGGAGAAAGAGCAAGCATGGCTTGGCTGGTTATCCTGGCGGTTCTCGCCCTGCCGGTGGCGGAAATCATGGTGTGGATTAAATCCGCCGAATGGATCGGTGCCGGACCCACCATCTTTGTTTCCGTCGGTGCGGTTCTGGCCGGAATCCACATCCTGCGCCGCCAGGGACTGGCCACCCTGCTGGACGCGCGCACCCGGCTGGAACGGGGGGAGATGCCGGTGGATGCCGCCTTCGACGGCCTATGTCTGGCCGCCGCCGGCTTCCTGCTGGTGCTGCCCGGCCTGCTCACCGACGTCATGGCCCTGCCGCTCTTGATTCCCGCCTTTCGCCGGGTGCTCCGCCACTGGGTTCTCGCCCGGGCGGTGAGGCCGGTCCCGAGCAGCGGACCGGTGGTCATCGAAGCCGAATACACCGTCGTAGAGCCCCGCCCCGGCGAGGTCGGCGGCCCTGGTCCGGACCGGCCGGTTGTGCCGCCGCGCGATCCGTGATACCCCCCTTGGCCAACGAGTTCCGCAAGGAGGAAGGCATGACCGATACCGCGACGCCGCAGCCCGAGCTGCCGCCGATCCAGGTCAACGAGCAGTATGTCAAGGACCTGTCGTTCGAGGTCCCCGACGCGCCCAAGATTTTCATGGACATGCAGGGCAACAATCCCGAGATTCCGATCCATGTGGATGTCAATGCCACCGCCATGGGTCAGAATCTCTATGAGGTGGTGCTGCATCTGCGGGTCGAGGCCAAGCTGCCGACCCAGACGGTATTCATCGTCGAGCTGGCCTATGGTGGCCTGTTCACCCTGAACGTGCCGGAAGAGCACGTCCATCCGGTGCTGATGATCGAATGCCCGCGCCTGCTGTTCCCCTTCGCGCGCAATATCGTCGCCGACATGACCCGCAACGGCGGCTTCCCGCCGCTGATGATCCAGCCGCTGGATTTCGTCGCCCTCTACCGTGCCCGCATGGAAGAGATGGCCGCCCAGCAGCCGCAAGGCGGCGACGCCACGGCGTAAGGTAATGACCTCGGCCCCGGCCCCGATTATTTTTAGGAATAGAAATAAAGGGGGGCCGGGGCATCGCCCCGGATAGATTCGGGCGATCGCCCGGCGAAGACCTAGTCCGCCGCCGGCTCGAGCAGCCACACCGCGTTCTTGAGCTTACCGACAAAGGCGGCATGAGCCCCCGTTTCCTCCTCGGTAGGAGAATGGGGCCGGGGCGGACGCGCCATCCGCTCGATCTTGACCTGGGTCAGGGCCTGATTACCGGACTTGGCGCTACCCAGTTCCAGCCCCGGCTGGCGGCCGCCGATGAGCTGGAGATAGACCTCGGCCAGCAATTCCGCGTCCAAAAGCGCGCCGTGCTGGGTGCGGTGGGTATTGTCGATCTCGAAGCGGCGGCAGAGGGCGTCCAGATTGGCCTGGGCGCCGGGAAAGCGCTTGCGCGCCATGGCCACGGTATCGATGGAGCGGCTCATGGGCAGGGTCTGGAATCCCAGCCGCGCCAGCTCGGCATTGATGAAGCGCATGTCGAATTCGGCATTGTGAATCACCAGCACCGAATCGCCGATGAAGGCGAGAAAATCGGAGACCACCTCGGCGAAAAGCGCCTTGTCGGCCAGGAAGTCCGCCGACAGGCCGTGCACCTTGAAGGCCTCTTCCGGCATGTCGCGCTCGGGATTGAGATAACGGTGAAAGACTTCGCCGGTGGGTAGGTGATTCAACAGCTCGACACAGCCGATTTCCACCATTCGATGCCCGCTCAGGGGATCGAAGCCCGTGGTTTCGGTATCGAGCACGATCTCACGCATGAAAGTCTCCTCTGATCCCTCGAACCCGGGGCTTCCGCCTCGGTCCCCGATTGGAGGCAAGCCTCCAAACCACCCCTATTTCTATGTATAGAATCAAAGGGGATCCGGGGCATCGCCCCGGATGGGCTCGGGCGATAGCCCGACGATTATTACGCCCGCATCAGTCTGACCAACGCCGTCAGCCGGCGCAAGGCCGGCGGCTTGCCCAGGCCGGTGGGAATCACCACGTCGGCGCGGCGGCGTTTTTGCCAATCGGGCATCTGCTTGGCGCGGATGGCCTCCAGCCGCTCGGGAGTCATTCCCGGCCGCGCCAGCACCCGAGCCGCCTGAAGAAAAGCCGGGCAGCTCACCACCGCCACCACGTCGCAGCGCTTTTCCCCTCCGGTCTCGAACAGCAGCGGAATGTCGAGTACCACCAGCGGCACCCGCCGCCGCCGGTGGCGTTCGAGAAACGCCCGCTCAGCGGCACGGACCAGGGGATGAACGATGGCCTCCAACCGCTTCAGCGCCCTGTCGTCGCCGAACACCACCCGGCCGAGCGCGGCGCGATCCACCGCGCCGTTACGGACGACACCGGGAAAGGCCCGGTCCACCGCCGCCACCGCCGCCCCACCCGAAGCGAACAGGGCGTGGACCGTAGCGTCGGAATCATGCACCGGCAGGCCCATCCGCCGCAGCAGGCCCGCCGCCGTGCTCTTGCCCATGCCGATCGAGCCGGTGAGGCCGAGAATCTTCATGACCCGAGGACAAAGCTCCGCAGTTGGCCACTGACCTCCGGCCGCACCCCGAACCAGGCCTCGAAGCCCGGCACTGCCTGATGCAGCAGCATGCCCAGCCCGTCCACCACCGGATTGCCCCGGGCGCGGGCACGGGCCAGCAGGTCGGTCTCCAGCGGAACATAGACGATGTCGTTGACCAGGGCCGAAACCGGCAGGGCCGAGAGGTCCAGATCCAAGTTAGACTGACCGGTCATACCAAGCGTTGTGGTATTGACCAGCAGCCCGGCATCCTCCAGGCAGGCGGCGCGCTCGGCCCAGTCCACCACCGTCACCGGCCCACCGAGATCGGCGGCCAGCCGGGCGGCGCGCTCGGCCGAACGGTTGACCAGACGAATGGCCGGAACCCGGGCATCAATCAACGCCGCCACCACTGCCCGGGCGGCGCCGCCGGCACCGATCACTACCGCCGGCGCGGCCTCTGGACACCAGCCGGGGCTGGTGTGACGCAGATTTTCGAGGAAGCCGAAAGCATCGGTATTGCGTCCCAGCAGCGAGCCGTCATCACGTACCGCGATGGTGTTGACCGCGCCGATCCGCGTCGCCAGCGGCTCCAGCTCATCGACCAGAGCCATCACCGCCTCCTTGTGCGGCACGGTGAGATTGACGCCGCGAAAGCCCATGCGAGGCAGGGCGCGGATCACCATTTCCAGATTTTCCGGCGCCACGGCCAGCGGCAGATAGGCACCGTCGATACCTAGTTGCTCCAGCCAGAAGCCGTGCAACCGCGGTGAGCGGGAATGAGAAACCGGCCAGCCGATCACCCCGGCCAGCCGGGCCTTGCCGGACAGAATCATCGCTTCAGTTCCTCGTTTTCGCGCAGGAAATCCAGCAATGGCAGCAGCGGCAGCCCCAGCACGGTGAAGAAGTCACCATCGACCTTGAGGAACAGCTGAGCGCCCAGTCCTTCCAGATGATAGGCACCCACTGCGGCCAGCGCCGCTTCGCCCACGCTGGCGAGATAATGGTCGAGGAACTCCTCGCTGAAATTACGCAGCGTCATCAGCGCCTGTTCGGTGTGATACCACAGCTTGCGGCCGTCGCGCACCGCCACCACCGAACTGGTCAGCCGGTGAGTGTGATGGCGAAGCGTCAACAACTGAGCCCGCGCTTCCGTCAGATCGGCGGGCTTGTCGAACCATCGGCCATCATAATCCAGGACCTGATCGGCACCGATCACCAGGGCGCCGGGATGGCGGGCGGAAACCCGCATGGCCTTGAGTTCGGCCAGCAGTTCGGCGGGCCGGGCGGGGTTGGCGGTCTCCCGGCGCAGACTCTGGCGCAGGCCGGCCTCATCAATGGCGGCGACGTCGACAGTGAACGGCACCCCGGCCGCCTCCAACAGGGCACGGCGGGCGGAACTGGCCGAGGCAAGCACGATCACGACTTGACCTCCTCCCTGGCGGCGATCCGGCGTTCATAGAGCTGAACGATGGAGGCCGAGGCCTCCTCGATGGAGCGCCGGGTCACGTCCACCACCGGCCAACCCAGGCGGGAGAACAGCCGGCGAGCCGCCTGGACCTCCTCCTTGACCTTCTCGAAATTGGCGTATTCCGCCTCTTCCTCCTGATTGAGCAGACGCAGCCGGGCGCGGCGGATATCGGACAGGCTCTTTGGGTCCTTGGTCAGGCCCACCACCAGCGGCACCCTGGCCCGTTCCAGCTCGAGCGGCATCGGCACCCCGGGCACCAGGGGATAGTTGGCACATTTGAGACCACGATTGGCCAGATACATACAGGTGGGGGTCTTGGAACTGCGCGACACCCCCACGAGGACGATATCGGCCTTTTCCACATCTTCCATCAGCTGGCCATCATCGTGGGACAGGGTGAACTGCATGGCGTCGATGCGATGAAAATATTCGGCATCCAACTGGTATTGCCGCCCCGGCAGCGCCTTGACCTCCTCGCCAAGAAAGGCGGACAGGCCGGCCATCACCGGGTCCAGCAGCGAGATGCAGGGAATCTTGCGCTGGCGGCAGGCCTCCTCCAGCAGGCCGCGCACCCCCACATCCACCAGGGTGAACAGGACCAGGCCGGGATGATCCTCGATTCCCTGGATCACCCGCTCCACCTGACCCTGGGTGCGCACCAGCCACCAGTTATGCTGGATGGGGTGCACCGCCTCGAACTGCACCAGACAGGCCCGGGTCACCGAGGTCACGGTTTCGCCGGTGGCATCGGAAACCAGATGGAGATGAAAGGTCTTCATGCCTGTGGATAATCCGCAATTTGGTGGATAAGCCGGCTTTTCGGACAAGGCGCGAAAATCGCTCCCCGCTCGGCCGGATTCAATCCAGCCCGCCACCCCGATGTCGAAAAGTCTTTGCCATCGGAAGAGGATAGCGTGATTTCACCGGTTTCACATCCGATTTCCCCAATTTCCCCATGGTCAGGCCCGGACGGTGAACCATGTTAAATCAATAGGTTGTCTTATTTCATCCCCAAGTCATCCCCAAGCGGTCGCTGGACACGATCAACGCCGGACAAACCTGTGGAAAGGTTGGGGGCGGAGTCTAATCCCCGTCATCCACAGGCATCTATCCACTACAGCAACCTTTCCTCTAAACGTTAAAATAAGGTAAGACAGCCAGCACCCAAAACCCCGAGGTCCCCTCCGTGAGCCCATCCGCCAAGCCCTTCCTGCGTGCCCTTGCGGGCGAGACCCTGACCCCGCCTCCCCTGTGGCTGATGCGTCAGGCCGGCCGCTATCTCCCGGAATACCGGGCTACCCGCGCCGAAGCCGGCAGCTTCCTCGACCTCTGCTACAATTCCGACCTTGCCACCGAGGTCACCTTGCAGCCGTTGCGGCGCTACGGCTTCGATGCCGCCATCCTGTTCAGCGACATCCTGGTGGTTCCTGACGCCTTGAAGCAGCGTGTAGCGTTCAAGGAAGGCGAAGGTCCGGTGTTGACGCCGATTCGCTCGGCAAGGGATCTGGATGCCCTCGACGCCACCGGGCTTCACGATCATCTCGCCCCGGTCTACCAGACCGTTTCCAAGCTTTCCAAGGCCATCCCCGCCACTACCGCCCTGATCGGGTTCGCGGGGGCACCATGGACGGTGGCCACCTATATGGTCGAAGGTCACGGCTCCAAGGACTTTGCCCAGACCAAGACCATGATGTTCGGGCAGCCCGAGCTGTTCGGCCGGCTGATGGCGTTGCTGATCCAGGCGACCGGCGATTACCTCATCCGTCAGATCGACAACGGCGCCGAGGCCATCCAGATTTTCGACACCTGGGCCGGCGCCTTGCCGGAGGACCAGTTCGAGCGGTGGGTGATCGCCCCGACCCGGACCCTGGTCCAGCGTATCAAGGCCGAGCGGCCGGGCGTGCCGGTGGTCGGCTTTCCCCGTCAGGCCGGTATCCTCTACAAGCGTTTTGTCACCGAGACCGGAGTGGACGGTGTTTCCATCGATCCCTCGGTACCACTGGACTGGGCGGCGGCGGAGCTTCAGCCTATCTGCACCGTACAGGGCAATCTGGACCCGCTGTTGCTGGTAGCTGGTGGCGAGGCCCTGGATGCCGGGATCGACCGCATCCTCAAGGGGCTTGGCAAGGGCCGCTTCATCTTCAATCTTGGCCATGGCATCACACCGCCGACACCGCCGGACAATGTGGCCCGGCTGGCGGTACGGGTAAAGGGATGGACCGGCTGATGAGCATCGCCGCCGGCAAGAAGACCGCCATCGTTCTGTTCAATCTCGGTGGTCCCGATCGGCCGGAAGCGGTGGAGCCGTTTCTGTTCAACCTGTTCAACGACAAAGCCATTATCGGGGCGCCGGCACCGGTCCGCTGGTTGATCGCCAAGTTGATTTCCAGACGGCGGGCCCCGGTGGCGCGGGCGATCTATGCCAATCTCGGCGGGTCCTCTCCACTCCTGCCCGAAACCCAGGCGCAAGCCCGGCTGCTAGAACACCATCTTGGCGCCGGTTTTCGCTGCTTCATCGCCATGCGTTACTGGACGCCCTTCATCCACGAGGCGGTGACGGCTATCAAGGACTGGGGCGCCGACGAAGTGGTGTTGCTGCCGCTTTATCCCCAATTCTCCACCACCACCACCGGCTCGTCACTGAAGGAATGGCAAAGTCA
>Ga0265313_10001639_pt1 | contig 20728 bp, 16 predicted proteins | sample 4123metaG_FD_203122 | JGI IMG/M metagenome (GOLD analysis project Ga0265313, IMG submission 203122) | Rhizosphere microbial communities from Carex aquatilis grown in University of Washington, Seatle, WA, United States - 4-1-23 metaG | ecosystem: Host-associated > Plants > Roots > Rhizosphere >...
CGTGCTCGCGTACGGTCGTACGCTCCGCGCGCTCGCCGCCGGCCTCACTTGCTCTCGACGAAAATCGCCGGGCTTCTAGCGCGACTTGCACCGCAGGGGCGCTCAGCGACCCGCCGGCCGCACGAGCAAACGATCGTCCACGGCCGACACGCCCGCGACCGTGGCCGCGTCGGCTTCTGCGAGGGTACGGTCGTTGACCGAACTGACCCAGCCTTGCAGGACCACGCGCCGGCCGTCGACGATGACGATGATAGAACCGCTGCCCGACAGAAGCGGGTCGCCGAAGAGCTTGGCGCGCACGTCCCGCTCGAGCCGCTCGCCGCTCCGTTCGGGGGGAGGCTGCACTTCCGCTCGCCCCTCGGTCGGAAGCGAGCCACGCTTGCACGCTCCGGTGACGGCAGCCAAGAGGAGGGCGATCCGCGATGGGTGCACGGTCGAAATGTAGCGCCGGGGTCCCTCGACGTCGCGTCAACCGTCGAAGATTGCCCGCAAGCGTTTTGCGCGGGTCGGCAGCCTGAGCTTGCGTAGCGCCTGAGTTTCGATCTGCCGGATGCGTTCGCGGGTCAGGTCGAACGACTCGCCGATCTCGGCGAGGGTTCGCTCCGCACCGCCGTCGAGGCCGAAGCGCATCCGCAGCACCTGCGCCTCACGCGCAGTCAGCGTGGCCAGGAGCTCGCGAGTCCCTTCGACGAAGCGCTTTCGCACGAGGTTCTCCAGGGCGTCTTCTCGTTCGGTGTCCGCGACGAAGTCGACGAGGCGTGCGCTGTCGTCTTCGCCCGCGGGCGTTTCGAGGCTGACCGGTTCTCGCCGAGCCATCAGGGCCATCTGACCCTTGGCGACGGGCAAGCCCACGTCCACGCAGAGTTCCTCGATGGTCGGCTCTCGACCGGCGGACTGCACGAGTCGCTTGCGCGCGGCGGCGAGGCGATTGCCCGTTTCGACCATGTGCACGGGAGTTCGGATCGTTCGGCCCTGATCGGCGATCGCGCGGGTTATCGATTGCCGGATCCACCATGTCGCGTACGTCGAGAACTTGAATCCCCGCTTGTAGTCGAACTTGTCGACGGCACGCATGAGGCCGATGTTTCCTTCCTGGACGAGATCGGCGACCTGCAACCCCTGCCCCGTATGTCTTTTTGCAATCGATACGACCAGGCGCAAGTTCGCTTCGATGAGCGCGGCCTTCGCCCGATCCGCGTCGCGCTCGCCCGCTCGAACGGCGGTCAGGGTCGCCTCGGGCATTCGACTCTTGCCGCTACCAAGTTGAGCCGTACGGCGAATCGTTCCCACCACGCGTGCGAGCGACGCCCGGGTCAGCCGCATGAGGCAGAGTGCTTCGCTCGCCGCGGTTCGCAGCGCGGCGAGACTCCGTACGCGTTGGGCTACGGCCCGATCAAGCGCGTGGACCGGCTCGAAGAGCTCGAGGAGGCGCGTTCGAGCGGCGATCTCGTCGTCCTCTTCCTCTGCCGGATTCCGAGTCACGTCCCGCGCGCGAAGCTTGCCGGCGCGCAGCTCGTCGCCGATGCGCGAAAGCTCCCGAACGGCCACGGTTGAAGCGACGAGAGCTCGCGCCACGTCCGACTCCGAGCGCTCGATGCGACGCGCGAGTTCGACCTCCCCTTCGCGCGTGAGGAGGGGCACTCTCCCCAATTTCCTGTAATAAGCTCGAATCGAATCCTCGTCGGCCGGTATCTCGGCCTTCGGCGACATCGACGAAGGTTTATTCAATGGGAATCTCGACTTCGACTTTGAGGTTGGCGCGCGGGTACGCGGCTCGACCGCTCTTCGGGAGTAGCCGAGCGCCTGCGCGACCTCTTCTTTCAATAGCGCGCGCCGTACGTCCAGCTCGGCCGCGACGCGACCGCGACGATCGCTGCCACCGCCTGCGACACCGGAGTCTTGGTGCGTGTCGTCGCTAGCGCCACGCGATGCGAGTGCGCCGCTAGCGCCACGCGATGCGCGCGCGCCGCTAGCGCCACGCGATGCGCGCGCGTCGCCCGATCGGCGTCGTCACTCCGCCCGACTCTTGAGCTCGAGCGACGTTTACGTGTGACGCTTCCGATCGGAGGTGCTCGGCCGATCGCAACTGGATGACGTATCCTCGGACGTACGGCAATAGCGGGTCTCGCATCTGGTATTCAGCCGCAATCGAGACGACGTGTGGGCCAGGGGCGAGTGGGGCGTCGAACGGGCGTCGGTCTTCGCGAACGAGCATACCGTCCACCCACAGCCGCACGCGGCGGAGCTCGTAGGTAGAAGGCAGATCGTTGCGGAATGCGACCGCGGCAGCCATCGCGCGCGGTTGGGCGGCGGCACGCGGCGCCACAGCCCAGCACAGCGCAACTGCAATCGCGACCGAAAGCCTTTTCATGGCGGCGCACCTCGGGTTTCGAATCAGCAAATCCCCTGCCGCGGTCGGGCAGAGCCAACGAGAACCACAGAGATGGGCGAGATACGAAAGTGAGAATCGAGGAGGAGTCGCGCCGGCACGCTTCGCGCTTCCGCAGCGCACCGGATGCCGGATCCTAGCCGCGAAAAGAAGCGATCGGACGGGCTCGTTTGGCTGAGGTGGGCGATTCCTCTCCTCCTTCTGGCGTTCGTTCTCGCATCTGAGGTGCTCGCCGATCACAGGCCGGCTGCCCCCAGCATCGATTACTCGAGCTTCTACGCGTTGGCGGAGCAGGGCCACCTAGCCCGGGTGACCATCCGCGGGCACGGCGTGGCTGGAACGCTCAAGGAGACGGAAGCAGTCGATGGAAAGTCCGTCCGCGAGTTCTCGACGGTTCTGCCCGTCGAAGAAGACCAAGACCTCCTTCCGCTTCTCCGGCGGCAGCGCGTGGAAGTCCGGGCCGAATCCGAGCAAGCCTCGTTCTGGGCGCCGCTCCTCGTCACGCTTCTTCCCTGGGTGCTCGTGCTCGCCGCATGGACCTGGCTCGCGCGCCGCGCCCGGAGCGCGATTGGCGGCGTGGCTCCGCCGCTCCAGAGCATTCTAAAAGGGCGCCCCCACCGTTTCGAGCGTCAGGACCACGTCCGCGTTCGTTTCGACGATGTCGCCGGGCTCGCCAGCGCAAAGCGTGATTTGCAGGAAGTCGTCGAGTTCTTGCGCACTCCGGAACGATTCCAGCGCCTCGGTGGCAAGCTGCCGCGCGGGATCCTGCTCGTGGGGCCGCCAGGTACCGGCAAGACACTCTTGGCGCGAGCCGTCGCAGGTGAGGCGGAGGTTCCCTTCTTCTACGTGAACGGCTCGGAGTTCATCCAGTTGTTCGTCGGCGTGGGCGCCGCGCGGGTACGCGAGCTCTTCGACGAAGCAAAGACGGCGGCGCCAGCCATCGTCTTCATCGACGAAGTCGATGCCGTGGGGAGGTCGCGCGGCGCCGGCCTCGGCGGCGGAAACGACGAGCGCGAGCAGACGTTGAACCAGCTTCTGTCGGAGATGGACGGTTTTACCCCGAACGACCACACGGTCGTGATCGCAGCGACCAACCGCCCGGACGTGCTCGACCCGGCGCTCTTGCGTCCAGGTCGCTTCGACCGGCGCGTCATCGTCGACCGCCCCGAGTGCGAGGCCAGGCTTGCCATCCTTCGCGTGCACACGCGCCACAAGCCGCTCTCGCCCGACGTTTCCCTGCCGGATCTGGCGCGCGCGACCCCTGGCCTGTGCGGTGCCGACCTCGCGAACCTCTGCAACGAGGCGGCGCTGACCGCGGTCCGGCGCGGCGTGGACGCTCTCGCGCAGCGCGATTTCTCCGCATCGATGGACAAGATCCTGCTCGGCGACCCGCGCGAGACGCTCCTCGACCCGGACGAGCGCCGGCGCGTGGCGACCCACGAGGCGGGGCACGCCATCGTCGCGCATTTCAGCCAGCACTCCGAGCCGCTGCGCCGGGTGTCGATCTTACCGCGAGGCCTGTCGCTCGGCGCGACGCAGCAGTGGGCGAACGGTGACCGGCACATCGTGACCGAGCCCGAGCTCGAAGCGAAGCTGCGCGTCCTGATGGGCGGATACGCGGCCGAGACGACGATTTACGGAAACCTGTCGAGCGGTTCCGAGCAGGATTTGCGGCAGGCGACCGACTTCGCGTTCCGCATGGTCGCCCACTACGGTATGAGCGAGCGAGTCGGACCGATGTTCCACGAGCAGCGGGTCGAGCACCCGTTCTTGGGTCAGCGACTGGCAACCGAGACGGGGCTCAGCGATGAGACCGCGCACGAGATCGAACAGGAGGCCAGGCGCAAGCTCTCGGAGGCGGTGGAAGCTGCCAAGAGCGTCGTTGCAAGCAAGCGCGCCACCCTCGAGCGGCTCATCGCGGCTCTCCTCGAGCACGAGACGCTCGAGAAACCCGAGCTCGAGAGGTTGCTCGGAACGGCGCAGGCAGCTCCCGCCTGATATGCCAGGTTCCCCCCGGCCCGCGGGCCGCGGTGGCCGAACGTGCTCGGGCCGGCCCCTCGAATGGCAGCGCCGCAAGAGCTCGTCTTTCGGGGGTAGCCCCTTGCAGGGCGGTCGCGGCCGGCTACGGTTCTTATGCAATGACCTCTCGTTTGTACGTGGGCAATCTCCCCCACGACACGACTGCCGAAACACTGCGCGCTGTCTTTGCGGAGTTCGGTGAGGTGGCGAACGTGCAGCTGGTCATCGATCGATACAGCGGTCGCCCGCGAGGCTTTGCCTTCGTTACGATGGCTACGCCCGAGCAAGCGACGCGGGCGGCCGCGAAAATGAACGGTGTGGCGATCGACGGACGCCCGGTACGCGTCAACGAGGCCGAGCCCCGGCGTTTCGTCAGCGGAAGTCCCGGGGGCGGACCCCGGAGATGAGTCCCGAATCAAATCCGTAATCTGAGCGCTCCCGGGACGAGCTGAACCTCCAGCGGTAGACCCCCCAAGGGCTCTCCGTCGACGTCGAGCAGGAATCGATCGCGCGCCTCCTCGTTTTCGAGGTCGATGGAGATGCGGTCGCACGCGAAGTGTTCGGTGCCCGGGGCGGTCAAGTGGGCTCCTCGATAGATTCTTCTCGCGGCTATCGCGAACGCGATCTTGTTCGGTGCGTCCATCGAGACGACTTCGAAACGTCCGTCGTCGAGCTGTGCCATCGGGGCCACGTGCATACCGCTTCCGAAGTAGCGGCCGTTGCAAACGGCGAGCATGAGCGAATCGACGCGCCTCTCCTGTCGGTCGCCGCCGAGGGTCACGCCACATCGGAGTCGACCTCGTCGGCAATGAACCAGGGCGCGCGCGCTCGCCCAGAAGTACGCCGCCTTGCCGCCGAGCGCCTTGGTGGTGTCCGACACGTAGGCATCGACGAGTCCCCCCATGCCGACGGAGGCAATGTTCACGAACCAGCGAGTTCTCTCGGTCCCATCGGGGGCAAGGTAGCGGATCCGACCCGCGTCGACGCGTCGCTCGCGCCCGCTCGCGATGGCCTCCGTGTAGGCGTCGAGGCGGTGGTCGACGCCGAGCGAACGGCGAAAATCGCCGCCAGTTCCCTGGCCGACATAACCCACCGCCGCGCCCCCGCCCGCGTCGAGTACGCCATTGGCCACTTCGTGGAGCGTGCCGTCGCCGCCCACGGCGATGAGGAGCGCCCGCCCTCGGGCTACCGCTTCGCGTGCGATGTCGATCGCGTGGGCACGACCTTCGGTCATCGCCAAGTCTACCGGTCCGAGGCGTCGCTCGAGGACGCTTCGCACTTGGGATGCGGTGCGGCCCGCCCGGCCGCCGCCCGAAATGGGATTCACGATCACGAGTGGCCGGTCCGAGATGCTCACGAGCTCGACAATGTAGCGCGACCCAGCCTTGTCCAGGGGTTCGCGTCGGCGCACTCCCCTTAGTAGAGTCCGTCGACCGTGCGCCCAACCCGCTTGCTTCCGCTGCCCGTCGCGCTCGTCGCGTCTCTCTTGGCGGGCGCGCCAGCCCGCTCTGCCCCCGAGTCTGCGGCGCAGCGCTGGACCGACCGGACCCCGGACGCGATGGTGGAAGACGCGGCCAGCCGCGCGCTCGCGCTGGGAAGCTCCGAAGGCGCCCGGATGGCTGCCGTTGCGACGATCTCCGCTCTCGCCGGGCGCGCGGGCGGCGATGCGGCGAAGCGCGCGCTCGAGCGCATAGGCGCGGCCGCGAACGCCGGTGTCGACCTGCGGGGGGACGCCGCACTTGTCGCGCGCGGACTCGCCAGCGACGAAGGGTCGGAGTCCGGCACGCAGGCCGATCACGCGCTGGGCGTGGTCGATGCCCTCGCCATTCTCGGGCCATTTCGGGACACGGGGGGAGGCCTGGACGCCCGGGACGGACCCGAATCCGGCGACGCGTTCGACGGTTCCGCGGAGTATTCCTGGGGTAGTTACGAGGTGGCGTGGCGGGAAGTTCCCCGACCTTTCGCCGATGCTCGGGGTGTCCCCCTCGATCTTTTCGTCTTTCCGCGCAAGGAGAGCTGCACTTGGTTGGCCACAGGGCTGACCGTCGCCGCCCCGCAGACGCTGACGGTGCGCGTTGCCGCCGCCGGACAGGTGCGCCTCGTGTTCGACGGAGCCCTCGTCGCCCGCGACGAGGCCGTGAACGCGGCGGCCCGGTTCGACCGAGCCGCGGCGAGGGTGGAGGCCGCCGCCGGAGAACACCTGCTGGCGGCGAAGGTCTGCTCGGGCGCGCTCGACGACGATGGCCGGGTGCGGCTGCGTGTCACCGACGACGCCGGCCGATGGCCTTCGGGTGTTCAGGCCAGCGCGGGCCTCTGGCAGAGGGGGCGCGCTCTCCCGAAGCGCAGTGCGATCACCGCAGCTACGACGCCGCTCGGTCGAACGATTGGAAACATGGGTCTGGACGTCGATGCGCGCATCGATGCAGCGATCTTGCGGACGCTCGGCGGAGCCGACGACCTTCGCAGTCCCCGCGCTCCCGGCCTCCTCGCAGCGCTTGCCGAGGGCGGGCTCGATCCGGACCGTCTCGCGATGGTCGCTTGGATCGCGCCGAGTGGCGCGAACCGCGGTGCATGGCTCAGCCGCGCGCGCGAACACGCCGACGCCGTCACACGAGCGTTCATCGATCGGCGTCTCGTCGAGAGGCACCTCGAGGCGCAGCTCGCCGACTGGGCGATTGCCACTCTGCGCGGAATCGAGGTCGAAGGCGACCGCGACTTCGACATGCGGCTGCTCGAGGCGCGGGCCGATGTCGGCCTCGGCACGGACGCGCTTCGCGTTCGCGCGATGCGTGTTCTGGAAGCTGAGACGCGGAGTTCTGCCGAGAGCGCGTCCACCGATTCCCTCACGCTCCTCGCTCAGCTCTCGGAAGCGATCGACCCGCGCCTCGCGCTGTCGACGAGGGAGCGACTCGCTGCCCGCGGAAGGAGGGGCGCCGACTATGTGCGCGTCGTCGCGTCGACCAAGGGCCGCGCGGAGGCGGTGAGCGCTGCGCTGCAGTCCTTCGCCTCTGGGAGCTTCGACGATGCGGACGAGGCGCTCGCCGCAGCGGAGGCGGTCGGCCGTACCGGAGCCCACGGCGACGCGCTGGGGCTCTACCGCCGGCTCGCGAGCTGGGCGCCCAATCGAGCGGCGGTTTGGGCCGGGATGGCGCGAGAAGTGGGCGCGAGCGCGGATGCGGACCGCGAGGGGATCATCGGTACGGCGCTTCGTCGTGCCCGAGAGCTCGAGCCGGGTGAGGCGCGCTATCGCGCGGAGCTGGCACTGCGCGCCCGCGCTCCGATGCTCGGCGGCGAGTCGCGCGATGACGAGAAGTACCTCGTGTCGTCGCAGGCGATCCTTGCGCGCCGCCAGAATCTACCCCCGACCTCGGGCGCCTCGAGCGACGTTCGCGACGTCGCCGACCGAGAGCTGCATTGGCTTCGCGCCGTCGTGATGCACCCGGACCGACGAATCTCCGAAATGGTCCACTATGCGCGCGAGATCGTGATCCCGCCCCGCACGGAAGACGAGCTTTACGAAGACATTCCGGCGGAAGGAGACCTGACCGAGATCCTGCGCGCGCGCGTGCACCGCAAAGACGGGTCCACGGCATTCCCAGTCGAGGAGTCGAACGAGAACGCACGTCCGCGCATCCGCTGGCCCGAACTCGCGGGCGGCGACGTGGTTGAAGTGGCCTTTCGCTCGTGGACGGCCGGACCCGTCGGCGGGCGCGGCGATCCTCCCTTTTATCGACTCGATTACGCCGGCGCACTGTCGACGCACCCTGTGCTTTACAACGAAGTCGTCGTCGAATCGCCGCACGATCGGCCCATCTACGTCGACGTCGTCAACGGAAAGGCCGATCGACGCGAAGAGCGAGACACCGACGACCGGCACGTGTCGCGGCTCGTATGGGAAAAGCCGAACAACGTTCCCGACGAGCCGCTGGCCCCACCGCTGAGCGAAGTGATCCCCACGGTCGTTCTGTCCACGTTCAAAGACTGGAGCGCCTTTCGCGCCTGGTACGGCGACGCGGTGCGCGGGTTCACCGAGCCGGACGCGCAGGTGCGCGAGCTCGCGGCGAGCCTGACCAAGGGCAAGGCGACGCGTGACGACAAACTGCGGGCTCTCTTCGATTTCGTCGCAGACGACATTCGTTACGTCAACTACGTCAGCGGCGAATGGTGGCTGCCGAATCGGCCGCAGCAATTGCTCGCGCGACGAGAAGGGGATTGCGACGACAAGGCGCTCTTGCTCATCACCCTTCTCAAGGCGGTCGGGATCGACGCCCAAGAAGTGATGGTGCAGACGCGCCTGACGGGCGAACCGTCGATCGTGCGCGCTCCAGGCGCCGCGATTCCGCTGTTCGACCACGGGATCGCCTTTCTTCCGGGACCGGGCGGAGGAACGTACCTGGACGCGACGAGCCCCCAATCGCGCCTCGGCCCTCTTCCTTCGATGGACGCCCGAGCCGTGGGCCTCCGCCTGGACGGAGCGGCCGAGGTCGTCAATCTCCCGGCGAGCTCTCCGGAGGACCACGGCGTCGACGCGGCGTGGTCGATCAAGCTTGCCGGGGACGGGAGCGCCGCGCTCGAAGGAGAGGAGCGTGCCTCCGGCGACGATGCGTTCTGGATGCGGACCTACCTGACCGAGCCCGGCGCCCGCGCGCAGTGGGTCGAAGACCGCCTGGTGGGATCGTGGTTTTCCACCGTGGAAGTGGAAAAGACCGTCGACTTTCGGGGGGATCTGCCTCACGGGGGTGCGACCGCGCACTGGCGGGCGCACTCCAACAGCCTGGCGCGACACGAGGGCACGGAGCTCGTTTTGCCGCTCTCTCCCGCGCAGCCGCTCGCCTCGCAGTTGGCGCCACTGGTTCACCGCACGCTGCCGGTCTGGCTTCCGCCGCACCTCGCACCCCGAAAGGAGTCGCGCACGATCCGCGTGGTCGCTCCCAAAGGTTGGTCGTTCGAGACACTGCCGCACGGTGGCGATGAAAACGGCGGGCCGTTCGGTCGAGCGCACCTCGATCTCGCGCGCGACCCCAACGATCCGAATGCGATCGTCGCCAAGCGTACGGTCGTGTTCGACGAGAGCGCGATCTCGGTCGCCGAGTATCCGAAATGGCGCGCCTGGGTCCAGCGAGTGGATGCCTTGATGCACAAAGCCGTGCGCCTCGTTCCGACGGGAGCGGACCGATGAAACCCGCGACCTCGTGGGCTCCGTGGCCGTCGGGCTGGAGAGGACTCGTCAAGGGCTTCCGGCTGGCCTTCGTGCCCTTCGTTTGGTCGCTGTCTTGCGGAGCACCGCCCGCGCAGTCTCCAACGGCTGCACCCGACCTCCCGCGCGCGTTCGAGGCGGCGTTTCGCGCGGACGCCATGGGCGACGCGAACGATGCGATTCGCGGGCACCTCGCGGTGGTCGACGCCGCGGCCCGCGCCGGCGGAGATCCGTGGCAGGTGGCCGCGATGGAGGCCTCGCTCGACGCGTTGGCGACGCGCGGCATGCCCTCCTTGGGCGACGCATCGCTCGACGCGTCGCTCGCCAATCGAACAGGCCAACAAGGCCGCATCGCAGCGGAGCTCGTGCGCATTGCGAGCCAGTCGTCGGGGCCGTTCGCCCGAGGCCTGATCGCGCGGGCGCTCACGCGGATGGCGGAGCGGCGAGGCGACACGGACGAAGCAAAGAAATGGCGAACGGCGTCCGGCTGCGTTCAAGAGGCGCTCGTCGTCGGGCCGACGACGTGGGCGCCCGTGACGGGCGTCGACGAGCCCGGGTCGCTCGATCGCTCCGAAGCGCCCGTACGTAGCTCGTACGCGGTCGGTGACGCATTCGGAACCACCATCGCTCCCGTTCTCGTGCGCGATCGTGGTTGCGCGATCGACCTGTCGGCGGCGCGGGCGCGACCCGGTGTGCGCGAGGTGGTGGTCGAAGTGAACGTGCCCCGTGCGCAGACGATCGGCGTCGCGTTGCGAGCGCACGACGAGGCGGCTCTTCGGGTCGGCGACACGGCCGCGCTGGGCAGGCCCTTCGAACTCGGCGGCGGCGAGGCCGCGCGATTCGCGCGGGTCTCGGTACCGGGGGGCGAGCTGCGGCTGGTGGCCCGCGTCGGCACCGTGCGAGAGGACGACTCGGTCGAGCTCGACGTCTGGGGGGAGAACGGCCTTCCGCTCGAATCCCGTGCGCCCGCGTTGGGCTCGACAGCGGCGGTGCGTCCGACCGGCGTCGAGTTGGTCGGAGCCCCGCTGCCGCGGCGGGACGAAGAGCTGCTTTTGGCCGCCGCCGGCGCGCTCGCGTCCGGGGATGCTCGCGCCGCAGAACGGATGCTCTGGCCGGGGGCCGTTCGCTCCGCTGCCCCTCCGGGGCTTGCGCTCGTCTACGCGCGGGCCGTCGAAACGGCGCAAGACCTTTCGCCGGCGACCCGCGCCGAGCGTGCTCGCGGCGCCTATGAGCGAACCCTCGAAGTCTGGCCCGCGAGCTGGGAGGCGGCGATTGCGCATGCGGTCCTCGCCGGGGTGCGGCGAGGCCGAGAAGAGGCGGGATTGGAGACGCTTCGAGATCTGGAGGCGCTGCGCGCCAAGAAGGGTGACGCCAAGGCCCCCATGCTCGACGCGTTCGAGGCCCTCACGAGCGGGCGCGAGCGACTCTTCGATCGGGCCGACGACGCTCTCGAACGCGCGCAAGCCGCCCTCTCGGGTACCGCTTTGCTCGAAGACGTCGAATTCGCCGTTCGCCCCAGATCCGGTTCCGAGCTCCGCGCGGAGGTCTGTCGCCCGGACCGCGTGACCGGGCACGACACGCTCGCGTGCTTCGACGCGCTCCGCGAGGGCGGGGACCACGCGGCGGCGAACCGCGAGCTCGCACGCTTGCGTCAATTGCTCGGTGCGCCGACGCGCTTCGGAGCACTCGAGCTACGCGAAGCAATCGCGACCGGCGATCCGAGCGCGATTGCGGTCGCGTTGGGCCATCTGCTGCCAGGAGAGCGAACGCTGGGCTTGATGGCACCCGCGCTGCTCGGAGGGGAAGTCTCGGGCGATGTTCGCCAGCGCCTCTTGGGGTTGGCCCCATGGATGCGGGATGCCCCGGCTTCAATCGCCCCGCTGCTGCGCGCCGCAGGCGACGACCCGACGCGCGAGTTCGACGGTGTCGCGGAGCGACTGGCCGCCCAGGATCGTGCGGGCTCCGTGATGCCGGGTGCGGCGACGGCCGTCCTCAGCCACCTCGAGCGATACAACGTTGGCGCGTCGGGGCTCGTGCGCTGGACGCTGTTCGACGTTCGCCGGGTGAGCGGCACGACGGACGTCGAGGAGAACGCACAGGCGGCGGCACCCGAGCTCTGGGGTCGCAGCGCGATGCGCGCGTTGAGGAGGCGCATCTTCAAACAGGACGGCCGTGTCCTCGAGCCCGAACGCACGCCACGAGCTTCGCAGGCTCATGCCGACCTGACACAACTGGAACAGGGGGACGTCGTCGAGGCCGTCTACGAGGGCTGGCTCTTGCCGGGTGACACGGGGGACATCGGGATCGACACGACGGACCTCTTGCCCGAGCGTACGGCCGTCCACGACGCCACCGTAGAGCTCCGCCTGCCCCAAGGACTCAGCGGTTCGCTTTGGAGTCACCCGCTTCTCGGCCGAGCGACCGAGCACTCGGAGGGCGGCACGCGCGTCCTTTCTTGGCACATCGTCGACCAGCCGGTTCGGCGCATCGAAGATGGCGTCCCGAAGATGGACCGAAGTGCCTCGGTCAGCTTCTCCACGACCCAGTGGCAAGGTGTCGCCCGCGCCCTCCGCGAGACGATCGCGGGTCTTCGCGAGCATGATCCCGAGATAGCCGCTTGGGCGCGGGAGGCAGCGGCTTCCGCGGGCGGAGGACCCACGCGGGCGACCGTCGCGGCCGTCGTCGTCGCGGCGGGGAAGGCCGTGCGGGAGGCCGACCCGGGAACGCTCAGCGACTACGGTGCTGGCCTCGCCCCGGTTCAATCGCGGACGGCGCGGACGTTTCTCACGTCGCACGACGGCAGCCGCTCGTGGCTCGTCGTTCGTGCGCTCGACGAACTCGGCGTGCCCTGCGACGTCGTGGTCGCCGAAAACGAGCCGTACAGCGCCGACCCATCCTTTCCACCTCACTTCGGGCGTTTCTCCCATCCCCTCGTCGTTGCACACCTCCCCGCCGCCGCGGCTGGCGATGTCGGCACGCGGCAAGAAGTGCGGCCGGTCGATGTTTGGATCGACGCGGACGTGCAGGGCCCCCCTTTGCCGGCGGGTCGCGTCTCCCCGGAGCTGCGCGGTCGCCTCGCCCTCCGAACCGACGGCACGATCGCGCCGCTGCCCGCTCTCGGCGGCGGCGACGAGCGCGACGAGGTCGACCTACGGCTGGTCCTCGATGCCCAAGGGAACGCGCGCGGCACCCTCGCCGTCGTCCTTCGGGGCCGCGAAGCGCAAGAGCTGTCCGAGGCGTTCTTGCGCGCCGTCGGGGCCGAACGACAACGTGCCCTGCGTGACGTGGTCCTCGCGTGGCTGCCGTGGGCCAACGTCGACGAAGTGGCGCTCGATTCGAGAGAGGGAAGCTGGGAGGTCAGCCTTCGGGCGGACGTGAGCGTGAGCGGATATGCGCAGCTCGAGTCCGGAAAGACGTGGCTCTTGCCCGGGCTCGACACGTTGCACACGTCTTGGCCGCGTTCGCGAGCGTCGACTCTGGGGGCGACGTTTGCGACCCGCGCGGGCCGCGAGAGCGCGCTCGCGCTCAATCGCGCGGTCCAGTACCATCTGCATCGGCGCGTCGAACTTCCGAAGGGGGCGAGCGTCAGCCGCTTGCCGGGGCCGATCGACGTACGAGCGAAGTTGGTCGAGGCGTCTCGCGCCATCGGCGTCGACCGCGGCGCCCGGGTCATCGAGGACGACTTCGTGCTCGGGGTCGCGACAGGCACCATCGCGCCCGCGGACTACGACGCCTTCGTCGCGGTCACGAGGGTGGCGGACGACGGCTTTCTCGCGAGCACACGGGTCGGTCTGCCGTAGGCCGCGGAAGCCCAAACTTGAAGCATCGAGCCCTTTTCACTACCGTGGCCGCTTCGAGTGCGCGCGCGAGACAACCACACGAGGCGCATCCAATTATGAGCAGGCGCAAATCATGAGCGGCCATTCCAAGTGGGCCACAATCAAGCACAAGAAGGGCGCCCTCGATGCCAAGCGCGGCAAGCTCTTCACGAAGCTCATCAAAGAGATCACCGTCGCGGCGCGCATCGGCGGCGGAGACATGGGGGGCAACGCGCGGCTGCGCAAAGCCGTCGCCGACGCCAAGGCCCAGTCGATGCCCGGCGACACGATTCAGCGCGCCGTCAAGCGAGGTACCGGGGAGCTCGAGGGGGTCGCCTACGAAGAGGTGACGTACGAGGGGACGGGCCCCTGCGGGACGCTTTTCCTCGTCGAAGCGATGACCGACAACCGAAATCGTACGGTCGCCGAGATTCGCAAGATGTTCGAAAAGCACAACGGGCTACTCGGCAGCGCAGGGACGGCTGGCTGGGCGTTCGACCGGCGTGGGCTGATCACGGTGGGCAAAGAGGCGACGGAGGACCAACTGATGGAGGTCGCCGTGGGCGCCGGCGCGGAGGACTATCAAAACGCCGGTGACGAATGGCAGCTCACGACGCCGCCCGATGCGCTCAACACAGTCGTGGAAGCGCTCGAAAAGGCCAGCGTGAAGCCGAAATCGAGCGCGCTCGCCTACTTGCCGAAAGTGAAGAAGCCGCTTGCCGGGCGCGACGCGGAAGTTGCACTCAATCTCGTCGAGGTTCTGGACGACCACGACGACGTCCAGAACGTCTACGCCGATTTCGATATCTCCGAGGAAGAGCTGCTGCGTATCCAGGGCTCGTGAGCGAGGGCTCGCCCCGGCAAATTTCATGATGGTCCTCGGCATCGACCCGGGCACGCGACGCCTCGGTTGGGGCGTCGTGGAGCGGCGGGGTGCGCGGCTCGTGCATCGCGGGCACGGCGTCATTCAAACCGACGAACGCCAGGCGATTGCAGGGCGCCTCGTCACCATCGAGTGCGAGCTGGTCGAGGTCGTGCGTGCGTACTCGCCCATCGTCGCGAGCGTCGAGGCGCTCTTTTACGCAAAGGATGCCCAAGCGGCCGCGAAGCTCGGCCACGCGCGGGGGGTGGTGCTGCTCGTGTGCGCGCGAGCCGGGCTGGAAGTGCACGAGTATGCGCCTGCGCTCGTCAAGCGGGCCGTGGCGGGGAGCGGTCGCGCGGAAAAGTCTCAGGTGGCCCAGATGATCCGTGTCGTGCTGGGACTTCCGAGCGCTCCGGCCTCGGATGCCGCGGATGCACTCGCGCTCGCAGTGACCCACTTGCAACGCCCGCAAGCCCTGATCGCGCATCAGGCGGCTCGGGAACGTGGCTTGCCGAGCCCACTTTCGGGCATAAAGCGTGGCCCGAGCGGTTGAGGTGTTATGACGGGTGTGCTTCGCAGGGCCCGAAGGGCACGTGTTTCGCTGCCGGATTCGAGAGAACATGCCTAAACTCCCAGCCGCCGTTCTTGCCGCCGTTGCCATCGCCGCCGCCTCCGCCGTGTACACCGGGGCGAGCGAGGCGCAATCGCCCGCACCGCCAGCCGCGGCTTCGCCCGCGGCGAGCGTCGCCCCAGCCGTCGCCGCCGTGCAGGCTTTTTACGACAAGTCGCAAACGTTCAAGAGCGACTTCGAGCAAAAGTTCTGGGTGAAGGCCTACAGCCAGGAAAAGGCGTCGCGCGGTCACGTGACGTTCGCCAAACCCGGCAAGATGGACTGGGTTTACCTGGACCCGAAAGACAACCGAGTCGTCTCCGACGGGAGCGTCATCAAAGTATACGAAGCCGCGAACAAGCAAATGTACGAGCAGCCCGTGGCCAAATCGCAATATCCCGCCGCGCTCTCGTTTCTCACGGGGACGGGCAAGCTGGCCGACGCTTTCGACTTCGAGCTCGTTTCCGGGCAAGAACTGAAATTCCCGGGCGGCTTCGTCCTGGTCGGTACGCCGAAACAAGCCTCGGCCGCGTACGCCAAAGTCCTCTTCTACGTGGACGCGGGGACGTCGCAGGTACGGCGCGTCATGATCATCGACGGGCAAGGGAATCGCAACCGCTTCGATTTCGAAAACCCAAAGATCAACGAACCGGTTCCCCTTGGGCAATTCACCTTCACGCCGCCTCCTGGTACCTCGGTCGTACGGCCATAGGCGTGTCCGTGACCGCTTCCGCAGGGTCGCGCGCCAGGGAGGAGCCCGACGTTTGGCACCCCTTGCGCACGGAGCTTCCGTGGACGTCGAGACCCCACCGATGAAGCGCCGCCGATCGCTCACCCACGTCGGCGGTGCCGTGGAGACGGAGGGGCTCGCCGAGGTCGCGGCCTCCCTGGCGAAGGCGCTCGAAGTGCTCGCAGCGCCAGAGCCATCCGGCAGGGGGGACGCAGCCTTCGACGATCCCGACCGCGAGCACGTCCACGGATTTCACACCTACCCCGCACGCATGCACCCGACGACGGCCGCGCGCCTGGTGCGGGTGGTCTCGGACGGGGGCGCGACGCTGCTCGACCCGTTTTGCGGTTCTGGCACCGTGCTGGTCGAGGCGATGATCGCAGGACGCCGGGCCGTCGGGGTCGACCTGAACCCGCTCGCCGTACGCCTGGCGCGCGTCAAGACGAACCCGGGCGATCCGTCCGCACGCGAAGCAATCGTGGCGGCCGCCCGGGACGTCGCTGCATTCGCGGACGAGCGCCGCGAGCGTCGCGCGGGGGCGACACGCCGCTACCCGCCCGAAGATGTCGCCTCGTTCGAGCCGCACACGCTTCTCGAACTCGACTCGCTGCGCGCCGGGATTGCACAGCGATGCGCCGACGACGTGTACGTCAGGGAAGCGCTGGAGCTCGTCCTCAGTTCGATGCTCCTCAAGCTCAGCCGTCAAGCCTCCGATACGTCCGCGCGCGAAGCGTCGCGTCGGATCGCGGCGGGCTACCCGGCGCGCTTGTTCAAGCGCAAAGCCGCGGAGCTCGCACGGCGCCTCGCCGCGTTTTCAGCGCTCTTGCCCCCGGAGATGTCTCCCGCCAACGTGGCGGTCGACGACGCGACACGTCTGCATACGATCGCCGCGGGCAGCGTCGACGCGATCGTCACCTCGCCGCCCTACGCGTCTACGTACGACTATCTCGCCCATCACGCCCTTCGCATGCGCTGGCTCGGCCTCGACGCGAGCGGTCTTCTCGCCGGCGAAATGGGCGCACGCAGGCAGTACGCCCGGCTCGATCCCAGCGCGGCTCGCGCGCTTTGGACTCGCGATCTCGCGACGATCCTTCGCGCGATGTCTCGCGTCTGCAGGAAAGGGGCGCGGGTCGCGGTCGTCCTGGCCGACTCCGCGGCGGGTGACCAGGCTCTTCGCGCCGACGCAATCGTCGCCGCGGTCGCACCCGGAGCGGGCTTGACCGTGCTCGCCCGCGCGTCCCAGGCGCGCCCACATTTTCACGGACCGACGGCGCGCGCCTTCCGCGATGCACCGAGGGCCGAGCACGCGATTGCGCTGGAGAAGGCCTGAAGGTGCCGAGCATGCCTTCCATCTCGTTCGAATCTGCCGGAGGCGCAGTGGTCGAGGCGAACGCCCCCGAGGGCGGCCGCTTGGTCGATTTTTGCGACGAGCTCCGCGCCCCGATCCCTTTCTCGTGCCGGAGCGCGAGCTGTGGCACGTGCCGAATGGAGATCCTCGAAGGAACCGAACTGCTCGAGCCGCCTCGCGACGACGAGCTGGAAGTGCTCGACCTCTTTGGCGACGATCCGGCACGGTGCCGGCTGGCGTGCCAGGCAATCGTTCGGCGTGGCGGGGGACGACTGAGAGTGCGCGCTGCGGAGCCAGTCTAAACGTGTCGCAAGACCCAGTCCGCGATCGCATCCGCGGCGCTCCGCCACTCCGGCTCGCTCAGGACTTCGTGAAAGAGTCCCTCGCGGGCGTCCCAGGTCTTGTCGCGAGCGCCCAGGGCGTCGAAGAACGCTCGAGCTCTTTCGTACTTCGAGATTCGGTCGGCGGTGCCCATGACGACGTAGGTCGGCATGACGAGCAAGGCGGCGCGCTCGAATGCGCGAGCTTGCGCAGCTTGCGACTCGGTGAAAAATCGCGCGGTGGCGATGTGAAAGACGAGTGGATCCGCGTCGTACTCGCGCGCGAGCGCCGTGTCGTGCGTCACCGATGCGCCGCGGAGGCCGCTCGGCTGCGCGAACGTCGGCCAGACGCGCGAGGCGATTCGGCCGGCGACGAGCTTAAGGGGAGGGACCTTCATCGCGAGGCCCATGAACGGGGCGCTGAGCGCCAGCGCGCGCCATGGCGCTGGCCGCGCCAAGACCGAGGACGCCGCGATGAGCCCGCCCAAGCTGTGACCGAAGAGGAAGGCGGGGAGGCGTTTTTCCAGTGTGACATGCTCGAGCTCGCGCACATCGTCCAGGAATTCGTCGAAGCGTTCGCAGTATCCGCGCGTGCCCTCGGCGCGCCCGTGCCCGCGCAGGTCGATGGCGACCGAGGCGATTCCGCGCTCGGCCCAAGCGTCCATGACCCGCGCGTAACGGCCGCCATACTCTCCGTATCCGTGCACGAGGCCGACGACGGCGATGGGCTGGCCGTCCGGCGCTGCCGTGTAGGCGTAAAGCGCGGGTCCAGGCGTTTTCACTCGCGATAGCGGTCCCCGATCTCGCGTGGTCATCGGTTGGTCTCGCAGCCTAACGCAAACGGCCGGGTCGCATGGGCGCGAATCGATGCTGGCCTGTGGCGACAGTCAGGCTACTTTTCCGGGATGGGTCAGCGCGCAAGAGCCGTTCTGCTCGTCGTCGCCTCGGCATCGGCCTCGACCTTCGCCGCCCCATCCGCGCTTCCCGAAGCCCGCGTGCCGCACGGCGCCGGGCTCGCCCAAAAGAAGGGACAACCAGTGGACGCGGAGAGCGAACCGCCGCTTCTGTCGACGCTCGATCAGGTGCACACCGGCGAGCACGTCGCGCTCGACGCTCGATTGCCGACGCTCGAACAATTCAGCACCCTCCTCGCGGATCGCGTCACGGGTGCGAAGCACGCGGTAGACGAGCGCCTGCTTACCCTGCTGCGCAGTCTGGCGAGCAGGCATCCCGGGGGACGCATCGAACTCGTGAGCGGCTATCGCAGTCCAAAACTCAACGAAATGTTGCGCAAGAAGGGCCACCACGTCTCTTCCCACAGCCAGCACTCCCTCGGGCAGGCCTGCGACTTCCGAATCTTCCCCGCCGGGGAGTCGGAAGCGCTGGACCCCCGCGTGGTCGAGCGGGAGGTGCGAACGCTCGGTTGGGACGGGGGTGTTGGCGTGTACCCGACCAAGGACGACTGGTTCGTACACGCGGACGTCGGCCGCACCCGTCGTTGGGTCAACTAAAAGTCGTGGACGCGCTGACCCACGCGGCTGCCGCGATCGAGCTCTTCACGGGTGTACTTCTCTCCATTGCCTTCCTACGCCGGCCGAGGGACGCCGAGAACGGAGTCGGGGCGCTCCTTTGCTTTGCCGCGGCGACCCACGCGGGGGGGCTGGCGCTCTTGTCGCAGTCGTCCGGTCACGGAGCCGCATCGGCGATCGACCGCGGGGCGTGGTTTGGACTGGCCGCGGCTCTGCCGATGGCGGTTCATTTCGCGATGCAGTACGCGGGCCTGGGGCCACCTCGGAGGGCTCTCATCGCGCTGTACGGTATCGGCCTTGGTTGGGCCCTGTTCGACGCACTCGCGCCGCATTCTGGTCGGTTCTTCGGCGGCTCGCCGGAGGGAGCGCATTTGGCGCCGGCGCTCCGATCGGCGAGCCTGCCCTCGTACTGCGCGTCGGTGGTCGCTTCGGTCGTTACGCTCGTGATCCTCGCCAGGGCGTATCTCGCGGGGCGCCGCGAGGCGCTTGCGCTGGTGGTGGGCGCCACGGTCCTTTTGGCGACCGCCGTGAACGATCTCGGGGTGGCGAGCGGTGCGCTTTCGAGCGGTCTTCTCATCGATGTCGGCCTGGCCGCATTCGTCGGTACGGTCATGAGCACGCGCAGCGCCCGCTTCGCGTCGGTCGCCGGTGAACTGGAGGGGCGAACGAGTGAACTGAATACTCGCACGAGCGAGCTCCGCCGATCTTACGAAGACCTCAGGGCGGCGCAGGAGGAGCTCGTCAAGAAGGAGCAGCTCGCAGTCGTGGGCGAGCTCGCTGCGGTGATCGCTCACGAAGTGCGCAACCCGCTCGCAATCATCGCGAATGCGGTCGCCGGTCTACGAAAACAGGCCATCTCCCGACAGGATCACGCGACCCTCCTCGCGATCCTCGAAGAGGAAACGAGCCGCCTCAACCGCTTGGTTACCGATCTCCTGCGCTACGCGCGTCCCGTCAATATCCAGGGCTCGGACTTTTCCCTGTCCGACGTGCTCGAGCGCGCACTCGGTCTCGTGAGTCAGGACCGCAAGGGCATCCAAACGGACCTCAAAGCGGACGGTCACGATGGCCGCATTTGGGGGGACCCCAATCTCCTGCGGCAGGTATTCGACAACCTCGTGGTCAATGCCGTCCAGGCGATGGGCGCAGGCGGGACGCTCACGGTGCGGATTCGATCGGTCAGCGTGGACGGAGTCGACGGGGTCGCCGTCGACATCATCGACACCGGAGAAGGAATGGATACCCAGGTGCGGACCCGTGCACGCGACCCATTTTTCACCACGCGCCCGAGCGGCACCGGGCTGGGGCTCGCAATCGTCGATCGCATTGTCGACGCCCACGGCGGTTACCTGGCCATCGACAGCCAATCGGGCGAGGGAACGACGGTCACGGTGTTTCTGCCGACCGGCTCTCCGAACGAGCCCATTCGCTTGCGCGGTCGCTTTCCGAAAGCGCCCCCCAACGCGGCCGGCCGGATTGGCGTCGCGCGCTGAGTGGCCACTCTGGACCGAGAAAGCGTGGGGCGCGTCTATTTGACGACGAGAGCCCCTTTGTACATCGCCATGCCGCACTGAAATGTCAGGGTGCGCGGGGCCTCGGTCGGGACGTCGACGATTACGGGCTTGTTCAGCGGAAGATCTTTCTTGATTCCCAGGTCGGGGAAAACGACTTCCTTCGCGCATGTCTCGTCGGTGGTTCGTACGAAGGTGACGGGCGCCGTCGACCCCGCCGTGCCCTTGGGCAGACTGAGCGAGGTTGGAACGAAGCCGTGCTCTCCCACCGAGACGTGCGAACCCCCCGAATTCGACGCTTCACCGGTCGGGTCGGAGTTTTTCCCGCACGCGAGCGCGAGGGAGGCGCAGAGGATGGAGACGGCCAGCACGTCGGCTCGAGCACGCATACGTCC
>Ga0265313_10001641_pt1 | contig 20726 bp, 13 predicted proteins | sample 4123metaG_FD_203122 | JGI IMG/M metagenome (GOLD analysis project Ga0265313, IMG submission 203122) | Rhizosphere microbial communities from Carex aquatilis grown in University of Washington, Seatle, WA, United States - 4-1-23 metaG | ecosystem: Host-associated > Plants > Roots > Rhizosphere >...
GTTGACCGACCGCAGTGACGCGACAGCCAGCGCAGAGACTGTCGCATCCAACCTGCTATCGATGATATGGGGTCTCCACCTACCGAGAGATCGGAGCGAATCGAAACGGCGCTCCAGATGGCCGGCGCAATTACGGCGCGATCGAATAGGGTCGGGCCAGATTCAGGATATTTCCCCCAGTGGTGAGGCGTCGAATCATCATCGGCCGTCCAGCAGGGATGACGAACGTGTTTCGATTCGGGCTTGCGGGCACGTCCGTCGTGTTCCGCCAGTAGCCGAGCGTGGAATCATAGTAGAAGTAGAGCCAGGATCCACCCCCCCAAGTTTGAACAAGGTCGGCCGTCGTTGTGGCCGCCACCGCGGTCGCGCCGGCCTGCCAGCCGGACTGCGTCTGCAGCGCCAGCAGTCCGAGCGTCACATCCGCCGGCACGCCGGCGCTCAAAAACGTGGTGCCGGCACGCGCGTGAAAATATCGCGGCGCCGTCTCCGGCACGCGTCCGGTCAGATAGATTCGCAGTTCCACCGCGGCGCGCCGCGTGAGCATGAAGCCGCGGTCGGGCCGAAGCACAAAGGTGTTCCGACTCGGGCTCGCCGCAACATCCGTGCTGGCTTCCCACCGGAGGCGCGTCGCGTTATAATAAAAAACGATCCACGAGCCGCCTCCCCACACCTGCACGGTGTCGGCCGTGGCGTCGGTCGTTCCGCTTTGCACCGTGCTGCCGCCGAAGAGCGAACCGAGCGTGTCGGCCAAGACCAGTTCGAACACATCGCCCTGCGCGCCGGTCACAATCCCCGCCTGAGTGAGATCGGTGCCGTCGGTGCTAAGGAACAGGCGCGATGCGGTGTTGGCGGTTGCCGCCGTCAGCATCACCCGGCCCGCCAACGCCCCCGTTCGAAAACGCACATAGTAGGGATTCGCCGCGTTCGACAATCCGCCCGGACTCCAGCTGGCAGCCGGAACATCAAGGTAGTTCGCACCCACCGCCCCGATGCGCCCCAGCATCGTGCCAGCGCCCACCGATCCATGTAGCAGTGGCAGCGAGACCGACCGTGCCTGCGCCGCCGGTGCGATGATCGTCATCCCGCCGACCGGTGGAGAGTAAGACGTGTCGCTGGCGCGCACAATTTTCAAACGGAAGAAAGCATTCGTTGCCGAAGCGAGTAGGCAACGCCCGCGCCACGTGTCGATTCCGCCTGCGGTCGAGACGAGCTCGTGCGTCACACCGGTCGTCGTCCACGTGGCGAGATCCGTCGATGTCTCGACGCTGTAGATCAAATCGGCGCGATCGGTCGGACGCATGTAGGTGCAGACCCAGTTGGCGCCTTGCACGCTGACCTCGGGGAGGCCCGCGACGACATCCTGCTTCGGCTCCAGGCCGAGCGCGTATTTCACCAGGTTGGAATAGCCGTCGATCCCGAAGACGACGTTGGGCCCACTTCTGGTTGGATCGAGGAGTTCCGCGCTGGTGAATTTGCCGAACTCCCACCACGCAAAATTGAGCGTGACCGAGATGGTCGTTTCACCATTGGCGTTGTTGTAGTCGGCACTATCGGTCGGAGTGAAACTAAAGCTGAGAACCTGACCGGCGCCTGCGGCGAGGACAGTGCCCGCAGCCGGATTGTAGGCGAATGTGCCGGGGACGTTGGCCGTGGCGTTCAGCTGAGTGGCGGACAGCGCCGTGCCATAAACGATCGCCGCCGGTGTGGACCATGTAATCATCGGCGTCACCTTGCTGACGATCAGAGTCACGGCGATGCTGGTGATGGTGCCGGCCGAATTCGTAATGACCACGTCGTAGTCGCCGGCGTCGGCCGCGACGGCCTGTGCGAGCGTGTAGCTCGCGTCGGTCGCGCCGACTATCGCCACGCCGTTCTTGCGCCATTGAAAAGTAAACGCAGGGAAGCCGGTTGCCTCGACCGAAAACGTCATTCCTGTCCCGGTGGCCACGGTCTGCGGCTGGGGTTGCGTCACGATTGCTGGTGCGGCCACGACTGGGGCCAGAATCCCGGCGACGTCCCAGGTGGCGCGACCATCGACGAGCGTGAAACCCATGCCCGTCACGGTGCTGCCTTCGAGGCCGACGGCGCTGGCCGGCACGCTCAGGCGCACCCATTCCCCGGTGGGCGGAAGCGGTCCCGCGTAGTAGCGGCCGGAGGAATTGTTTGTGCCCCACGTGAGCGTGTTTGCTCCCCAAAAGGCGCGATGCTCCGGGGAACCGTCGTCCCAAGAAAGCAGAATTTCCGTGGGCGGATTGAGCGGATCGAGATAAATCCAGGCGAACATTCGGTCACCCACGCCGACGTCAACCGTCGCGGTGGCGAACTGGAACAGGTGCGAGTGCTCGCCCGTGGCGAGATTGGTTTGATCGGCGAGCTGCCCGGAAGGAGTGGCGGGCGAAGGCGTAACCCAGTTCCACGCGTCGCCGTTGGTCGCGGAGGTCGTGGCGCCGAGCGGCACCGCGCCATCGACCCAGTTCACGGTGGCGCTGTTGGCGTCGAACGTGCTGACCGCGAACACGCGGCGACCGTCGGGAAATGCAATCTCCGCTTCGACCCATTGCGGGCCATTGTTCTTGGGAGAAATCGTGTAGGTCAGTCCGAAGGCCGGCTCCTGGTCGCGCGCTTCCCAGACAATCCGTGCGTCGGCGAGGTTGAAGCCCGGTGCCTGCACGCTGAGCGTGGTGGGCTCCTCGAGCTGCACGGTGAGGACGGGTGTGGTGATTTGCGCAGCGCCGGATTTCCAGGGCTGCGATTGCGTCGTCGTCTGAGTGGCGAGCACCGTGAGCGCGAGGAGGCTCCGCGCCTGGTTCACGGCGATATACTCCGTCGAGACATTGTAGCTGTCCGCCCAGCGATCGTAGAATTCATAAGGCGCGACCTGCGCGCCGTCCGAGGGGAATACAAGGTCGCTCAACTCGCTGCCATAGGGCGTGAGGAAGGCGAACGCGGTTTGGATGTTGCCGATCGGAATGCCGTCGGGCGGCAACACGCGGCGATCGTTCTGCGCATACTGGCTCACGATTTCGCGCTGCCGTTTCTGGCCGAGACCGGTGAGGTAAGTGACGTTGACCGGATTCGAGCCGCCTTCGTAATTCATATTGCCGACGAGGGCGTCGATGTAAGCCGACTTCGGGTTGATCTGGTAGGCGACGGCCATGTCCGAGGCTTGATCGAGGGAAAAATACCAGCCGGCGGAGAGAACGTGTTTTGTCTCCTCGGGGAAACTGGTCGCATAGGCGTTCTGGTTCGACCACAGCAGCGCATCGTCGCCGGCGGCCACGATCTGCTCTTCGCATTTTGCGAGGTAGGCGGCGTCGAGCTGGCTGAGCTGCAGCCGGCCCGTGCGAGCGGCGAAGGCGTAGCTGCGGATCGCGTTGCCCCACGATTCGGACATCCGCGCCCAGCCCCAGTGGAACGTGGCGGGGTCGCTCGGATCCGGAAACCACTCGAACAACTTGTCCCGATACTGCGCCTCCCCCGTCGCGACAAACAGTTCGCACGCGGCCCAGGCGAGTTCGTCGTCGTGCATGTAGTCGTCGCCGTAAAAAGTGATTTTCTGATAGGAGCCGTCCTGGCCGTGGGCGGCGATCGCGTTAAGGAGAAACTGCCAGCCGAGCTTCGCCTTTTGCAGGTAAAGCGCCGCGGTGGCGGGATAGGTGGCCTTGAACAGGGGGGACGAGGCGGCCTGCGCGAGAGCGGCGACGGCAGCGGCGCTGGCGGCGGTGTTTTTCGGCCAGACGACCTGGGAGTCGCCTTGGTCGGGTAAGACGTTGGACTCGTATTCGCGGGTCTTCGGATAGACGATGAAGTAAAAGCCGCCGTCGGCGTCCTGCAGCTTGGCGATATAGTCCGTTTCCTGCTTTGCTTCCTGCAAGATGTCGCTGATGCCGTCGCCGCTTTCCGGCACGCCGAGATTGTCGAGCGCGGCGGCGCCGGGGATGGCGTCCGCCGTGAACATCAGCTCGTGGGCGAGCGCGGCGCTGTTGATCGTGTATTTGCTATAGTCGCCGGCGTCGTGATGGCCGCCGGCGACGTCGATCACGCCTTGGTTGACGAACGGATAAAGCTGGGCCGCTTCGCTATCGAGCTGGGGCGCGGTGTGGCGCGGGTTGGTCGCGAAATCGGCGTTATAGCTCGCGATCGTGGACCACGTGAACTGAAAATTGCTCTGTGGCGAAGGCACTTCGGCGGGCGCGATGTGACACACACCATGCACGAAGCGCGTAAAAGGCATGACATTGTCGGTGCCGCAGCGTTGCTCGTAGAGCCCGAGGGCGTAGGTGCGCAAAAAATTCATCGCGATACCCTCGTCGATCACGAACGGCAGCGAGGCACCGAGGCTCGGGACGACGAGCTGATATGTGCCTGGCGTCGTGAAGCTGCTGAAATCGGCCTCGAGCACGTTTTGATAAGGCGTGGGCAAATAAAGATAACCAACGTCGGGTCGCGCGGACAGCGCCCCTTGGAAAACGACCGTTCCTGTAACGGCCACGACGATTTCGAATCCGAGCGAAGCGGAGACGTTCATCTCGCCGAGATCGCCGAGATAGTAGCCGATCATGGCTTTCTTCGGCAGGCCCGGCACGTAGCCCTCCTGATTGACGTGAATCGCCGGGCTGTAGCGCAGCGGATCGGTCGTTGCCACATAGGTCTCGCCCGTCGCCCAGAGCAGTCCGCTGGGATTTTTCACTTCCACGGTTTGTCCGTCGGCGATCGCGACGGAGAGTTGGAGGTAAAGACTGTTTTCGATCCTCAGGTCGCGAACCAACACGGGCGCGTAGAGCGGGCGGCGCTTAAAGCCGACCGCTGTGACCGCGACCGGAGTGCCATCGACGGTGACGGCAAACTCGGACAACGCCGGAGCGTGAAACGCACCGTCGGCATCCACGAAGTCCCAACTATCCACCGGCGTGGTGGTGGTTGGCTTCGAATTGATTCGTTCCAACTCCAGCAGCGATGGCGTCAAGACATGCAATGTATGATCGCCCAGGACCGGCAGCGTCAGGCTGAGGTAATCGATCTCGTTGCCGCGGGCCGTGGAGAGCGCCGCCAATACCGGGGCCAGGAACACCAGAAGGCGGCGTAAAAGATTTCGCCTCCAGTTTTGGTCGGCGTTGTCAGCGGGGAAACTTGAGCAAGTGGAGGTCAGGGGCATATCGAGTTGGAAAGCACGCGGCTCAGCCGAGGAAACCGAGATTGGGATTCGCGAAGCGGCCGATGTTGGGCAGAACAACGGGGAGGTTGGTCGCGCTTACGCCAAACCAACTGGCGAGCGTGGCGCTGTATTCATCTACGCTGGTCGTCGGAATCCAGCGGCCGTAACCCGTGTCGTCGGGGCCGTCGATGGCCCACTCGGGCATCCGGCCGTAGATGTCACCGCCCTTGACCGCGCCGCCGAGGATAAAGTGATGGCTGCCCCAACCGTGATCGGAACCGTCGCCATTGGTGATGAAGGCGCGACCAAAATCGGAGGCGGTGAAGGCGGTCACTTGATCGGCGCAGCCGAGTTCGGCGGTCGCAGCGTAGAACGCGCCGAGCGATTGACTGACGTCGCGGAGGAGATTGGCGTGCGCGCCGATCGCGGGGTTGGCGGGGTCGATTTGTCCGTTGTGCAAATCATAGCCGCCCATGCGCGCGAAGAAAACCTGGCGCTTGAGATTGAGCTGCGGCGCGGCGGCGATCAGGCGCGCGATGGTGCGCATCTGCTGGCCGAGACTGGAGGCCGGAAACGCGGTGGTGAAAGGGTCCGGGCCGGTGAGGAAGCCGGAGATCGATTCGCTGTTGGCGATGGCCGCACGGGTGAGGCCGCCGAAGGCGCTTTTGAAGAGATTCTCGTTCGGCGCGGCCATGAGATCGTTCATCGCCTGCGCACGGATGCTGTTGGACGCAGTGCCGGTGCCGGTGAGCACGATGGCGCCGCCGGGATTGACGGCGAACTGCACGACGTCGTTGCCCACTTGAAAGGAGTTTTCCCCGTCGAGCGTCATCGACATGGAGACCGCGTTGTTCGAATTGAACGCGTTCGTCAGATCGGCGAGCCGGCCGCCCCAGCCGGTCGAGAAGGTTTGGTCGGGCACGCTGCTCTGCCACTGAACCTGCTGGTCGCTGTGCGAAAAGAGCTGGGGCGGGAGCGGGACGGAGCGGGCATCGTATTGCGCCTTCGTCGTGGGGCCGACGAGTGTGCCGACATTCGACAGGACGGCGAACTTGCCCTGGCCGAAGAGCGACTGGAGTTCCACCATTGCCGGGTGAAGGCCGTAGGCATGGCCGTCGGAGGTCTTCGCAGTCACGGGGAGTGCGCTGTTCAAAGGGAGTGCGAGCGCGCCGCGGCCCGTGGCGTAGGCTTGGTAGCCGGCGGGATCAATGGGGATCACGATGTTGTTCGCGTCGTTGCCGCCGGCGAGGAAGAGACAAACGAGCGCTTTGAAGTCGGGCGGAATCGTCGAAGCGGCGGCGCGAGCAACGACGGGGCCGTTCACGTAACTGGCGACGGCGCCGATCAGGCGGAGTTGCGAGAGGGCGGACAACATGCCGGTGGTGCCGACGGCCGCGCAGCACTGGCCGATAAATTTGCGGCGGGACGGATCGAGGATTTTCGTGGGAGAGTTCATCGGTGAGGGTTATTGCTGAATGGCGCCGTCGGGCGCAGTGACGACGAGGTAGATCGCGGCGTGGACGCGCTCGAAATCGTCGGAGGTCCCGGTAGCCGGCATGGCGTTCAGCGCGGCCACGATGCGGTCGTTCGTGGCCTGCGACATGGCACCCGCGCAAAAGAGAAGGTTGAGTTGATCGACGAGTGCCTGGGGCACGGACGGGAGGGCAAGCAGGCTGGCGGGCTCGAGATAGACCGCCTCGCGGTTGTCCGGCGAAGGCACGCCGGGTTTGGGATTGTAGATATAGAGGTGGAAAAAGTTCACCGTCGTGATCGCAGTCGTGTCGGTCATGATTTGAAACTCGGGCGCGAAGAGCCCGCCGGCGGCGAGCGGGCCGGGGCGCGCATAGTCGGGCAGGAAGAAATTGAAAACCGTGGGCGCGCGCAGCGGCGCTTGGACGAGGGCCGGATAGGCGTCGATGTTGTAGCGACCGGAATCCGAGGCGGCGCGGAAGGCGCGCAGGAATGCGGTCGCGCGCAGCAGCGGCTCCTTCAGTTTGCCGTGGCCGACGGCGCCGAGGAGCGCGGGCGAGCGCGCCTCGTAATCCAGCAGAATGGCGCGGACGACCGCGCCGAGATCGCCGCGGACCCCGTCGCCATTGTCGGCAAAAACCTGTGCGACGCGATAGACGTAACCGGGGCTCGGGTTGCTGGTCACGAGGCGCTGAATAAGCTGGCGCGAGATGAACGGTCCGATGTTCGGGTGGTTGAAAAGCGCGTCGAGCGTGTCCTTCAAGTCTTGCGCGCCGCCCTGTGCGGCTGGGAGGACTTGTCCGCCGACGATGGTCTTCGCCGTGTCGTCGTGAAACTCCGGGTAGAGGATCATCGGGAGCAGCCAGTCCTGCGGGTTGTTGCCGCCGGTCGTGTGGAAGTCGCGTGCGCCATCGGTCGAGAAAAATCCCCAGCCGGTGAACACCTTTGCGGTCTCGACGACGGTCTGCTGGTCGTAGGTCGGGATGGGCTGGCCGGTGGAATCGAGCTGCAGCGTGCCGTCGGGGTTGAGCTCGTTGAGCCCGATGGTGAAGAGCTGCATGACTTCGCGCGCGAAGTTTTCGTTGGCGGTGCTAAGCTGCCGGCCCTGCGGGTCGAAGGTGGCCCGGCCGTTGCGCAGGGCGCTGAGATAAACGCCCATGATCGGGTGCAACGCGACCTGCTCGAGCAACGTGCGGAAATTGCCAAAGGCGTTTGCGACGAGCACGTCGTAGTAACTTGCGGCCCCCTCCTGCCAGGTGTTGACGGTGGGCTCCTGGTCCGAGACGACGAGAATTTCGCTCAGGGCGAAGGCGACGCGCTGCCGGAGCTGGTCCGGTGCGGTCACGGCGATTTTCCACCACGCGGCCTGGCGGTGCGAACCGCCGGGATAGGGATAGACGCCGTTGAGCGGCACACCCTGGCCGCCGCCGTTGAACGCGGCAAAATCATCCATGGTGTAGGCGCGCTGCGGCGTCGCGAGGAGCGCCATCTGCCCGCTGAGCCAGGCGGAGTAGCCTTCCCGGACGAGATCGACGATTTCGGGCGCGGCCGGGCCGAAGGTCGCTTGGGTGAGGAACCGGGCGGCGTCCTCCGGCGAAACGACGCTGAGGTCGATCGCCGGCGGAGCGGCGGGCGCGACGAAAACCATCGCGTCGGTGTTGCGCACGAAACCGCCGACGAGTTCGCCCGCGGGATAACCTGTGGTGTCGATCTCGACCGTGAGGCGGCCAGCCTTGAGCGCGGCGACCAAGTCCGCCGGGCTGTAGGTGCCGACGGCGGAAAACGTCCAAAAGGCGCGGCTGAACTGGCCCGGCGGGAGGCCTTGGACAAAAGTTCCGTCGATGACCAAATGGGCGACGACCTCGGAAGAACTGAGGTTCGAGAAGCTGACGTTAATGAACGCCGATTTCTCGCCGGGGTTGAGCTGAAGCGTGGCGGTGCCCGAGGCGGTGGAGTTGGTGGCGCCGGGAGCGGGCCGGAGAGAGGCCACGTAGAGCGCGCTCGATCCGGCGGCGACCGTGATCAGATCGGTGACATCCACGCCGTTTTCCAAGAGACGGCCCTGGTTGAATTGGGCCGGCATGAGCACGTTGTTCGACTTCGTTCCTGCGACGAAATTCAACTGGGCGATGCCGCTGACCGCGACCGGCCGGGCGTTGGACTGCAAGAGATCGCCGCCGGTGATCCGGACGTCGTTCGCGTAGCCCAGCAGGAGAACGGGAATCGCGGCGTCGAAGGCGTTGATGTTACCCACATACACCGGGCCGGTGAACAGCACGGCGGGCGCGTCGATGCCCGTGAGGCCTTTGCTGGAGAAATAGCTCGCGTCGGCCGTCCGGACGCCGCCGAATTTTCCGTCGGTGCTGAGGATTGCGAGGTAGGCGAGGTCGGCCACCCCGTCGTAAGTCACGCCGGTTTTGATCAGCCCTTGATTGGCGGCGGTGAGGCTGCCGACGGTGAAGATGGAGACGTTGGTCGTCTCGTTCGCGCCGGCGATGACGATGCCAGCGTGGCCTTTCATGTAGGCGACGTCGGGCTGATTGTAGTTTACGGCCGTCGCGGGACCGGACGAATTGTCGAGCACGAGGGAGAGTGTGCCGGCGCCCGAGAACTCGACTTGGACGATGTCGTCGGTGAGATCGACGTAGGAGATGCGGGTGATCTGGTTGGGGTCGGCGGTGATTGTTGCAGCGGCGCCTTGAAGCAGCACCTGATCGTAGGTGAAGCCATTGGAGGAAACGAAAATATCGGAGGCGATTTCCGCGCCGGAACCGATCACCTTGCTGGTTGAGGCGAGACCGAGGATGGCGGACGCGCTGGTGCTCGCCGTGCCACTTGCGACCACGACCTGATAGATCCCAGCGTCGAGCGGTTGGACGTTCGCGATCGTCAGCGAGGCGGTCGTGGCGCCCACGAGGGCTGCGCCGTCTTTCTGCCATTGATAGCTCAGCGGGGCGGTGCCGTTTGCGGCGACGGTGAATGTGGCCGCGGCACCGACGCTCACGGTCTGGTCCTGGGGCGGCGTCAGGATGGTCTGTGCCAAGAGCGAGCCTGGCAGGCGGAGAAGTAGCGCTGCGACCAACGCGAGGGCGAGGCCGGCAGGGCGGAAAATAATCAAGCGGTCTCCATCCGCCGGGCGGTTTTCTTTTCGCATGTGCTGGGAGATGGTTGTTACCGGACGCGGCACCAGAGTGCGCGATAGGCGGTGATCCAGCCGTCCATGGTCGCCGCGGATGCGTGCAATTGCGTTTCGAGGCTGACGCGCAGTCGCGGATCGGTCAGCGCGCCGGGCTCCCACAGAAGCAGCGCGAGCGAGCGGAAGATTCGCTGCCGCGGGTGCCGCCACGGACGCGGCGCGGCGTGCGGCCGAAAGTTGTCGGCGCGTAGATTGAGGAGGATGTTTTGGAGGAGAGACGAACCCGGGCATTGGTCGCCCGCGTCCTCCGCATAGGCGCGCGCGGAGGGAAAAGGCCGGCGGAGACGGCGAGCCTCCAGACACAGCCAGCATTGCAGCGCGAGCGCCGTGACTTCACGGTGAAAAACGATGAGTTCATCGCGCGAAATTCCGCCCGAAGTGGGATGGAGTTTGAATTCGACGCCGGTGGCATGATGGCCGAGGACGGCGTCGAGCCATGGCCAGGATTCGCCGGCGGCGAGAAGTTCGAGCCGGTGGTGACGTTCACGGCAGCTCCAGTGGTAGCGACCGAATGCGGTCAGCACCGCGTCGCCGCACGCGAGTCGGACCTTCGCGATGTTGCGCCGGACGAAGTCCGCGGCGGCGGCGGTGAACGGCTCGCGCTCGAGTTCGGCGCGTGCAAACAGCAGACCCGAGCAGCGATTCATGAGCAGGCGCGTCGCTTCGGCGGGCGGAATGTTTTCGGAGCAACCGTGTCGAGTGTAGCCGGTCAGGCGCGCGCGACTCGCAAGGAGGCGATGGCCGGCGAACAGGTCGTAGGAATACATCGTGACTGGCTGGGTCGCCAGCTCCGCGAGGGACGTGATTTTCAGTTCGACTTCGACGCCGGCGTGGTGGCTGAGAATTTCGCCGAGCACTTCCAGCCGGCGGCGATAGCGGAGTTCGTTGAGGTGGCGGTTGCCCTCGATCGCCACATAGAATTCGAGATCGTTATACGGGCGATCGCCTCCTGCCGCGCGCAACACGCCGCCTTCGCCCCGCCCGTAGCCGCCGCCGAGCAGGACGGCCTCGAGTTTTTGCGCGGGGATGAGGCCGCGAATTCCGGCGAGCACCCGGGCACAGGCGCTTGCGAGGTGTCGCTCGAGCGCGTCGTCGCCGTCGAGGGTGAAGCGTTGCGATGAAATCGTGGTCGCGACGGCGGCATCGCCGGGGATGATCCGTTCAGACAGCTCGGCGACACTTGCGGCGGTGGCAATCATGTGGGGAAATCGGTCAGGTGCATTTGGCGACCGACGCGAAAACCGTGGAGACGGCCGAGGCGTTGTTGAAAGCGGATGCCGAAGGCGTGCGGCCATTCGGCGAGGCGGCCCGTGCGCCAGCAGTAGGCCAGGTCGCGCCAGAGGTCCCGCGCCCAGCCGAGGACAAGCGGCGGCGGCGCCTTGGAATTTTCCGCGGCAGAGTGCGGCATTTCGGCGAGCGCCCAGGCTTCGCCGAAGCTGCGCTTGTAGGCTTGTCGCGGGGTGTAGTCGTGCGAGTGCATCACCACCGAGTCCGGCGAATAACAGATACGGTAGCCATCGGCGCGGCACCGCCGCGTGTATTCGTCGTCCTCGGAATATTGCGTCGTCTCGGAAAAGCGTTTGTGCGCCCACACGTCGCGCCGCAGCCCGCTGCTGACCATGCTGAAGAAGTGTTCGCTCTGCGCACCCTCGCGGCTGGCGCCGAAACACGTGTCGTAGTCGCGCGCGAACGCCGCCCGGCAACCGGGTCGCGGGACTTGCCGGCCGAAGACCGCCGCGACGCGTTGATCGGCGAGCGCTGACACCAGGGGGCCGAGCCAGTCGGGGCCTTGTGGCGTGGCGTCGGCGTTGAGAAAAATCACGCGTTCGTGGCGCGCGAGTTCCATGCCCTGGTTCAGGACGCGACCGGGGCGATACTCGTGCGGAAGCATCTGCACGAAGCGCCGCGGATCCGCGGCGCGAATCAGTTCGACGGAGCCGTCCGACGAGCCGGAGTCGAAGGCGATGAGTTCCCAGTTGCGGTAGTGCTGGGCGGCGAGCGCCGCGAGCGTGTCGCGCAGTGCCCACGCCTCGTTGAACGAGCGCAGGATGATGCTGACAAGCGGATCGGCCATGCGCGCCAGTGTCGCCGAGCAATGCCGGGGCGGAAATGGGGTGAAGACCCGCTGGGACCGGCGAGGGAGGTGAAGACCTACTGACCGCGCACGCGCGTTTCCGCCAGAATAACCGGACAGAACACCGAGCATGACTCATCCGCAGAACGAATTCCCGGTCGCTCTCTCCATCGGCATCATGGCTTGGAACGAGGAGGTTTCGATCGTCCCGATGCTGGCGTCGCTTTTCGAGCAATCGATTTTTGCCCATCTCGCCGCGCGCCACGAGCGCTGCGAAGTCATCTGCCTCGCGAATGGCTGCACCGACGGCACGGTCGCGGTCGCGTCGGAAATTTTCGGGCGCGCGCAACGCGAGCTTCCCGCCCGGCGCGGATGGTCGGCGCGCGTGGAGAATATCCGCGCACCCGGGCGCAACCACGCGTGGAACCGCTTCGTCCATGAATTCTCGGCCCGGGAGGCGCGCTTCATTTGCCTGATGGACGCGGACATCGTTTTCAACCGCCCCGAAACGCTCGAACGGGTGTTGAGCGAACTGGAGCAAAACCCGCGGCTGGGCGGCGCCTCGGACTGGCCGGTGAAGAATATCTCCACCAAGTCCCGGCCGTCGTGGCGCGAGCGGCTGTCGCTCGCGACCTCGGACATGACCGACACGATTCCCGGCCGCTTGAACGGCATGCTCTACTGCCTGCGGGCGGACATCGCGCGCAACATCTACCTGCCGCGCGACCTCGGGGCGACGGACGATGGATTTTTCAAGGCCGCCATCTGCACGAATTTTTTCCGCGCCCCGCTCGATCCGAGCCGGGTGGTCTCCGTGCGCGGGGCGACGCACCTCTACACGCCTTATCTGACGCTGCGCGATGTGCTGAACAACCAGAAGCGCCAGATGATCGGGCAGACGACGGTGCATGTGCTCGTCGAGTATCTGCGCGGCCTGCCCGAGACGGAACGGGCCCAACTCGCGACGACGCTGCGACGCCTCGACGCGCGCGATCCTGATTGGTTGAAGAAATTGATCGGGCTGCACCTCGTGCGCACGCGCTACTTCTGGCGGCTTTTCCCGGGCATCCTGACTTTTCGCTGGCAGCGATTCGCGCAAATGCGCGGCTGGCGCCGATTGACCCACTTGCCCGCGACGCTGGCCGGATCGGTGTTGACGCTGATCGCGTGCTGGCAAGCGGTGCGGTTCCTTCAGCGCGGCATGATCAGCTACTGGCCGAAGGTCTCGCGCGAGACGAGCCGGGCCGTCGTCCAACTGAGATGAAACCGGCGCACGCGATCGCGTTGGCCTTGATTCCGCTGATCACCCTGCTCGGTGCGCTGGCGGCGACCCAGTCGCGGCGGGTGCGGGACATTTTGTTTTTTCTCATGGTGAGCCTCGCGGTGTTCGCGGAGCGGATGGACGTGAATTTTTTCAGCCGCGCCTGGTATCGCGGCACGACGCGGGGGCTCGAAGTCACGCTGGTCGAAATCATGGCGTTCAGTCTGCTCGTCGGCTGCTGGTTCGGCCGCCACGAGGACGAGCGGCGGTGGTTCTGGCCGGCGAGTTTGGGTGCGATGCTGCTCTTCCTGCTCTACGCGGTTGTTTCCGTGGTCACGTCGGAGCCGAAAATTTACGGGGCCTTCGAACTTTCAAAGATGCTGGCCAGCATCGTCGTGTTTCTCGCGGCGGCGGCGTATGTGCGGACGAAGCGCGAGTGGACCTGGTTGCTGATCGCGCTGGCCTGCGCTGTGGGCATCGAGGGAATGTGGGCGGTGAAACAGCGATTCTTCACGCATCTCGATCGCGTGTCCGGGACGCTCGACCACGCGAACAGCCTCTCGATGTATCTGTGCATGACCGTGCCATTGCTGGTGACGGCGGGGTTTGGGGGCTGGTCGCGAATGCTGCGCTGGTTTTGCGCGACGGCGGCGGCGCTGGGCGCGGTGGGTTTGCTGCTCACGTTTTCCCGTGCAGGCATCCCGGTGTTTGTCGTGGTGGTGGTGGGAGCGGGCCTCGCCTGCGCCTCGTGGCGGATGACCGCGAGCCGCCTTGTGATCCGAGCGATTCTGGTTGTTGGTGCGATCGCCCTTGTCGCTGTGTCGTGGCCCAGGATGGAAGCGCGTTACACCGAGGCGACCCTGGAGGAGGAATATCTCGACCCGACAGTCGATGGGCGCGGCATTTACCTCCGGCTCGCCGGCATGCTGGCGAAAGACCATTTTTTCGGCGTCGGCCTCAACAACTGGTCGTATCACGTGAGTCGCACTTACGGACGCGAGCTCGGGTTTCACTTCGACGATTACGACCATCTGGTTTCGGTTTATGGCACCGAGGACGCCGTGCTTTTTTCGGATTCCTACCTCGCGGCGCCGGCGCACAATCTCGCGGCGTTGACGCTGGGCGAACTCGGCGTGCCGGGCCTCCTCCTGTTTGGCGGCCTCTGGTTGCGGTGGTTTTGGATGGGGGCGGCTTTCCTGCGCCTGCCGCGGGAGGAGCCGATGCGGGTGATGGGCGTGGGCTTGTTCTTCTGCGTCCTCGGGATTTTTGGGCAGAGTCTCACCGAGTGGGTTTACCGGCAGACGCCGATTCTCTTCACGTTCTACATCCTGCTCGGCGCGCTCGCGAGTTTGACGGCACTGCGACGACAGTCCGGATGCGAGGCGCGCGAGGGTGCGATCGAGTCAGACGCGGCGGAGGCGATCGTCGGGGAAGCCCTCGTCGCGGAAAGCGTCTAGCGCATGCGCATCGCCCACATCCTGCGTAAATACAATCCCGCGGAGTGGAGCGGAACCGAGACGGCCGTAGAGCGGCTCGCGGAGGGACTTTATCGGCACGGCGTCAGCTCGGTCGTGTTTGCGCCGCGGCTCGCGCAACCGTCGCACGGCGTCGATCCGCTCGTATCGGTGGGCTGCGTCGTGCGGCGGTTTCGCGCGTTTGTGTCGGTGTGGGGCATTCCCGCTGAACGGAAACGGCAGATGATTTCGGTCGGCGGAAACCTGGTTTCGTTCGACTTGCTGGGCGCGCTGTGGCGCGAACGGGCCTTGGACGTGATCCATTCGCACTCGGTCAACCGCCTCGGGGCGATCGGTCGGGCGGTGGCCCGCGGACGGGGGTTGCCGTTTGTGATCAGCATTCATGGTGGCCTTTACGACTTGCCGGCGGCGGTCCGTCGCGAACTCGAACCGCCCGAAGAGGGCGGCTGGGATTGGGGCAAACCGCTGGGGATGCTGCTCCGTTCACGCCGGCTCGTCAGCGACGCCGATGCGATCCTGACATGCAACCCGCGCGAGGCGGGATTGATTCGCGAGCGGCATCCGGATCGCCGGGTGATCGTGCAGCCGCATGGCGTGCCGGCGGCGCTCTTCGCGCCCGATCATCGAAGCGCGGCGCTCGAGATGCTGCCGATGTTGCGCGGTCGCCCGATGTTGCTTCTGCCGGGGCGGATCGATCCGACGAAGAATCAGGCATGGCTTGTTGCGCAGGCCGCGGAACTGGTGCGGCGGCATCCGCGGCTGTTGTTGGTTTTTGTCGGCGCATGCACTCATCGCGAGTATGGCGAAGAGCTGCAGGCGCGCGTCGCGCGCGAGGGTTTGCAGGAATCCGTCTTGCTCGCCGGCTACCTGCCGCCGGGCGACGCGCGGCTGATCGGACTTTTCCAGGAAGCGCAGGCGATCGTGCTGCCGTCGGTTTCGGAGACGTTCGGACTCGTCATCCTCGAGGCATGGGCGGCGGGCACACCGGTGCTGGCGAGCCGCACTTCGGGCGCGACGGCGCTGATCAACGACGGCGCGAACGGGCAACTGTTCGACCTCGACGCTCCGATGGTTTTTCACGCCGCCGTCGACCGGCTGCTGGCGCAACCGGCGCTGCGCGCGCAATGGGGCGCCGCGGGGCGCGCGAAAGTTGTGGCGGACTACGATACCGTCGTGCTCGCGGGCCGGATGAAACGAATCTACGAGGAACTCGCGGAGGGAAAACGTGCGCTACGTCATTCTGCGTGACGACGACACGAACGCGCTGACGCCGGTCGCGTGTCTCGAGCGGCTTTACCGGCCGTTTCTCGACCGCGGCCTGCCCGTGAATCTCGCCGTGATCCCGGAAGTGCGCTCGGACGCCCGGACACCGGATGGAAGGCTGGAGGGTTTTGTTGCCGACTGGCCGCGGTCGCTGGCGTCGACGGTGCGAATGGCGGAGAATCCTGAGCTGGTGAACTATCTGCGGACAAACGCGGGATTTCACGTCGCGCAGCACGGCTGTCACCACGATTACTTCGAGTTCGACCAGCTCGACCGGCCGACGGCAACGGGTTTGCTGGAACTGGGCGCGCGACGGCTGCGGGAGGCCGGGTTCGCTGCGCCGCGCGTCTTCGTGGCGCCACACGACCGGATGTCCCGCGCCAGCCTGCTCGCGGCCGCGCGGCGCTTCGACGTCATCTCGACCGGTTGGTTCGAACTCGGCCGCCAACCGCGCGCGTGGCTGCCGCGCTACCTCTGGAAAAAGATCCGGCGCGCACGGCACTGGCGCGTCGGCCGGACCGTGCTGCTCTCGCATCCGGGCTGCCTGCTCTCCTGCACACGGCCGGTGGGCGCGATGTTGGCTGCGGTGCGAGCTCAGGTCGAAAAGCAGCGGCTGACCGTGCTGGTCACACATTGGTGGGAATACTTCACGAAAGGCGCGGCGAACGATGCATTCATCGGCGCGCTGCACGAAACGGCGGCCTATCTCGCCGCGGACCCGGGCGTTCGCGTCGTTTCCTTCACCGAAGTGGCGAACGGCGGCGTGCCGCTGGGATGAACCGTGACCGCCGCACAAGGATTCCGTCGCGTTCGGATAAGGCCCCATAGCTACGGACGGGTCTTGAGCATATCGTGGCCGCGATATGCACGAGAATTTTCCCGGCAAAGGTGTCGCAACCGGAATCCGCGCCAGCATTGGCCCGGTGACCCGCTGGATGGTGCGGGATCGCGCGCGCGAACTGGCCGTGATAGCCGGGCGCAGTCCGCCGCACGTCACGCAGGGCGACTACGAGGACGCCAAACGCGAATTGACGGGCGAGACGGAAATGGATCGACAGGACGCGATCCTCGACGCCTTGCCCGAGAACAAACGCTGGGATCCCGTGCCGGGATCCGCCGGTCATCAGGCACCCGAATCGCCGGACGAAGACGAGGACGCCGACGGTCAAAACAAAAGCGCGCAGCTTGTCGATTCAGGCGCGGCGGAGGCCGAGCGCAATCGCGCGCAACGAGCGACCCACACGCGCAAGAAAACCAGCGGACACGCGCCGTGAAGAAATACCATTCCACCATTCTCGTCGTGGACGATTCCCATTCGGATCTTGTCTTGATTGAAAACGCATTCCGGTCCGTGGGAGTGAAGGATCCGATCCATACGCTCGACAGCGGAAGCGAGGCCATCGCCTACATGATGGGAGAAGGGAAATATTCCGACCGCGGTCTCTATGCCTATCCGACCTTCATCACGACGGATTTGAAGATGCCCGGAACCGACGGGTTCGCCGTGCTGGAATACCTCCAACTTAATCCGGCTTGGGCGGTCATTCCGACCGTCGTGTTCACCTCGTCGCGGGACTTGGACGACATCAAGAAAGCCTACATGCTCGGCGCCAGCTCCTATCACGTGAAACCCGGCTCGCTCGACGGTCTCCGCCGTCAGCTGAAGGTGTTGCACGACTACTGGATGACTTGCGAGGTGCCCGAGGTGGACAGTGCCGGACGGCAATTGCACACCAACAGTGTCGGCAAACTCGGCGAGAGATTTGCGCAGTTGTGACCGAATCGAGGCAGCACCGTCGTTCGAATAACCCAGCTCGAATTGAAGGATTTTGGTCCCGAGTGGCGGTCTGTTATTCCACCGTGACCGACTTCGCGAGGTTGCGCGGCTTGTCCACGTCGCAGCCGCGTTCGACAGCGATGTAGTAGCTCAGCAGCTGCACGGGAATCGACGCGACGACCGGCAGCACCGCTTCGTGGCACTCGGGAATCGTGATGATTTCGTTGGCGAGGCCGTCCGGCAAGTCGGCGCCTTCTGTGACGATCGCGATCACCGGGCCGCGGCGCGCCTTGATCTCCTGCATCGACGACACGATCTTGTTGAAGAGCGGTCCGGTCGGCGCGAGGAACACGCTCGGGCACTTTTCGTCGATCAGCGCGATGGGGCCGTGTTTGATTTCGGCGGCGGGATAACCTTCGGCGTGAATGTAGGAAATTTCCTTCAGCTTCAGCGCACCCTCGAGCGCGATGGGGAAAAGCGACAGCCGGCCGAGGAAGAGCATGTCGTTGCAGCGCGCATAGCGCCGCGCGATTTCGCGGATGCGTGGCGCCTGCGCGAGGACTTGGCGGACCAGATTGGGCGCGCCCTTGAGCGCGGCGACGTAGCGGACCCCGTCGGCGAAACTCATGTCGCGCAGACGGGCAACGTAGAGCGCGACCATTGCGGCGAGCGTGATCTGCGAGGTGAACGCTTTCGTCGACGCCACGCCAATCTCGGGGCCGACGTGCTGGAAGATGCCGCCATCGGCCTCGCGCGCGACGGTCGAGCCGACGACGTTGACGATCGCGAGCGCGCGGTGGCCCTTGCGCTTGGCTTCGCGCAACGCGGCGAGCGTGTCGATGGTTTCGCCCGACTGGCTGATGACGAAGAACAGCGTGCTGCGGTCGAGCGGCGTGTTGCGGTAGCGAAACTCGGACGCGTAATCGACCTCCACGGGGATGCGCGCGAAATACTCGATCAGGTGCTCCGCGACGAGGCACGCGTGCCACGCGGTGCCGCACGCGCAGAAAAGGAAACGCTCGGTCTGACGGAATTCGGCGGCGGTGACGTTGAGGCCGCCAAAGAGCGCGGTGCTGCCGTCGGCGGAAAACCGGCCGCGCATGGTGTTTTCGAGCGCCGCAGGCTGCTCGAAGATTTCCTTTTCCATGAAGTGCGCATAGTCGCCCTTCTCGGCTTCGCTGACGGTCCACGTGACTTTATCGACGACGGGCGAAACGTCGGCCTGGTCGAGCGTGCTGATCGTGAAGCCACGAGGCGTGAGGTGGACGAGTTCGCCGTCGCGCAGGTAGACGACGTTTCGCGTGCGGCTGATGAGGGCGGAAGCATCGGACGCGAGGATGTATTCGTCTTCGCCGACGCCGAGGATGAGCGGCGAGGCTTTGCGGGCGGCGACGATTTCACCGGGAAGATTCACGCAGAGCGCGGCGATGCCATAGGTGCCCTCGACGTGCCGCAGACTTTTACGGACGCTTTCGAGGAAACAACTGGCGCTGCCGGCGGCGGGTTCTTTCGCGAAATGATAGGCGATGAGATTGCAGAGCACCTCGGTGTCGGTTTCCGACTGGAACGTGTAGCCCTTGCTCGCGAGAAAGGTTTTTATCTGGGCGTAATTTTCGATCACGCCGTTGTGAATGAGCGCGAACTTCCCGTCGCTGCTGACGTGCGGGTGCGCGTTTGCGTCGGTCGCGCCGCCGTGCGTCGCCCAGCGCGTGTGGCCGAGGCCGGTGGTGCCGGAGAAACGATGCGCGGCGGCTTCCTTGACGAGGTTTTCGACCCGGCCCGCTTTCTTGGCGAGGTCGAACCCGCCGTCCTGCAGCACGCACACGCCGGCGGAATCGTAGCCGCGATACTCGAGGCGCTTTAGGCCCTCGATGAGGATCGCGGCGGCGTTCTGTTTACCAACGTAGGCGACGATGCCGCACATCGGTTACCGCCGCCCGCGAGGGGAATGGATATGGATGCCGACATTGGCGCTGCCTCGCGATTCGCCGTGCCAGCGCTTGCGTCCGCCCAGAATCAGAGAGCCGAAGAGAATTATATGGGAGATTTTCATGGGCGGTTGGCCGGGTTGGCGTCATTGACGTATTCCACCAAGCCGATGGTGCGCCGGTGGAATCGGCGATGATGGCGAAACCGCTTTCGTAGGCGGGAGGTGCAAGAATTCTTGTGCATCGTGCGAAATAGCGAGGTGAGTCGGCAAAGTGGCGAGGACAGGTCGCTGTTCCGTCTTCCCCTTTTGTCCGGAGGGTAGCTGGCAGCCCGCGACGAAAGTATGGGGTGTTACCCGCCCGATGCCGGTTCGTTCGTGGGCATTGTCTTCAGGGCGCGTTCCCTTCCAGCGTTGCCGAACATGCCTGCGGCGAGCAGACTTGAACCCGAAAGACACAGTGGCGCGCGAAGCTTTCCTGTCGCGCAACCTTCGAGGACGATCAATCGCGGTCGCGAAAGACCGGGCGATCTCCGACCGGGCTCTCTTCGGAGGGTTTACGTTAATCGGGAACCAACGCCGGCGAAAACCGAACCATGACTAGGTATGAAATCATCCACTGCCCTGTCATTTCGTTTCGCGTCCGTAATTGCGGCCGCGTTTCTTGCGTTCAGCGCGTCGGCTCAGACGCCGATCAAACATGCCGACAAAAACTTCATCGAAAAAGCGGCCAAGGCAGGGATGGAGGAAGTCGATATTTCCCGCGTTGTCGCGGAGCGAACTTCGAACGCCCAGGTGCGGGCGTTCGCCCAGATGATGGTTGACGACCATACCAGCGCGAACGAGGCGCTGGCCTCGATTGCCGCGAGCAAGAGTGTCGAGCTCCCGGCCAAGGATACGGCTGATGCCGACGGGTGGACGAAGAAGAATGGCACCGATCTCGACGAGGATTACGTCAAGAAGATGGTCTCCGCTCACAAGGACGCCGTGGAGCTCTTCGAAAAGGAAGCCGACAAAGGCAAGGACGCGGAAACAAAGGCCTTCGCGCGCGCGACGCTGCCGAAGCTCCAGCATCACCTCGAAATGGCGATGGATCTTAAGAGAACGTTGAAATAATTCGGCGCCGGT
>Ga0265313_10001642_pt1 | contig 20723 bp, 31 predicted proteins | sample 4123metaG_FD_203122 | JGI IMG/M metagenome (GOLD analysis project Ga0265313, IMG submission 203122) | Rhizosphere microbial communities from Carex aquatilis grown in University of Washington, Seatle, WA, United States - 4-1-23 metaG | ecosystem: Host-associated > Plants > Roots > Rhizosphere >...
CTTCGCCTTGATCGAGGGTGCGCAGACCGTAAGCGACCGGGGAGACGGCGCCCACGCTAGGCAGCTTTTTGAGCAGGCGCTTCCGTTAGGGACCGAGATCGACAGCAAGCACCCGGGTGCTGGGGTCGTCGCTCGCATCGAGGCTGCACTCCAAACGCTGCCTGCATCCGGCGGTACGGGAGTCTAACCATTCTACACATCCGTCCAGGCGACCTGGTGTCGCGCGGCCCAGCCCTCGGTGAGGGTCCGTAGCTTCTCGTAGCCGCGACTGAGCGTCATCCAACCGGGGTCCCCGTTGTGTTTGAGGTGCCCGCCAAGCGCAGCGATGGCGAGGAGCCCTGCATCGTAGTCCGCGAGGCTGCAGCGCGGGTCGACGTCCGTGGCTCCGTCGAGCACGGGAGCCGCCGAATCGGCGTGGTCCGGTTGGCGCGGCGAGCTGCTGCACCCAGCGGCAAGCAGCACGGAGATAATAGCGCGGCGCATGGCGCAATCACATAGCAACTCCGATGCCGATCGAATCTACGCACAAACGCAGGCACGGCATCGCAAGTGCCGCCAACTGGGGGGGGCTCGACGCCAACTCTGTAGACTCAGTCACGCGCGTCGAGCGTGAGCTTTCGGAATTGATTCTGGTCGAGGAGTGCCCTGTGCTGGCGAGAAACTCGTTGGGCCCTGGGCTTGCTCTTTTGGACGGGCGGCGAGGGCACCGGTGATGTGGCCGAGGAGCAGCTCGAGCTTCTTGCGCATGGGGGCTCAATCGCGGAAAGTACGCAACCAGCCTCGCGGTGCGGCCGATGGGAAGAGCGTGCATGGGCGCGCCTTTTCAATCGCGGTCCGGCTCCTCGCCGGCGAGACCCTGGAACTCGGCGACGAGCACGGGCGCCGCTGGCGTGCGTCGGCGCAGGCGCTCGAATGGGTGCTCGCTGGCGAGGCGGCGCCCGTTGTCGAGGGCTCCGCGGGCGACGTGGCGATCGAGATCGCACGACGTCGCCTCGAAGAGCCACCCCTTGCGACGAAGAGGTCATGAGCTGTCATCGGGGCGATCTCTTTTCCGCCTCGGCGCTGAGGCCTCGCTCTCATGCTTGGAGGCGGAGCGCACGGAGCTCTTCCTGAACCGATGAAGAGTAACTGTGCCGTCGGTTCGCACTTGTGCGGTCCGTGTTTGCGCCGAGGCGCTACTCGGTACGTCGCCCACGAAGGGCCAATTTTCGCGACAATCCGCCAGGATCGAGTTTCGGGACATTACGGGGTGGCGAAATCTTTCTTTCAGCGTGGCCTGGGTGGTGCTCCATAGGTGGTGCCGGCAATCGGTTCTGCAAGGATGGCCTGCTGCAATGCGCCGAGCGCCGCCTGGCACGCCAGCATCACCTTTCGTTTCTGATTCAGAGAAATGGACAGCGAGCGGACATTGGTATTCTCACGGGATAACGCGAGGATCTGCGTCCTGATGTGACTGAACTCAACGTAGCGCGCCGCGGCAGTCGCAAGGTCGGGATCTTTGCTGAATCTGACGAGAGCGGCCAGGCCCCCAAGGCTCTTGCGGACCTGAGTGTCTTCGCCGGCCATAAGCGCCTCGAGCTCATCCATCTTCTGGTCGCTTTCCTCCGCGATGTGCGGGGGCAATAGGGTTTCAATGCGCAGGGCGCTGATCTGTGCTGGAAAGGCGAGGAGCATCATCGTCTTTGCCTCAGGTGAGTCGGCATTCGCGGCCACGAGTCGGGAGAGCGCGGCGTTGCCCTCCTTGACCGCAGTGGCGGCCGGACCGAAGGCCAGGCTGTACGCCTTGACGTTGGTGTCCTTGGCCGCCAGAGGCAGCAGCTCGCTGTCGACGCGCTGAAACTCGGCGAAGGCCGAGACGAACTGAGCTAGAAGCTCCCGCTCGTCCTGGGGCCCCCCCGCCGTCAGCAGCCCCTCTAGCTCGCGTCGTTCCTGTTCGACTTTCCCGGATGCGGCGATGGCTTCGTCGGCGAAGGTCTGGGAGGCGTGATCGGAAACGGCAAGTACTGCGCTCTTCTCCGCTTCCGAGGCCGAGGCCAGGTCCAATTGCATCCGCCCCACCAAGTCGACCCGCCGGGCTTTGAAGGCGAGCTGCGCCATGGAGTCTTGGGTTTGTTGAAAATGCAAGGCCACAAGCATCAGGACAAGCAGTGCAGCCGTCCCGGCCACCACCCAGAGAACGCCGCTCTTGCCGGGTTTGAATTTCATGGCGCCATGATACGGCCTTGGACTCCGTTGCCCATGACCGCGTTGGATTGGCGGCCCGAACCTAAGGCCTCAGGTCGAAACTAAGGAACGCGAGTTCAGGTTCCGACGACTCTCGGGTTGACCGCATAGTTCCAGTTTCCGAGAAGGCGATGAGCCTCGATCGACAGACCTCGCATGATGGCTTTAGAAACTTTGATTTCCGGTGGCGTAGGCCCTTTTGTCGCGCTTCGCGCGAACACGGAGTCGGTGCTGGTCGTCGTGCTCGTTTTTTCGGCGCTGGGCTGTCGCCACCGGAGAAGTTGGGCCCCACTTCCAGCGGGATCACCGGGGACCAGGAGCCCACCCCTGCTACGGCGTCGAGCATTCGCGAGCTGCCGAGATGCAGTTGCACACCACGAGAGCGCTGGTTGTTTCGGCGGCGATTTCCTCGCCGATACTGATCAACTCGACCGTGGTCTGCTCTTGCGGCCCCGAGGGATGCGCAGGCGAACGCGGTCATCGTTTGCGAGGCGGCTTCCGGCCTGAAATGGTTTCTGGCGTGCGCTTTCAGGTCATCGTCGCGCGTGACCGCGAGCGAAGTAGCCCGTCAAAGCCACGCACGCGGCAGCGCTCACGGAGCTGACTCCCTGCCCAGGGACTTGGACCAGGCCCTCCCCTTCCCGACAAGTTCCGGTCCCAGCGTTATCAGCACCATCGTCGCGTTCCCGTCTCTCAACGGCATCACCATGACTATCGGCGAGCTGCATGATCGCTTCGTCCCGCAAGGCGCGGATGACGACAGGAGCCACAACAGGGGGACGGCGAGACGTTACGATCGACGCTCGCAAGCATGGGGCGTGGTGATGGGACGCGGGCAGTCTCGGGAGGAACGGACAGGTTGCCCCTGGTTAATCCGGTAGTCCCTCTTGCCATTGATGCTTTCCTCACGCTGCACATATCTCCATCTTTCCAGACTCGCGAATCGACCACGTGGCCACGCTGCCCAGCGACTCGCCGAGCGGGCCGGCGGGGTCCGTGAAGGTCGTGGACTTCACCCGAACGCGCTCGTCGGCCACACGCTAGCGGAGGACGCCGAGTGAACGCTCGCGAGGCTATTCGACGAGACGTGGACGCAGCGCATGGCCGCAGGCTGGGAGAGCCAGCTCGGAAGACTCGAAGCAATTGTTCGTACGAAAGGTAAATCTCCAATTGGACCGCCGTTCTGTCACTCAACGACCCGACTCGTCAGCCCGCACTTCATGGGTCAGGCACTCTTGGTCACCAGCCGGTCGACGGCGTGCACGGGCGGCCGCTCGCCCGTCATGAGGTGGGTGATGGCCGCGTACACGAGGCGCTGGCTCGCGAGCATACTCTTGCCCGAGAACTCGGCGGACGAAACCTCAATTGAGTAGTGTCCGCCACCCCCTTTGACCTCCACACGAGCATCAGGAATCTTTGTCGTGATCGCGCTCTTTATCGCGGCGCCCACGTTGCCCGAGAAGTCTGTCGCATGCTCGCTCATCGCCGCTCCTACTCAATACCGCGAAACCGCGGGATCGACGTCGCGTGACCAAGCCTCGATACCGCCCTCGAGATTGTACACGGTCGTAAAGCCCTGGCGGAGCAGCTGCTCTGCAGCCGCACGGCTGCGCATGCCGTGGTGGCAGTGAAGGGCCACAGCGGTCTTCTTGTCCAACCCCGAGAGGTAGCCCTGACCCTTGGCATCGAGCGGCTTGGCCTGCGCGATCGACGCCTTCGCCCGCTCGTCCTCTGGACGCACGTCAAAGAGCTCGACTCTTCCGTCGTCGAGCATGGCTTTGAGCGCTTGCGGATGGATGGGCTTGACGCGGGGCGGTTCGTTCGGGTTTTCGATCTTGAACGCCATCCCGCTCGGAGCCTCCACGAAATCGATGGAGATCCCGTCCGCTCGGCCTGCCGATGCGCGCGCGACGTGAAGGGAAACGCCCGTGCACTGGACCTCGATGTCTCCGACTGCCTTGGGCCCGAAATGAAGGTCGGCGTTGAACTCGTCGTCGATTTCGAGCCGAAGCACATCGTTTCCGGCGTCCGCACCGGCCTCCTTGAACGCCTTCGCGGCTGCCGCCGAGAGGGTCACGCGCGGAGCGCGGACGGGCCTCTCCTCTACACCGAGCTTCTTCTGAAGCTCCCCCGACGCAACCATGTCTTTGACAATATCGCAGCCACCCACGAACTCGCCCTTCACGTAAAGCTGAGGAAAAGTTGGCCAGCTGGAGAACTCCTTCATGCCGTCGCGAACCGCCGGATCTGCGAGGATATCAACCGTCTCGTAGCTCGAAGCAAGCTTGTCGAGAATTCCTACAACGGTTGCCGAGAAGCCGCATTGCGGGAATCGACGGTTGCCTTTCATGAAAAGGACTACATCATTCGCACGGACCAGTCGTTCGAAGTCCGCGCGCTGGCGTTCACTGAGAGGCATGAGGCAGTGTGTGGCACGGAGACACGCACTTCTCAAGGGGCCTCGATGGGGCCTCGCCTGTGCTGGCGAGAAACTCGTTTTCGACGCGATTGTGAAGCGAATCGACCAAGTGGGCCCTGGGCTTGCTCTTTTGGACGGGCGGCGAGGGCACCGGTGATGTGGCCGAGGAGCAGCTCGAGCTTCTGGCGCATGGGGGCTCAATCGCGGAAAGTACGCAACCAGCCTCGCGGTGCGGCCGATGGGAAGGGCGTGCATGGGCGCGCCTTTTCAATCGCGGTCCGGCTCCTCGCCGGCGAGACCCTGGAACTCGGCGACGAGCACGGGCGCCGCTGGCGCGCGTCGGCGCTGGCGCTCGAATGGGTGCTCGCGGGCGAGGCGGCACCCGTTGTCGAGGGCTCCGCGGGCGACGTGGCGATCGAGATCGCACGACGTCGCCTCGAAGAGTGTTCGCCACCCCTTGCGACGAAGAGGTCATGAGCTGTCAGCTCCCCCCCGTTGCGAGAGGTCGCTTGCCCCACTCCGTCTTGGCGAGTATGATAGTTGGTATGACCGCATCGAAGATCGCCGTGAGCCTTCCCGCACCTTTGGTGGCGCGAGCTAGGCGTGCGGTACGAACGGGCAGGGCCCGAAGTGTCAGTGCTTACGTCGCCGCGGCACTCGAACAGAAGGCACAGCTGGATGATCTGGCCGAGCTGTTGGGCGAATTGCTGGCCGAGACAGGCGGTTCCCTGACCAGAGCAGAGCGACTCGCGGCCGACGAGGCGCTGGGGCTGCCGCCCGATCGCCGTCGATGAGTGGCGCCGTCTTCGATGCCGGAGCACTCATCGCGTTCGAGAAGGGCGACCGACGCGTGATCGCCATCGTCGCTCGGGCCCTCGAACGAGGTGCGTCGATTGCAGTCCCTGCCGGCGTCGTCGGCCAAGTCTGGCGCGATGGTCGACGGCAGGTCCGTCTTGTTCGCTTGCTTGGCTCGCACGTCGTGACAGTTGAACCGCTCGATGACACGCGCGCACGCGCAGCCGGTCAGCTTTGCGGTGTCGCGCGGACCGCAGACGTGGTCGACGCCTCGGTGGTGCTGAGCGCCCAAGCCCGCCGGGCGACCGTCGTTACTTCCGATCCGCAGGATCTTCGCCGGCTCGATGCGAAGTTGCCGATGGTCATAGTGTGAGAGCGCTCTGAGCCTCGCTTCCCGGATACTATTGAATCGATATTCGGGCGCTTCCGGGGCCCTGCCACGACAGACGCCGGCGGCCGCATAATCAGGTACACGTCATTGCTCGAGCACATCGGGCAGCGCATGACGGTGGCGTCTCGCTTTTCCCTTTTCAGATCGTCAGCGCGGCCGCGCCATCCACACTGACAGCCAACGGCGTACTTCTCGCCGGTCTCCTCGAGTAGGTCGGCAAAGTGGCGTCTCTGGGACTCGACATAGGCGCGATGCACGGCGGCGTTCGTCTCCGAGTCGATGGCCGCTCGCGCGCCGGTCCCGTTCAAGTAGCGGCAGTCGGTTACGAGCTCACCCTGAATGCCGTACAGCTCACCGTTGGTGACGATGCGACGACCTCGGTACTCCTCGACGAAGCGGAGGCGAATCACGGGGTGACATTACTGACCGCGCGCCGGTGCCGCCAGCTCACACAAACTTCGAGAGCTCAACCTCGCACGTGGATCAGGAGAGTTATGCGGAACCCCTAAGCCACCCGGGCGCTCAGGCGGGCCGTCCCTCTACGTGCGGACCTGCTCGAGTCCAGCAAGTACCCCCCCCGACGATCTCCGGACGCCGCTGCCTTCGAGGTTGCGCGGGCCCACGGCCTCCGCCACCTAGTCGTCCGCTACGCCGATACCGGAGACGGGATCAAATCGATCTGGGTCGGCTTGCGCCTTCTGCTTCGGTCGACACGTGCGCGCCGCGGGCTCCGGTCCTCTGTTCCGTGCCAGGCAAGGCGCTCCGGGGTTCGGTATCTATAAGCTCGTCCGACGGAACACCGCGCGTCTTCAAAACCACCGGTCCATCCCGCCGGATCGGGCCGCACGTCTTTCGCCACACGACGACCGCCGTATTTTCGAGACCATTCGGGATTTGGCATCGTGTTTCCGCCCCTGTTAGCTTGCCTTTTGGCCCATTCACTGGACCAAGCGACCTACCTGGTACCACGAAGCTAAAGGATATCCGTGGAGCTGACGGAAATCGAAGCCGTGCAAGATGTGAGACTCGCGGCGATTCACGTCGACTAGGATCGGCCAAGTGGACCACCTATTCACCATCACAGCTCAATTCGTACCGCCGGGCCGCCTGAAGGATGGCGACGAGTTTTTTCCGGACAGTACGGCTAATCCGGTCAAAGAATTGGCTGTCCCTTGATGCGGGCCAGAGCGAGGCCCGACAATAATGCTCCTTCAAGTTTCGCACCCGAAAGGTTGGCCTCAGTGAATTGCGCTCCACGGAGATCAGCTCGTGAAGCGGCCGAAGCGCTGGCCTCCTCCACGGCCTTCACATGCCCACGTAAATCTGCGCCCCCAAGATCTGCGCCTTGCCAGTCTGCACCCCTTAAGTCGGCACCGAAGAAGTTCGCCCTAGTTAGGTTTGCTCGCGTGAAATTTGGACCCCTCAGCGACAACTCATGCTCGTCTGCTTCAGAAAGCGGGCCGAAGTCGGCGTCGGTCAGGTCGGCATCGGTGAAGTCGACTTCTCGAAGCGCAGACCGACGAAAATCCACGCCAACCATGCGAGCGTTTCGAAAGCGTGCTCCTCGAAGTTCGGAGCCGATGAAATTCGCTTCGGAAAGATCCGCACCCGTGAAATCGGCGCCCGCCAAATAAGCCCCGCTCAGGTTGGCCGCTTTGAGGTTGGCACCTCCTAGCGTGGCCACTCCCAGGTTGGCGCCACTGAGTTGCGCGCCCTCAAGATTAGCGCCCACCAGATTGGCACCAAACAGATTTTGTCCCGGATAGTGCTGCCTTCGGCGCCACAAGCCCTGGCGCGATCACAACCGCCAAGACTTCGCGCATCCAAAACCACGAGAGAAGGCCTCGCAACGCATTGGCATCCTTTGCGCGCATCGGCATGCTCAGATCAATGCTGCCAATGGCAATGGCCGCTTCACGCAGCAAGAACCTCCGATCACTCCAGACCCCCTTGCCACCGTTTCCGGCACGAACATCGTCAAAGCACCGTTGCGCCCAGCCGCGGATGGCTGCCTTTGCCGCGGGGGCAGCAAGTGCGACCTCCTCTTTGAAGAACCGGAATGCCTCGTCTTGTCGGCCGCCGAGTAACCGTCCGTCGAGCAGTGGTTCGTCCGTTTCGAATTCCCACCCACGTTCGTCGAGTTGTGCCAGACGCCCGAGCCTCTCGCTCCAATATCGCGCGATCAGAAACTCGCGAAACGATTTGTGCCCGAAAAGGATCCGAGCACTCCCGTCTTCGAGGCTCGCTTGAAGCGCCAGCAAAACGGCGACCTGGATCGTACGCTCTAGCCGAGCGCTGTCCGGCAATGACACCTCTTCCCGAATGATCGCCTGCACGTCGTGAACAGCGATGGCTCGCTTCCGGCCTCCAACTAAATCCGCATCTTCCAGACACTTCGCCTTCCAAGCCACTCTAGCCATGAGCCACAGCATGGCCTTCGGAGCATCCGCCTCCTCGGGAATCTGATTGGTCTCCACGAGTCGAGCGCGAAGCGCGTCGGACGCCTCCGCGATGTGACGGTTTTGGTCCCGATCCGCCTCGTACTTCCCGCGGGCCATCTGATAGAAGAACGCGTAATAGACTTGTGAAAGACTGAGGGTACGGGAAGAGTCCTCTGTCCACCCCGTCGCAATCATGAAGAGAAGAATCGGCGTCTGGGCAATTTCCAGTAGGCCGCGTTTCGCAAGCGACTGAACGGAAAAAGCCTGCTGGGACGTGATAGTCGCCCATTTCGCGATCCATTCCCCAACCTGGCCGCCCAACTTGCCCGCCTCGTCCATGAAGCTTAGCGGCTGCAGGTCGAGGATCGGAATACCTTTCAGCATGTCCGGTCCTGGTAGGGCGGCGGGGCGAGTAAAAATAACGAACTTTCGATTTCGGTTTGCCATTTCGCGAATTCGATCGAAAAATCGACGCAGCTCGCGGTCCCCGAAGACGACTTCATCGAAACCGTCTACGAAAAATAACACGGCGCGGTTGCTCGGTGAGATCGTCAAAGCCGGGTCGTCGTTCGGCAAGTCCAACCCGAGCGACCTCGCTTGCCGCCATAGTGCGCGCCTGACGACTCTATCCCAGGAGTCGTCTTCGCTCGAAAAGTCTTCGCTGCATTTGATAAATATCGGCAGGCGCGAGCTCGTTGCCGTGTCCGGTTGTTCCAGCCACATGACGGCTTGGTTTCGCGCGTACAGCCGCGCGGAGAGTGACTTGCCGTGACCGAAATCAGCTCGGACAATTACGATGTCGTGCTCGGTCATAATGCGGTCTAGATATGTGAATATAGGGAGCGGGGCGGCGGTCTCGCGATCAAGTCGAGAAACAGCTAGGGGCTCCACATAGAGCCGTTCTAGAGGATATTGTTGCTCGTTGCGTCCGCCGGTAACCCTATTGAAGATATCGGACGATCCCCAGGTGGCCATTTGCCTTGCCAAGAGCTCGAGCAGCATTAATGGCCGGTTGGCCGAGAGTGCCATGAGATATCTTCGAATTTCCTCTCCTACATTGGACGATAACGTCTCATTGTACACAAGCCGAAAGAGTCGCTCGAATTCTCGATACGCGGTAATGATGATCAATGGTTCTTCGCCAGCCATGACCAATTGCGGGTCAGTAAAGGCATCCCATAGAGGGCGGTAATAAGGAGTATTGACTGGATCGCCAACCAGGCTCGAGACGAGGTCGAACTCACCCTCCAGGGGGCGTGAGCCGAGTTCCAAGAGACGCACGGACGCGACGCGGACGCACCGTTCAATTTGCTCCGCGCGCACCTTCGCGGGGGCGTTTCGTGTGAGCGGCGTGAGGAAGCCCTTCGTAGGCGCCAGGTTTGGGTCGCCAAGCCAGTGTCTCTTGAAGGCCTCTCCGAAAGTGCTGGTGACGAGGACCAGATGGCGGGCACCGATACTTCGAGAAGCGCCGTTGCCGCCCACCGCAACGACAGCCGCCGCGGTCTCGATTAGATCTTGAACCAGACGGGCGTGTTGCTCGAAATGGTCTCGCGAACTTGCAATGCCCCACACGTCTGCGCCAAGAGCGACCACTTTCGTGAGGGAGGCAGCGAGAGTTGCAGCGGTCAGAACCATTCGGCCCAGTATTGGGCGCACAAAGGCGCCGGTCAACGCGGTACTTGCCCGACTCGTTCTTCGCCACGACAACACTCGGCGCGGCGTTACGGCTTCGCTCCGGGCCGGCGCTCGTCTTTTCCTTCGGCTCGAAGGTGCCAACCTGGTCCGCGTTTTCGCCCCGGATGCATGAACTGCGGGCAGCCGACAATCGGGCGCTATGTGAACGGCGCCCTTGGGACGGACTCCCCCGCTTGAATCTCCGACGTGCCTCGGATGAGCCAACGGCGCGATGTTCGTCGGCTCGCGGGTCGGTACCGCGATACCGGCCGACATAAGTTCCTTCAGAAGTCGTTTCACTTCCCGTTCGAGCCGCAGGCTGAAATAGAAGCCCAGCGCACGATCGGTGGGTAGCGCGGGGAGACTGGCGCACCCCATGGAACCGACGATGCGCTGGTACCACTACGTGGCCTACTTCTTCGGGGGCGCCTTTCTCGCGAACACGCTCCCCCACCTCGGCAACGGGATCTCCGGGCACCCCTTCCAGAGTCGGGACTCTTAACGTTCCGAGGCCGCTGTCAGCTCAGTCCCCGTCGCCCTCGTCCTCTCCCACGCCTTTCCCTGTGGCTTGCCCCTCGAGCCGCCTCCACACGACGACCCAGTCGGTCGCGATCTGGCGCTGCGCGTCGATCAGGCTCATCGCTCCCGAGCAGACCTGGTGATGCAGGAAGTTCTCCACTTTGTCTTTCTGGTGAAAGCCAGGCGCGGGCTCGGCCGATTCGGGCCACAGGTTCGCGATCGTGTTGTCGCCGCCCAGTTCGAGGGGAATCAGGTGATCGACCTCGTAGGCGCCCCGCAGCTGCGGGTATGAGATGCCGTACTCGTGGAATGCTTGCCGATGGACCTCGGCGGAAACTCGACGCCGTTCGCGGGTCGAGCGCAGGCACACGACATTCATGTCCGTCGTCATCACGGCGCCCGGAGTGCAGGTGGGATCGGGGAGCGACCCACGAACGGCGCAGCCGCTCTCCCTCGTGCGCGACGGTGGAGAATAGGGGCCAGCCTCACCATTCGGTTCGGCGACGATTGCGGCTGGCAGTGGGCTGGGCGACGTGCTCGGTGCCGAAACCGAAGAGGCGGTTGGAGGGGGCGCCGGGAGGGGTGCCGGGGGCGTCGCCGGAGGAGGAGCCGAGGGAGTTGCTCCCGTGCAGGCCACAAGAAGAAGGGCGAGCGTCGTCGCGACCGCGGGGGTACATCTCGCTCGCACCGCGCGACGATACATGCTCGAAGGCGAAACCACGCCCCGAGTACCAACGAGACGTGGTCGCGAGAATGACCCACGAGCCAAGCGCTCGGTTCGATCGACAGGCACGGGGTCCGGGCTCGCTATTGCGGCTGCGCTGGGAAAATGATCGCGACCACGTGCTCACCCCGCGCGTTGCGTTTGTACGCGATCCGCGCGCCCACGACGTTGCGCCCGCGCGCGAGATCCTCGACGGCCGACATCAAGGCGCGCACGCCAAGCGGCGGTCGCGGATCGGGGTCGACGAGACGCCCCGGGGGCCGCGGGTTGTCGGGCACCCCAACGCTTTGCACGTGAACGCGCGCGCAGTCAACAGCGGGGCTCCTGCTGGCGGGTCTCGTCCACGGCTTTGCTCGTCCACGCCGACGGATCGAATGCCGTCTAGGTTCGGTTCGGAGGACAACATCCATGGTGGTGCTGCCTTCCAGCGGGCCAAGGTTCGCGACCTCTACGACCTGCTGCGCCTGCTCGCACGCGCCGAAGGTTCGACGGCGACCTTCGGCGCCGCCTCGTCGTGCTCAAGCTGTGGCAGGTGCGCAATGCGTTCGATGCCCGGGCTTCTTCGCCAAGCTCCGCGGCGGGGGAGATTGGGAGGCTCTGCCGCCTCCTCCTTCCGTCGGAGCCCTACCTTCTTGCCTCTCGAAAACTGTACGCTCGTTCAGTTATGCGCTAGACGGGGAGCCATGAACCTCGATGCCACGGTGCTGCGGGCGATGTTTCGACAGACAAGCGGCCGGACTGCGGTCAGCAAGCAAGAGATCGCGGAAGAGGCAGGCGCACGCGTCGCCGTCGTCGACGCGTCCCTTGGTCGGCTGCGGGCTCACGGTCTCGCGCAGACGCGTGGGGCCGGATCGCCCTGCCTGACGCTGGCCGGGCTGGCCGTTGCCGTGGCCCTCGGATCGGTCAGGCCCCGCGCATGGCGCACGCCGGACCGCATCTGTCGCGGGCGGCGTGAACGAAGTGGCGCGGGTGCGAGGTCCTATCGCGCGCCAGTCGCACCTCAGACTCGCGTCGCGCTCGCTCGACGATCACCGGTGATTGGCCTTGCCGTCGTCGCCGGCCATGGGCGCTCGGGCCCGTAATGTTGCGCATGTGGATTCAAGCGAAGGTCGTCGACCAGCTCTCCGAGTCAAGCACCGCGCGACGAACACCTTCGTCAGAGCGCACGAGCCAGCCGTGCCGCACGCGACGCTGTCGCGCAAGGCGTAGCTCACGGGCCGTCCGCCGGCTCAACGACCCGTCCAGCAAACAGCACGGTGCTCGTGGGACGATCGACGATCCAGAACAGAAACGGTCGATCGACGCGCACTTCGATCGGGGGCTCCCGTGGAGACGCGGCCCCCATGTACGAGACGACAACGGTGGCTGCGGCAGCCTCCGTTCCGTCAATCGTCCACGTTCACGAGCGCCTTTTGCGAGACGCTCGACACGAAGAGCTCGCGGGTGCCGTCGATGCCGGAGAGATCCGCGCGGCGGTACCGAAATACCGACGACAGCCCCATCTCGGAGAGCGGACCCTCCAGGGAGAACTGCGATTCGCACCGGAATCGTGGCATCGAAAGGTGCACATGAGCCCGTCGCAGCGGCAAGGCGAGAAGCTCGTTCGCTAGCGGCTCAGCCTTTGCCAACCCGTTCTCGTCGGCAGGAACCGCTACGCGCATCGAGAGTTCACCGCGGGTGTACGTGAGCTCCAAGACCTGCACTCCGTGGAGCTCGCCATACCCGTGATCGGTCGTGTGCTGCATCATCGGCACCTCGACCTTCCTCTTGGGCGCGAAGAAGGGAGCGGGCTGCGTTAGCTCCTCCGGGAACGTCTCCATCCACCCGGCCCTGAGGTACGCGGCATTCGTGGCGATGAGCGCCGTCTCGGGACGCACGGGTCCGACGAGGCCCACAATCTTGTGCTCGGTGGCCTGGTCGATCCACGCGTTCATTCTTGCGCGGCTGCCTTCAGGGTCGCCTACGAAGTCCAGTTGCTCGAGGGGGGCGCCGAAGTCCTCGACCGCCGCTCTTACAAACTCCTCCAGCAAGGGGTAGCCCGTCGCCCCCCAGAGTCGACTGGCGACTCGAAGGATCGGACCGTCCGATGGTTGGGCCCGCTCGGGCACGGCAGGGCCTACGTGTGCGCCTCGAGCCGCAAGCTTCCCCAGCAGTATCCTGAACTGCTCTCTCGTCTCGGTCGGGGTGGAAAAGCCGAACGCTTTGCGGATTTCGTCTGCCGTCTCACCTCGGGCGCCGAGGGAACAGAGTGCAAAGGTGGTGCGAACACTGAAGGGCGAGAAGCACCCGTTTCCGGCATGCGCTCTCAGGCCGTCGAAGAGGCCGCAGGCGAACTGCGCGTCGCCGCGAGCGGAGTCCCATGTGCAGTTCGCGCCGAGGATCCCTTGGGGGGACTGGCGGTGCTGTCAAACGTCAACCATGGCGAAGAAGCTACAGTTGTTATGCCAGTCGTCGGTGGACTCAGCGGCAGCGCCATAAGGTCCAACGGGAATCTTGTGGATAGCTTCACAATTGTGATGGACGAGCAGCAAACGGGAATCTCGCGCAGAGAGTCGGTGGCGGCCGAGGGGGGCACCGGAGTCTGGCAAACATGATGCCAGGACAATGGCTAATCCGGGCATTTGATGGTGAGGGAGCGCTTGCGCAGCAAGGGGCGGATCTGGCGCCGGGCCAGACGCGTGAGGGCCTGCTGCTGGAATTTCGCAAGCCGCAGCTTGCGGCCGCGGCAGCCTACCCTGACCAGGATATGGAGACTGCCGTTGACGGATCGTCTGATCCTTGGCCATCCGTATCCTTATGCGCTTCATCACCCTTTTGGCTGTCGCGGGCCTAGGGCTGGGATGTGGTGGCTCGGCGTTGATCGGGAACGATGCGGAGCCTGGTCCGGACGCCGGATCGTCGACGTCAGACGCGGGCGGCGGGACGGATGGGACCAGATTCGCAGGCGCTGACGCTACAACCGATGGCGATTCAGTCGCTGCAGCGACTGTGGGCAGCGACGCTCAACGTCTTCCGGATGCCGGAGCCTCTGTATCCGACCCTGGCGCGGACACGACCGGCTTCGCGGGCGTTGACGCCACGATCGACGGCGATTCAAGCGCCTCATCATGGGTCGACGGCGATACTCGACCCGCGCCGGACGCCGGGTCCGTCGCATCCGACGCCGACGGCGCGCAGGAGCCTGGCTATGCGGGTGTTGAGGGTTCAACCGACGACGCTCCAGCTGGCGCATCCACCGTCGATGGCAATGCAACGAGTAGCGCGCCGTGCGGCCCCTTTACCTGTGGCGGCGGATGCTGTCTGCCCGACGGCGGCTGTTTCATTTCCCCCCCTAGCGCTCCCCCGGATATTCCGTGCGGCTCGAACGGCGAGGTCTGTGCGACATGCGCATCCGGCGAGTCGTGCCTTGACGGTGCCTGCCAGCGCGATGTGGGCGTTACGTGCACGCCTGCGAATTGCGCGGGCTGCTGCCTTGTTGCCGACGACGGTGGCGGCAACGTCTCGACTCAATGCTTCACCGGGCAACAGGACAATTTTTGCGGAGGCGGTGGCGGGCAGTGCCAGCGCTGCTCGCCAGCGACAAGCGGTGGCCACTGCGTGGCCGATTCGACAGGCGGACACTGTGAGGGCGCGGGGCAATGCAACGCGACGAATTGCGCCGGCTGCTGCTCCGGGGCCCTCTGCGTGGAGGGCTCGCAAAACATCGCCTGCGGCCGCAACGGCGTCGCGTGTCAAGACTGCACCGGAAACGGCGGCGCGTGCTTCTCCGGACCAACACGCGACGGCGGGCAGGATCTCGTGTGCGCATATGGTTGCCCGGGGCCGGAGTTTAACTTCGGTTGCAAGTTGTACTGCTCTAGTCCCTCCGATTGCGTTCCTGGGCCGTGATCTGGCTTTTCCCGACCGTTCGACAGGACCAAGTTGTTCCCGAGTTGCGCGGAACACGGTGACACGAGTGGAGGTATGCAGCAATGACGGAAGCAGAACCAATCAACGACCGGGACCACGTACGCGGAGCGAAGTCGCCACTGCTTCACGTCATCGAATACGGCGACTTCGATTGTCCGCACACGGGGGCGGCACAAGCCATCGTCGACCCCATGATGCAGGAGAGCAACGACATTGCGTGGGCCTTTCGACCGATTCCCTTGCGAGAGATCCATCCAAACGCGGAGCTCATCGCGCGAATCGCTGAGGCGGCACACCGGCAGGGCCAGTTCTGGCCGATGCATGACCATCTGATGCGGCACCGGGCGCCTATCGACGAGCGCGGACGTCGGTGTCGACATGAGTGCCCTCCGGCGCGACGTGAACGACGAGGCGATTGTCGGGTTGATCGAGCACCACGTCACGAGTGGCCGAGCGAGCGGCGTGACCAGCACTCCGACGTTCTTCTTCGACGGCGCCCGCTATGCGGGTCGCTACGACCTCGCGATACTGCGCGCGCGGCTTGTGGAAGCACGCCGACGGTTCGCAGAGGGCCTCTCGTGAACCAGTCCGAGTCGGGCGCGCGGGTCCCACTTCCATAAGGGGTCCGCTGCGACCGTAGGACCCAACCTCGACGCGGGCGGCACGTCCACCCCGCACCACGAGCGCCGAGTTGCCGACCGAGCGAGCCGTGCGGCTCCCCACGACCCCGGCGTGTAGGGCGAAGGGCCGCCGCGCTCGAATACCCATGATGATGGCAGCGACCTTGGGGAAGCGCAGCGCGTCGACTCGGCCTGCGCGATCGCAGCGCGTCGGAACGGCGTCCCTTTTCGAGGCGCCCTCGCCGACTACGATCGGCATGCCAAGAGGGCCAGCAGGCCGGATCCCGGGGCCCGACCGCCCCGCGCTCGATCGTTGGGCGGACGGGGCGTGAGTGGCGGTCTCAGCCCGGGGCGTGCCGGGTGACAGGACCTTCGCGCCTCGGGAGCGCGACACGTCGCGCCCAGACAAGCGAGCGCGCAGCGCCGCGTGGGCACACTGCTCACCGAACTCACTGTGGAGGCCCGAAGGGTCGATGGCTTATCGGAGCGATGCCTACGTTATCAGAGAACCGAATCTTTGATCGCCTTCACGGGCCTGGCGCGCACGCCCCTGCTGGCGGGCTTTGCCGCGAACTTCTGCTTCTCCTTGGTGAAGGGATTGATCCCCTCGCGTGCAGGTCGAGCCGGCTTTTTGACGACCAAGAACTTGGCGAAACCAGGCAGGGTGAACACGCCTGTTTTCTTCAGCTCCGCGTGGCCGACGCCGACCAGGGTCTCGATCACCCGTGTCACCTGCGTTCGTGAAATCCCGTCGCCGACAGAGTCTGTAACGGCCTGCAGGAGCGCGGTCTTGGTAAGAGGCTTCTTCTTCGCGGTGTTTGTTTTCGCCATGCTCGAATCTCCTTTGCGCCTTCGCGTTGGCCCAGTCAATCGCGTCGTGCAGATCGAGCAACGTTTCTCTCCGGACCCCGGTTGCGATCGCAGACAGCCCCTCGGGCGCCGTCGTCGCGTTGGGTTCGGTGGTCGGTCGGCCGGCCGCCCGGCGTTCGGCCGCTGTCCTCCACTCGTTCTCGCGGGCCGCCGAGAGCATCGCGCCTCGTTATCTTCGACCCTGGCGGGTGCCGGGCTTTGCTTTCCCCGTGTCCCGCGAGCGGGAGCCCTCGCGGGAATGCAGCCCGTCCTGCCGAGGAGCTCCGCGCGGCCCGCGCTGGGCGAACGAGCCGGCGGAAAGCGGCTCACAGCCAGGCAGGACGCCAATGGACACGACGAAACCCAAAGTTCCCACGACGCTCAAGGTTCCGGTTTACGAAGTACGCCTCGTGCAGGCCCGCAGGCCCCTGCGGCTCGCGGAAGACTCCGTCGGCGACCCCCGCACGGCAGCCCGCGCGCTGCACGCGCTCATCGGACTCACCGACCGCGAACACTTCGCCTGCCTCTTCGTCAATGGCCAGCACCGCGTGACCGGCGCGCATATCGTGGCCATCGGCGGGCAGCACAACATCGCCAGCCTCGACATCCGGGGGCTTCTCCGAGCGGCCCTTGCGGCATGCGCCTCGGCCATGGTGCTGTCGCACAATCATCCGAGCGGAGACCCCCACCCGAGCCAAGAGGATATCGCGAGCACCGCTCGGATCATGCGCGCTGCCAACATCCTTCAGATCCCCGTTCTCGACCACGTCATCGTCACCCGGGATGCCCTTGTCTACCACTCGATGTTCGTGCAAGGGACGCTTCCGAACGTCCCCAGCGAAGGCTGAGCGCCCGGGCCATCCGCTGGGCCCCCTCGGGAGGGCTCCGGCGGCTGCGGTCGCGCCCGACGCGCGGTCGCCACGGACTCATTGGACGGTGGGAGAGTGAAGCGCTCGGAGACCCGCCCGGCCCGTCCTTGGAGACGACCTCCGTCGCCCGAGCGGAGGCCCGGGTCAGTTGGGCCGCCTTCGGCCGCGTCCGGTGGGCGAGTCCCACGGCAGGCGGGGCCTCCCGGGGACATCCATGGTTGGAGGGCATTCGCCGCGGGCTCGGAGGTCGGCGCGCTCGCCGCATCGATCGCAGAATCGCCACCGCTCGGGCCATCGGACCTCGACGTCCGCCCGGCACAGCGGGCATCGGACGACGACCAGGACGTGAGGAGCCTGCCAGACCAGTACGCCAGCCCTCACGACGGAAGCACCCGCCGCACGGCGAAGCCCAATGCGATCTTGAGGGCGACCGCAAGCCACGCGTGCCGGTTCAACCTCCCGGCGGCCATCGGCCAGGCGCGGCGCCATCGAAAGTAGAGCGCCGAACTGCCAAGCACGACGAGGGGCTGACCGACCAGCGGGACGAGCACGGTGGCGTACACCAGCCAAAGCCAGCGACGATCGTCGGGATTCATCGCTTGCCTCCAACGAGGGCACCCAAGAGGGTTTTGAGCACGTCCTTGGTCGTGTCCCAGACGCTGCGCTGCAGGTCGGCCATTCGATGGTCGTCGCAAACGAACGCGTCGACCGCGTTCGTGGACGAGCGGCACGCGTTGGAGACCACCGTCGGCTCGTCGCAGAGAAAGCCTTCGGTCACGGTGTTCGCGTTCCTGCAGAAGTTGAGACCCGCCTTCGGGTGCTCCTCGAGTTCCTGGACGTACGCGCTGCGGCCGTAGCTCCCGATGGGTTGGGTCATGGCGTGTCTGCCTCCTCTTCCCTATCGACTGGGCGAAGGAAACGTTGCTCGAAACCGACGTCCTTTCCGGTGGCGTGGGTGCCTTGTGGTATTCGCGCACGCCACCGACGAGGGGCATCCCGCAGCGCCCGGGACGTTGCGCGGGTTTTATCGTCGGTTGCCAGTGGGCGGGACGCAGTTGATGTGCGAATACCCAACGAGACATGACCCGCAAACGAAGGGCCCGATGTCCGGACCGCCGCGACGGTCACATCAGGGAGAGAATGGCTGTCGCAATACCGGCCGTCCCCGGAGCGCCCGGATTGCCGTCGTAGCCGCTCGACAGCGGGCCAGCGGTCGGGTGTCGACCGGCCGGACCGGCCGCACCTCCCGCACCCGGAGAGCCGATGCTGAGGTTTAGCCGCGTCGCGTCGTCGTACGTGACGAGCGAAGCCTGGTAGAGCACGCCCACGGAGAGACCTCCCGTACCACCGACCCCGCCCGAACCGCCCGCGCCGTTGCCGCCGGGGGCGCCCGAGGCATGCACGTAGGCGGTATCGCCGTTATCTCCCCCCACGCCTCCAGGTTGGCCGTCCTGCCCCGCACCTCCCGCGCCCCCGGTTCCCCCGGCGCTCGTGCTCAAGACGCACGACCGAAGGTCGACGGTGCTCGCAAGGCTAGCCAGCGCAACACTCGCTCCACCCCCGGGGCCGCCTTTCCCACCCGCGCCACCGCATCCGCCCGCGCCGCCTCCCCCACCGCCGATGCTATCGACCGGGGCGCTGCAGTTCGAGTTGGCCAACGGATCGGAGGCTCCGGCCCCGCCCTGGCCAGGGCTTCCCAGAGCTCCGTCGCCCCCCGCGCTCGGAATCCAACCGCTCGACGACAGCACGCCATATCCGAGCGCGCCGGTTCCCCCATCCCCCGCTCCATCCGCGTTCGTGCCGCCGTCGTCCGCGAGCCCGTCGGCGCCCGGATCGTTCACGGCCGTTGTGCCGCCGTCGGGCAGCACCCACCCGCGCGGCAACCCGTCGCGGCCGGCCATGATCACCGGGGCCATGGGGTTCGAGGTGCCGGGGATCCCGAAACCAGCGTCCAAGATGCACCCTGCACCCCCGTCGCCGCCCGCCGAATGGCCGAAGCGCAGGCATGTGTTGACGGCGCCCGCTCCCCCCGAGACGGTAAAGCCGTTGCTGAGATCCAGGTTTTGGGGCCCCCCGTTCGGCGCAGTGCCCGTGTAGTTCGGGTTGGCCGCGCCGTTCGCACCCGGGGCTCCGTCCGCGCCGCGTCCTGCCGTGAGCGTCACTCGTAGCAGCCGTACGCTTGACCCTGTGACGAAGGCCGCGACGCTGGACGAACCTGCGGTCGTCGCGCTCGGCGAGGCGAACCCGATGTCCTCAATCGTGACCGAGGCGCCAAGACCCGCTTCGCCGTCGCCCGCGTCGAGCCCAGCGTCGAGCCCCAAGCCGACCCCGTTCACCGCGAGGGCGTATGCGGGCATCGGCGCGCTGACCTGCGCGCTGCCGCCCACGTAGGACCAGGACCGTCCCCCATCGGCCGGCGAGCACGAGAGCCCCCCATAGATCGCAACCGGCGAAGTGATCGTCACCTGCTCTGCGTAAAGCCCATTGCACACGTAGATACGAGTCCGACTGCCCAGGTGCGCAAGCGCTTGGCCAATCGTTCGATACGGCCGCTGCCTCGAACCATCGTCGCTCTCCGCATCCACCCCGCCCGCGGCGGCGCTCGCGTCCAGACCCGCATCGACGGTCGCTGAAGACGCGACGAACACTCCGTAGGCATCGCTGAGCACGCACGGCTCGTCATGCGGGACGGCGAATGGATCGCATACCCCGGCCTCCGCGACGTCGAGGGGAGCGTCCGCGGAAGCGTCCCCTCCCGCGTCGGTCGGCGCCGAATCGAGCGGCGCATCCAGCGCCGAGTCGCGGACCGTTTGGTCCGCCGCCGCGCCGCCGTCGCCGATTCCGAGGCCGTCCGGATTCGAATCGACAGCGACCGCATCGGCCGCGTCGGCCGCGTCCGCGGTGGTCGCGTCGGGCGCACACGACTCGCTCCCAAAGCAGCCGTCCGCCAAGCCGAGCGAGCAACCGCCCAGCGATCCGGCCCCCAGGAGCACCCCGACGGTCCAAACAAGTCGCCGAACCATTGCGCCCACCTCTCCCCTAGCCTTCCGCCATCCCGCCCCGCCGAGCCTTGTCGTCCTCACCCTCCGGGCCCGAGTCGCCGCCCTCGGTCAGTCCGAGTTCTCGCAACCACTCGCGCACCGTCATCCTGTGCTTTCGGGCCCGTTTGGCCATCTGCGAGACGTTGCCCCGGCAGGCCGCGTAGAGGCCCATGCAGTACCGTCGCTTGAATTCCTTTTTGGCCTCGTCGTATCCGGCGGCGTCGCTCGCCCATCGGTCGCGCGCACGGA
>Ga0265313_10001646_pt1 | contig 20705 bp, 20 predicted proteins | sample 4123metaG_FD_203122 | JGI IMG/M metagenome (GOLD analysis project Ga0265313, IMG submission 203122) | Rhizosphere microbial communities from Carex aquatilis grown in University of Washington, Seatle, WA, United States - 4-1-23 metaG | ecosystem: Host-associated > Plants > Roots > Rhizosphere >...
AGACATTCAGGCCGGCGCGGTTCTCGGTCTGCACCGCGATGTCCCAGATCGGCAGGGAGGTGATGCGCTTCTCCGCTTCCGCGCCCAGGCGCGGCCAGTCCAGCACCTTGGGGCGATAGGGATCATGGGTGTCCAGCAGCGTCTTGCAGAAGAGGCGCTTGTGCTCGTCGCTGCCCAGGCGGATCGGGCCGTCGCCCGGCCAGGCGCCGGTGTCCAGTGTCAGCTCGGGCGGAATGACGAAAGCGTGGGAGCTCATTATCAAGCCTTTTTCGTCTCTCAATGTACCGGAAAGTCGCTGAAGCCGCCAAGGCGGATATCCCCGGCCTTTGCGGCGGCGATGACGCCGGAATCCAGCAAGGCGGCGCGTTCCTCGCCATAGCGATAACCGGGCGCGGCGCCGGCATAGGCGCCGGTGGCGGGATGGAGATAAATCTCCGACAGGCCCTCGGGCAGGTTCTGGACAATGCCCTTCAGCCGGGACGCGGTCATGGCGCCCGACCAGGCCAGGCCGAACACGGCGTCGGGTGAGGCGACGCCGGCGCGGGCGAAGCGGCGGCGCAAGGCGTGCGCGAAAGGCCGGGTGAGCGCCGCAACGGCGGAGCCGCGATAGGGCTCGATCCGCGCCAGCACGGCGGCGGGCTCCAGCGGCACCCGCGCCGCCTTCACGCCGTAGCGGCGGCCGACGGAAAGCATCAGCGAGGCGATAGTGGGATGAAGATGGAAATGCTTGTGGGCGTTGACGTGATCGAGGGAAAGGCCGGTGGCGCGGAAGGCGTCGAACTGGGCGGCGATCTCCGCCGCCAGTTGCCGGGCGAGCGAGGGGCGGAAGAACATCGCCGCGCCCGCCCGCGCCATGTCATTGCGGAAAGCGCCGTGGGCATCCACCAGGTCCGGCACCTGCGCCGGCGGCAGCACCGGCCTGCCGTCCACCAGCACCAGGTGCAGCCCGACGCGCAGGGACGGCGTCGCCCTGGCGCGCGCCACCGCATCGGCGGCGAAAGGCGCGCCCACCATCAGGCTGGCGGCGGTGAGGATGCCATTGGCATGCGCGTCAAGCACCGCGTCATTGACTTCGCGCGCGGCGCCGAAGTCATCGGCGGTGACAACAAGCCGTTTCACAATCGCCTAGGAGACGATCATGTCTTCGCGCTTGCGCAGGAACTGGAAGAATTCCACGCCCTCGCGCAGGCGGCGCACCAGCATGTCGCGGCTGGTGAGCATTTCCTTGACGATCTCGGCGATCTTGGAGGGGCGGAAATAGAACTTCTTGTAGAAGTCCTCCACCGAGTTGAAGATTTCGGTATGGCCGAGATGCGGATAGTTGAGCGGCGCGATCTGGGTGCCGTCATCGGTCAGCAGGTCGATGTCGGAGGCGAACCAGCCATTCTCCTTGGCCTGCTTGTAGAGGAAGGTGCCGGGATAGGGCGCCGCCAGCGAGACCTGGATGGTGTGCGGGTTGACTTCCTTGGCGAAGGCCAGCGTCTCCTGGATGGTCTCGCGGGTCTCGCCCGGCAGGCCCAGGATGAAGGTGCCGTGCACCACGATGCCCAGGTCGTGGCAGTCCTTGGCGAAGCGCCTTGCGACATCCACCAGCAGGCCCTTCTTGATGTTGTGCAGGATCTGCTGGTTGCCGGATTCATAGCCGACCAGCAGCAGCCGCAAGCCGCCATCCTTCATCGCTTCCAGCGTCTTGCGCGGGACATTGGCCTTGGCGTTGCACGACCAGGTGACGCCCAGCGGCTTCAGGGCGCGCGCCAGTTCCTCGACCCGGTCGTGATTGTCGGTGAGGGTGTCGTCGTCGAAGAAGATTTCCTTCACTTCGGGGAAATTGTCCTTGACGTACTGCACGTCGCGCACCACGCGTTCGATCGACATGAAGCGGTATTTGTGGCCGCCGATGGTCTGGGGCCAGAGGCAGAAGGTGCAGCGCGACTTGCAGCCGCGGCCGGTGTACCAGCTCATATAGGGATGCATCAGATAGCCGCCGAAATACTGCTTGACGTCGAGCTGCTTGTAGAGCGGCAGCACGCTGGGCAGCTCGTCCATGTTGACCAAGATTTCGCGCTCGGGATTGGAGACGATCTCGCGCCTGTCGTTGCGGTACGTCAGGCCCTTGATGGTGGACCACTCCGCGCCGTTCGCCAGTTCCTGGATGGTGAAGTCGTATTCGTTGCGGGCGACGAAATCCAGCGCGGCGCAGGCTTCCATGCTCTCCACCGGCTCGACCGCCACCTTGGCGCCGATGAAGCCGATCTTGGCGGCGGGATTGATGGCGCGCACCATCATCGCGGTCTTGCAGTCCGACTTGAAGCTGGGCGTCGAGGTGTGGATCACGATGAGCTCATGCGCCTTCACCTCCTCCTCGATGTCCTTGAAGGAGAGATTGTGCGGCGGCGCGTCGATCAGGCGCGACCCCGGCACCATCGCGGCGGCCTGGGCCAGCCAGGTTGGGAACCAGAAGCTCTTGACCTCGCGCTTCATCTGGTAGCGCGCGCCGGCGCCGCCGTCATAGCCGTCAAAGGACGGAGCCTGGAGGAAAAGCGATTTCATCGGCATGGACGGAACTTCCCTGGTCAGATCTGCGACATGGCGCCGGTGGGCGCCACTTCAAAGCGCGTGCCGCGCCAATGCACCGTTTCGCCGAACAGCGAATTGACGAAGACCGCGAAGCTGAGGAGATCGCGCAGCGGCAGCAGCCAGAGCGGGCCGGCCGCGGCGCCGAAGGCGCGGTCAATGCTGAGCTTGAGGATCAGGCGCGCCGCCAGCGCCACGGCCATCGCCGCCAGGGCGGCGGGCGCGAAGTGCAGCAGCAACCCGCTGAGCAGCGCGAAGGCGAAGCTGAAGGTGACCATGCTGCCGGCATTGCCCACCGGATCGAGGCTGTGGATGGTGCGCCGCCAGCGCTGCTCATGCCGGAACAGCGATCCCAGGCTGGGCTCGGCGGCGGTGTGGGCGACGCCCAGGGCCGGGATCGCCAGATTGTAGCCGGCCTCGCGCACGGCGCGGCCCATGTGATAATCGTCGGCCAGGCAGTCGGCGAAGGCGACGAAGCCGCCGATTTCCTCCAGCGTCTCGCGCTTGAGCGCGATGGTGGAGCCGAAGCAGGGCTCGGCCAGGCCCAGCGAGGTGCCGACCACGACATTGGGCAGGAAATCATAGGAGGTGCCCATCGCCGCAAGGCGGGACCACAACCCGGCCTCGCCGCGCGGCACTTCGCCGGTATACAGACAGGTGACGACGCCGACGCCCGGCCGCGCCAGCGCGGCGGTGACCTGGGCCAGCCAGCCCCGCGAGACGGCGATGTCGCTGTCCGCCAGCACCAGCGTGTCGTGCCGGGCGGCGGCCAGCATGTTGATCAGGTTGGAGACCTTGCCGTTGCTGCCGTGAATGGAGTCATCGGCCACCAGCACCGCGTCCAGCGCCGGATATCTGCGCTGCAGCGCCTGCACCACGAAGGTGGCGGGATCGGATTCGTCATGCACGCCGAAGACGATCTGCACCGGCGCGCCATGATCCTGGAGGCAGAAGCTTTCCAGATTCTCGAACAGGCCCGGCTCGGCGCCATGCAGCGGCTTGAGGATCGTGACCGGCTCGCGCACCTGCGGGCTTGGCGCGCGCGCACCCATGAACCTGCGCACCAGGACGGCGGCGAACAGGGCATAGAGAGCGCCAAGCAGAGAAAAACCCGCCAACCCCCAGCCGACTATGATGAAAAGCTGCGCCATGTCCTCGCCCGACCGCACCGGCCCGACGACCTTATTAGTAGTTCGCAACCGCAGCGCCAAGGCTCTTGCTGTTACCAAATGCGACAGGGGGATTTTGTAACACATTGATTTTATTACATCTGTGGCGAGACGGCTGACGCCCGCCCGCCACAGGGGGCCCCGATCAGGCAAGGACCCCGGCGCCCATGCTAGGAGAGGCCATGCCGCCCCCCTCCCCCAGCACCCTTGTTTCCCAGGCCGCCGACGCCCTGGCGCGGGGAGACCTGGGCGCCGCCGAACAGGCCGCCGGGGCCGTGCTGGCCGCAACCCGCGATTCCGACGCCCTGCATCTGCTGGGCCTAGTGCGCATCCGGCAGGGACGGCTGGAGGAAGCGGCGGCATTGCTGAGCGAGGCCGACCGCGTCCGCCCCAGCCAGGCCCGGCTGCTGCTCAATCTCGGCAAGGCGCTGCTGGCGCTGGCGCGGCCGGCCGAGGCCGAGGCGGCGCTGGCCCGCGGCCTGGCAGCCGAAGCCGATCCGGCGCTGAAGGCGGAACTGGCGGGAGAACTTTACGCCGCCCAGCGGCGCCAGCATAAGCGCGAGGCGGCGCTCGCCACGCTCAACACCACCTTGGCGCGGGAGCCGGCGGGCTTCGCCGCCGAGCGTTTCGACCTGTTGCAGGAACTGGGGCGGCATGAAGAGGCCCTGGCGCTGATCCGCGAGATGCTGAACCGCGATCCCGCCGATCCGCGCCTGCACCGTCATTACAACGGCCTGCTCCATCTGCTGGGCCGTGAGGCGGAGATGTTCGCCTCCTACGACAGTGCGCCGCAGGGCGCCGATCTGCTGCTCGACAAGGCGTCGCTGCTGGAACAGGCCGGCCGGCCCGAGGAGGCGCGCGCCGTGTGCGTGTCGCTGCTGGCGCGCGAGCCGGACAATCTGGCCGCCCTGCTGCGCGGCGCCGCCCTGCTGGCAGAAATCGGCGGCGCGGCCGAGGCGCTGGCGACATTGGAAGCGGCGTTGCGCCGCCGGCCCGGCGAGATCGCGCTCAAGGCCGGCGTCGGCAATGCCGCGCTGCACAGCGGCGATGCGGCCAAGGCGGCGGCGATGCTGGAGGCGGTGGTGGCCGCCATCCCGCATGAGCATAACAGCCTGGCGCGGCTTTCCACCGCCTGGCGCCTGCTGGGCGACGGCCGCGACGAAACGCTGATGGGCTATGACGAACTGGTGCAGGTTTTCGATCTTGATGCCCCGCCGGGCTTTGCCGACATGGCCGGCTTCAACGCCGCCCTGGAAGAGGAGCTGGCGGGGCTGCATCCGCCGCGGCGCGAATTCCTCGGCCAGTCGTTGCGCGGCGGCACCCAGACGCAGGGCCATCTCTTCGGCGGCGGCCATAAGCTGGTGGGTCTGCTGAAGGCGCGCATCGACGAAACGGTGGGGCGCTATATCGCGGCGCTGGGCGAGGATGCCCGCCATCCCCTGCGCGGACGGCGCGGCAACAGCTTCGCCTATAGCGGCTCCTGGTCGTCGCGGCTCGCCGATTGCGGCTTTCACGTCAACCATATTCACCCGATGGGCTGGATCAGCTCCTGCTATTATGCCGGCGTGCCCGATGCCGTGGCGGACGAGAACGCCAGGCAAGGCTGGATCAAGTTCGGCGAGCCGGATTTCGACTCCGGGCTTTCCTTCCGCCGCGCCATCCAGCCCCGGCCCGGGCGGCTGGTGCTGTTTCCCTCCTATATGTGGCATGGCACGATTCCGTTCCGCAGCGCGCAGAAGCGCACCACCATCGCGTTCGACGCGGTGCCCTTATGATTTTTGAATCCCCATCCGTCGCAACTCGGGTCTGCGAAGACGCAGACACCTTGTTGCGACACCTTCCCCCTTCCTGGTGCTTCGCACCGAAGGGGGAAGGAAGCTGGCGGATGCTGCTGGTCGCCCCGCGGCTTCGCTGCGGGGCTCGAGCCCGAAGGGAGTGCGCATGCTCCGCATAGGCGATGTTGTAATTCCCGGCCGTGTGTTGTGCGCGCCGATGACCGGCGTCACCGACCTGCCGGCGCGGGTCATCGCCGTGGCGGAAGGCTCACCCTATGTCGCCACCGAGATGGTGGCCTGTGACGCCTTCGCCCGCGGCCGTCCCGATGTGGTGCGCCGCGCCGCCGGCGAAGACCTGCCGCTGAAAGTGATTCAACTGGTCGGGCGCGATCCGCAATGGGTTGCGGCGGGCGCGAAACTGGCGGAGCAGGCGGGCGCCGCCATCATCGACCTCAATTTCGGCTGCCCCTGCAAGGAAGTCACCGGCGCGCTGTCGGGTTCGGCCCTGATGCGCGAACCGGAACTGGCGCGGCGCATCATCGCCGCGGCGGTGAACGCCACTTCCCGCCCCGTCACCCTCAAGATGCGGCTGGGCTGGGACGAGAACAATCGCAACGCCCCCGAACTGGCGGCGATGGCGCAAGGCCTTGGCGTACGCGCCATCACCGTCCACGCCCGCACCCGCAATCAATTCTACAAAGGCGTGGCGGACTGGGACGCGGTGGCCGAAGTGCGCAAGGCGACCACCCTGCCCCTGATCGTCAATGGCGACATTGTCTGCGCCGGCAGCGCCCGCACGGCCCTGGCCCGTTCCGGCGCCGACGCGGTGATGATCGGGCGCGGCGCCTATGGCCGGCCCTGGGCGGCGGCGGCGATCGACCGTGCCCTGAATAACCCTGACGGCGGCGCGGCCAAGGAACCGGACCTGAGCCACCGGCTGGAGGTGGCGCTCAAACATTTTAGCGAGACGCTGAAGTTTTACGGCGACACATGGGGCCTGAAAATATTCCGCAAGCACCTGGGCTGGTATGTGGAACAAGCTTTTATGCCTGCCGATGCAGCAGTCCGGCGCGCCGCCAAGGCCCGCCTGTGTCAATTAGACGACCCCGGGGCGGTGGAATCGGCGCTTGCCGCACTTTGGTCGGGAACTCCCCTTCCAATTCACGCGGACGGCACTATGTAAAGGGCCATGTGGCGGCGCAGCAATGGCGCCGCGCGAGGACGTTAGCCGGAAAGTCCGGACTTTCCGCGATAAGGGGATTGTTGATGCGTCGGCTTGTTCTTTTGGGAGCGCTGGCGGCGGTCGTCGCGCTTTCGGGCTGCGGCAAGGGCAGTGGCAACGGCGCCGCCGGCTTCAAGATGCCGCCGGCATCGGTGGGCGTGCTCACCATCGTCGAACAGAAGGTGCCGCTGGTGGCCGAACTGCCCGGCCGCACCAGCCCCTTCGCCGTCTCCGAAGTGCGGCCGCAGATCTCCGGCCTGGTCAAGCAGCGCCTGTTCGTGGAAGGCTCCACCGTCAAGGCCGGCCAGGTGCTCTACCAGATCGACCCGGCGCCCTATCAGGCGGCCTATGACAGCGCCGCCGCGACGGTGAACAGCACCCGCGCCAAGGCCGATCGCTATGCCGCGCTGCTCAAGCAGAACGCGGTCAGCGGCCAGGACTATGACGACGCCGAAGCCGCCTACAAGCTGGCGGCGGCCAACGCCCAGGCGGCGCGCATCAACCTGGACTATACCCGCATCACCGCGCCGATCTCCGGCCGCATCGGCGCCTCCAGCGTCACGGTCGGCGCGCTGGTGACGGCGCAGCAGACCAATGCGCTGGCCGTGATCTCCACCCTCGATCCCATCTATGTCGACATCGACCAGTCGAGCAACGAATTGCTGGCGCTGGAGCGGCAGATCAAGACCGGCAACGCCAGCGCCGGCGCCGCCCCGGTGACGCTGGCGCTGGACGGCGGCGGCACCTATGCCCATCCCGGCCGGCTGCAGTTCACCGATGTGACGGTGGATGCCGCCACCGGCGCGGTGAAGCTGCGCGCGCTGTTCCCCAATCCGGAAGGCCTGCTGCTGCCCGGTCTCTATGTCCGCGCCACGGTCACGCAAGGGCTGGACGTCCACGGCATCCTGGTGCCGCTGGCGGCGGTCGGCCATGACGCCAGGGGCGAGCCCTATGTCCTGACGGTGGACGGGCAGAACATCGCCCGCCTCACCCCGGTCAAGACCGGCCGCACCATCGGCAGCGACTGGCAGGTGCTGTCGGGGCTCAAGGCCGGCGACAAGGTGATTGTCGAAGGCCTGGCCAAGGTGCAGCCCGATATGCCGGTCATGCCGCAGCCCATGACGCCCGCCGCGCCGGCGCAAAAGTAGGGAAGGCAGATGAGCCTCTCCCGCTTCTTCATCGACCGTCCGGTCTTCGCCTGGGTCATCGCCATCGTCATCATGCTGGCGGGCGGCATCGCCGCCTTCTCGCTGCCGGTCGAGCAATATCCCGACATCGCCCCGCCCCAGATCGCCATCCGGGCACTCTATCCCGGCGCCGATGCCCAATCCCTGCAAAACTCGGTCACCCAGGTGATCGAGCAGCAGCTCAACGGGCTGGACAATCTGCTCTATTTCTCCTCCTCCTCGACCGCCGACGGCGCCGCCGTGATCACCGCCACCTTCGCGGCCGGCACCAATCCCGACATCGCCCAGGTCCAGGTGCAGAACAAGGTGCAGGCGGCGGTGCCGCTGTTGCCCAGCCAGGTGCAGCAGCTTGGCGTCACGGTGCAGAAGTACCAGACCAACTTCCTGATCGTGGTCGCGGCCTATGACGATACCGGCCGCTACAACAACATCGACATTTCCGATTTCATAAACTCGACAATGCTTGACCCGATATCGCGCGCGCCCGGTGTCGGTCAGACCCAGATATTCGGCGCCGAATACGCCATGCGTATCTGGCTCGATCCCTACAAGCTGAAGAATTTCAACCTGCAGCCGTCGGATGTCACCGCCGCGGTGCAGACCCAGAATGTCCAGGTCTCGGCCGGCCAGATCGGCGCCCAACCCGGCACCGGACCCGACGCCATCAACGCCACCGTCACCGCCCAGTCGCGCCTGCACACGGTGCAGCAGTTCCGCGACATCATTCTCAAGACCGCGGCCGGGGGCGCCGTGGTGCATCTGGGCGACGTGGCGCGGATCGAGATCGGCGGCAACACCTATGCCTACAACGTGCTGTTCAACGGCATGCCGGCCTCGGGCATCGCGGTCATGCTGGCGCCGGGCGCCAACGCGCTCAAGACCGTGGAAGCGGTCAAGGCCAAGGTGGATGCGCTGCGCCCCTTCCTGCCGCCGGGCATGAAGCTGAATTATCCCATCGACAACACCGAATTCATCCGCCTTTCCATCCATGACGTGGTGGTGACGCTGATCGAGGCCATCGCCCTGGTGGTGCTGGTGATGTACCTCTTCCTGCAGAACTGGCGCGCCACCCTGATTCCCGCCGTGGCGGTGCCGGTGGTGCTGCTGGGCACCTTCGGCGTTCTCGCCGCCTTCGGCTACACCATCAACACATTGACGCTGTTCGCCCTGGTGCTGGTGATCGGCCTGCTGGTGGATGACGCCATCGTGGTGGTGGAGAATGTCGAGCGCATCATGCATGAGGAACACCTGCCGCCGCGCGAAGCCACCCTCAAGAGCATGGAGGAGATCACCGGCGCCCTGATCGGCATCGGCCTGGTGCTGACGGCGGTGTTCCTGCCCATGGCGTTTTTCGGCGGCTCGACCGGCGTGATCTACCGGCAATTCTCGGTCACCATCGTCTCGGCCATGATACTGTCCATCTTCGTGGCGCTGGTGCTGTCGCCGTCGCTTTGCGCCACCCTGCTCAAGCCGGTGACGTCGCAAGACCAGGCCCGCACCCGCCGCTGGTTCGGCTGGTTCAACAACGGCTTCGACAGTTTTCGCGGCTGGTATCGCCGCCTGCTGGGAGGGGTGCTGCGGCATTCCGTTCTGACCATGATCGTCTTTCTCGGCATCGTGGCGGGGATGGCGCTGCTGTTCGTGCGCATGCCCACCGGCTTCCTGCCCGACGAGGACCAGGGCTTCATCTACAATTTGATCACCCTGCCCGCCGGCACCACCCAGCCCAAGACCATGGCGGTGGCGCAGAATGTGGCGAAATACTATCTCGAGAAGGAGAAGGCCAATGTGGACTTCGTCTTCTCGGTCGCGGGCTATTCCCAGGCCGGTTCGGGCCAGAATACCGGCATGGCCTTCACCCATCTGCGCGACTGGAGCCTGCGCAAGGGGCCGCAGAACAAGGCGGCCGCCATCGCCAACCGCGCCTTCTTCAATTTCATGCCGCAGCGCGATGCCCAAGTCTATGCCGTCGTGCCCCCTTCGGTGCAGGCGCTGGGCAACGCCACCGGCTTTGACGTCGAGCTGCAGGATCGCGGCGGCCTGGGCCATGACGGGTTGATCGCCGCCCGCAACCAGCTGCTGGGGCTGGCGGCGCGCGATCCCATCCTGGACGGGGTGCGGCCCAACAGCCTGGACGACACGCCGCAACTGCATGTCGATATCGACCAGGCCAAGGCGGGCGCCATGGGCATCTCGCTTTCCGACATAAATTCCACCCTCAGCGCCGCCTGGGGCTCGGCCTATATCAACGATTTCGTCGACCGCGGCCGGGTCAAGCGCGTCTATATGCAGGGCGACGCGCCCTATCGCATGACGCCGGACAATCTCGACCGCTGGTATGTGCGCAACAATGCCGGGGCGATGACGCCGTTCTCGTCCTTCGCCACGGCGCGCTGGACGGTGGGGCCGGCGGCGCTGACCCGCTACAACGGGTTGCCCTCGATCGAAATCCTGGGCCAGGGCAAACCGGGCATATCCTCCGGCACCGCGACCGAGGAGATGGACAAGCTGATCAAGCAGCTTCCCGCCGGCACGACCTATGAACTGACCGGCCTGTCCTATCAGGAGCAGCTTTCCGGGTCGCAGGCCCCCGCGCTTTATGCCCTTTCGATCCTGGTGATCTATCTCTGCCTGGCGGCGCTGTATGAAAGCTGGGCGATCCCGCTTTCGGTGATGCTGGTGATCCCGCTGGGCGTGATCGGCGCATTGGCGGCGGCATCGGCGCGCGGGCTCTTCAACGACATCTATTTCCAGGTCGGGTTGCTCACCACCATCGGCCTCTCGGCCAAGAACGCCATCCTGATCGTGGAGTTCGCGGTCGATGCCGAGCGGCGCGGGGCCTCGGCCTGGGACGCGGCGATGGAGGCGGCGCGGCTGCGCCTGCGCCCCATCCTGATGACCTCGATCGCCTTCATCGCCGGCGTCACGCCCCTGGCGCTGGCCTCGGGCGCGGGCGCCGGTTCGCAGAACGACATCGGCACCGGCGTGGTCGGCGGCATGATTTCCGCCACCATCCTGGCGATCTTCTTCGTGCCGGTGTTTTTCCGGCTGGTGAACACGCGGCTGCAGCACCACAAGTGAGGCCGGCCGGGCGAAAATAATTGTCGCAGCGGAGCGCCGCGCCCGGATAACCGAGCGCGGCGCTTATGTTTCCGGCCCGCCCTATTGGGCGCCAATCCCGCCATTTCCCAGTCTTTTCCTGCAGCATTGCCGCCAGGCCCGCACCGGGAATGCCGCACCGGCGGCGGATGGAAAGGCGGCGGCGAAGAGCGCAAGGTCCGGTCGCCCGGGCGCCGGCGGGGGCGCCGGCCTGGGCGGGAGAAAGCAACAGCGTGTTCTCGCGCGCCCTTCGCCGCGACGTCATCGTGACGCTCTGCCTCAAGGCGGCGGCGCTGACGCTGCTCTATTTCCTTTTCTTCAGCCACAAGCCCGCCGTCACCCCGGCATCGGTGCAGCGGCAGCTTACCCGGCCGCAATAGGAACAACGATGGACCTGGTTGAACTTTCCCGCCTGCAATTCGCGGTCACCGCGCTTTACCACTTCATCTTCGTGCCGCTGACGCTGGGGCTTTCCGTCCTGCTCGGCATCATGGAGACGGTCTATGTCATGACCGGCAAGCCGGTCTGGAAGGAGATGGTGAGGTTCTGGGGCACGCTGTTCGGCATCAATTTCGCCATGGGCGTGGCCACCGGCATCACCATGGAGTTCCAGTTCGGCACCAACTGGGCCTATTACTCGCATTATGTCGGGGACGTTTTCGGCGCGCCGCTGGCGATCGAGGGCCTGATGGCCTTCTTCCTCGAAGCCACCTTCGTCGGGCTGTTCTTCTTCGCCTGGGAGCGGCTGAGCAAGGTGCAGCACCTGATCGCCACCTGGGCCCTGGCCATCGGCACCAATTTGTCGGCGCTGTGGATCCTGATCGCCAACGGCTGGATGCAGTATCCGGTGGGCGCCCGCTTCAATGTGGACACCATGCGCATGGAAGTCACCGACTTCATGCAGGTGCTGTTCAACCCCGTCGCCCAGGCCAAGTTCGTGCATACGGTGAGCGCCGGCTATGTCACCGGCTCGGTCTTCGTGCTGGCGATCAGCGCGTTTTATGTCCTGCGCGGGCGGCATGTTGAATTCGCCCGCCGCTCGCTGACAGTGGCGGCCAGCTTCGGCCTCGCCTCCGCACTTTCCGTGGTGGTGCTGGGCGATGAGAGCGGCTACACCGCCGGCCAGAGCCAGAAGATGAAGCTCGCCGCCATCGAGGCGATGTGGCAGACCGAACCTGCCCCCGCGTCCTTCACCGTCTTCGGCCTGCCGGATCTCGCCAACCACCGCACCGCACTGGAAGTGAAGGTGCCCTGGATGCTGGGCCTGATCGCCACCCGCAGCGCCGACACGCCGGTGCCCGGGATTTCCGAGCTGGTGGGCCAGGCGGAGAAAAACATTGCCGACGGCCTGATCGCCTGGCGCCTGCTGCCGCGGGTGCGCGCCCATCCCGCCGATGTCTCCTTGCGAAGCCAGCTCGACGCCCATGCCGGCAATCTCGGTTACGCCCTGCTGCTGAAGAACATCCGGCCCGATATCGAGAACGCCACGGCGGATGACATCGGCCGCGCCGCCGCCAGCACGGTGCCCAATGTGCCGGTGCTGTTCTGGTCCTTCCGGGTGATGGTGGGGCTGGGTCTGTGGTTCATCGCCCTCTTCGCAACCTGTTTCTGGCTTTCGGCCAGGCTGACCATGCACAAGACCCCGCTGGTGCTGCGGGCCGCCCTCTACACCCTTCCGCTGCCCTGGATCGCCGCCGAACTGGGCTGGATCGTGGCCGAATATGGCCGCCAGCCCTGGGTCATTGTCGGCGTGCTGCCGACCGCGCTGGGCGTTTCGTCGGTTCCGGCCGGCAGCGTCGCTTTCAGCCTTGTCGGCTTTGCCCTGTTCTATACCGGCCTTCTCTGCGCCGACCTTTACCTGCTGGTGAAGACCATCCGGCTGGGCCCTGGCAACACCGCAGGGGAGATCGCGGCATGATCGGCTATGAGACATTACGCCTGATCTGGTGGGCCTTGCTGGGAATCCTGCTGATCGGCTTCGCGGTGATGGATGGCTTCGACCTCGGCACCGCCGCGCTGCTGCCTTTTGTCGGGCGCACCGACATGGAGCGGCGCGTCGCCATCAATGCCGTCGGCCCGGTCTGGGAAGGCAACCAGGTCTGGTTCATCCTGGGCGGCGGCGCCATCTTCGCCGCCTGGCCGGCGCTTTACGCCGCCAGCTTTTCCGGCTTCTACCTCGCCATGTTCCTGGTGCTGGCGACGCTGATCCTGCGGCCCGTCGGCTTCAAGTTCCGCGGCAAGGTCGATGACGCGCGCTGGCGCGCCTTCTGGGACTGGTGCCTGTTCGCCGGCGGCATCGTGCCGGCGCTGGTGTTCGGCGTCGCCTTCGGCAATCTGTTCGAAGGCGTACCGTTCCGCTTCGACGAGACGCTGCGGCTGCAATCCGACATCACCCTGTTCGGGCTGCTCAATCCCTTCGCGCTGCTGGCGGGACTGGTGAGTCTCTCCATGATCGTGCTGCATGGCGCGGCCTGGCTGAACCACAAGACGCTGGGGCCGGTGCAGATGCGGGCGCGCGCGGTCCTGCCGTTGCTGGCGGGGCTCTTCGCCCTGCTCTTCGTCCTGGCGGGTTTCTGGCTCTCCCTGAAAAGCGGCTATCGCATCGAAGGGGCGATGGCCCATGACGGACCCTCCAATCCCCTGCTCAAGCAGGTCGGACGGAGCCCTTGGGCGCTCGCCTGGGTGGCGCCTGCCGTCGCGCTGGCGGGCGCCGCGCTGGCCGTGGCCCTGCGGGGCCGGCCGCTGGCCGCCTTGCTCTGCACCGCGCTGACAACCGCCGCCACCATCGCCACGGCGGGGCTGACGCTGTTTCCCTTCCTGCTGCCGTCCTCCGCCATGCCCGGCGCCAGCCTGACGGTGTGGGATGCTTCCTCCAGCAAGCTGACCCTGGCAGTGATGCTGGGGGTGACTTGCCTGCTGCTGCCGGTGGTGATCGCCTATACCGCCTGGGTCTATCGCGTGCTGCGCGGCCCGGTGAGCGAGAACAGCATCAAGACCGGCAGCCATTCCTATTAGGAGCGTGCGATGTGGTATTTTTCCTGGGTTCTGGGCCTCGGTTTCGCCGTCACCCTCTCGGTGCTGAACGCGATGTGGCTGGAAGCCCGCGATAGCCGCCGCGAGTAGCCCGCCGCGCCCCGGTGACCGCGCCCAGCCCGGGCTGGACACAGGACATGGCCAAGGCCACGAAAATCCCCACCCTGATGGTGTCCGGCGAGCATGACGGCCAGGTCAACCCGCAGAACGTGCGCAATCTTTATGCCGACATTGACGGCGACAAGGTCTTTGTCGATCTCGCCTGCTCCTCCCACAACGCCATGTGGGAAAAAAATCACCTGTTGCTGTTCGCCGCCTCGCGCGAATGGCTCGACAAGGGAACCGTCAACGGTCAGAAAAATGTCATGTTGAAGCTGGGATATTGAGAGCGGCGGCGCGCGAAGCGCGTGAGCAGGTCCGGTGGACCTGCGAAAGCCGCGAGCGCCCCGAGCACAAGCGAGGGGCCTGGCTCGCTGTCGTGCGTCTGTGAAATTCCAACTCTAAGCTGGGATCACCATGGCCCAGCCCTTCTTCTGGTACGATGTGATGACCAGCGACACCCAGGCGGCGGCGGAATTCTACGCCGCGGTGGCGGGCTGGCAGCAGCGGGATGGCGGCCCCGGCTACACCATCTTCACCGCAGACGGCATCGGCATCGCCGGCCTGATGGAGGTTCCGCCCGATGCCGCGGCGATGGGGGCCAAGCCCGCCTGGATGGGCTATATCCGGGTCGATGAGGCCGCCGCCGCCTGCGCGGCGATCGCCGCGGAAGGCGGCGTGGTGCACAAGGGGCCGGTGACGATCGAGAACATCATCGCTTTCGCCGTGGCCGCCGATCCGCAGGGCGCCGGTTTTCTCATCGCCCAGCCGCTGCCCGGCATGCCGCAGGAACGGCCCGTGCCTGGCGCGCCCGGCACCATCGGCTGGCATGAGCTGATGGCGGAGGATTGGCAGACCGCATGGCCCTTCTACGAGACGCTGTTCGGCTGGACGAAAAGCGCCGCCATGGAGATGGGCGAGATGGGCGTCTATCAGATTTTCCGCATGGGCGGCGAAGACGCCGGGGCGATGATGACGCGCCCGCCCGGGGTGCCGGTCTCCTACTGGAATTATTACATCACCGTGGCTTCGGTCACGGCGGCGGCCGGGACCATCGCCGAACGCGGCGGCACGCTGCTGCTGGGGCCGATGGAAGTGCCGGGCGGCCAGCACATCCTGCAGGCGCTGGACCCGCAAGGGGCGCTGTTCTGCCTGGTGTCGCCGGGGCAATAGTGTTCCGGGACCTTTTCGGCTAGAAGGCGGGCCATGCGCCCCCTTCTCGCGATCTTCCTGCTTTGCGCCCTGCCCGCGCGCGCGGCCGATGCCCCTGCGCCCGCTGCGGTGCAGGCCTTTCTCGATGCCCACGCCCATGTCGCCGGCGTCACGGTGCAGCCCAGTGGGCTGCAACTGCGCGTGATCAGGAGCGGCAATGGCCGCCATGTCGGCCCGCGCGACACGGTGCAGATCTATTACACCGCCAGGCTGACCGACGGCCGGGTGGTGGACGGCACCTCACCCGGCCTGCCGGCGCCGGTGGATCTTTCCCGCACCCTGCCCGGCCTGGGCGAAGCCCTGCAGCAGATGCGCGAAGGCGACCACTGGGAACTGGCGCTGCCGCCCGCCCTGGCTTTCGGCGTCAACGGCAAGGGCAACATTCCACCCAACCAGGCGCTGGTCTTCGACGTCACCATCGTGCAGACGGCGCCTGCCGCCATGGGCGGCGCGGCGCAGAGCAACGGGCTTTCCTTCTCATCGGCGAATGGCGAAAGCCACGCCTATTACACCATCCATCCATGACCGCGCACCGTTTCTGCGTCGCGCCGATGATGGACTGGACCGACAGCCCCTGCCGGGTGCTGCACCGGGCGCTGACGCGCCATGCGCTGCTCTATACCGAGATGGTGACGGCGGAGGCGGTGCTGCATGGCGACCGGGCGCGCCTGCTGGCGTTCGACGCCGCCGAGCATCCGCTGGGCCTGCAGCTTGGCGGCAGCGAACCCTTGAAGCTGGCCGAGGCGGCGCGCATCGCCCAGGGCTTCGGCTATGACGAGATCAATCTCAATGTCGGCTGCCCGTCCGACCGGGTGCAGTCGGGCCGCTTCGGCGCCTGCCTGATGCGCGAGCCGAAGCTGGTGGCCGAAGGCGTGGCCGCGATGGCGCGGGCGGTTGCGATCCCCGTCACCGTCAAGTGCCGCATCGGCGTGGACGATCAGGACCCGGACGTGGCGCTGCGCGCGCTGATCGGCGCCTGCGCCGATGCCGGCGTGACCCGTTTCGCCGTCCATGCCCGCAAGGCCTGGTTGGAGGGACTGTCGCCGAAGGAAAACCGCGAAGTGCCGCCGCTGGACTATGCGCTGGTCTATCGGGTCAAGCGCGAGAATCCGAACCTCACCATCATCCTCAATGGCGGCATCGCCACGCTGGAAGACGCCGAGGCGCATCTGGCCCATGTCGATGGCGTGATGCTGGGCCGCGCTGCCTACCAGAACCCGGCGATGCTGGCCGAGGTCGATGCCCGCTTCTTCGGCGGCGAAAAGCGCAATCTCGATGACGCGGTGGCGGACTATGCCGCCCATGTCGAGAAGGCGCTGGCGGACGGCGCGCGGCTGAACGCCCTGGTCAAGCCGATGCTGGGCCTGTTCAATGGCCGCCCCGGCGCGCGCCAGTTCCGCCGCCACCTGAGCGAGAATGCGCCGAACGATGGCGCCGGAATAGAGGTGCTGCGCGAGGCGCTGGCGATGCTCAAGCCGCAGCGCGTGGCGGCCTGATCATTTCAGCGCCGGATTGACGTAACCGGGCTGCAGCACCCGCTTCGGGTCGGGCCGCACGCTGAGATAGGTGACCTCGTCGCCGATATCGGTCCAGCCATGGGGCACGCCCGCCGGGATCACGGCAATGTCGCCCACCTTCAGCACCCTGCTGTCCGTCGCGCCATAGACCTGGCCGCTGCAGGACGGCCCGTTGAGCACCCGCGTCACATCGCTGTCGGGGGCAGACGGGCTGCCGCCCACGATCTGCCCGCCGGTCACCAGCGTGCCGCCGCCGGAAATGACGATATAGGTTTCGGCCGTGTCGCTGTGGGCGATCATGCCGCGCTGGCCGGCGCTGGCGCCGGCGGGCGGCGCGGCAAGGCCGCAACTGGCGCTCTGCCGCGGCTGGGCGGCGGTGGCGCTGCCGGGCGAGGCGGCGCCGGCCGCCGTCTTGCCCCGATGCACCACGGCGACCGACATCTGGTAGCCGCCCATGTCCAGCACCCGCAGCGTCTTGTCGGTGCTGTTGCTGGATTTCAGCACCGCCTGCACCTGCTCATTGGTGAAGATGGTGGCGCGATCCGTTTGGGCGGATGCGCCTGTCGCTGCGAGCAGCGCGGCGGCGGAAAGAATGATCTTCTTCATGTCGGTCTCCTATGCGGTGAAGCCATGGGTCGCGGCCCAGGCGGTGAACAGTTCCGGCCAGGCGCCGCAGGGCTTGCCCTGGCTCCAGTGAATCGAAAAGCCGTGCCCCCCCGCTTCGAAGACATGCAGGTCGGACGGAATCTTCGCCGCCCTGAGCGCCCCGAACAGGGCGATGCCGTTGGGAAAGGGTTCCACGGTGGTGTCATCGGCGGCCAGGCAGATGAAGGACGGCACGGTGTCGGCGGGAACGTGTTTCTCGACCGAATAGGCGTCCACCGCCTGCGGACTGGGCGAAGGCCCCAGCGTCATGTCGCGCGAGGACGGGTGCGCGCCCGCGCCCATCGTCACCACCGGATACATCAGCCCCGCCACCACCGGCCTGGCGCTCTGCGTGTCGGCGGCATCGATCGCGGCATAGACATTGGCGCCATGGCGCGTCGCCAGTGACGCCGCCACATGCCCGCCGGCGGAAAAGCCGATGGCCGACAGTTTCGCCGGATTGACGCCATAGCGCGCGGCAAGGCTGCGGATCAGGCGCATGGCGCGCTGGGCGTCCTGCAGCGGCACGTCGGAACGGTCCTTCCAGCCCTCGCCCGGCAGGCGGTAGCGCAGCACGAAGCAGGTGATGCCGGCGGCGGCGAAATGCTGCGCCACTTCCCGGCCGCCCCGGTCCATGCCTTCGGAGGTATAGCCGCCGCCGGGGATCACCAGCAGCGACAAGCCATTGGCCCGCGCCGGGCGATAGACGAAGAAGCCGGGCCGCTGGATCTGGCTGACGGAACGGACATGATAGCCGTCGGGCTGCACCGCATCGGTGAATTTCAGCGTCAGGCTGACGCCCTCGCCGCCCGGGGCCACGCCCGGCCACAGCGGCACGAATTCGGTGGAATCGCCGGGCAGGAAACCGTCCGCGCCCATGGTTTGCGCCTGCGCGTCTTCAAGAAATAGGGGCGCCAGCGCCGCCGCGCCCAAGAGCCCCAGACCAATCGCTTCACGCCGGTCCATCGCGTTCCCCTTTATATTTTGTGCAAGCTTACGCCCCGCCCGAGGGAAGACAAGCCGCGCCTGCGCCATGCTAGGATGAGCCATGACCGGCAACCGATTGCCCTTTTTCGATGCGCTGCCAGAATTGCTGCCCGGCTGGGTCTGGCTGGTGGGCGGCGGGCCGGGCGATCCCGGCCTGATCACCGCGCTGGGGCTGAAGGCGCTGGCCGATGCCGATGTGATTTTGCATGACGCGCTGATCGACGAACGCCTGCTGGCGCTGGCGCCGCCCGGCGCGACACGCATCTTCGCCGGCAAGCGCGCGGGGGTGAAAAGCTGCAAGCAGGACGAGATCAGCGACACGCTGGTGGCGCTGGCGAAGGAAGGCAAGCGCGTGCTGCGGCTGAAGGGCGGCGATCCTTTTGTCTTTGGCCGCGGCGGCGAGGAAGCCCAGGCGCTGGCGCACGCCGGCGTGCCCTTCCGCATCGTGCCCGGCATCACCGCGGGGATCGGCGGGCCGGCCTATGCCGGCATTCCGGTGACGCACCGCGACACCAACCATGCCGTCACCTTCATCACCGGCCATGGCAGCGACGGGCAACTGCCGAAGCTGGACTGGAACGCGGTGGCGCGCGGCTCCGAAACCCTGGTCTTCTACATGGGGCGCAAATTCGCCGGCGAGATCGCGCGGCTGCTGGTCGCGGGCGGGCGGCGCGCCGACGAACCCGCCGCCATCATCGCCAATGCGGCGCGGCCCGGGCAACAGGTCTTCGTCACGACTCTCGGCGGACTGGCGGAAGCGGCGGAGAAAAGCCCTTCGCTGGCCGTCATTGTCGTGGGAGAAAACGTGAAGCTGGCGAAGGAGCTCAGCTGGCTGTCGAAGACCTGAGGCGTTCGGGCAATTGTTCCATCACCGCCCGCCGTTCCTCCTCGCTCATCTCCAGCCAGTTCTCGATTTCGTCCAGCGTGCGCCCGCAGCCGGCGCAGATATCGCGCGACGGATCATGGACGCAGATCTTGCGGCAGGGGCTGAGCATGGCGCGAAATATGCCGGGTTGCCTCAAAGCCGTACAACTGCCTTAACCGGGGTTTAACGGCGCGCACCCCACAATCGCCGCCGAATCCCCGGATTTTCCTGAAGCATGGCCAAGGCGCAGTTCCACAAGAACCAGCGGGTTTACGTCAAGCCGGTGGGCACCTGGGCGCTGGTCGAGCATGTCGTGCCGCACTGGGCCAAGGGCCTGGATGAGCCGATCCGCGTGCATTACGACGTCGGCCTGGGCCGCGAATTCACCGCCGAGGAGCTGGTGAGCGAGGAGCCGATGAGCGACAAGACCGCCGCCAACGGCCAGCACTGGCGCGTGGTCCGCGCCCGCAACAAATGGCAGGCGGCGGAGGATTGCTCGCGCCATCCCATTCCCGGCACCTATCCGGTGGTGATCACCGGCAAGGAGGAATGGGGCGGCTGGCGCGTGCCCGGCGCCGAATACGACCTCGATCCCGGCAAGGTGGAGGAGCAGGCCCGCCTGATCGCCAATGCGCCGCAACTGGCCGCCTTCGCCGGCGGGCTGGTGGAGTGGGTGCGCAAGTCGGGCGAGGACATGCCCGACGCGCTGGCCAATTTGGCGCACCAGGCGCAGGATCTTCTGGCGCAGGTCAAGGGACAGGGGTGAGGCCGGACCAGCCGAAGGTCCAGTGGACCTTCGGCCCGGCCGAACGCCGCAAGGCCGCGCGCCCAAGCGCGGCCTGAGGCCGGGACTGCCGCAACCGCACCAATGCCGCACGCCCAGGCGCGGCGCGAGGCCGGGACCGACGCGGCCATGCCTCCGCGTCATTCGAACCACGCAAATTTGGCCCACCCCCTCCCCCCGGGGCCGGTCTTCGTCCGCGATTGGCCTTGCCGCACCTGCATTTGGCCATCATAGCGCGGTGCGCAGGCAGGCGGATAAGCGCCACGGACGAAATGCAGCCAGGGCGCTGGCGCGATTGGGGAAAATAAATTTTCACGGGTGTGGATAGGGGGAGGAGCGCCGGACGCCAGGGCCCGGAATTCCGCGGAGTGTCCGAATGCCTGCTTCTGACCCAAAGTGGACGTTGAACGATGGGCAGTCCCCTTGGCTGCAGTGCCAGCAGCCAACCATTGCGGGAACAGCCCTTGGCGACGTCCGGCGCACTCGCAGAAGACGAGTCCTGCTTAGAATTTAAGCAATTTGATTTTTGTGAAAGCA
>Ga0265313_10001652_pt1 | contig 20666 bp, 21 predicted proteins | sample 4123metaG_FD_203122 | JGI IMG/M metagenome (GOLD analysis project Ga0265313, IMG submission 203122) | Rhizosphere microbial communities from Carex aquatilis grown in University of Washington, Seatle, WA, United States - 4-1-23 metaG | ecosystem: Host-associated > Plants > Roots > Rhizosphere >...
GCCGCGGAAGTGAAGCGCACTTACGTGACCGCGCATCCGGTCATGAAGTCGCTGCTTGGCGCCATGGATCTCGGTCGCCGCTGGGTCATCGCCGACCGCGATCCGGTGCGCCACTGGAGCCGCGGCCGTGTCACGCTGCTCGGCGACGCCGCACATCCCGCGCTGCAGAGCTTTGCGCAGGGTGCCTGCATGGCGATCGAGGACGCGGGCCTCCTCGCCGACGTGGTCGGGCAAAGCGATGGCGGCTTCGCCGCCGCGTTCCGCCGCTACGAAGCCGCGCGCGGACCGCGCACCGCTCGCGTGCAGCTCGAAGGCCGCGAGCTCTGGGCCGCCTACCATGCCGAAGGCGCCGAACGCGTCAAATCGCTCGCGGCGTTTTCCGCGCGCGACGAGCGCACCATGTGCGAGTGCCTTTCCTGGCTGTATGACGGCATCAAGCTGCCGGCCGCGTAGCCCTAGGGCCTGGGATCCGGCTCCTTGCCGATCAAATTGCGTTCCTTCAGCCACGGGTCGATCGCCAGCGCGCGTTTCAGCGGCGCCTGCGCTTCCGCGACTTTGCCTTGCTGGATCAGGATGATGCCTTTGCCCGCGAAGGCCGCGTAATGCATCGGCTCGAGCGCGATGACGTGCTCGATCGCCTCGAGCGAGGCGTCGTATTGGCCGGCGAGGAAATAGTTGTAGCCGAGCTGGTTCCAGCCCTCGGCGAACTGCGGCGCGTGCTTGACCAACTCCTGCAGATAAAGTCGCGCCTCGTCGTAGTCGAAGCGCAGTTGCGCCTCGCGCGCCTGCGCCAGCAGCGCCTGCGAATCCGCGTCGGCAAGGCCGCGCCAGAACGCCCAGATCTTGTACTCGACCGCCCGCGCCGCGGCGTCGTCCTCGGTTGCGGCAAGCTCGGCGAACAAAGCGGCGCGCTCGCCAAGCTGGCTGTCGCTCAGTCCGGTCGCGGGCGGCAGCGCCGCCGGGACTGCGGCGCAAAGGCCCGTCACGGCGAGCAGGACGGCTGCGGCGAGGATGCTTATCCGCATGCCTAACCATGCCGGGCGGCCGTTGGCGGCGCAACAAGGCCGCCACCGAAATGCTCGACGTCGTGCCTAATCTCGATTCTATTGGGGTGGGACGCGAATCAGTCGGGCCAAATGCCGAAGCACGTCGCTGTTCTGATGGGAGGCTGGTCGGCCGAGCGCGAGGTCTCGCTGCGCTCCGGCAAGCCTTGCGCCGATGCCGCCGAAAAGGCCGGCTATCGCGTGACCCGCGTCGACGTCACCCGCGATATCGCCACGATGCTGCGCGACCTCAAGCCCGACGTCGCGCTCAACGTACTGCACGGCCGGCCCGGCGAGGACGGCACCTTGCAGGGTCTGCTCGAGATCCTCGGCATCCCCTACAGCCACTCGGGCGTGCTGTCGTCGGCGCTGGCGATGCAGAAGGACACCGCCAAAACCGTGCTCAAGGCCGCCGGCGTGCCGGTACCGGGCGGCATGGTGGCGTCGCGCGTAGAGGCCGCCAAGCGGCATTTTCTGCCGCCGCCTTACGTCATCAAGCCGATCGCCGAAGGCTCGAGCGTCGGGGTCTTCATCGTGCGCGAGGACATGAAGCATCCGCCGCAGGAATTGACCCGCGCCGACTGGACCTATGGCGAGCAGGTGCTGGTCGAGCCGTATATCCCCGGCAAGGAGCTCACCTCGTCGGTGATGGGCGACAGGGCGCTTGGCGTCATCGAGATCGTCCCGGCGGTCAAATTCTACGACTACGAGGCGAAGTACGCGCCGGGCGGCTCCAAGCACCTGCTGCCGGCGCCGATCGCGCCCGACGTCTACGAGGAGGTGCGCCGCCTGTCGCTTCTGGCGCACCAGGCGCTCGGCTGCCGCGGCGTCAGCCGTGCCGATTTCCGGTACGACGACGGCAAAGGCGCCGCCGGGCTCTATTGCCTCGAGGTGAACACCCAGCCCGGGATGACCGAGACCTCGCTGGTCCCGGAGATGGCGGCCCATGCCGGTATTTCGTTCGAGGACCTGGTGCGCTGGATGATCGAAGACGCGTCGCTTAATCGGTAGGCGTCAAAATCCGTAAACTTTTACTAATCGTTTACCAAATGGCCTGAAGACTAGGGTTTGGCGGCGTTTTGCACGTTTCGCCGTGGTTTTGCGCGTGCGCACAATCTCGACAACAGCGCCGAAGGGACGAGGGGCCTTGCCTGAGCCGGTCGTGAGACATCAGCCGCAGACGCCGAACGCCAGAGCTGGCGCAGCGCCGCGGCGGGCACGGACAACGACTGCGTCCGCCACGATGTCACGCTGGCGCCGCTTCGGCCGCCGCTGGCTCGGACCGATCATCGAATTGCAGCCGCCGCGCGGCCTCGGCGCCGCCGCCGCCATCGCGCTGATTGGCGCCAGCGTCGGCTATGGCGTGGTCAAAGGCGGCCATACCGACGACATCGTCGCGGCGGTGCAGGACTTCTGCGACGGCGCGGCCAATGCCGCCGGCTTCCGCGTCTCCGAAGTCGCGCTCGCCGGCGAACATCAATTGAGCCGCGACGATATCCTGAACCTCGCCGGCATCACCGGGAACTCGTCGCTGCTCTTCCTCGACGCCGCGCATGCGCGCACGCGCCTCAAGGCCAATCCGTGGATCGCCGAGGCGACCGTGCTCAAGCTCTATCCGAGCCGCCTGCGCATCGGCATCAAGGAGCGCCAAGCCTTCGCGCTGTGGCAGAAGGACGGCCACGTCTCGCTGATCGCCGCCGACGGCACCGTGCTCGATCCGAATGTGCCGGCGCAATTCGCCAATCTGCCGTTGGTGATCGGGCAGGGCGCCGAGCGCGCCGCCAAGCCGTTCCTCGCGCTGGTCGCGCGCTATCCCGACATCGCCTCGCAGGTGAGCGCCTTCGCGCTGGTCGCGGAGCGCCGCTGGACGCTGCATCTCAAGGACGGGCTCGAGATCCTGCTGCCCGAGGCCGCGCCCGAGGATGCGCTGCGAACCCTCACCGATCTCGACCGCGACAAGAAGATCCTGTCGCGCGACATCGTGCTGGTCGATCTGCGCCTGCCCGACCGCGTTACCGTGCGGCAGTCCGATGCCGCTGCCGCCACGCGCGACGAGGCGCTGAAAGCCGCCGAAAAGGCCGCCAAGAAGAAGAAAGGGGGCGAGGCGTGACCGTCATCCATTTCGGCCTCACCCCGAAGATGAAGCCGGTGTCGCCACGCCGCGCCGCGGTCGTCGCCGCCCTCGACGTCGGCACCAGCAAGGTCGTCTGCCTGATCGCCCGGCTCGAACCGCAGGGGCCGCAGGAAGTCCTGCGCCGCCGCAGCCACGGCGTGCGTGTCCTCGGCTTCAGCCATACCGCCGCGAGCGGCATGAAGGCAGGAAGCGTCGTCGACTTGGTCGAAGCCGAAGAGATGATCCGCCAGGCAATCGATATCGCCGAGAGCGGCGCCGGCGTGCAGCTTGAATCGGTCGTGGTATCTCTGTCCGGCGGACGCATCGGCAGCGAGCGTTTCGTCGCCAATATCGACCTTGCCGGCGGCTCGGTCACCGAGGGCGATATCGCCCGGGTGCTGGCCGCTGCCAGCCGCCATTCGGTGCGCGACGGCCGCGCCGTGCTGCATTCATTGCCGATCGGCTATTCGCTCGACGCCACCACTGGTATCCGCGAGCCGCGCGGCATGCTGGGGCGCCGCTTCGGCGTCAACATGCACATGGTCACGACCGACGTCGCCACCGTGCGCAACCTGATGCTGTCGGTCGAGCGCAGCCACGTCGGTGTCGAGGCCATGGTCGCCTCACCCTACGTCGCGGGACTTGCCGCGCTGGCCGATGACGAGGCCGATCTCGGCGCCGCTTGCATCGAAATGGGCGCCGGCACGACGACGATGGCGGTATTTTCCGGCGGCCGATTCGTTCACGCCGACGGTTTCGCCCTCGGCGGCCAACACGTGACCATGGACCTTGCCCGCGGGCTCAACACCCGGATTGCGGACGCAGAGCGAATCAAAGCGATTTATGGCAGTGTTTTGACGGGTGGATCGGATGAGCGGGACATGATCTCGGTGCCTCCAGTCGGCGACGACGAGCGTGAGCCGCCGCAATTCGTCACGCGCGAAATGTTGACGCGAATCATCAAGCCGCGCGTCGAGGAAATCTTGGAAATGGTGCGCGACCGCCTTGCTGCCTCGCCGTTTGCGGCCGAGCCGCGCGGGCGCGTCGTGCTGACCGGCGGCGCGAGCCAGCTCTCCGGGCTCGCCGACCTTGCTTCGCGAATACTGAAACGGCCGGTGCGCGTCGGGCGTCCGCTCGGCGTTGCCGGACTTCCCGAGGCGGCCAAGGGGCCGGCCTTCGCGGTCGCTGCGGGACTGCTGGTCTATCCGCAGGCGGCGCATCTTGAACATTTCGAACCGCGGCGAACGCGGCAGTTGATGACGGGTACAGGCGGTTACATGACACGGGTCGGACGATGGCTGCGCGAGAGTTTCTGACCCTCTTCACTACTTCCCAAGCGGCCGGTGGCGGACCGGCCGTAGCGGCATTCGCGTTCTGCGTCGCCGCTCGTGCATTCACAGAGGCAAACTCATGACGATCAATCTGAAGATTCCGGACATTCACGAGATGAAGCCGCGCATTACCGTTTTCGGCGTCGGCGGCGCTGGCGGCAACGCGGTCAACAACATGATCACGGCTGGCTTGCAGGGTGTTGACTTCGTCGTCGCCAACACCGACGCGCAGGCGCTGACCATGTCCAAGGCCGAGCGCATCGTGCAAATGGGCGCGCAGGTCACCGAAGGCCTCGGCGCCGGCTCGCAGCCTGAAGTCGGGCGCGCAGCGGCCGAAGAGGTGATCGACGAGATCCGCGATCACCTGACCGGCGCGCACATGGTGTTCGTCACCGCCGGCATGGGCGGCGGCACCGGCACCGGCGCAGCCCCGGTCGTCGCCAAGGTCGCGCGCGAGCTCGGCATCCTCACGGTCGGCGTGGTCACCAAGCCGTTCCACTTCGAGGGCCAGCGGCGCATGCGCTTTGCCGAAGCCGGCATCGTCGAACTGCAGAAGGTGGTCGACACGCTGTTGATCATCCCGAACCAGAACCTGTTCCGGGTCGCCAACGAGAAGACCACCTTTGCCGACGCCTTCGCGATGGCCGACCAGGTGCTCTACTCGGGCGTCGCCTGCATCACCGACCTGATGGTCAAGGAAGGCCTGATCAACCTCGACTTCGCCGACGTCCGCGCGGTGATGCGCGAGATGGGCAAGGCGATGATGGGCACCGGCGAAGCCTCCGGCGAGAAGCGCGCGCTGACCGCCGCCGAAGCCGCGATCGCAAATCCGCTGATCGACGACGCCTCGATGAAGGGCGCCAGGGGTCTGCTGATCTCGATCACCGGCGGCAAGGACCTTACGCTTTACGAAGTCGACGAAGCGGCGACCCGCATCCGCGAGGAAGTCGATGCCGACGCCAACATCATCGTCGGCGCGACCTTCGACGAAACGCTCGACGGCATCATCCGCGTCTCGGTGGTGGCGACCGGCATCGATCATATCGGCCTCGCGCGTCAGGCGCAGCCGGCCGAGTCCGCGCTCAAGGAACTCGCCAGCAAGGTGCGCGGTGAAACTCGCCGCGTGGCCGAGCGCATCGAGCGCAGCCAGCCGGCGACTGCGGCGAGCTTCGAAGCGGCGCATGCCGCGGTGGCTGCCGCCATCCTGCCGCCGGCTTCCGACGAGGTCTCGATCCGCCCGATGCCGATGAAACCGTCGCTGTTCGAACCGTCGCCGGCGGAACTGCCCGCGGAGGTGGCGTCGGCAAAGACATTCATCCCGCCGGCGCCCGACCGCACGGTCGCGCGCACGCCGCGCATGCCGCGCATCGACGAACTGCCGCTGCCGGCGCAGAACGAGATCAAGGCGCAGCGCGGCGAACTCGGTGACGATCACCCCGAGAAGCGGCGCATGGGCCTGCTGCAGCGTCTCGCCTCGGTCGGCATTGGCCGACGCGACGAGGCCGAGGCGCCGCCGGCCCCCCGCACCGCGCGGTCGATGCCGCCGGTCGAGCGGCCGCTGCGTCCGGCGGCCAAGCCCACGGAAGGCCAGCCCGTGTCGGAATACGCCCGGCGGCCTGCGCCGCAGGGGCTCGACCCGCACGGCCGGCCGGCCCCTGTGCATAACCCGAGCGAGGAAGATCAGCTTGATATCCCGGCCTTCCTGCGTCGGCAGGCCAACTGACCTGACGTCATCAGAACGAAGGTCCGGCATCCGATCGGGTGCCGGGCCTTTTTTGTAAGTTATTGTTTCAAATGATTTATCTTGTGACGCGCGCCGGTTTGGGCGGTCCCGCTGTTCGGCACAGTCTGACACATTGTGACAGGGCCGCGCCAAATAGGGCCTCCGTCGTATGGCAATTAAGGCGAAAAGGTAACAGTCGGTAAGAAACCGTGACTTGGAAATGCCGTTCGAACTGGCCTAAGTTCCGACCGCTAAAGGGACTTTTCGTTCCCCGGGGATTGAGTGCGGCGCAATGTCGCACTTGGGCTGAAGGCTAAATTGTGGCCCCGTTTGGGTCTGGGATTGGGACCGCATCGCTCCACGCGGGCATGCGGGAAACGGGTTGATGAAGGGCGCTAAGCAAACGACGTTGCGCGAGCCTGTTGCCGTCTCCGGCATCGGCGTGCATTCGGGTCTGCCCGTCACGCTCACCATTCATCCGGCTGACGATGACGCCGGTATTATTTTCCAGCGCGTTGCCGCCAACGGCACCATCGAGCGCGAGATCCGCGCTGACGTGCGCGCAGTCACCGCGACCGAATTTGCCACCGTGCTCGGCGACGCCGCCGGCCCGCTGTGCTCGACTGCCGAGCATCTGCTTGCGGCGCTGCGCGGCCTCGGCGTCGACAACGCCATCATCGAAATCGACGGTCCGGAAGTGCCGATCATGGATGGCAGCGCCGCTGCCTTCGTCGATGCCATCGATCAGGCGGGCCTGACGATGCGCGCTTTGCCGCGCCGTTACATCGAAGTCATCAAGCCGGTGCGCGTGGCCGCCAAGGATGGCGCGCAGGGCGAACTGCTGCCCTACGACCACGGCTTCCGCGTCGAGGCTGAGATCGAGTTCGACCATCCGCTGATCGGCCATCAGGCGCTGTCGCTCGACATCGAGCCGACGACCTTCCGCAATGAGATCGCGCGCGCGCGCACCTTCGGCTTCATGAAGGACGTCTCCAAGCTGTGGAGCGCGGGTTACGCTCTCGGTGCCTCGTTCGACAACACGCTGGTGATCACCGACGACCGCGTGCTTAACCCGGAAGGCCTGCGCTATTCCGACGAGTTCGTCCGCCACAAGGTGCTCGACGCCATCGGCGATCTGGCGCTGGCCGGTCAGCCGTTGCTGGCGACCTACCGTACCGTCCGCGGCGGCCACAAGCTCAACCACGCCGTGCTCTCGGCCCTGATGGCTGACCGCAGCTCTTGGCGCGTGGTCGAGGCCGCCGCCGAGCCGGTCCGCCGGATGCGCGGGCATGCGGTCATCGGCCGCGCGGCCGCCGCCTACGGCCCGGAAGTCGCCTGAAAACCACGGAAAATCGGCCCTGACCGGACGCCTTAATGCGGGCCGAATGTCGGCCTAATCGCTTGGCCGATCGGGGCTGTTTCGATAAAACCATCGGCCTGCATGCTTTTTTAAAGAGCTGGGGTGACAATCGTTTCGATGATCGCGTGCGCATGAAATCGATGTCGATGCATTCCGCCGGCTTCCGCCGGCAGCTTGTCCGTGGCCTGGCGTTGGTCGCGCTGGCCGCCTGTATTGGCGGCTGCAGCAGCTTCAACCTGTTCGGCAACAAAGACGACACGCCGCCCGATGAGCCGGCCGACCGCCTCTATAACGAGGGGCTCTTCCTGCTGAACGACAAGAAGGACCCGGTACACGCCGCGGCGAAGTTCGAGGAAGTCGACCGCCAGCACCCTTATTCGGAGTGGGCGCGCAAGGCGCTGATCATGTCGTCTTACGCCTATTACCAGAGCGGCGCCTATGACGACTCGATCAACGCCGCCAAGCGCTACATCTCGCTGCATCCCGGCAGCGCTGATGCGGCCTACGCCCAGTTCCTGATCGGCTCGTCCTATTACGACGAGATCGCCGACATCACCCGCGACCAGGCCGGCACGGAAAAGGCGCTCAACGCGCTCGATGAAGTGGCCCGCAAATATCCGACCAGCGAATACGCCATCAGCGCCAAGCAGAAGATCGAGATGGCCCGCGACCAGCTCGCCGGCAAGGAAATGATGATCGGCCGCTACTACCTGCAGAGCAAGGACTACACCGGCGCCATCAACCGCTTCAAAGTCGTGGTCACGCAGTACCAGACCACACGCGAGGTCGAGGAGGCGCTGGAGCGCCTGACCGAATGCTACATGGGGCTTGGCATCGTCGATGAGGCGCAGACCGCCGCTGCCGTGCTCGGACACAATTTCCCCGACAGCATCTGGTACAAGCACGCCTACACGCTGGTGAAGTCGGGCGGCGGCGGCGAGCCGACCGAGAACAAGGGCTCCTGGATCAGCAAGGCGTTCAAGAAGATTGGCCTGGGGTAGGGGCCGAGCCCTCGCGTCGAATTCACAGCGTCATGGCCGGCCTTGTGCCGGCCATCCACGTCTTTAATGATGGCGAATGTGTAAGACTAAGGCGTGGATGCCCGGGACAGGCCCGGGCATGACCGGCAGCTGGACCCGCGCACGATATGCTCTCCCGATTGTCCATCCGCGATATCGTCCTGATCGATCGGCTCGACATCGATTTCGCCGACGGCCTTGCCGTGCTCACCGGCGAGACCGGCGCCGGCAAGTCGATCCTGCTCGACGCCTTCGCGCTCGCCCTGGGCGCGCGCGGCGACCAGGCGCTGGTGCGGCAGGGCGCCGAGCAGGGCCAGGTGATCGCCAGCTTCGAGGTCAAGCGCAATCACCCGGCGCGCGCCATCCTTAAGTCCAACGACATTACCGGCGACGACGAGCTGATCCTGCGCCGCGCGCAGTTCGCCGACGGCCGCACCCGAGCCTTCGTCAACGACCAGCCGGTGAGCGTGCAGGTGCTCAAGCAACTCGGCGAGGCGCTGGTCGAAATTCACGGCCAGCACGACGACCGCGCTTTGACCGACGCCGCGACGCATCGCCGCCTGCTCGACGCCTTCGGCGGCCTTGAGGATGAGGCGGCCAAGATCGAAGCGCTGTGGGAGGCGCGGCGGACGGCGCAGGCCGCGGCCGACGAGCATCGCGCCCAGGTCGAGCGCGCCAAGCGCGAGGGTGACTATCTGCATCACGCCGTCGCCGAGCTCGAAAAGCTCAGCCCCCAGGCTGGCGAGGAAACGGCGCTCGCCGACAGGCGCGCGCTGATGATGCAGGCCGAGAAGGTCGCCGAGGATCTGCGCGAGGCGCACGAAATCGTCACCGGCCCCAATTCCAGCGTCCCGGCTTTCGCCGGCGTGATCCGCCGCCTCGAGCGGCGCAGCAGCCAGGCGCCGCAACTGGTCGAGCCGTCGGTCAAAGCGCTCGATGCCGCGCTCGCCGCGCTCGATGAAGCCCGCGCCCATCTCGAACAGGCGCTGCGCGCCGCCGATTTCGATCCGGCCGAGCTCGAGCGCATCGAGGAGCGCCTGTTCGCGCTGCGCGCCGCCGGCCGAAAATACAACGTGCCGGTGGACGAACTGGCGGCGCTGGCCGCGCGCTTCAAGGCCGACGTCGCGCTGATTGACGCCGGCGAGGAGCGGCTGAAGGCGCTCGAGGCCGCCGCGAAACAAACCGATGCGGACTTCCGCGCCGGCGCGAGCAAGCTCTCCAAGGCCCGCCTCAAGGCCGCCGACGCGCTCGACAAGTCGGTCAATGGCGAGCTCAAGCCGCTCAAGCTGGAGCGCGCCAGGTTCTCGACCGAGATCGTCAGCGACGAGGCGGCCGCCGGTCCGAACGGCATCGATAAAGTCGAGTTCTGGGTGCAGACCAATCCGGGCACGCGCCCCGGGCCGCTGATGAAGGTCGCGTCCGGCGGCGAGCTCGCGCGCTTCCTGCTGGCGCTCAAGGTGGTGCTGGCCGACCGCGGCTCGGCGCCGACGTTGGTGTTCGACGAGATCGACACGGGGGTGGGGGGCGCGGTTGCCGACGCCATCGGCGTGCGGCTGGCGCGGCTCGCCGCCGGCGTGCAGGTGCTGGCGGTGACGCACGCGCCGCAGGTGGCGGCGCGCGCCGACCGGCACTATGTCATCAGCAAGGATGCGCTGGACAAGGGAAAACGGGTGGCGACCCGTGTCACCGAAGTGGCAAAGGAGCGCCGCCGCGAGGAGATCGCCCGCATGCTCGCCGGCGCCGAGATCACCAACGAGGCCCGCGCCGCCGCCGAGCGGCTGATCAAGGCGGCGAGCTGACGTGAAGCGTCATGCCCGGCCTTGTGCCGGGCATCCACGCCTTTAGATTTCCGCCCGCGAGGCGTGGATGGCCGGGACAAGCCCGGCCATGATGAAGTGCAGTAATGGCGAAGGCGAAAGTCAAAACCGACAAGACCCCGGTCGAATTCCTGACCGCCAAGCAGGCGGCCGCCGAGCACGCGCGGCTGGGCCAGGAGATCGCGCTCAACGACAAGCGCTATTACCAGCAGGACGCGCCGAAGGTCACCGACGCCGAATATGACGCGTTGCGGCTGCGCTATAATGCGATCGAGGCGCGGTTTCCCGATCTGCGCACGCTCGAGTCGTTGTCGCTCACGGTCGGCGCCGCACCGAGCGGCCGCTTCAAGAAGGTGCGGCACGCGGTGCCGATGCTGTCGCTCGACAACGCCTTCGCCGAGGAGGACGTCGTCGACTTCGTCGACCGCATCCGCCGTTTCCTCAAATTGGGCGACGACGACAAGGTCGTGTTCAACGCCGAGCCGAAGATCGACGGCCTGTCGATGTCGCTGCGCTACGAGGATGGCGAGCTGGTCACCGCGGCGACGCGCGGCGACGGCAGCGAAGGCGAGGACGTCACCGCCAACATCCGCACGCTCAAGGACGTGCCGCACACCCTCAAGGGCCGCAACGTGCCGAAGGTCACCGAGGTGCGCGGCGAGGTCTACATGACCAAGGCGGCGTTCCTGAAGCTCAACGAGCGCCAGAAGGCGGAGGGCGGCACCATCTTCGCCAACCCGCGCAATTCGGCTGCCGGTTCGCTGCGGCAGAAGGACCCGTCGATCACCGCCTCACGCCCGCTCGGCTTCTTCGCCTATGCCTGGGGCGAGATGAGCGACATGCCGGCGGACACGCAATCCGGCATGATCAAGTGGTTCGAGGCCTGCGGCTTCAAGACCAATCCGCTCACCAAGATCCGCAATTCGGTCGAGGAACTGCTCGCCTTCCACCGCGACATCGAGCAACGCCGCTCGCATCTCGACTACGATATCGATGGCGTCGTCTACAAGGTCGACCGCATCGACTGGCAGGAGCGGCTCGGCTTCGTGTCGCGCACGCCGCGGTGGGCGATTGCGCACAAGTTCGCGGCCGAGCGCGCCATCACCGTGCTCAAGGACATCGAGATCCAGGTTGGCCGCACCGGCGCGCTCACGCCGGTCGGCAAGCTCGAGCCGGTCGGGGTCGGCGGCGTCATCGTGCAGAACGTCACGCTGCATAACGAGGACTACATCAAGGGCATCGGCGGCGACGGCGAGCAGCTGCGCGAAGGCCGCGACATCCGCATCGGCGACACCGTCATCATCCAGCGCGCCGGCGACGTCATCCCGCAGGTGGTCGACGTCGTCATCGACAAGCGGCCGAAGGACGCCAAGCACTACCGTTTCCCGAAGAAATGCCCGTGCCCGCTGAAAACAGCCATCGTGCGCGAGGAAACCGCGACCGGCGAGGAGGGCGCCCGCGCCCGCTGCACCGGCGAGTTCGCCTGCCCGTTCCAGAAGATCCAGCATTTGATGCTGTTCGTGTCGCGCCGCGCTTTCGACATCGAAGGCCTGGGCGAGAAGCAGATCGAGCTGTTCTTCGAGAAGGACTGGGTGCGCGAGCCGGCCGACATCTTCACGCTGGAGAAGAAGCACAAAAAAGAGCTGCTGCAGGAGGAAGGCTACGGCGAGACCTCGGTGAAGAACCTGTTCGACGCGATCAACAGCCGCCGCGAGATCGCCCTCGACCGCTTCATCTACGCGCTGGGCATCCGCCAGGTCGGCGAAACGACGGCGCTGGCGCTCGCGCGCGGCTATGGCTCATGGAAGGACTTCCACGACGCCTGCCTGAAGGTGACCAAGGGCGACGAGGAGGCCATCGCCGAGATGGATGCGCTCGACCAGATCGGCGAGACGGTGATCGAGGCGATCAAGGCCTACTTCGGCGAGAGTCACAACAAGGGCATCGTCGAGCGCCTCACCAAAGAGGTCGACATCCTCGACGCCGAGAAGCCGAAGAAAGACACCCCCGTCGCCGGCAAGACCGTGGTGTTCACCGGCACGCTGGAGAAGATGACGCGCGAGGAGGCCAAGGCCCAGGCCGAACGGCTGAGCGCGAAGGTCTCGGGCTCGGTGTCGAAGAAGACGGATTACGTGGTCGCCGGTCCCGGCGCCGGGTCGAAGCTCGCCGAGGCGCAGAAGCTCGGCGTCAAGGTGCTGACCGAAGACGAGTGGCTCAAGCTGATTTCGTAGGTCAAAGCCGCTTGGTCGCCGCCTCGAGCCACGCCTTGGTCGGCGCATCGACCAGCGGCGATATCGTCTCGCGCACCCGCTCGTGATAGCTGTCGACCCAGCCGCGCTCTTTCGCCGTCAGCATGCGCGTCTCGATCAGCCGCCGGTCGAGCGGCGCCAGCGTCAGCGTCTCGAAAGCATTGAGCGGCTTTTCGGCGCCCGGCGGCTCCGGCTCGGCGATCACCAGCACCAGGTTCTCGGTGCGGATGCCGTAAGCCGCGGTTTTGTAATAGCCCGGCTCGTTCGACAGGATCATGCCGCGCCGCAAGGCGACCGTGCCGAGCTTGGAAATGCGCGCCGGCCCCTCGTGCACGGAGAGATAGCTGCCGACGCCGTGGCCGGTACCGTGGTCGAAATCGAGCCCCGCTTGCCACAGCGCGACGCGCGCCAGCGGATCGAGCTGTGCGCCGGAGGTGCTCTCCGGAAAAATCGCGGTGGCGATGGCGATGTGGCCCTTGAGCACGCGGGTGAAGCGGTCGCGCATCTCGTCGCTGGCTGCGCCGACGATGACGGTGCGGGTGATGTCGGTGGTGCCGTCCTCGTATTGCGCGCCGGAGTCGATCAGGAACAATTCGTTGATGCCAATCTTGCGGTTGGAGGCGCGCGTCACGCGGTAGTGCACGATGGCCGCATTCGGCCCGGAGCCGGCAATGGTGGGGAAGGAGATATCCTTGAGCAGGCCGGTTTCGCGGCGGAAGCTTTCTAGCGCCTCGACCGCGTCGATTTCGCTCAGTCTGCCGGTCGGTGCTTCGAGATCGAGCCAGGCGAGGAAGCGCGCCATTGCCGCGCCGTCGCGCTTGTGCGCGGCGCGCGAGCCGGTGATCTCGGCGTGGTTCTTCACCGCCTTCATCAGCGCGATCGGGTCAGCGGCGCGCACTGGCTTGCCGCCGCTGTCGGCGATGAGCCGCGTCAGCGCGTCGGCGGCGCTGGCCGCATCGAGCCGCACGGTCTTGTCCTTGAGCGCGGCGAGGTCGGCGGTGAGCCGGTCCGGCGCGCGCACCTCGGCGACCTCTTCGAGCGCATGCCGCGCGGCGTTGTCGAGCCGGCTGCTGTCGACATAGAGCGCCGGCCGGCCCTCCTTCGGCACCAGCGCGAAGGCCAGCGCCAGCGGCGTATGCGCGACGTCCGAGCCGCGGATGTTGAAGGCCCAAGCGACGTTCTGCGGATCGGACACCACCAGCGCGTCGGCGCGCAGCTTGGCGAGTTCGGCGCGCACGCGTTTGAGCTTCTCGGCCGCGCTCTCGCCGGCGAGTTTTACGTCGCGGATCACCACCGCGCCGGAAGGCGGCGCCGGCCGGTCGCGCCACAGGGCATCGATCGGGTTGTCGCCGACCGCCACCAGTTCGGCGCCGGCGCTGGCCGCGGCCTTCTTCAGCCGCTCGGCACTGTCGGCGGTGTGCAGCCACGGATCGTAGCCGATGCGCGTACCACTTTTGGCGTTCTGCTCGAGCCACTGGTCCGGCGGATTTTCCACCAGATGCGCGACGGTGAAGACCTTGGCGTCGACCTGGGCCGCGGCCTGCACGGTGTAGCGGCCGTCGACGAACACCGCGGCGCGCTCGGCGAGCACCACGGCGCCGCCCGCCGATCCAGTGAATCCGGTGAGCCAGGCGAGCCGTTCCTCGCTCGCCGGCAGATATTCGTTCTGCTGCCGGTCGGCGCGCGGTACGACGAAGCCGTCGAGCCCGCGGCGCGCAAGCTCCGCGCGCAGGGCGGCGACGCGGGCCGCGCTGGCACCGCGCTCGCGCGAATCGTCGAAGGTCTGGAATCGCGCCTCGAACATGCACGGCACTCTAGCGTGCCCACTGGCCGGAGCAATGCAGGCATGCGCGTTGTGCGCGTCATCTGCGATCGGCACAGCAAAAATGACATTTGCGCGAATATTCCCTCGCGCTGTTTCTTCAACCATTTCTTCGTCTCGCATTAGCTTAGCGAATGCGAGTCATCACGTTCAACAATTCGTTAATCGGTTCATGCCGGAAGCATGGAGCTTCCATGCGCTGCCATGCGTGGTGCGCGCAGGCCCATGCGCGTAGTTTGCAATGCAATAGAGGGGAGCGAGTCGGTGTTGTTCACCGGCACATGTCGTTCCGAGAAGGAGATTGAGAATGGTTGCTCTTACTTTTGGTGTTTCACGGCGCTTGTCGTCAGCCAAGGCCGATCCCAAGCCCGTCAATAACAGCAGAGGCTTTTTCGTTCGTCTGCTCGACGCGCTGGCCGAAACGCAGATGCAGCGGGCCCAGCGTGACATCGCGCGCTATCACCATCTGCTGCCGCTCGATCATCCGTTGCGCGACAAGGTCGTCCCGCGCAAGGAAGATGAGCTACCGTTCGGCGGTTGGTAGGATTTCACCTGCCTCGACACACAACGCCCCGGCATCGCCGGGGCGTTTGCCGTTTCAGGGCTTGCGCAGCAGCAGCGTGACCCAGCCGTCAAGTGCGATGCGCCGCTCGAGCCGCAGGCCTTGCGCCTCATAGACCGACAGCGCCGCGCTGGCGTGGCTCGCCAGCAGCCCCGACAACACGATGCTGCCGCTGTGTGACACGAGCCGCGACAGGCCGGCCGCCATGCGCTTGAGTGGCGGCAGCAGGATATTGGCGAAGATCAGGTCGTAGGGCGCGCGCTCGCGCACGAGGCGCACGTTTGCGCCGTTGGCGCAGGTAAACGCGATCATCGGCCCGGCGCGGTTGAGCCTTGCGTTGACGCGCGCGGTGGCGACCGCCTGCGGATCGATGTCGATTGCCGTGACCGGACAATGCAGCGCCCGCGCCGCGGCGATGGCCAGTACGCCGGACCCGGTGCCGACATCGAGCACTCTCTTATCCCTCCCCCTGCAAGGGGGAGGGTGGCGAGCGAAGCGAGCCGGGTGGGGGTCATTTCTTTTTGAGAAGACCCCACCCCAATCCTCGCTTCGCTCAGATCGACCCTCCCCTTTCAGGGGAGGGATAGGAAGATGGCGCCGCCGCTTCACCAGCGCATCGAGCGCCAGCAGGCAGCCGCGCGTGGTGCCGTGATGACCGGTGCCGAAGGCGAGCGCCGCCTCGATCTCGATGCCGATGCGGTTCGGCGGCACGCGGACGCGGTCATGCGCGCCGTGCACCGTGAAACGTCCGGCGTCGACCGGCTTGAGGCCGACGAGGCTCGCCGCCACCCAGTCCGCCGCTTCGAGGGTGTGAAAGCTCAGCGCCGCCGCCGCGGCTTGGCCGGCAATGTCCACGGCCAGCGTACGCAACGCGCGCTCGTCCGGCGCGGCGCGGAAATAGAGTTCCACCCGCCACTGTCCGTCGTCGCCCTCGAAGGCGGCGCTGGCGCAATCGTCCGGGTCGAGGGCCTCGGCAAAGGCATTGGCGAGTCGGCGCGCGGTCGGCTCATCGCAAGTCAGGCGGGCGAGGGTGGTCGGGCCGTCGGTCATCGTTGCTGCCCGCACGTTCGCCCTTCGCATTCGGCGGCGCAATGGCTCGGCCCTTTCCACCGCGGGTGGCGACGACGGCTTCCGCCTCACGTCGCTGTCACCTCTTCAGTTACGACATTGAAGCTGACCAGTGTATTGGGTCCGAACGTGGTGGTGATCGCAACATCAATCGCGTCGCGGCCCCTCGCCATCAACACGCGCCCGATCCGCGGCTCGTTGTTGCGCGGGTCAAATATGTGCCAGCGTCCGCCGAGATAAGCCTCGAACCAGGCGGCGAAATCGCCGGGGCCGTAAGGCGGCTGCGTGCCCATATCGCCGAGATAGCCGGTGCAGTAGCGCGCCGGGATATTCATCGCGCGACAAAAGGTAATTGCAAGATGCGTATAATCGCGGCAGACCCCGCGCCCCTCGTTGAATGCTTCCGAGGCGGTTCGCGTGGCGCGGGCGTGCTCATAGCCGAATGAGATGTGGTTATGCACGAAATCGCAGATCGCCTGGACGCGGCTCCAGTTCGGCGGCGTGTGACCGAACAATTTCCAGGCGATCTCGGCGAACTTTTCGGTGTCGCAGTATCGGCTCCCTAAAAGGAAGACGAGAGCATCTTCGGGCAAATCCTGAATCGAATGCTGCTGCGCGGAGGGTGAAATCGGATCGGGCTCGCCTGAGTCCCGCACGACCGCGCTGCTCGCGATCATGAGCCGGCCTTGTGGCGCGACGATGCGGCTGCACCAATTTCCGAAGCTATCGCGATAGGCGAATGTAGCGACAGGCGGGTCGGTCGTGACGCGATCGGGGATGAGGATGTCCGATGCACGCGTATAGTGAATATGCAGTACCAACATCATTGGGGTCGGCTGCGGACAGTCGTAGATCAACTCATAGCCAACCTTGATCTTCACGAGAGGCTCCTTTGGGCCTTGGGGCTCAGCCCGGTCCCACCGGTGGAGTACGCCTTTATCCAGGTCTAGTCTCTCCGATATGCGGCCATAGTGACTGCTTCAGATCAGCAACGGACATCGCGCCGTGTCCGAGGCAGATCCGCTATCGCCTCGACAGCAAACCTTAATGCCGCTTGAAATACTGCACGTCGCGCTCGTGCTGTTGCGCGGCCTTCTTCGTGCCGAAGGTGCCGAGATTGCGCCGCTTGCCGGTGCGAGGATTCTTCTTGCGTGAATAGAGCCGGTACTTGCCGGACTTGAGCTTGCGGATCATGCGTTGCGTCTTTCGGGCGCTGCCGATGCTTCTCAAGCGACGAACGCGCCCGCCGGTTCCCGCTCACCAGGTGCGGAATGGATAGTATGGCCGGTAATAATAATATCGGTAGTAGGGCCGCGCGTAGTGCCAGCCGTGCGACGGCTTGCGCAAACGCGGTGGCGGCGGCGGCGCGACTGCGTCGTCATCGTCGGCGCTGGCGACAGTCCTGGCGTTCTGCTTGTCCTGATTGCGCCGCGTCACCGGCGCATTGGCGTCTTCAGGGGTTTCGCCTGTGAGCACCACGCGGGTGTGGTTCATGCCTTCCTGCTTGACCAGGTCGAACAGGATCGTCGCATTCTTCGGCAGCAGGCGCACGCAGCCGTGCGAGGCCGGCGTGCCGATCGCCTTGACGTGATTGGAGCCGTGAATGGCGTGACCTTCGCGCGTAAAGAAGATCGAGTTCGGCATCGGCGCGTCGTCCCATTCGCGGCTGAAGTGGTCGCGCTCCATGCGGAACGGCTTGAAGTCGCCGGAGGGCGTGTCGTGGCCCGCCATACCGGTCGACACCGGCCAAGTGTAGAGCAGGGCGCCGTCTTCCTCGACGGTCATCTGCTGCGCCGACTTGTCGACGGTGATGAGGATGTCGGCGCGGGCGGCGGAGGACTGCGCCGCAACCGCGAGCACGCCGGCGATGGCCAGCAAGGGGCGGCTGAGACGCATGCGATCACTCCAGCCCGGGATACGCCACGCGCGCAAGCATAGCACGCGTGCGGGCGGGATTGTGGCGATGCGGGGTGTTACGGAGGCGGCGGCCTAGATGATCGGTTTGCCGCGGATATCGATGGCTTTTTCGATGCGGATCAGCACGCCGATGCCGCTTTCGGCGCCGGCATGGGTCTGCTCGCGCGGCAGCAGCTTGGCGAAGATCGCCTCGCGCACCGGGCCGCTTTCGTGCAGCACCGCCTTGCCGAAGAACCGCAGGAAGCCGCTTTCCAGCTTGCCGTCGCGTTGCGCCTTGAAGTTGGCATACATGACGCAGACGCGCTGGTCGGCGCCGAGGTTCTCCAGCACCGCGCGCTTCGAGCGCTCCCAGTAGGCCAGGTGCTCGTCGTCGAACACGATCATGCTGCCCTTCGGCGTGACGTTCGGCCCTTCCTTGCCGCTGGTGCCGAGCAGGCACGGATAGCCGTCGTCCCAGGCACTGAGGATGAGCGACTTGATGGTGTCGGAGAGCGGCATGAGGGTGGGCGCCTTTCATTCTGTCGTGACCGGAACTGTTCCGGACCCGCAACCATCCCGACCGGGACGGTCGGGTCAAGCCCGCGCCGGCGCCGGTTGTGGAGCGGTGGGCGGCAGCCCCGATTCTTGCGACATCCCGAAAACCGCGAATATTTCGGCGCGAATTGAACCGGTTCCATCGCCGCCGACACCAAGGAAGGCGCCAGGGCAGTGCCACAACCCGGCGCATGCGTCGGTAGCCCCGCCCGTCCCGACAACGGGCGGGGCTGCTCGTTTATTTACGCAAGATTTAGGCGCCCCGGCCGCTGGATACCGCCGCCTGCTCCGTTGAACCCTTTGTGGCGCCCGCGCGACCAAGTCGCAAAGGGCAGGCGTTATGGACCACACTTCGCAGTTCGACCCGGCGGCACTCGGGCCCGCCAAACTTAACCCCCGGCGCGTCATTCGCAGCGGGCTCGCGCCGGCGTTCGTCGTCGCCGGCCTCGCGCTCACCGTGCTCTGGCTCGGCGTGGTGGCCTGGGGCGTGGCGATGCTGGTCAACGCCGCGATCTGAAGTTCCCGGCCCGCACGATTTTCGCAAAATCCGCGCCGTCGCGGCGACGGTCCCGCAATACCTCCGGCGCGAGACTTCGGCCATGCTTCGCGTCATGGCCCTGCTGGCCGTCGCGGTCAGCATCGATGTGTTCATGTTCGACGGCCGCTACAGCGCGTCGGTCGAGCATATGGCATTCGCCATCCTGCGCGGCTTTCGCGTGATGTGACCGCGCTCAGTGCTTGCGCGAGTCGACGCGGAAGCAGGCGATGGTGGTCTCGCCCAGCGCCCGCGCGGCCTCCAGCCGGTGCAGGCCCTCGATCAGCACGAAGCGGTCGCCGTCCGGCCGCACCTTGATCGGGGTCTCCTGACCCTTCTCCAGCATGCTCGCGGCGATCGCGTCGACTCGTGACTGCTCCAGCGTCTTGCGCCGCGCCGTCGGCACGTAGATGGCGGCGATCGGGATCGCCTCGCGTTTCATCATGGCGGGAAGGGTAACACACAATCCCCGGTCATTCCGGGGCGCGCCGCAGGCGCGAACCCGGAATTCAGGAATGCAGGCACTGCGCAGCTCTGGATTCCGGGTCCGGCGCTGCGCGCCGTCCCGGAATGACGAAGGAAAAGGCGGGCGGTATTGCGCTCGCCCCGCCAAGAGGCGACCATCGCGCTTTGCGGCAACCAAGGGATGGGGAACATGTATCTGTCGGGCGAAAGCATTCTGGTCATTCTCGTGGTCGGCCTGATCGCCGGCTGGCTCGCCGCCAAGATCGTGCAGGGCACGGGTCTGGGGCTGATCGGCGACCTCTGCGTCGGCATCATCGGCGCCTTCATCGCCAGCTGGCTGCTGCCGAAGCTCGGCATCGCGCTCGGCGTCGGCCTGGTGCGCGAGATCATCGACGCCACCATCGGCGCCGTGCTGCTGCTGGTGATCATCCGCCTGGTGCGCGGCGGCGGCCGCTGGTAGGCGCGGGGCGAGCGGCCTTTTACTGCGTGACACAATCGCCATATCTCCGGAAACCCCCGGAGATTGCGACCCCATGTCCGAACCGCTCGTCGTTGTCATCCCGCACCGCCTCGGCAAGGACGAGGCGCTCGCCCGCATCAAGGCCGGCCTCGGCCGCGCCGAGGCCGAGTTCGCCCGGCTGATCAATTTCGAGCATCAGCAATGGAGCGGCGACCGCCTCGACTTCCGCGTCGCCGCGCTCGGCAGCCGCGCCGCAGGCACCCTCGACGTCACTGACGGCGCGGTGCGGCTCGAGGTCACGCTGCCCTGGCTGCTGGCGAAGTTCGCTCACGCAGCGCAGCGCGTCATCGGCCAGAAGGGGCAACTCATGTTGGAGAAGAAATGACCACGCATGGCGTGGTCATCCCCGGAAGTTCTCTTTAACGAAAATGATCCGGGGATCCGCCCGTCCGTGCCGCCATCCTAACGGGAAAGACCCGGCAGCCCGCGGAACAGGCCGCCGAGAACGCCGCCGACCAAAGGCGGCGGCGCGTCCTGCAGCGCATGAATGCGCGCGTTGAGCTCGCGGATGGCCAGCCGCCGCTCCACCGCGTCGGGCAGCTTGCCGGCATCGTCGCGCAACTTGACGAGCACGCTCAGCATCGCGTC
>Ga0265313_10001653_pt1 | contig 20662 bp, 15 predicted proteins | sample 4123metaG_FD_203122 | JGI IMG/M metagenome (GOLD analysis project Ga0265313, IMG submission 203122) | Rhizosphere microbial communities from Carex aquatilis grown in University of Washington, Seatle, WA, United States - 4-1-23 metaG | ecosystem: Host-associated > Plants > Roots > Rhizosphere >...
GAGGTTCAAACCGTGGGCGGCGAACGCCTGGTCGAGGCGCGCATGAAACGAAGCCGGCAGCAGGTGCAGCAGGCACGCCGCCTCCTGTCGCGGCATCGCCATCGGTTGAAAGCACCAGAGGACCTTGCCGCGGTCTTTTTCGTGGCGCGCGACCCGCGACGCGAGGTGCGATCGAAGGGCCTTACCCGAGGACGGGGGCGCCGGCTCGGTCCGATGAAGCAGCTCGGCCTGCTCCAGCAGGAGATAGGCCTCACCTCCCTCGAAGCCGAGGGCCGCGATGGCGGCGGCCAGCGCCGCCTCGAGTTCCCCAAAGCTGCGCACGGGATGCGGGGAGCTCCAGCTCCCGAGCTCGGCCTGCCGGTGGAACACGGACGCGTGCAAGGAGCCGCGCAGCCACGCGAGCCCAAGGACGCTCCCCGGCCGGTGCGGGCCGCGCGGCGCGGACATCGGGGAGCCGGCCTCGGGGGATTGCACGCCGCTGGATGATGCGAGAACCGAGTTCATTGGGGGATCCAGTCGGTTCCGTTGAAGTCAAAGGTCTTCCCGGTCGTGCTGACGACGTAGCTGTAGTTGAGCGCGATTCCACCGCTCGATCGGAAGAGATTCACCTGCACGCGCGGCACCTGGTTCGAAAGGACGACAGTCTGGCCGGCGGCGACGTCGACCGGCGCCTGGCTGGAGCCGTTGGCGAGGACTAGGTTGTAACTGGCCGCGGCCGCACCGCGGTTGTTCAGGGTGATGGTGAGGGACTGGAGGTCGGTGTCGTAGACCGGCGAAAGGTTGACCCGCTCGATCACGAGGAAATTCCCGCTGTTCGCGACGGCGCCCCAGGCGCCCCATCCGGCCCAGTTCGCGGAGGGCGGGACGGACCCGTCCGCCGTCTGCCAGATGTCCTGGAACGCCTGCGGAGTGGAAATGGCCGCCGCCGTCGGAAGGTCGAGTCCTGCGCGCATGCTGGACAGGAGGATCACGCGTAGCGACGGCGACGAGGCGGGGTCGGCGAGATACACGCGCGACTGGTTCCGGGGGTTCGCCGCAACATTCGCGGGGCTCAGGTCGGCATATCCCGCGATGGCCGTGGACCAATTCGCCGGAACCGGCAGCGAGCCCTGGTCGCGCAGGTAGAGCTTAACCTCCTGGCCAAGGTTCGCCAGCGTCTGCGTCTCGGCGCTTACGGCGGCGCGGTCGATCGCCCGCAGGGCGTTCGGGACGAGCACGCTGGCGAGAATCGCCATGATGGCGAGGACCCCGATCAATTCGATGAGGGAGAAGCCCGGCGCGGCGCGGCAGGAGTATGGATCCGGCTTCCTCATCGCGCCTGCCAGAGCTGGAGGATCGGGAGAACCACGGCCAGCGCGACGGCGCCGACCGTCCCGATCAGGAACAGCATCACCAGCGGATTCACGATCGCGAAGATCATCTTGATCCGCCGGGGAATGATCGTGCTGTAATAGTCCGAGACGCTCTGAAGCGAGAAATCGAGGCTGCCCGACGTCTCGCCGCTCGCGATCATGGTCACCAGGGTCGCCGGAAAAAAGTCGTGCTCGCGAAGGCAGCGGCTGAGGGGGGCGCCCTCGGAAACGCCCTGCCGGACCTCGTCCAGCGCCCGGGCAATCGCGCGGTTTCCCACGAGGTCGCGGCAGATCTCGAGGCCGCGGAGAAGGGGAATGCCCGCGCGGTAGAGCATCCCGAGGTTATGGGTCAGGCGCGAGAAGGCGAACATGGCCATCAGCGACCCGAACACCGGCAGCCGCAGAAGCGCGCGGTCGCAGGCGCAGGCAAAACGCTCCGAATGGCGGGCGAGGCGGATGGCTAGGGGCATCCCCACCGCCAGGGCCAGGAACGCCGGCCAGCCGCGGACCATCGCGCCGCTGAGCGCCATGACGGCGCGAGTGAGGAGCGGCGTCTCAAGCGACAGCCCCTGGAGGAGTTCCACGAAACGGGGAACGACGAGCGTGAAGAGGCCGACGACAAGCGCGAGGGTCGCGGCGGTCACGACCAGCGGGTAGACCAGGGCCTGGCGGATGTCGCTCGCCAGCTCATCGAGCCATTGCAGATACGCGGTCAGGCTTGCGAACACTTCGGGCAGCCGGCCGCTGACTTCCCCGGCCTGCACCATCGAGACGATCTGGGCGGAAAAAACCCTGGGCTGGGCCTCCATCGCCTGATGCAGCGATACGCCCGAATTCACGTCCTCCGACAGGCGGCAGACCACTGCGCCGAGGCCCTCGGAGCGGAAATCCTCGGCCAGCCTGTCCAGGGCCTTCGGAAGTGTTATCCGCGCCTTCAGCAGGAGCGACATCTCGACAAAGAAACCGATCATCTTGGCCCGGCTGATCCGTGCGCGGGGCGCGTGTCCGGGCGCCAGCGGGCGCGTGTCCGGCGTCTCGCTCGCCCAGACGCCCGCCCCCCGGCCGCTCAGCGGAGCCGCAGGCGATCCGGCAGCGTCGCGCACTTCCGTGACGAAGCGGCCGTTTTCCCGTGTGCTGTGGGTGCGAACACTCATCTCAGCTTGAGGAAGCCACGCGGAATACCTCCTCGAGCGAGGTGTCGCCCGCCCGCGCGCGCCGCAGTCCGTCGTCGCAGAGGGACCTCATTCCCTTGGCGCGGGCGATTTCCTTCAGGCTGTCTATCCTCCCGGTCTGCAGCGCGGCGTGGTAGTCCTCGTCCAGGGCAAGGATCTCGAAGATGGCCACGCGACCGCGGTAGCCCTGGTGGCGGCATTCGGGGCATCCCCGGGACTTCCAAAGCCGGACTTCGCCGTCGGCGGGAAGGGGCAGGTTGAAAAGCCTCAGGTGGGCGGCCGGATCCGCCACCGGCTCGCGGCAATGCGGGCACAGGCGGCGCACGAGCCGCTGCGCCGCCACCAGCTGCAGGGTCGCGGGGAGCAGGAAGGGCTCCACCCCGAGGTCGATAAGCCTGGGGATGGCCCCGAAGGAATCGTTCGTGTGAAGCGAGCTGAAGACGAGATGCCCCGTGAGCGCCGCGCGCACCATCAGCTGCGCCGTCTCCTTGTCGCGCGTCTCCCCGACGAGGAGCACGTCCGGATCCTGGCGCAGCAGCGTGCGCAGGCCCGTCCCGAAGGTCAGCCCGATCTTGTCGTTCACCTGCGTCTGCCGGATGTGCGGGAGGCGGTATTCGATCGGGTCCTCGAGCGTGAAGACCGAGCGTTCGAGCCGGTTCACGCTGGCGAGCGCCGTGTACAGGGTCGTCGTCTTTCCGCTGCCCGTCGGGCCGGTGACGAGCACCACGCCATGCGGGCGCTGGACGGCGGCGGCGACCGCCGCCTCGTCATCCGGGTGGAGCCCCAGGGAGCGCAGGTCGAGCAGGAGGCTGCCGCCGTCGAGGATGCGCAGCACGATGCTCTCCCCGAAATTCGTCGGAAGGCAGGACATCCGGATGTTCAGCTCGCGCCGGCCGAGCTTGAAGCTGAAGCGCCCGTCCTGCGGCAGGCGTGTCTCCGAGACGTCCAGGTTGGCCATGACCTTGAGCCGAGCGATGAACGGATCCTGCAGGTCCTTGGGCACGATCACGAAGGGCTGCAGGAGCCCGTCATGCCGCATGCGGATGCGAAGCGTCTTCTCGTCGGGCTCGAAATGAATGTCGCTCGCCGACTTCCTCACCGCGGAGGCGACGATCTGCTCGATCGCCCGGATGACCGGCGCGGTGGCGTCGTCGCCGCCCCTGCGCCCGCTGATCTTCATGAGCTCGTCGAGCGTTTCGTCGAGAGAGCCGCCGCCCTCGTGCAGCGTCACGAGGCGCTCGAGGATGTCGGCCGACGGCGCGCTCATGACCTCGACCTTGAGCCCGGTCATGCTCTCGACCCGGTCGACGGAGACGACGTCGAACGGATCGGCCATGATCAGCTGAAGCGTGCCTTCAACCCGGCGGCAGGGGACGAGTTCCGCCCGCCGGCAGAAATCGTAGGGCAGGAGCGCGGCGGCGTCCCTCTCGATCTCTATCTGGGATACGTCGACCGCCAGGCTCTGCGAATCCTGGGCGAGGAAGGCCGCGATGCCTTCCTCCGTCACAAAGCCGAGATCGTGCAGGACCGCCCCGATCAGCCTTCCCGTGCGCTTCTGCTCCCGAAGGGCCAGCTCGAGCTGGTGGCGGCTGATCAGACCCGCCTCGAGGAGCCGGTCGCCGAGTCGCGGCGTGGAGATCAGCGGGGACGGGGTCATGGGAGCGGCGGGTGGTTTCAGGCCCGCCCGCCGGCTGCGCGGGGACTCCCGGACGGGCGCGTACGGCCGGTTATTGCTGGGCGAGGTAGACGTAGGCCGTCGTGAGGCCCTGGGCGTTCGGGGCCGCGTAGACGACCTTCCCGCCATTGTCGGCCGAAACCACGTCGGGCGCCGACAGGGCGTCGCCGTCCATCAGGAGACTGAGCTGGCGCGCCTGGGTGCCCGTGACGTTCACAAGGACCGCAGAAATCACAAGGGAGCCCGCCGGGAGATTGGTCGCCCCGTCGAGCTGGTAATTGGCGCCATTGGCCGTCGAAGGAGGGTTCGCGTTCGATGTCAGGCAGATCACCCGGGACTGGGCCGCCTGGCTGGCGCCTCCCGCTGCCGTCCATACGCCCGCGGCGTAGGTCCACGCGGCGCCGGCCACGGCGGGATTCGCGGGCGGCGTGCCGATCTTGACCGTGAAACGGTTCTCGAGATAGCCCGATGTCATCAGCAGGTCGTCGATCCGGGAATTGGCGTTGGTCGTCGGGATGTTGCCGTACTTGCCGTTAAAGTCCGCTGCCGCGGTCTTGAGCGCGGTCAGGGAGCTGGCGGCGCTCGTCACCCGCGACGAGCCGATGGTGGCGAACACCTTCGGAATGATCACCACGGCCAGGATGGCGATGATCGCGAGAACGCCGATCATTTCGATCAGGCTGAAGCCCGAATCGCGGGGGTTGCTGTCGGACAAATCAATGGAATCGTGCATAGGGGAAAGTGCCTAGCGTTGTGATCGGCAGAAAACGCATCCCCTTGAGGCAAAAGCGTCGCCCGGACTAAACCTGGGGCGTTCCAGGCCGATTCTATAAACGCATGCCCGACACATCACTGTCCCGGGAAAGGATGCTGCATTTTGCCCGGACCCTGCCGGCCACGCCCGCCGTCCTGGGAAAGCTCCAGCACCTGCTTTCGGACACGAATTCGGGGCTCGACGAGGTCTGCATCCTCCTCAAGCGCGACATGGCACTGTCGGCGCGGGTGATCCAGATAAGCAACAGCGCCTTCTTCAGCCCCGCCCTGCCCCACACCTCCCTGGAGGAGGCCGTCGGATGCGTCGGCTACGACAGCATCTGCAAGGTCGTGGGCCTCACGGTCGGCTCGCAGCTGTACGATCGCGACCTGCACTATTGTGCGATCCCCTCCAGCCGGCTCTGGGAGAACACGCTCGTCTGCGCGCTCGCGATGGAATCGCTCGCCCAGTTCATCGGCATCGACCCGCGGTCGGCGTACACGACCGGCCTGATGCGATCCCTGGGGAAGCTCGTCCTCGATCGGCTGGCCGCGGAAATGAAGCTCGCCCCCTACCCTGCCGCGGGCGAGGAGCCGCTCGCCTCCTGGGAGACGGCGGCGTTCGGATGGGACAATCCCGGAGCGACAGCGCTCCTGCTCGAGGAATGGAATTTTTCAGGCGAAACGGTCGAGGCCGTCCGGCGGCACTACCAGCCGGAAAGCGCCTTCGAGGACGCGGCGGCATCCGCCCTACTTCTGAACTTCGCGGCCCGGATCGCGGACGAGCTGGGCCACGGACTTCCTGGCGAGGCCTCCTATTGGCAGGGCCTCGCGCCGCGGCTCCCGCGCGCCGGCCTGTCCGAAGCCGAGTTCGAACTCTGCCGGGAGGAGACCCGGACGGCCTTCGATCAGATCCGCTACGCCTTCGCCGATCCCGCGCGGATTTAGCCCTGAATAAAAAACGCCCGGCTTTTGAGGGCCGGGCGTCTAAAACCACACGGAGCTAGGCTCGACATGCGGTTTTTGGCGGGAGGGAGGTGGAAACTGGGAAGGGGTCCGCGGGTTGACAAGGATAAATTATTCACAAGTTCCTCCCCGGAAGCTGACAGCCTGCTAGGGGCCTCGCAAAAAGGTGTCGAGGTCGACCGCCTTGACTCCGGTGCCCAGGGCCGCGGTACCAGCCGGAGTCCTGGCAGGCCGATGCACGAGCCACATCTCCGCGCGACTCCCCATTGTTTTCCCGAGGGACTGCAAGGGACGAGCCATTGCCGGCGTTGGCGTTCGCGTCGCCTTCACCTCCACCAGCTGCAGCTTTCCGCGCGGGCCGGGAAGGACGAAATCCACCTCCAAGCCCTGCTCGTCCCGGAAGTGGTAAAGCTCCCGCTTTCCGCCGGCATTGATCTGGCGCTTGATGATTTCGGCGGCGACAAACCCCTCCCAGAGCGCCCCGTAGAATGGCGAGCGCTCGAGTTCGGAGCGCGAACGCAGACCCAGGAGGTGTGACGCCAGCCCGGAATCCAGCCAATACAACCGGGGGGACTTGAGCAGCCGCTTTCCGAAATTCTCGAAATACGGCGGGATCAGGACCAGCAGTCCGGTGGTCTCCAAGACACCGAGCCAATGGGCGATGGTGGGCACGGATACTCCGAGCGGCCCCGCCAGATCCGTCTTGTTGAGGATTTGGCCGTGCCGGCTCGCAACCAGACTCATGAACCGCCGAAAGGTCGCCAGGTCCTTCACCTGGGTCACCGCCCGCACGTCGCGCTCCAAATACGTCTGCAGATACGATGCGAACCATAGGTCGCGCACAGACGGCCGGGCAATGACCTCCGGAAACCCTCCTAGCCACAAGTCGACCTTCGCGCTTTCGAGCACGCTCAAGGGAAGCAGATGCAGAATCGCCGCGCGCCCCGCCAGAGATTCGGTCACACCCTGCATCAGGGCCGATTCCTGCGAGCCCGTAAGGAACCACTGGCCCGTCTTCCGCGGCGCGGCGTCGATACGGGTCCGGACGTAGGCAAGCAGCTCCGGAGCGTTCTGGATTTCGTCGAGGATAACCGGCGGCTTGAGTTCATCAAAGAATCCCCGCGGATCGGCCCGCACCCGGGACAAGACGTCGGGATCCTCCAACAGCCGGTAGTCCGCCCGGGGCGCCACGTGCCGCAGCAGCGAGGTCTTTCCGGCGCGCCGGGGCCCGGTCAGGACGACCGCCGGAAAGCTCCGGCTCGCCTTGTGCAGAGTGGCTTCGAGCGCGCGCACAATGAATCGCATATGAGATATCTAAACTTCTACCTTATAAACCTCAAGTCCAAAGCCCAGGATATCGGGCAGCCGGATGCCGGGCGTAGTGCGAGCGGCCGTCCGTGAGGAGGTTCCCATCGGCATTGTAGGCGCATGTGAAGTTCCCACCAAGCATGTGGGTCGTCGTGCCCGTGGGGTTGGTGCTGCCTTTACAGAAATATCAATTCCCGAGACGCACCCCTTGGATCGGCCTCAGTAAGGTGGAGCGCGTTGTCCCCAACGCGCTCGTTCGTCGGCAGGCCAAACAAGCACAAGGATTCATGGATCGGCTCCGCCAGTACCTCAGCCGAAATCGGCGCGCCATTCCGGACTAATCGCCCTCGCGGCGAAAAAATCACTTCTGGCGGCCTGACCCCATGGATGGACAATACAGTGCACTCCCCGCCACTGTAATATTTACACGAAAAGGCCGCGGACTTTCGGTCCGCGGCCTTTCGAATTCTATGGCTGACGGTCAGCTCGCGGTGGCGGCCGGCTTGGGCTCCTCGACCGGCATCTCGGCGCCGAAGGGCAGCGTGATCTTGAGCCGCTTGTACCGGGGCAGGCCCGTGCCGGCCGGGATCAGGTGACCCATGATGACATTCTCCTTGAAGCCCTTCAGGAGGTCGACCTTGCCGAGGGTCGCCGCGTCGGTGAGGACGCGGGTCGTCTCCTGGAAGGATGCGGCCGATATGAAGCTCTCCGTCTCGAGCGAGGCCTTCGTGATGCCGAGCAGGATCGGCTCGGCCTCTGCGGGCTTGCCGCCGGCCGCCTCGAGGCGCCGGTTGTCGGTAAGGAACATGGCCCGGTCGACCTGCTCGCCCCAGAAGTATTCGCTGTCGCCCGGGTCGGTGATCCGAACCTTGCGGAGCATCTGGCGGATGATGATCTCGATGTGCTTGTCGTTGATCGTGACGCCCTGCAGGCGGTAGACCTCCTGAACCTGCGAGATGAGGAAGTCGTAGAGTGCCGCCGGCCCGAGGATCTCGAGGATCTCGTGCGGATCGGCCGCGCCCTCGGTGAGGTGCTGGCCCTTGTGGACGACGTCGCCGGGCTGCACGATGATGTGCTTGCCGGCCGGGATGAGGTGCTCCTCCTCCTGCTGCGTCTCCTCGTTCTTCACGACGAGCTTGCGCTTGCCGCGGACCGTGCCCTCGAATCCGACGACGCCGTCGATACGGGCCATCTCGGCCGCGTCCTTCGGACGCCGGGCTTCGAAGAGCTCGGCCACGCGCGGGAGACCGCCGGTGATGTCCTTCGTCTTCGAGGCCTGGCGGGGCGTCTTCGCGAGAAGTGCGCCCGGGGCGATCGTGTCGCCCTCGTTGACGGCGATCTGCGCGCCCACGGGGATCGAATAGGCCGCGAGCGGTTTGTTCTTCGAATCCCTGACCTCAATCTGGGGATTCAGGTCCTCCTTGTGCTCGATGACGACGGTCGCGATGCGGCCGGAGCTCGCGTCGAGCTCGCGCTTGACGGTGACGCCCGGGATCATGTCCTTGAACGTGAGCGCGCCGCCCTTCTCGGAGAGCACGGGAATGTTGTAGGGATCCCACTGGGCCAGGATCTCGCCCTTGGCGATCTTCGCGCCGTCGCCGACATGGAGGAAGGAGCCGACGACGATGTTGTAGCTTTCGAGCTCCTTGCCCTCCTCGTCGATGATCTGGATCGTGCCCGTCTTGTTGAGGACGATGCTGCCGCCCTCGGCCGTGTCGACCAGGCGGAGGCTGCGGTACTTGACTACGCCCGCCGAGCGGACCCGGATTTCAGGGGTCTTGAAGCCGCCCGAGGCGACGCCGCCGATGTGGAAGGTGCGCATCGTGAGCTGCGTGCCGGGCTCGCCGATCGACTGGGCGGCGATGATGCCGACAGAGTCGCCGATCTTGGCGATCCGGTTCGTGGCGGGATTGATGCCGTAGCTCTTCCCGTCGATGCCGAGCTTGCTGGTCGAGGTGAGCGGCGACATGACCTTGACGCGCTCGATGCCCACGTCGTCGATCTTGGAGGCGATTTCCTCGGTGAAGAGTTCGCCCGACCCGACGATGAGCTCGGAGGGACTGAGGGGGTTGTACACGTCGTCGCTGGAGCAGCGGCCGACAAGCCGTTCGCGCAGGGCGACAATCTCGTCGTCGCCCTCGAAGATCGCCTTCTTCCAGACGCCGTCGCGGGTGCCGCAGTCGTCCTCGGCGATGACCACGTCCATGGCGACGTCGCAAAGCTTGCGCGTCAGGTAACCGGCGTCCGCGGTCTTGAGCGCGGTGTCGGCGAGGCCCTTGCGGGCGCCGTGGGTGGAGATGAAGTACTCGAGCACGGTCAGCCCCTCGCGGAACGAGGAGAGGATCGGGCGCTCGATGATCTCGCCGGACGGCTTGGCCATGAGGCCGCGCGCGCCGCAGAGCTGCCGGACCTGCTGCTTGTTGCCGCGCGCGCCGGAGTCCATCATGATGTAGACGGGGTTGACCTCCGTCTTGCCTTCGTTCGACTCGAGCTTGGCGAAGACTTCCTTGGCGATCTTGTCGGTGGCGCCGGTCCAAAGGTCGATGACCTTGTTCTTCCGCTCGCCCTCGGTGATGATGCCCTTGTTGAACTGGCCCTCGACTTCGACGATCTTCTTCCGGGTGTCGGCGACGATGTCTTTCTTCGATTCCGGGATGATCATGTCGTCGATGCCGATCGAGATGCCGGCCTGGAATGCGGTCGTGAAGCCGAGCTCCTTCAGCTTGTCCAGCACCTCGACCGTGACGACGTCGCCCGCGACCTTGTAGGTGTTCAGGATCAGGTCTCCGAGCTTGGACTTGGCGACGGGGAAATTGACGAAGCCGAGGTCAATGGGCCAGATCTGGTTGAATATGACGCGGCCGACCGTGGAGCGGACGATCTTCTTGTCCTTGTTTCCGTAGATCGTGTCGCGGCCGTAATCCGGGTTCGGAATATCCACCCAGTCATGCATGGCCATGGCGCCGTCCGCCTTCACGAAGAGGACCTCCTGGAGGCCGGAGAGGAGCGGCACGCGCTGGTCCTTGGCGGCCTTCTTGCGGGGCTCGATCGTGAGGTAGTACGCGCCGAGGACGATGTCCTGCGAGGGCGTGAGGATGGGCTTGCCCGACGAAGGCGAGAAGATGTTGGACGTCGCCATCATGAGGAGCTTGCACTCCATGATCGCCTCGAGGGAGAGGGGCACGTGCACGGCCATCTGGTCGCCGTCGAAGTCGGCATTGTAGGCGGTGCAGACGAGCGGGTGGATGCGGATGGCCTCGCCCTCGATCAGGACGGGCTCGAACGCCTGGATCGAGAGACGGTGCAGGGTCGGCGCGCGGTTGAGCAGCACCGGGTGGCCCTTCGTGACCTCCTCCAGGATGTCCCAGACCTCGGGCGACTTCTTCTCGATCATCTTGCGGGCGCCGCGCACGGTGTGCACGAAGCCGAGCTCCTTCAGCCGGCGGATGATGAACGGCTCGAAGAGGACGAGGGCCATCTTCTTCGGCAGGCCGCACTGGTGCAGCTTGAGCTCCGGGCCGATGACGATGACCGAACGGCCCGAATAATCGACGCGCTTGCCGAGCAGATTCTGGCGGAAGCGGCCCTGCTTGCCCTTGAGCATGTCGGAAAGGGACTTGAGGGGCCGGTTGCCGGCGCCGGTGACGGGGCGGCCATGGCGGCCGTTGTCGAAGAGCGCGTCCACCGCCTCCTGCAGCATCCGCTTTTCATTGTGGATGATGACGTCGGGCGTCTTGAGCTGCATCAGGTTCCGCAGGCGGTTGTTGCGGTTGATGACGCGGCGGTAGAGATCGTTCAGGTCCGAGGTGGCGAAGCGGCCGCCCTCGAGGGGGACGAGCGGGCGCAGGTCCGGCGGGATGACCGGGAGCACCTCGAGGACCATCCACTCCGGGCGGGACCTCGAGTGGATGAAGCCCTGGATGACCTTCAGGCGCTTGGAGAGCTTCTTCTTGATCTGCTTCGATTTCGTGGCGCGCATCTGCTCGTGCAGTTCGGCGACCGTCGCCTCCATGTCCATCTTGCCCAGGGCGTCGCGAACCGCCTCGGCGCCCATCTTCGCGATGAAGGAGTCGACGCCGTACTCATCGAGGGCCTGGCGGTATTCGGTGTCGGTCAGCAGCTGGCGGGGCTCGAGGGGCGTCTTGCCCGGATCCACGACCATGAAGTTCTCGTAGTAGATGACCCGCTCCAGCGAGCGCGCGGTCATGTCCAGGAGCAGCCCGAGGCGGCTCGGCATGCTCTTGAGGAACCAGATGTGGGCGACCGGCACGGCGAGCTCGATGTGGCCCATGCGCTCGCGGCGGACGCGGGCGATCGTCACCTCGACGCCGCAGCGGTCGCACACCACGTCCTTGTACTTGATCCGCTTGTATTTTCCGCAGGCGCATTCGTAGTCGCGGACCGGGCCGAAGATCTTCTGGCAGAAGAGGCCGCCCGGCTCGGGCTTGAAGGTGCGGTAGTTGATCGTCTCGGGATTCTTGACCTCTCCCTTGGACCACTTGCGGATGATCTCGGGCGAAGCGACGGTGATGGAGACGCAGTCGAATGCGCTCTCCTCCATGCCAAGGGCGTTGCGGGCTTCTGAGGCGGCTGTTTCGGCGGGCTGAATCATGTGGTGGTCTCCCTGATTGATATTTTAAAGGCGGGGCGTCGCGCGGCCCGGGCTCAGGCGCCCAGGCTCAGCGCGTCGCGCTTCTGCAGCTTGATGTCCAGGCCGAGGGACTGGATTTCCTTGATGAGGACGTTGAAGGACTCGGGCGTTCCGGCCGACAGCGTGTTGTCGCCCTTGACGAGCGATTCGTAGATCTTGGTTCGGCCCTGCACGTCGTCGGACTTGACGGTGAGCAGTTCCTGCAGCGTGTGCGCCGCGCCGTAGGCCTCGAGCGCCCACACCTCCATTTCGCCGAAGCGCTGGCCGCCATACTGGGCCTTGCCGCCCAGGGGCTGCTGCGTGACGAGCGAGTACGGGCCGACCGCGCGGGCGTGGATCTTGTGGGACACGAGATGGTTCAGCTTCATCATGTAGATGTAGCCGACCACGACCTCCTGATCGATCTTCTCGCCGGTGCGGCCGTCGAAGAGCGGGCTCTTCCCGGATGACGGCAGCTTGGCGTCCTTCAGGTATTCGCGGACCTTCTTCTCGGGGATGCCGTCGAAGACGGGCGTCGCCACCTTGATGCCGAGCTTCTTGCAGGCCCAGCCGAGATGCGTCTCCAGCACCTGGCCGACATTCATGCGCGAGGGCACGCCCAGGGGGTTCAGGCAGATCTCGACGGGGGTGCCGTCGGGAAGGAAGGGCATGTCCTCTTCGGGCACGATCTTCGCGACCACGCCCTTGTTGCCGTGCCGGCCCGCCATCTTGTCGCCGACCTCGAGCTTCTGCTTGGTGGCCACGTAGACCTTGACCTGCTTGATCGCGCCGTCGGCCGAGCTTTCGCCGGACTCGACCGCCTCGATCTTGCGCTCGCGGTCGGATTCGAGCTCGTCGAACTTCGTTTGGTAGGAGCCGATGATCTCCATGATCTTGATCCGGACCGGCGAAGGATCGATCTGCACGTGCTTGGACACGGCGGCGAGCCTGCGCAGCAGGGTCTTCGTGATCTTGCGGTTGGCGGGGATGATGATCTCCGAGTTCTCGCCGTTGATCACGTCGAGCGGGATCTTCTCGCCGAGGAGGATATTGGAGAGCGCCTCCGTCAGGCCCTCGCGCAGCTTGTCCATCTGCGTCTTGTAGTCTTCCTGGATCTGCTTGACCTGGCGGCGGCGGTCCGAGGGGGAGAGCTTCTCCTGCTGGTTGTCGATGCGGGAGGAGATCTTGACGTCCATGACGATGCCCGCGACCCCGGAGGGGACGACGAGCGAGGTGTCCTTAACGTCCGCGGCCTTTTCGCCGAAGATCGCGCGGAGGAGCTTCTCCTCCGGGGCGAGCTCGGTCTCGGACTTGGGCGTGATCTTGCCGACGAGGATGTCGCCGGGCTTCACTTCCGCGCCGACGCGGATGACGCCGTTGTGGTCAAGGTTCTTCAGGGCCTCCTCGCCGACGTTCGGGATGTCGCGGGTGATTTCCTCCGGCCCGAGCTTGGTGTCGCGGGCGGTGACCTCGAACTCCTGGATGTGGATCGAGGTGAAGATGTCCTCCTTCAGGACCTTCTCGGAGATGAGGATCGCGTCCTCGAAGTTGTAGCCGTTCCAGGGCATGAACGCCACGAGGACGTTGCGGCCGAGGGCCATCTCGCCGCGGTCGGTCGAGGGGCCGTCGGCGATGATCTCGCCGGCCTTGATCTTCTGGCCCCGGCGGACGATCGGCTTCTGGTTGAAGCAGGTGCCGGCATTCGAGCGCATGAACTTGCGCAGCTCGTACACGTAGACGTGGTTCTTCGGGTCGTGGCGCAGGTGGCGGGGCATCTCCCCGTCCTTGGTCACGATGATCCGCTTGGCGTCGACCGATGCGACGATTCCTGCGTCATCGGCGACGACGACGATCTTTGAGTCGCGCGCGACGCGCTCCTCGATCCCGGTGCCCACGAACGGGGCCTCGGCCTGGAGAAGCGGCACGCCCTGGCGCTGCATGTTCGAGCCCATGAGCGCGCGGTTGGCGTCGTCATGCTCGAGGAAGGGGATCATGCCCGCGGCGATCGAGATGACCTGCTTCGGGGAGACGTCCATGTAGTCCACCTCCGAGGCGCTTACCTCGAGGAATTCCCCGTCCTTCCGGACGGTGACCTTGCCCACGAAATGCCCCTTGTCGTCGATCTCGGAGTTTGCCTGCGCGATGACCTTCGCCTCCTCCTGGTCGGCGGTGAGGTAGTCGATCTTGTCCGTGGCGCGGCCGTCCTTGACCGTGCGATAGGGCGTCTCGATGAAGCCGAACTCGTTCACACGGGCATAGGTCGACAGCGAATTGATGAGCCCGATGTTCGGGCCTTCCGGCGTCTCGATCGGGCAGATCCGGCCGTAATGGGACGGGTGCACGTCGCGCACCTCGAAGCCGGCCCGCTCGCGGTTGAGACCGCCCGGCCCGAGGGCCGAGAGGCGGCGCTTGTGCGTCACCTCGGCCAGCGGGTTGATCTGGTCCATGAACTGGGAGAGCTGGCTGCGGGCGAAGAAATCGCGGATGACCGTCGTCAGCGCCTTCGGGTTGATCAGCTTCTGCGGGGTGATCGAGTCGACGCTCTGGTCGTACATGGTCATGCGCTCGCGGACAAGGCGCTCGGTGCGCGACAGGCCCACCCGGCACTGGTTGGCCAGGAGTTCGCCGACCGTGCGGACGCGGCGGCTGCCGAGGTGATCGATGTCGTCCACGACGCCCTCGCCCTTCTTAAGGCGGACGAGGTACTTGGTCGCGGCGACGATGTCGCCGCTCTCGAGGATGCGCTGTTCCAGCTCGGTCTTGAGGCCGAGCTTCTGGTTGACCTTGTAGCGGCCCACGCGGCCGAGGTCGTAGCGCTTGGGATCGAAGAACAGGCGCTTCAGCAGGGCCTTGGCGTTGGCGGTCGTCGGCGGCTCGCCGGGGCGCAGACGCTTGTAGATCTCCTTCAGGGCCTCCTCCTCGTTGCGGGTGGGGTCCTTCTTGAGGGCGCGGATCAGGGCGCCCTCGTCGAGGGCGGTGTCGATGACGCGGATCGAGGAGATCTCGTGCTTCTCGAACGTGCGCACGATCTGCTTCGTCAGCGGCTCGAAGGCGCGGGCGAGCACGACGCCCTTCTGGGCGTCGATGGCGTCCTCGACGAGGACGAGCGTGCTGACATTGTCCATGTCGAGGGCCTTCGCTACCTTGAGGTCCTTGATCTCGTAGAAGAGGTTCAGGATGTCGACGTCGGCGCTGTATCCGATCGCGCGGAGCAGGGTCGTGATGAGGAACTTGCGGCGGCGGCGGCGGCGGTCGAGATAGACGTAGAGGAGGTCGTTGTTGTCGAACTGGACCTCGAGCCAGGTCCCCCGGTCCGGGATGATGCGGAAGGAATGGAGCAGCTTGCCGTTCGGATGGGGCGTGACCTCGAAGGCGATGCCGGGCGAGCGGTGGAGCTGGGAAACGACGACGCGCTCCGCCCCGTTGATGATGAAGGAGCCGCGCTCCGTCACCATGGGTATCTCGCCCATGTAGATATCCTCATCCTTGATGAAATCCTCCTCGCGCAGCCGCAGCTTCACATAGAGCGGCACCGAATACGTGATGCCCTCGCGGATGCACTCGATCTCGGAGTTCTTCGCGTTACCGAGCGTGTAGGAGACGTACTCGAGCGTCAGCCGCTCGTCGTAGGACTGGATCGGGAACACCTCGCGGAACACGGCCTCGAGGCCCTGGGGCTTGCGCTGCTTCTCGGGCACGCCCTTCTGCAGGAAATCCAGATAGGAGTTGATCTGGATCTCGATGAGATTCGGCGGCTGGATGACTTCGCGGAGCCTGCCGAAATTGATGCGTTCGGTGTTATTGCGATCGGCCATGGGAGTGGAACGGGCGGTGTCGGGAGCTGGAAAGGAGGCGCGCGGCGCTCAGCGGGTGCGAAGCGCAAACGGACGGGAAAATGAAAAAAACGGAAAAGACAGGCCGCCGGGGATGGCGGCCTGTCCGCAAAGAACAGGGACGGTGGGCAAGCGGTTAACCAATCGGGTTACTTGAGCTCCACCTTCGCCCCGGCGGCTTCGAGCTTCTTCTTGATCTCCTCGGCCTCGGCCTTGGAAACGCCTTCCTTGACCGGCTTCGGCGCGCCCTCGACGAGGTCCTTGGCCTCCTTGAGGCCGAGACCGGTGATCGCGCGCACTTCCTTGATGGCGCCGATCTTGTTCTCGCCGCTCGCCACGAGGACGACGGTGAATTCCGTCTTCTCCTCGGCGGCGGCCGCGGGGGCGGCTGCGACGGGAGCGGCTGCGGCTGCGACGGGGGCGGCTGCGGACACGCCCCACTTGGCCTCGAGGTCCTTGACCAGACCCGAGATTTCGAGAACGGACTGGCTGGAGAGCCAATCGATGACTTGATCCTTGGTGATGTTGCTCATGGCTGCTTTTCCTGCCGCCCGCTAGCGGCCCCGACCGGGGCGCGTTTAAGAGACGTGTCTCCTAGCAGGCTGCTGTTATGGTTGATCTGAAATGGGTTTCGGACTTGTTGCGGATGGAGCCCTCCGGCTCCGCTCAGGACTGCGCTCCGGCCCTTGCCTTCGCCTGAAGCACGTTCACCAGGCCCTGGGGCGTCGCGTTGATGACCCGGACGAAGAGTCCGGCCGGCTGGTTGAGGAGGCCGAGGAACTGGCTGCGGAGCACCTCCAGGGAAGGCATGTCGGCAAGCTGCGCCACCTGCTGCGAGGTGATCAGCTTCCTGCTGAGGACGCCGGCCTTGACCTCGACCTTCTGCTTGTCCTTGAAAAACTGCTTCAGGATCTTGGCGACGCCCGCGGCGTTCTTGCCGCCGACGACGACCGCCGTCGGCCCGGTCAGCGCGGTGTCGAGGTCGGGCAGGCCGAGGGCCTTGGCCGCGACCCGCAGCGAGCTGTTCTTCACCACGTGGAACTCGGCCTTCTCGGCCGCGAGCTTTCCACGCAGATCGGCGACGTCGGCAACGGTCGTGCCGGTGAAGTTGGCCAGGATGAGGTAGTCGGATTTCTTGAGATAGCTGTCTATCTCGGCGATAAGGTATTGTTTTTCGGCTCTCATGGGTCGGGGCGTCCGGTTAGTATTTGCTGTATTCGGTCGCGGCGACGCGGACGGCCGGACTCTGGGAGGAGGACAGCGCGACGGTCTTGATGTAGTGGCCCTTGAATGAGGCGGGCTTCGCCTTGCCGATGGCGTCCAGGACGGCCTGGACGTTCTCCAGAATCTGCGCCGCGGTGAACGAGCGCTTGCCGATTCCGACCCCGATGTTGCCGGTTTTGTCCATCTTGAACTCCACGCGGCCCGCCTTGACCGCCTTGATGCCGGCGACGATGTCGTCGGTCACGGTGCCGCTTTTGGGATTGGGCATCAGCCCCTTCGGGCCGAGAACCCGGGCGATCGTGCGCACGGTCTTCATCGCCTCGGTCGTCGCGATGGCGACGTCAAAATCGAGCCAGCCCTCGTTGATCTTGGCCATGACGTCCTGAAGCCCGGCATGGTCGGCGCCCGCATCGAGCGCCGCCTGCGGATTGTCGGTGAAGACGAGGACCCGGACCTTCTTTCCGGAGCCGTTCGGCAGCGGGGTCGTTCCGCGGATCATCTGGTCTCCGGCGGTGGGATCGACTCCCAGCCGGAGGGCCAGTTCGACGGTCTCGTCGAACTTTGCACGGGGAAACTTCGAGAGGACCTCGACGGCCTCCTTGAGCGCATAGTCCTTGGCCAGGTCGGCCGACTCGAGAGCGCTGCGATAACGTTTGCTGTGTTTTTCCATGTTTACTCCTTGCGGTGCGAACGGCCGTGTGGGCCTCCCGCGGCGAGTGTTATTTTCGTGGGTGAATCAATCGACGACCTCGATGCCCATGTTGCGGGCGGTGCCCGCAATGATGCGGACGCCGGCCTCGTCGCTCTTTGCGTTGAGGTCCTTCTGCTTCAGGCGGTAAATCTCGAGGAGCTGCTGGCGGGTCACCTTGCCGACCTTGTCCTGGTTCGGCCGGGCCGATCCGCTGGCGATGTTGGCGGCCTTCTTGAGAAGGACGGACGCCGGAGGCGACTTGAGTATGAAGGTGAAGCTCTTGTCCGAAAAGACGGTGATGATGACCGGCAGGATCATGCCGTTCTGGTCCTTCGTCTTGGCGTTGAATTCCTTGCAGAACGCCATGATGTTGACGCCCTGCGCTCCGAGCGCGGGACCGACCGGGGGAGCGGGATTGGCCGCGCCAGCGGGAAGCTGGAGGCGGATGTAGCCTTGGATCTTTTTGGCCATGGAAAGGAAAGTTTGGTTTCTGGGAGCTACTCGGTCGAACGCTGCACCTGCCAGTATTCGAGCTCGACGGGAGTGAACCGCCCGAAGATGGAAACGGAGACCCGCAGCTTGCCCCGCTCGGGATCGATCTCGTCGATCCGGCCGGTCAAGTTGGCGAAGGGTCCGTCGTTGATCTTGACCTCTTCTCCGGCCGCATACTGCACCTTCGGCACTTCCTTGCCGTTGGCGGCCTCGATCCGGGCCCGGATCTCGTCGATCTCGGACTGGCGAAGCGGGGCGGGGTGCTCGCCGCCGACGAAACCTATCACGCCGGCGACTTCCTTGACGAAATACCAGGGCTTGTTGATGAGCTTCCCCTCCTCGTCGAAGAGGCGCATCTGGATGAAGACGTATCCCGGATAGAGCTTCCGGACCTTCGTGGACTTCTTGCCGTTCTTCACCTCGGAGACGACTTCGGTGGGCAGCAGGACCTCGAAGATCGCGTCATCGAGTTCCTCCGCGGTCCGGAACCTCTCGATGTACTGCTTCACCTTGTTCTCCTGGCCGGAGAGCGTGTGAAGGGCGAACCACTGGGTTCCGGGCGATGCTGAGATTTGGGCGGACATGGCGGACGTTGGGTTTAGCTTGCCCAGGAGGTGAACAGGTCGACGACCTGAAGGAGCGAAAAATCGCTGATGCTCGTGAACAGCCCCAGGAGAACCACCGCCAGAATAACCACGATCGTCGAGTCGCGCAACTCCGTCCGGGTCGGCCAGGTCGCCTTCTGGAGCTCGCCCACCATCTCCCCTACGAAGATGCGCGTGCTGCGGAATGGATTTTTCATGGATTTTTTGAAGGTGGCAGGGGCGGAGGGACTCGAACCCCCAACCGACGGTTTTGGAGACCGCTACTCTACCAATTGAGCTACACCCCTAAGGCGTGTTATTGTAGGCGAAGCACCGGGGCTGCGACACCCCGGCGGATCGATTTAAACAATTATACGGGAAGGTTTTACTCCGTGATCTCCGTGATGCGCCCGGCACCGATGGTCCGGCCGCCCTCGCGGATGGCGAAGCGCTGCGCCTTCTCCATGGCGATCGGAGCGATCAGCTCGACGTCGACGCTGATGTTGTCGCCCGGCATGATCATTTCGACACCCTTCGGAAGGTGCACGACCCCCGTGACGTCGGTGGTGCGGAAGTAGAATTGCGGGCGGTAGCCGTCGAAGAAGGGCGTGTGCCGGCCACCCTCGTCCTTGGAGAGGACGTAGATCTCGGCCTTGGCCTTCTTGTGCGGGTTGATGGACTTCGGGGCGGCCAGGACCTGGCCGCGCTCGATGCCCTCCTTTTCGATGCCGCGCAGCAGCACGCCGACGTTGTCGCCGGCCTGCCCCTGGTCGAGCAGCTTGCGGAACATCTCGATGCCGGTCACGACCGTCGAGCTCGTGTCCTTCAGGCCGACGATTTCCACGGTCTCGTTGATCTTGACGATGCCGCGCTCGATGCGCCCGGTGGCGACGGTGCCGCGCCCGGTGATGGAGAAGACGTCCTCGACGGACATCAGGAAGGGTTTGTCGACTTCGCGCACGGGCTCGGCGATCTCGCTGTCAACCGCCTCGAGCAGGTCTCCGATGGCCTTGATGCCCTCCGGTTTGCCCTCGAGGGCCGCGGTGGCGGAACCCCGGATGATCTTGGCGCTCTTGCCGTCAAACTTGTACTTGGTCAGAAGATCGCGGATCTCCTCCTCGACGAGATCGAGCAGCTCCTTGTCATCGATCAGGTCGACCTTGTTCAGGAACACGACGATCTTGGGAACGCCGACCTGGTAGGCGAGGAGGATGTGCTCCCGGGTCTGGGGCATCGGGCCGTCCGCAGCGGACACGACCAGGATGGCGCCGTCCATCTGGGCAGCGCCGGTGATCATGTTCTTCACGAAGTCGGCGTGTCCGGGGCAGTCGACGTGCGCGTAGTGGCGCTTGTCCGACTCATACTCCACGTGGGCGACGGAGATGGTGACGATCTTCGAGGCGTCGCGCACGGTTCCGCCCTTCGCGATGTCCGCGTAGGATTTGACCTCGGCCAAGCCCTTTTTTGCCTGCACCGCGAGGATGGCGGTCGTCAGGGTCGTTTTACCGTGGTCAACATGGCCGATCGTGCCGACGTTCACATGCGGTTTCTTGCGTTCGAATGTACCTTTAGCCATAGAGGGTGGAGACAGTGGTTTGAGTTGGGTGGAAGGTGTGTGGGTCGCCGCCTGTATTTAACGTCGGAGTAGCAGCCGACGCGTTTTCTGACCTGGAGCCCAGAACCGGATTCGAACCGGCGACCTCGTCCTTACCAAGGACGTGCTCTGCCAACTGAGCTATCTGGGCAGACCAAGACTCTGGCCAAAAAACGAAAAAGAGTGAAGAAAGTGGCCATCGCGAATTGGGTCGTCAACAGCAATCTTGCGGAAAACGAACGGGGGACAGATTTCCCTCTGAGCCAACCTAGCTTGTCGCCGTCCGCAGCGCCGAACAGAAGGGCCGACCCGCAGATCCACCGAGAGTCTTGGGCGCCGGACGGCCGCCGGTCAATTATTGCTTATCATTTTATTAAACAAAATGATA
>Ga0265313_10001654_pt1 | contig 20661 bp, 19 predicted proteins | sample 4123metaG_FD_203122 | JGI IMG/M metagenome (GOLD analysis project Ga0265313, IMG submission 203122) | Rhizosphere microbial communities from Carex aquatilis grown in University of Washington, Seatle, WA, United States - 4-1-23 metaG | ecosystem: Host-associated > Plants > Roots > Rhizosphere >...
CCAAAGTTGCCCGATGTTTCATTTCCAAAACTGCGTCTCAGGGACTTTCGCAACCCCGTGAAAACAAGAAACCTCCAGAGATTTCTGGAGGTTTCAAATTGGGTGCAGGGGCTGGATTTGAACCAGCGACCTTCAGGTTATGAGCCTGACGAGCTACCAGGCTGCTCCACCCTGCAATATGGGAGGGTCAACGTGCTTTGGGGCGGCGTTTCTGTCAATGCCTTTCCCTACTTGAGTCGCACTCGCTTCTCCGCGGTACCTTGGTTGGGGTCGTCAAGGGCGAGCGTCACCGATGATGTCGAAAGCAGCTTGATGCGAATCAGGATGAGCCGTCCCTGGACCTTCGTCGTGAAGACGTCGCCCTCCTTGTGCAGCTGCGCGTCAACGGTGAGCTGCGTCGTGTCGCCCAGGGTGACGACCCCTCCGATCCTCAACCCGGCGATCGCATGGGTGAGGAGCACCTCTCCGACCTCGGGCACCGACGTTTGCTGCGGCTGTTCGGTCGTCTTGCTCTTGGCATTGTCGACGGTGGGAGACGGGGTCTTCTCGACTGGCGCAGTCAGCATGATGGCCGGCATCCGGAACGGATTCCACTGCGGATCAAAAGGCGCGGGCTTGATCCGATAGTGGTAGAGGCCGTCCATCTCGGAGCGGACCTTGCGGAACCGGATCTTCAGCAGGCTGTCCTGCGCGGCGGCCTTCACCGCCTGCGTGGGCGGCGGCGCAGGCGGCGGCAGCTTGTTCCGGTTCATCGTCAGGCGCCAGCTGATGGCCCAGATGATGATCAAGGCCACCAGGATGATCAGCTGGTTGCGTTGGCTCTTCATTTCTTGCCGAGCATCTGGACGTTCAGCTCGAGGATGACCGACGGGTTGGCCGTCTCGAGTTCGACCCGCCTGTACATCAAAGTCGGGATGTAGGTGAGGCGCGGTCCGGTTTCGAGCGCGTAGAGGAACGCGGCGGTCTGCGCGTACGTGCCGGTCGCGCGGATCGTGAAGGGGATCCGCTTGTAGAGCGACCTGGAGCTGGAGATGATCGCATTCTCGGGGCGCAGCTCGAGGATGCGCACCTTGGTCTGCTGCTCGATCTTGTAGAAATACCAGAGGTTCTCCGCCAGGTTCTCCTCGATCACCAGGTTCTCCTCGATCCGGCGGGTGCACTCCAATGCCGCGAGGCGCTCCTGCCTGACGGACGGGCCGGAAATCATCGACGCCATCGCCAAATCGCCGTCCTGGGTGATCTGCTTATGCTCGAGCTCGAGCCACTTCATGTTCGAGTAGATGTACCAGCAGCAGAGGAAGCAGACGGCGCAGACCCCGGCGCAGAGCGCGCTCAGGGGATGGCGGCGGGCCACGGCGATCCACTGCATGAGGTCGGCGACGTTCATGGGGTTCGCGGTTTCAGGTGGAGCGTGATCGAGTAGACCATCACCTGCTCGTCCTCCGAGGAGCGGTCGAGGCTCGTTACGTTGATCGGACCAAAATGCGGCCCGACCTCCGGATCATTGCGCAGCTTGTCAAGGTAACCGCCGATGAGGCGGCTCGCACGCTCGGACGCCTCGCGCATGCGCCCGCGAACGACGAACTGCCCCTCGGTAAGCTCGATCGAGTCGATGACCATCCGCTCCGGCAGGTTGTGGCCGAGCTCGGAAATGAAGCCTGAAAGGAGCAGAGGGTTCTTCATCTCGGACGAGGCGCTCTCTATCTTCTTGGCCTCGTTCTCATAGAAGCGCTGCAGGCGCCTGATCTCAATGACCTCCCAGCGGTCATCCTCCAGGTGCTGCGCGGCGTCCTCGATCTGGTGCCTCAGGCTCAGGTCTGCGTAGGCGTACCAGCCCGTGAAGAGGACGGCGGCGAGCGCGATGGCGCACGATATGGCGTAGGTGATGAACCGTATGCCGACGACGCTGTCCTCGGGCAGCTCCGCCACGAGGCGGCAGTCCACGTGCCAGTGCGAGGCGAGAAAGAGGCGATCGCGGGCGCTCGTCATGACGTGGCGGCCGGCCCGGGCGATAGCTGCGCGACGAGCGACAGCGGCTGTATCCAGGAGGGGCCGAGGAGGGTGTGACCGGGCGCGTCAAGCCCCACCGCGGGCAGCCATTGGGTGTAATCCGGAGAGAAGTACTCGAGGTCGACCGCGGCGGCGAGGGCCTCCTCGAGCCAGGCCAGGCGCTCGGGCAGGTGCGCGCAGAAGAGGGCCCCGATGCGCTGCCCCGTCTGCATCTCGAAGTAGTCGACCGCGGGCCTTAGGTGCCTCGAGAGCATACGGATCAGCCGGCGCCCGTGGTGCTTGAGTTCCTCGGTGGGCTGCTCGAGCAGCTTGCGGGCGGCCGCTGCGTCGGGCGCGGAGAGCTCCTTCATGGCGGCCTCCTCGATGGACAGGAGGCCGTGGGGGAGCGGCGGCGGCGTGTGCACCCCATCCTTGCCGATCAGGTAAAGGTGCGTCTGGTTACGGTAGATCTCGCACGCGGCGATTAGATGGGGGTATCCGGTGAGGCTGGCGTAACGGGTGAGGCCTCCCAAGAGCACCGGGGTCCCCAGTTCAAGCCGGCGGGGGCGGACGCCCCAATCTTTAAGCCTCACCTGCGCCTCCCTTGCAGCCGACCAGGGCACGCCAAGGTAAAGGGCCGTGCGGGTGTTCGATTCCACGGTCAGGGGGGCGCCGTCGGCCGGGTTGAGGGCGGCCACGTGCCACGCCTTCGCCGACACGATCTTCGCCTGCTCCGCGATGACGTTGTAGAGGAATTCGCGGTCGGACAGTCTGCGAACGTTAATCCCGTCCCGCTGGAAGATGCGCTCGGCAGGGTGAAACCCGCAGTAGGCGGAGATGAAACGGCCCGCCCGATCGCCGAAATTGACGTCGAGCCAGCGCGCCACAGACCCCGAGTCTGCGGCCGCAACCTCTGCAAAGGTGTCCACCGTCAGGGGCCGGACATCAAGCCGTCCAAGCCGGGCCAGTTGCACACAGTGGTCCGTAAGATTTATCAGAACACCGTGGCGTTCCTTGCGTTTGAACATGCGCAACGCATTAGGCAAAACCAGCCCACGTCTGTCAATCGGCGTCCTGTGCCTGTAACGGGCTTATTGCGCCGATTCAGCGAGGGCGCTTACGGCAATGGGGGCTTTCAGATAACGGAACGCCGCGTCCAAATTGAGTGTGTCCGGCTTTCGCAAGGCCTCGTCGTAATGGATCGTCACGGCGCTATTGAAAGTGACCTGTGAGCCGACGATCGAGCCGTAGATTGGCCCCGTGTTGCTGATCGTGACTGGCATGTAGGGGAAATAGATGATGCCGTAGAAGGGCGTGGTTTGCGCAAGCGATACCGCGAAGGAGTAATTGTAGGTGCTGAGGAGCGCGACGCGCTTGGCGGGCGTCCAGCCCACACCTGAATACGTGATTCCGGACCCCGTGTTATCAATGCTCATCCCTCCATACTCCTGGAAGATGGTGAGCGATGCCTGGGGTGTCGTCAGCAGAAACTGGCCGCCGTTCGTGAGCACCGTGCTGTTCCAGACAATGAGCACCACAGGACCCGTGATCGTGATCACGGTGCCGTTAAGCCTGATCCCATTCACATTGTAGATGACGGGTGACCAAGGTGCCGAGGTGGCTCCAAGCGAGCACGACTGGCTTAGAATCGCGTTGCCAGGAGGAGATGGATTGCAGTCGGCGGCGGGAATGGTGGCGTTTGAGCTTGGCCGGATCTCATCAAACACGGGCTGATAGGGCAGAGCGTCCGTGACCAACCGACTCGAATCAATGGACGTTCCGGCCGGAGTCGATGGGCCGATGACCTTGGCGGCGCCGCCGTATGAGATCCAGTTGGTGGTGCCAGGATAGAAGCTACTGTATCCGACCGCGTATCCGTTCACGACCGCGTTGCCCAGACGTACCGTGGCGCTGAGGGAGTTTGTGTTCTGCGACAGGACGATGGCCGATGCCATGTTGTTGGCGCCTGGTGCAACATTGCTGTAGTTCTGGAACACCCCGGTACTCGGGTTTGAACTGAAGCTGTCCACCGTTCCGCCGGCTTTGAAAAGCACATTGCCAAGAGTTGGGGAAACCGCGGCCACGGCGTTCACGAAAAACGGCGCGCTGGGCGAACTGGTCGTCGTATAGGTCAACGTCCTGGAAATGTTCGTCGTGGCACTGCCCGCCGACAGGCTGCCGTTGGGCATGCTCGCCAACCCCTGGGACGTTATCGATGTGATGCCCGTGCTGGGCGAATAGTTGGCGACATTGATCGTCACCTGGCCCGTAACGCCATTTCCATAGTTGAGCGGCGTCGGACTATTGGCAGTGAATGCCAGACCGCTCGACGTCATCGTCATGTTTGCGGTGGCCGTACCGCCGGATATGTCCCATCCCGACCAGTCGTTGTTGTTCGCTGCGTAAAGAGCCTGGGCCATACCCGTCTCGGCGAGCTCTGAGCTCAGCGAGTTCATCACATTCCGGGTGCTCATCATGAGCGACGTGTAGCAAAGCGCGATGTAGCTCGAGAGGCAGATCGCAAACACCATGGCGAGGCAAAGGGCGGCGAGCATGGCCGCGCCACGTTCGCACCTTGGTATCGCCTGGGACTTCTCTCCGGTCATGGGTTCGTGTCGTTCGGGTCCTTGATTAACGACTTATTCTTCATGATTACCCGAGGCGAGACCATCGTTAAGTTCGACTGCGATCCGCTCGGTGCGTAACCCGCAGTCGACGTAAACGTCACGCTTATCTGCTTGATATCCAATTGCTGATAGCCGGGGGCACTCGCGGGGACTGACACCAAGTTTCCGCTCATATCGTAGAAACTGAAGCTGATGCTGGAAAGGTTGGTCAGCAGCGTCAGCGTTGTGCCCGAACTTGTCAGCCGATTGAGAACTCCTTTTGAGGCGCCGAGTGACCAATCGCAATAATAGCTAACCGTGGAGGTATCGGGCAAGGTGAGCGTCATTTGCGTGCCCGAGGCTTCGAAGCCGGGGTATTCAGCGGAGATGGCCGTGGCGGTGGATACGTCCTGCGTGAAATAATACAGGGCCAGCCTGGAACGGGATTCAAGACTCTCGGCGTTGGCTTGTCGCATGAGTCCCCTTCCGAGGAAGATGTACGCAGACAGCACCCCGGCGAAGACAAATGAGGAGATGAAGGTCACCATCATCACCTCAAGGAGCGTGAAGCCCCGCCTTCCCGTTCCGAGACGTCTACGATCTTTGGTAGGCAACGGATAAGCCATCGGCACTAACGAATGTGGTGTCCGTTCGAGAGTAGCTATGCCCAGTCACGCCGGACCACTTGATTGTGAAGGTTACCTGGATCAGGAGGGGGGGGCTCGCATATGCCGATGGGTTCAAGTTTGCCTGGCTTGGCTTGATACAGGTCACGGTGCGCGTGAGGGTAAAGATGTTCGCTGTCTGCGGGTACTGCGCTATGAACATTGCAAAAGAAGGGTCGTTTGCGGCCGAAAGGGTTGTCGGCCCCGCAGGATATCCCCCGCCGGGCGCCGCGGCGTAGGCTGCATTTCCGGGCAGGTATCCCGAAATCGTGGTCCAGCTTTGAAGGCGCAGTTGCTCGATCTCGCTGTGCAGTATCTGGGCCGCGAAAGTCTGCTTGCGTGACAGATCGAGCATCTTCGCGCCGGCCTCGACGACGCCGATCATCCCCATGAGCGTAAACGCGAGCACGGTCGCAGCCAGCGCCACCTCCATGATGGTGAAGCCCCGGGAAGACTTGAGTTTTGGGTATCCGGACAACATCGAGACCTCCCGCATGTTGGAACCACGGGGCCGGAATGTGAAACTGGCTCGCTTCAAAATTGAAGCCAATCGAAATGTTTCTCGCCACATTGCAAGTTTGCGCCCGTTCCGGGCGCCGTTTCCGGCTCCGAATTCGGGTTCTTGGGGGCCCGGGTGGCATGGTTCGCACGCTGGAGAGGTTCCGGGCGGAAGTTAATGTGTATTAATACGTAGCCCGATTCGAGATTCCGCCCTTTTCGGCGCCGTTCACCGTGCGGTGCCGCAATCGCGCACTTCGCGCTTGCCAGAAGGCGCGGGGGCCCGTGTTTTGGACCTTCGGCCAGTCACATCCAACCCATAACCACGTCAGTCCAACCCACGATCGCAAGGCGGCCCTTTTGGCTGACCTGTGTACCGTAAGCTACATAGATCCACATGAGCATTAGCATCACTCCCAAGGACCTCCTCGATGCGGGCGTCCATTTCGGGCACCAGACGAAGCGCTGGAACCCCCGTTCGAAGCCGTACATCTTCGACCACCGCCAGGGCGTCACGATCATCGACCTGGCGAAGACCCATGACGCGCTCGAGAAGGCGTGCGCCTTCATCGAGAACGCCGTCGCCAACGGCGGGAACATCCTGCTGGTCGGCACCAAGCGCCAGGCCAAGGACATCGTCCGCGAGGCCGCGGCAGCGACCGGCATGCCCTTCTCCGTGGACCGCTGGCTCGGGGGCACCCTGACCAACTACGAGACCGTCAAGCGCTCCATCGCGAAGTACAAGAAGTACCAGCAGATGGAGACGAGCGGCGAGATGTCGAAGCTCCCGCGCAAGGAGGAGTCCGCCATCAAGCGCGAGATGAGCCGGATGCAGCGCAATTTCAACGGGATCGCGGAGATGGGCGGGCTGCCCGCCGCGCTCTTCATCGTCGACGTGGGCCACGAGAAGATCGCGGTCGCGGAGGCCGCGCGGTGCGGGATCCCCTCGGTCGCGCTCGTGGACACCAACTCGGACCCGACGCTCGTCACCTATCCGATTCCGGGCAATGACGACGCGGTGAAGTCCGTGCGCATCATCGTCGAGACGGTCGTCGCGGCGATCCAGGCGGGCCTCTCCCAGCGCGACTCGCGCCGCGCCCAGCGGGGTGCGGACACGAAGGCCGCGGTGACCCAGGCCCAGGCCGAGGTCGAGGCGCCGGCGCCCGATCTCGTCGCCGGCGAGGTGGACCTTTCCAAGATCGACATCCCGATAGACATCGCCGCCGTCGAGGGCGACACCACGGTGAAACGCAAGCCTGTGCGTCCGCGCAAGGCCCCGGTCAAGGCTGAATGATATGAGCACTCCCATCACCGCGAAAATGGTCAATGACCTGCGCATCCAGACGGGCGCGGGCCTGCTGGACTGCAAGAAGGCCCTCGTTGAGGCCAACTCAAACGTCGAGGAGGCGATCACGATCCTCCGGAAGAAGGGCGCGGCCTCGGCCGCCAAGAAGGCCGACCGCACGACCAAGGAGGGCCTGATCGAGAGCTACATCCACGTCGGCGGGAAGGTCGGCGTGATGATCGAGGTCAACTGCGAGACGGACTTCGTCGCCCGCAACGACGGCTTCAAGGCGTTCGTCAGGGACCTGTGCCTGCAGATCGCCGCGACGAGCCCGCTCTACGTGTCGCGCGACCAGGTGCCCGAGTCGGAGGTCGCCAAGGAGCGCGAGATCGCCGCCGCCCAGGTCCAGGGCAAGCCGCCCGCGGCCGCCCAGAAGATCGTCGAGGGCAAGCTCGAGAAGTACTATTCGACGGTCTGCCTCGTCGACCAGCCCTTCGTGAAGGGTCCCCCGGAAAAGACGGTCAAGGAGCTCCTCACGGAGACCATCGCCAAGACCGGCGAGAACATCCAGATCCGCAGGTTTGTCCGCTTCCAGCTCGGATCCTGAGGCCGGGGTGGGGCCCACCCGATGACGGTCTCCCGGCTTAAGGTGGTCTCCCGCGGGCTGCGGAACCGCTGCCCCAACTGCGGCGGCGCGACGCTGTTCAAGAAGGGCACCCTGTTCGAGGTCAACCCGGGGTGCGCGGCGTGCGGCTTGCGTTTCGAGCGCGACGAGGGGTTTTTCATCGGCTCCATGTCGCTCAACTACGGCGTCACCCTCGTGGGCTTCCTGACGCCCGTGATGCTCCTTGCCTACAACGGCGTCATAGGGACCACGACCGCCATCGTCCTGGCGGGCGTCGGGTCGGTCGGGTTCCCCATGCTGTTCTACCGGTCGTCGCGCAGCTGGTGGCTCATGCAGTACTACCTCCTGTTCCCGCTCCACCTTCCCGCGAACCAAGGCGGGGGCGGCGCCGGGGGAGGGGACGAGAACGTCTGACCGGGGAACCATCCCTCTTGACCTCTTGGGGGAATCGGGGCATGCAGGTCAGCTTTCCGCTGTCGGGGGCCCTCATGGAGAGGTGGCAGAGTGGTCTAATGCGCCTGACTCGAAATCAGGTGTACCGTAAGGTACCGGGGGTTCGAATCCCTCCCTCTCCGCCAATTTTCTCCGCAAAAATGGCATCCTTGGGGTGCGGCAAAGCACCTTCTTTACGAGGGAGAAAAAGCCTATTGGGAGGGGGAAGATCTGAGTGATGATCTAACCGAGGGGATCGGTCCCTCCCTCTTCACGAGTTTTCTCCTCTGCGGAGACGAGTGGAGGAAGGGATTTGCCACCTGAAGTGGCAAATCGTTCAGAAATTCAGGTTGTTCATTCCGGGCCGGCCGTGAACGGGCGTTCACCAACGCTGCGGTGTGCACGCCGGCCGCGCCCCTGAAGCATGATCACTTTCTTGCCGCCTGGGCGGGAGAACGGTCAAGCCGCTGCGTACTGTTCGTACCGGTCGCGGAGGTGAAGAAACGCCTTTCGGTCGCGTCCCACGATCGACGCGTTGGCACGTTCAGCGAATGCAAGCTGCCATGCGTCGTTTTCCCCAAATCTCCTGCCATTCCTTCTCGCCCGCCGTTGAAGCTCGGCGCATTTTGTCGCGTGTTGAAACCCGATGTTTTGGGGAATATAGCGGCAGATGAACTCCATGCCCTTGCGGGCATCATCGCATCCTTCGAGAAATTCGGCGACTGAAACGCAGGTTACGATCAATGGGCGTTGTTCGATGCCGCGACTTTGTCGCAGCCATTTAATCGCCGGTCCTGCGACTCCGGCGGCGATTTCCCGTTCGAGGTCGATCAGAAACGAAGAATCAAGCAGCACGGGAGGCATGGCGGCCTTTCTTAGATCGGGTGTTGGCAAGTTCTGATTCGGCCCAATCGGCGAGTTCATGGGTCGTGACGATCTTCCCTAGGGATCGGGCATGAATCAGCTCAGCCCTCGAAATCTTGCACTGTTTTGCCGTGGCATCGAGTTGCTTGAGCTCTTCGGCAGTGTACCGAGTCGAGACGGGGAATTCTTTCATGGAGAAAGGAGACATAAAACTACGAGCGTAGTCAACTACAGACGTAGTGGCGGCGTTGGCCCCCTTTTCAGGGGTTCTGGTGGATGGCGCAAATCGTCCCGAATTGTGACAGTTATTGTGATCCAGCGGGCTCGAGTTCGCATCCATAGGGGTTTTCTGCAACAGCCTTGGGCCTCAACAACGACGAGCGGGTGATGAGCGAGCACCGATGCCGTTCGTTCCCCACGCTGCTCGAGGTCGAGCGGCCGGAGGACGGCCAAAGCGTCTGGGTGCGAGACCTCTGGGCGGGTCCGGACTCCGCGGCGTTCCTGCTCGTTGACCGGATGGCGGCAAAGGAGCTGGTGCGCTTCGATCTGATGGTCTCCTGGGTTACGCGTTACCCGCATTTTGCGCGTCTCGTCGGCGGGGGCTTACACCTATCGCGGGACCTGCTGGAGGCATTCGAGGACGAATGGCGCGCGTTTGCCCGCGAGGAGCTGAACCTCAAGCGCAAGCCCACGGCCGACCAGATGCGCTCGGTGCTCGCGTCGGATTTCGATTATGCGCATGAGCTGATTGCCGATTTTGGCGCGGAAGCCCGACAGGCCTTGCTGCGCAACGCGGACCTGCAGATTTGCAGCGCATTCTACCGGATCGTTGGCCCGGCGCCTGCGGTTCTCGACCGTATCGCCTTCTGCCCGGAATTCGAGGCATGCGAATCCGAGGCCGGCGAGGATCTTCCCGAATCGACCGCTTTCTCTTGGTTGCGCCGCGGTGAATCGAAACGCATCGAATCCAAGATGCCGGAAGCCTTCCGGCATCCCGACGACGAATCGCTCGGCGTCGGTGTGCTGGGACGCATTTCCGTCGGTCCGAAGGAGGTGCTCGTGCGGACAATGAGCGGCCAGAAGCACGACTTCGCCCGGGAGCGGATGGCCGAGATCTTCGGTCCGCTCCTGGAATTCGTGAAGGAGAGCCGGATCGATGCCGCCGCGCAGCTTGCCGACCGCATTGAATCAGGCGAGGACGACGAGGCCGACACCGATGATCCCCCAGCCGGGGACATTCCGCCGGCCGTGCGGGCCGAAGCGCTCCGGATGGCGATGGAGAAGCACTTCGCCGGGCTGGCCGACGCCAAGCTACCGATCTTCGGCGGCCGATCGGCGCGTGAAGCCGCGGGCATTCCCAAGCTGAGGCCGGCCGTCGTGTCGTGGGCAAAGGGCCAGTGGGAAAGCGCAGCGCGCTTGGGCCGGCGCGATGGCGCCGACATCACGGATTATCCGCGGCGTCTGGCGGCCGAGTTGGGCCTTGATGAGCTCAAGGATGGGTAGCGCGGGAGCGGATTTATTTGCCACGGATTTGCCAGCGACCCCGTTTCTGTCTTGTTTTCGCTTCCCATTTCCGCATCCTGTCTCCTGTTCTAACTCACTACTAAACAACTCAAAGCACGCTCAGCGAAGCTTTTCGGTTGTTGGCTCGACGGCGGTTCGAATCCCTCCCTCTCCGCCATTCGACTCGCCCCCTGACGGGGCTCGCTCATGGCGGGCCCCAATCCCCCCCCTCTCTCCGCCAATTCCCCGCTGTCCCAACTTGGGACAGCCATGCCCATGGCATTCTCTTTCACGGGGAAATCATCATGCCGGTTCCACCGTCTCACCCTTTGATCGAATCGGCTTCAAACCCAAGCTTCGCCTTGCAACGCTGCGCCACGGGCAGCGTTTGCCCCAGACCCAATGTCACGAGCATCTGTGCGAAGCCAAAAGACCCAGGCCAACAGCGAATATACTCGAAGAATTGATCGAGTCATTGACTACCTTCGCGCGAACCTGGATCGCCCGGTGAAACTCAAGGAACTGGCCAAGGTGGCCTGCTTCTCGGAGTTTCATTTCCATCGGATCTTTGGCGCGGTCGCGGGGGAAACGCTGAATCAATTCACGATCCGGCTTCGTCTCGAAAAGGCCGCCCGGCTGCTGCGTTTCTCCCGACAAAGTCTGACCGATATCGCCTCGGAGTGCGGCTTTTCATCATCGGCCACGTTTTCGCGCGCCTTCCGCTCCGGCTACGACACGTCGCCCAGCCAGTTCCGGAAAACCGGCAAAATCAAAAAGCGCAAGATTCGCAAAGCAATCTACACGGGGCAGGAGTATGTTCTCCCCATGAGCGCGGCAGAAAAGAAAGCGGCTTTCCCGGTGAGGTTGTTCGACCTTCCCGAAAGGCACGTCGCCTACATTCGGGTCATTGATGCCTTCGAAATGGATCGGGTGCTGGCCGCCTGCAAGACGATGATCGCATGGGCCAAATCCCAGAATATCTATTCCCGAGGAGTTCTTTTCGGCATGACGGTGGACGATCCGGACGTGACGCCCAAACATCTTTATCGCTACGAGGTCTGCATGGCGTCGTCTTCTCCGTTTGAGTGCATGGAAGGGATGTCGAAATTAAAACTGCCAGCCATGCGCTACGCCGCCACGAAGGTTTCCGGCGATATCCGCAGGGTCGCGACGGCGTGGGACTACCTGATCCGGAGCTGGCTGATTAACAGTGCCTACGAGCCAGAGCACGCGCCCGCACTGGAGATTTTCCTGGACAAGGATAACGCGACGGATTGGTCGCATTTTGAACTGGAGCTATGCCTGCCGATTCGGAAATTCGCGCCGATGAAACCTTGATTCGAAATTCATGATGAAGATTCCATCCACGCTTATGTCAAAAATCTCCCTTCTGATCCCGCTGATCTGTCTCTCGGTGTCGGCGTTTGCCGAATCTCCGGCGGCGAAAATCCTGTATGTTGGCGCAATCTCGATCAACCCAAGCCAGGATGCCAAGGTTCTGGCCGATTGGTATGCGCGGTTGGGAATCGAGACCAAGGAAATCAAAGGGGGATATTACGCCAAAATCGACACTGCCGCCGGGACGCTGGCCTTTGCCATCCATCCCAAAAAGGCGGATGCGCCGAAGAAATCGTCCGCAAGCGTTTCCGTCGTGTTTCGCGTTGAAAATCTCGAAGGGAGCCTGGCGTCCCTGAAGGCCAAGGGACTCTCGCCCGAATCGACCGAAAGCGATCCGTTCGGACAGTTCGCGCACTTTCACGATCCGGATGGCAACGAAGTGACACTCTGGGCAAAATAATGATCCAAAAGGAATCAAACGTTCTCCGGCTCGGGTTCTCCCATGGCTATCCTAGCGTCTCGGTTTTCCCAGATGCTCATCAAGGAAGCGCGCCATCATTTCATTGGCCGCACGCGACTCAGGGAGGCTGGCGTCCAACCAGAACGCATGTGGCAGCGCCTCGAAGACCGCGAGACGGGCATCAACATCTGCGCGGAGAAAAGCCTGGTGCAGCATCACGGTACCGCTCAGGAGCATGTCACGTGTGCTTGTAAGGAAGAGCGTCGGCGGCATTCCGTGCAAGTCGGCGTAAGCGGGGGAGAGGACTGGATTCGTTGAATCCGCCGACCCCACATATTCGGGCAGCAGCGCACCCGGTCCGTGTGGCAGCAGCGATCCGGCAAGACCCTGCAGACCAAACAGCGCCAGCGAATCGCCGGCCTTGCCAAAGTCGCCCCAGCCCGAAAAAATTCCGAGAACGGCCGGCATCGGCAATCCAAGCTGCTTGATTCTCACGGCCGTCTCCGCGGTCAGAATCGCTCCCGCCGAGGTGCCGTAGAGGCCGATGTTGTTCGGAGAATGGGTGGAAAGCAGCTCCCGGTAAACCGCGACCGCGTCATCCACCGCGGCGGGAAACGCATGCTCTGGGGCCAGCCGGTAGAGCACCGCGATGACTTTCGTCCGCGTGAGGCTGGCGATTGGAATGCTCTCGAGCAGCGATCCCGCGTCCGTCCTGAACCCGCCGCCGTGCAAATTGATCAGCACGCGGCCGCTCTTGCCTGCATCGGATACCCGCGGAGTCACGACGCGCACGGGCACGCCGGCGATCTTCGCCTCGCCGACGGTCGCCGGATAAATCTCCGGGCACGCCGCCGCATCGAGCGCCTGCCGTGCATCGATTCTTTCGCGCTGCTCCGCGATGGTGGCGCCCGAAGACAAGATCGACGGCGGCGGCTTGGCCAGCCTCGCCCGCGCCTCCGGGCTCACCGTGACGGGCACGGACACGACGCGCGTGACGTGCGTCCGCCCCAGGTCGTCGATAAAGGACGCGTTCGGCGGTGGCGCCTCGCCCGCCGCCCGGGACAAGACCGACAGGGCCCAAAGCGGCCGGAGCACAAATCGAATTAGCGGATTTTTCAGCATGGCGTTGAGAAAAGCTCCTGCGCGCACCTGCAGTCTCGCGGTCACCTCGACGCCGAGTGCGCGACGGGTTCGTGTCCGTCGGGCAAATGGTGCCCGGCAAGCGCGGAAAACTCCGCCTGCTGCGCCGTGATCCACGCCTGGTCCCGGCCGAGTTCGCGCGCAAGCAACGCGGCGACGGGCCCCGCGATCTCGAGCGCTGCCCTCGCGTCGAGCTGGAGCGCACGGCTGCGGCGCGCGAGCATGTCGTCCAGCGTGCGTGCCATCTCGTGCCGCACGGCCCATACGACCTCGGCGCCGCACAACGCGAGGCGCGGGTGCAACGCCCGGCTGAGTGCCGGTTCGCTTTCGATCAGTTCCTCGAGCGCCGCGGCGTCGGTGCCGTAATGCGCGAAGCGGCCCGCGGCCCTGGCGCCGCCGGCCGCCGGCGCGCCGTGCAGGCGCAGGGTTTGCGTCCGCGCGGCGACCGGCGTCAATACGCCCGCTTCGGCCGCCCGCGTGACAGCGTCTTCGGCCATCTTGCGGTAGCTGGTCCACTTGCCGCCGGTGATCGTCACGAGTCCCCCGGGCGAGACGGCGATCACGTGGTCGCGCGACAGCGACTTGGTCGCGGCGGCCCTGCCTTTGCGCACCAGCGGGCGAAGGCCGGTAAAAACGCTCAGCACATCCGCCCGCGTCACGGGTTTCGACAGATATTCATTCGCGTGCTCAAGCAAGAACTGAATTTCGCGCTCGAGCGGATGCGGATCGAGTTCGGGCGCCTTGCGCGGCTCGTCTGTGGTGCCGAGGATCACGCGGTCGAGCCACGGGACTGCGAAGAGCACCCGGCCGTCGCGCGTGTGCGGGATCATCAGCGCGTGTTCACCTGGCAGAAAACTGCAATCCAGCGTGAGATGCACGCCCGAGCTGACGGAGAGCATCGGCTTCACCGCCGGGTCGTCGAGCCGGCGGATGTCATCGGTGAAGATCCCGGTGGCGTTCACGACCACGCGCGCCCGCACGGCCAGCCGGCGGCCCGTTTCCTGGTCGACGATCTCCGCCCCGACAATGCGGCCCGATTCCTTCAGCAGCCGCTCGACGCGCGCGTAATTGACGACCGCGGCGCCTTGGTCCTCGGCGGTCCGCGCCAGCGCGAGCGCGAGGCGCGCGTCGTCGAACTGGCCGTCGTAATAGAGCACCCCTCCCCGCAGCCCCTCGGGTTTCACCGTGGGCAGCAGGCGCCGCGTCTCCGCCACGGATAGCCGGCGCGACGCGCCGAAGCTCAACTGGCCGGAGAGCCGTTCATACGCCTTGAGCCCGAAGCCGTAGATCGGCAGATCGAGCCGGCGATAGACGGGAATGATGAAGGCGCGGCGCCGCACCAGGTGCGGCGCGTTGCGCGCGAGCAGGCCGCGTTCCCGCAGCGCGCCACGCACCAGGCCGATTTCGCCGCTGCGCAGGTATCGCACGCCGCCGTGCGCGAGCTTCGTGCTGCGGCTCGACGTTCCCTTGGCGAAATCGTGCTGCTCGACGAGTGCGGTGCGGTAGCCGCGGGCCGCCGCGTCCACCGCCACGCCGAGCCCCGTGGCTCCGCCGCCGATCACGAGCACGTCCCAGGGGTCCGCGGACGCGGCAAGTCGTTGCAGTGAGAGCGCGCGGTTCATGAGCTCGCCGATGCGCGGGCGCCACCGACAGCCCGGCTCAAGCAGGTGCGGTGCCCGGTCCGCGCCGGGGCGAACGCCATTGCGCGCGAGCAGGTCTCGCCCTGGCCGATGGCGCAAGGGATTTTCATTTGGAGGAAAGTCGAGCCGTGTGCGGCGAGGCGGCGATCTTGCGTTTCAGCCACCGCGCGTAACGACGGGCATCGAGCGGGAGGTCGATCGCTTCGTCCGTCCAGCTTGAGAGGAGGATCGCGTTCGCCAGCTCGACGGAACGGATGCCCTCTGCCGCGGGGGCGATCAGCGGCGCGCCGCTTAGAATCGCGTCGGCAAAATTCCGGAGGATTGCGACGTGCTGCAAACCGGAGTCCTTGAAAGCGAAGATGCGCTCGTCGGTCGGAGGCGCGGCAAACGGCTCCTTCGTCGTGCGGCTGAATTTCGCCGTCGGCACGCGATTGCGGGTAAAGCGCAGCACGCCGTTTTCGGCGACGACGCGTCCGTTTTCCGCCATCACTTCAAGCCGGTTCGTCCCGGGGGCCTCGCCGGTCGAGGCGATAAAGGTCGCCGTCGCACCGCCGGGCAGCTCGAAGTATGCCGTCACGTCGTCTTCGACCTCGATGTCGTGGTAGCGGCCGAACGCGCAGTGCCCACGCACCCGTTTCGGCTGTCCGAAAATCCACGAGAAGAGATCGAGATTGTGCGGGCACTGGTTGAGCAGCACGCCCCCGCCTTCGCCGGCCCAGGTCGCCCGCCACGCACTCTGCGCGTAGTAGGCGTGTGGGCGGAACCAGTTCGTCGCGGTCCACTGCACGCGGCGGATATCGCCGAGCGCGCCGCCATGCACGAGCTCGCGGAGCTTCGCGTAGAGCGGATCGCTCCGCTGGTTGAGCATCGCCGCAAACACGAGCCGGCGGTTCGTGTGCGCGGCGATCAGACGCTCGCAGTCGGCGCGCTGGACCGAGATCGGTTTCTCCACGAGCACGTGCAGGCCCGCACGCAGCGCCGCGATGCCGGTTTCGGTGTGAAAGTAGTGCGGGGTCGCGATCAGCACCGCGTCGACGAGGCCCGAGGTGATCAGCGCGCGGTCGTTGGAAAACCCGGCGATATGCTTAAACATGCCCAGGCGCGCGGGGTCGCTGTCGGCCACGGCGGCGAGCCGCAGGCGCGGAATCCTTCCGTCGAGAATATGGCGCGCATGGAATTGACCCATGAAGCCGAGACCGATGATGCCGAGACGGACGTGTTTCACGGTGAGGGCGGCTTAAGCCAGTCGACGCGCGGCGGCCTGCGCGCGCAAGCACAGCTCCGCGGCCTTGAACGCGTGGGCTTGGGTCATGGCGTTTTCGGTGCGGTTGAGGCAATCGAGCACGAGCTGGCCGAAGAACGGGAAGCCCACCGTGCCGGCCACGTTGAGGTGGCGCGCGCCGTGCGCGTCGACAATGTAGACGTGGTCGCCGCGGTCGTCACGCGCGACGTCGATGTACTTGCGCAGCTCGATGTAGCCCTTGGAGCCGAGGATAAACGTCCGCCCGTCGCCCCAGGTCGGGAGTCCGTCGGGCGTGAACCAATCGACGCGCAGATAGCCGCTCGCTCCGCCATCGCCGACGAGTGAGGCCTCGCCAAAATCCTCGAGCTCCGGCTTGTCCGGGTTTGCGTAATTTGCGACGGTCGCCGAAATCACAGTGGCGTCAGTCGAGCCCGTGTAGGAAAGAAACTGCTCGATCTGGTGGCTGCCGATGTCGCAAAGGATGCCGCCGTAGCGCTCGCGCTCGAAGAACCACGCGGGCCGCGTGGCCTTGCTGAGGCGATGCGGCGCGATGCACATGACCTGGAGCACGCGCCCGATCGCGCCGCCCTGCAAGAGTTCGCCGGCAAAGACCGCGCTTTCGACGTGCAGGCGCTCGCTGAAATACACCATGAATTTCCGGCTGGTCGCGGCGACGACCGCGCGCGCCTCGGCGAGCTGCTCGAGCGTGGTGAATGGAGCCTTGTCGGTGAAATAATCCTTGCCGGCGCGCAGGACGCGGCAGCCAAGGGGACCACGCTCGTTGGTGATCGCGGCGGCGGCGACGAGCTTCACGTCGGGATCGAGCAGGATCTCGTCGAACGAGCGCGCGACGCGCACCTGCGGATATTTCGACTGAAACGTCGCGATGCGCCTGGGGTCGGGATCGTAGACCCATTTCAACTGCGCGCCGGCTTCGAGCAGTCCGTTGCACTGGCCGTAGATGTGGCCGTGGTCGAGGTGCGCCGCCGCAAAAATGAATTCGCCGGGTTGCACCACGGGGCGTGGCTTGCCCTGGGGCGCGTATGTCATGCCATCGTAGCGTGCGTTCATAAGGCGGGTCCTCGGTCCGGCGCGGGGCGCCATTGGCGGCAGTCGAGCGACATTGCGGGTTGCCCACAAGCGGCGCCTGACTTAAACGTTTAGTTGCATGGCATCCGCCCCCCGCCCCACGCTGCGCAGCCTTGCGGCCGAAGCCGGAGTCAGCGCGACCACGATGTCGTTTGCGCTGCGCGGCAGCCCGGAAATCTCCGACGCCACGCGCGAGCGGCTCCAGCGTCTGGCGCGGGCTCGCGGCTACAGGATAAACCCGCTGGTGTCGGCGCTCTTTTCGCAGGTGCGCCGGTGGAAGCCGCGCGGCGATCACGCGGTAATCGCCTATCTGAACACTTGGTGGCCGAGGCGACTCTGGGAAACCTGCAACACCAAGACCGGCCAGTTTCGCGGCGCCGCCAAACGGGCCGCCGAGCTCGGGTTTCGGCTCGAGAATTTCTGGCTCCGGGAGCCGGGCATGACTCCCGCGCGCCTGGCGCGAATCCTCCGGGCCCGCGGCATTCGCGGCGTGTTGGTCGGGCCGGTGCAGGACCAGCGCGCTCCGCTCGATTTCCCCTGGGGCGACTTCGCGCTCGCCACGACGGGTTACAGCTTGCACGAGCCGGCCATTGCGCGCGCAAGCCACGCGCATTTTCGCGGCATGTATCGCGCGATGGACGAGTTGATCGCCCGCGGTTACCGGCGCATCGGCTACGTGACTTCAAAGGATTTCGAAGGGCGGGTGAACTCGCTGTGGGGCGCGGCCTACCGCTACAACCAGCATCGACTGAACGCGAAAAACCGCATCGAGCCGCTCGAGTTCGAGTCGGAGGCGGACGCGCGCGGCCTGCAACGCTGGATTGCCCATGCCCGGCCGGACGCGGTCATCAATGCGCTGCCAAACGTGTTTGAGATACTCGCTGAGCTGGATCTGCGCGCGCCGCGCGATCTCGGCTTCGCCCACTTGGATCTGCCGACGCACCTGAAAGCCGCCAATGTCTGCGGCATCGATCAATTGTGGGAGATCGTCGGGGCGTGCACGCTCGAACTCATCGCGAGCCAGCTCTACACCAACACTTGCGGCATTCCGCCGCACCCGGTCACCCAACTTGTCGAAGGGATCTGGGTCGAAGGCCGCACCCTCGCGAAGGCGCCGGCGGGGACTAATGAAGACAAGCCCGCGGGCCGAACCCGGGCGCAGCTGGCGGTCCCGGAATGAGCCCCGGAAGAATTCCGACGCTCGCGCCGCACGGCAATGGCCCCGCGCTAAACTGTAAAGCAAGCCGTGCCTCGCACCCCGGGGACAGAATCTGCATCGTCACGGTTGGTCGCGGATCTTGTTATGCTTCAGGCGACTCCGCCGACCGTCAGGAGAACCCGAGCAGGATGAAACCCATTTTACGCGCCATCCATATTGGAGTCGGCAATCGCGGCCGATGGCCGCTGCGACTCGCCACCCCGGAGCACGGATATCGGGCGGTGGCGCTGGTTGATCCGGATGCCGAAATGCTGGCGGCCGCGTGCGCCCTTTGCGGTGGCGTCCCGGCCTTCACGAATCTCGAAGAGGCGCTCGCGAAGACCGAGGCCGACATCGCAATCATTTGCTCGCCCACCCGCTTTCATGTGGCACAGGGAGGCACTTGCCTGCGCGCGGGCCTTCACGTGCTCGTCGAGAAGGGGATGGCGGCGAGTCTCGCGGAGGCGCGAAGCCTGGTGGCCGCCGCGAAGGAGGCGGGCCGGTCCTTGTGCGTTGCGCAGAATTACCGCTATCAGGCGATGGAGCGGACGGTCGCGCGCATGATCGGCGATCCCGGCCATCCGCAGCACGTGGGCGCACCCTTCCTCGTCGAATACGCGCAAAACCGCCAACGGCCGCACCCGCGGACGCTGGATTACCCGTTTGCTTCGGTGTGGGACATGAGCTGCCACCATTTCGACACGCTGCTCTTGTGGCTCGGCCCGGGATTCACCGACGTCACGGCCAAGGCGTTCGGACCATCGTGGAGCCGGTATGAGTTTCCCAACAATACGAGCGTGCAGATTGCACACGCTTCCGGCTGCATGATTCACTACCTCCATACCCACGACGCGGCGATCAACGAAGTCCGCATCCGCGTGCAGTCGGCCCGCGGGGCCGCAGTGGTGGACGGTGACAGGGTGTTTTTCTGCCCGCGCAGCGACCTCCAGCTGAAGAACGAGGCGATCATCCCGGTGAGCATGGAATCGCACGCGGGCGAGTCGGGTGTCTTGGCCGATTTCTACCGGCACTGCGTTCACGGTGAACCCGTGGGAATATCCGGTTCCGCCAACCTGGGCGTGATGGCGCTCTGCGATGCGACCTGCCGATCAGCGGCGAGCAAAAGCACGGTGAACCTCGACTGAACTCGCCAACGGCGACCGACAGCTTACCCCGACCCAATGCGCTTCCCCTGCCGCTACCGCATTCTCGCCCTGCTGTTTGCGGCCACCACCATCAACTACCTTGACCGTTCCATCCTCGGGGTGCTGGCCCCCACGCTGCGCGACAAGGTGTTTGGCTGGAGCGTGAAGGATTACAGTTACATCACCATCGCCTTCCAGCTGTCCTATGCGATCGGCATTCTGACCGTCGGGCGCCTCATCGACCGCGTGGGCGTACGGCTCGGTTACACCATCACCATCTCGGTCTGGAGTCTGTTCGGCGCGGCGCACGCGCTGATCCGGCCCGCGTTCAGCCTCGTCGGATTCATGGTCGCGCGCTTTGGCCTCGGACTCGGCGAGTCGGGCAATTTTCCCTGCACCACGAAGGTGATCGCGGAGTGGTTTCCCCAGCGTCAACGGGGGCTCGCCACCGGCGTCGTGAATGCGAGCACGAACATCGGCGCCGTGTTCGCGCCGCTGTTCGTGCCGCTCGTCGTGGCGGCCGACGGACGCCACTGGCAGGTCGCCTTCCTGTTTACACCGGTGCTTTGCGGGCTCTGGCTCTTCTGGTGGTGGCGGCTGTATCGCAGTCCGGCCGAGCACCCGCGGGTCTCTCCCGAGGAGCTTGCGCTGATCCAACGCGACATGCTGGTGCAGACCGAGCGCCCGTTGTCTTGGGCCGCAGTGGCCCGGTGCCGCGAGACTTGGGCTTTCGCGCTCCTGAAACTACCCGACGCGGCGTGGTGGTTTTATCTGTTTTGGGCGGGGACTTTTCTGACCGATACGTTTGGCCTGAACATTTCCAGCCTCGGCCTGCCGCTCGTGGTGATTTTCGCCACGGCTGATCTCGGCAGCATCGTCGGCGGCTGGTTTTCGGGAAAACTCATTGCCGCCGGCTGGTCGGTGAACCGCGCGCGAAAGCT
>Ga0265313_10001655_pt1 | contig 20652 bp, 17 predicted proteins | sample 4123metaG_FD_203122 | JGI IMG/M metagenome (GOLD analysis project Ga0265313, IMG submission 203122) | Rhizosphere microbial communities from Carex aquatilis grown in University of Washington, Seatle, WA, United States - 4-1-23 metaG | ecosystem: Host-associated > Plants > Roots > Rhizosphere >...
TGCGGCGGTCACGCAATACGCCGACCCCAGCATCGCCGACCCGACCAGCATCACGCCGGGGCCCGACGGTGCGTTGTGGTTCACGAACAACGCGAACGACTCGATCGGTCGGGTCACGACTTCGGGCATGGTCACGAACTTCACCGATCCGAGTGTTTCGAGTCCCACCGCGATCGCGGCCGGGCCCGACGGTGCGCTGTGGTTCACGAACAACGCGAACAGCTCGATCGGGCGGATCACGACGGCGGGCGTGATCACGCACTTCACCGATCCGACCATCGTCAAGCCGATCGACATCACGGCCGGGCCCGGCGGGGCGTTGTGGTTCACGAACAACGCGAGCAGCTCGATCGGGCGGATCACGACGGCGGGCGTCGTCTCCAACTTCGCCAACCCGACCATCTCGAACCCGACCAGCATCGCGGTCGGACCCGACGGCGCGCTGTGGTTCACGAACTACAGCAGCAATTCGATCGGGCGGATCACGACATCGGGCGTCGTGTCGAACTATGCCGACCCCAGTGGCGGCCCGAGCAACGTCACAGCCGGGCCCGACGGTGCGCTGTGGTTCACCAACCACGGCAACCACTCGATCGGACGAATCAGCACCGGCGGGATCGTCACGCATTTCAGCGCGCCCGGAGTCGACAGCCCGTACAGCATCACCACCGGGCCCGACGGTGCGATGTGGTTCACCAACAACGGCCAGCACTCGATCGGGCGCATCAGCACGAGCGGGATCGTGAGCCTCTACACCAACACCGAGATCTCCAACCCGCTCGGGATCGCCGCGGGTCCCGATGGCGCCCTGTGGTTCGACAACGTCGGGAGCAATTCGATCGGGCGGATCACGGTCGACACGTTGCCGGCATCTTTGCCCGATGAGCCGACGAACGCGTCGGCGAGCACGATCGGGCCCGACGGCGTGTCCGTCGGGTTCACGCCGGGATTCAACGGCGGGGCTCCGATCACGGCGTACACGGCATCGTGCATCTCGCTCGACGGTCAGCCGACGGGAACCGTGAGTGCCACTGGGAGCCCGATCCTCGTGACCGGATTGGCGAGCAAGCACCCGTACCAGTGCGTCGTCACTGCGACGAATCTCGTCGGCACGAGCCGTCCTTCGGCTCCGTCGGGTGTGGTCTGGCCGGGCACCACCGGCAGCACGTGTGGGATCCCGTCGGCGCCGAGCACGGTGTCGACGGCGCCGGGCAACGCTTCGGCAGTCGTCAGCTGGGCACCCGCCGCGAGTGGTTGTGTCGCCGGATACGTGGTGACCCCGTTCGTGGGATCGGTTCCGCAGATGGCCACGTTGATTCCCGGCCAGGGTACGACCACGGTGATTTCCCACCTGGTGAACGGGTCGAGCTATCAGTTCACCGTCACGGCCGAGAACGGGTCGGTCGAGGGTCAGCCCTCCCGGTTGAGCGGACCGGTCACGGTCGGCACGCCGTCGGCGCCGACGGCGTTGCAGGTCGCCAAGGTCGGGGCCGGTGCGATCCACGTTGCGTTCAAGGTGCCGCACAACAACGGCGCCGCGATCGTGCGTTACACGGCCTCTTGCGCGTCGAGCAACGGGGGAGCGACGAGAGCCAAGGCCGGCATCGTCGGGCCGCTCACCGTGTCGGCGCTCACGACCGGCCGGACCTACACGTGCACGGTGACCGCGGCGAACAGCCGAGGAACCGGCGCGGTCTCCGCGCGGTCGGCTGCCGTCAAGGCCTGAGCTGCGCGCCGACCGGTCGCGCGACTTGACTGCGGGGATGGCCGAGCTCAGGTACGTCGACCCGGCCCGCCCCCCGAGCCTCTTCGCGCGCGTGTACGCGACCCTTGCCGCGACCCGTTTCGCCAACTTCGTCTCGCGTCACCTCAACTGGAAACTTGACCCGTTGCTCCTGCGAGCGACGCGCGGCCGCTTCGCAACGACGCTCGTGTTCCCCGCCGCGGTGCTCGAGACCAAGGGCGCGCGGAGCGGCGCGCTCCGCCGCAACGCGATCATCTACTTCCACGACGGCGACACGGTCGTGATCGTCGCGTCGAATGCCGGTGGCCGGAGCCACCCGGCCTGGTACCACAACGTGAGAGCCGATCCGGACGTCACCTTCGGTGGCGTGCCGATGCGGGCGAGCGTGGTCGACGACGAGCACGAGCGCGAGCGGCTGTGGTCGCTCGCCGACCGCGTGTTCCCGGCGTTTGCGAGGTACCGGCGAGACGCGGCCGCGGTGCACCGGGTGATTCCGATCATTCGGCTCAGCCGGCGCGAGCCGGCGCGATCGTGACGCGGCTGCGCAGCTCAGCACCTGCCGATGGCGTCGACGCGCGCATCTTCGAGACTCTTTAATCGCTTCTCAGTGGGCTGTACGGCCGCGGCCGCAACGTGGTGATCACTTCGGAACTCCGAAGTCCCCCAACTGAAGGAGCAATGATGGAATCACCCAAACGCCTTCGCGTGTGGCTCGTCGTCGGCGCCGCGACCGTAGGCGCCGCGCTCGGAGGCGCGGCGATCGCCGGCGCGGCCACGTCGGGATCGGGATCGTCGGGAGCCGGCGCGACGACAACCGCCCCGGCGTCGGCGCCGGCGAACGCGCCGGATCCGGCGACCGTCGCTCATGGTCCGGGAGAGACGCTGCTGACCGGCACGACTGCCGACCAGGTCAAGGCCGCCGCGCTCGCCGCGGTTCCGGGCGGAACGATCATCCGGGTCGAGACCGACTCGGCCGGGTCACCGTACGAAGCGCACGTCACGAAGGCCGACGGCACCCAGGTGACCGTCAAGGTCGACGCCAACTTCAAGGTCACCGCGACCGAGCAGGGCTTCGGGGCGGGACCGGATGGCGGTCGCGCACCGGGCGGTGGCGCTCCGGCCGGCGGCGCTCCGGGCGCCGGCCCCACGGCGTAGCGATTCCCGGCTCGGTCTCTCGTCGGTCGCGGCGGGGGGAGACCGAGCCGGATCTCGGCCGAGCCGGCGGCGCGCGCGGTTGCGCACCGGTCGAGAACTTGGGTGAGACTGGCACTCGATGGTCGTTGGCTCCCAACCCGAGACGGGGCGGGTCGCGACGGTCACGCGCCCGAAGCGCGCCGGGCGGGACGAGCTGCGCGAGTTCGGGCGTTCCCTGCGCGAGCAGGCGCCATTCGAGTCGCAAGGGGAGTGCGTGCTCGACGCGCGTGATCCGCTGGCAGTCCTGCGGCTCCAAGCCGTGAGCCGGCTTCCCGACCTCGTGCCGCTGCGCTACTCGCGCATGGCCGCCGATCCGTTCGCGTTCTTCCGCGGCGGCGCCGCGATCATGGCGGCCGACCTGGCCCGCACAGCTGCCTCCGGCGTTCACGTGCAGGCCTGCGGCGACGCGCACCTGCTGAACTTCGGGCTCTTCGGGTCGGCCGAGCGCCGCGTCGTGTTCGACGTCAACGACTTCGACGAGACGTTGCCCGCACCATGGGAGTGGGATCTCAAGCGCCTCGCGGCGAGTGTGGTGCTCGCGGCGCGGTCCCTCGCGCTCGACCCGCAGGCTCAGCGCGCCGTGGTGCAGCAGGTGGTCGGTGAGTACGCGGAGCACGTGTCGGATCTCGCCGAGATGTCGACACTCGATGTGTGGTATTCGGATGTCGACGCGGGCGAAGTGACACGCGACATCAAGAACAAGGCGCTGCGGAAGGTTGCGGTTCGCGCGGTCGACAAGGCGCGCGGGCGCACACACCTGCGCGCCCTCGAGAAGCTGACGAAGGTGCGTGACGGCCGGCGCGTCATCGTCGACGATCCTCCGCTCGTCGAGCACCTGCCGGATGTCTCGATCGCGTCGGTGTTGGCGTTTCTCGAGGGCTACGCGGACTCGCTGCCCGATGATCGCCGCCATCTGCTCACCCAGTTCGAGCTGGTCGACGCCGCCCGCAAGGTCGTGGGTGTGGGATCGGTCGGTACGCGTTGCTTCGTCATGGTCGGGCAGGGCCGCGCGGGGCTCGACCCGCTGATCCTGCAGGTCAAGGAAGCCGAAGACTCCGTACTCGCCCCGTTCGTGGGCTCGAGCGAGTACGGACACAAGGGCCGGAGGGTTGTCGAGGGTCAGCGATTGATGCAGGCGACCAGCGACGTGTTCCTCGGCTGGAGCTCCGGCGCCGGCCACGAGTTCTACGTTCGTCAACTCCACGACATGAAAGGTGGCTTCGAGATCGAGGGTTCCACGCCCAAGGATTTCGAGCACTACGCGCGACTCTGCGCGGCAACGCTCGCCCGGGCCCACGCCCGTTCGCTCGACCCGGCGGTCATCGCCGGCTATTGCGGCAAAGGTCGCAAGCTCGGCGCGGCGATCGCTCGATTCGCGAAGCGATACGCCGACGTCACCGAGCACGATCACGCGGCGCTCGGCGCGGCGATCGCCGACGGCGAGATCGACGCGGCCCCGCCCTCGTAGCTCAACTGTTCGACGATCTCGGGTCGTGATAACACTCCGGCATGCCCGTGAAGATCACCATCACGTTCTGGGACCCGGTCGACCCCGAGGCGTTCGAGCGCCACTACGTGGAGACCCACGCGCCGCTCGTCGACGAGCTTCCCGGGCTGCGCGCGTACGAATACGGCCGGGCCCTCACCAACTTCGACGGCTCGGCGCCCGACGCGTTCTGGGTCGTGTCCCTCACCTTCGACGACGCCGAGGCGATGCACGCGTCGTTCGCGAGCGTCGCGGGGCAAAAGACCACGGCCGACATGGCGAACTTCATCACCGGCCCGATGAAGTCGGTCGTCAGCGAGGTGCGGTAGACGCGCCGTAGGCGCCCGGCGCCCGGTGCATTCAGAGCGTCGGAACCCACGTCGCGTGGAACCCGTACGGCACCCGTTGGGGGAGCTCGACACGCGCGAGGGGGCCGGCGCCGACATCGCGCGCGTCGAGGACCACGAGCGACGACGTGCCGGCGGCGCGGTCGTAGACGTACGTCATCACGACGCCTTCGGCTTCGGCGGCGCCGGTGGGCACGAACAGCCACTCACCTGACGAGTACTGCGGGCCGGCATCCCATCGCGTCTCGGCGCCGGTGTGCGAGTCGACGTGCACCGCTCCGGCGAGCACGACGTCGTCGGTGGCGGGGCGAGTTTCGACGCGCCAACCGTGCCGGTAGGCGCGACCGGCGTAGCGCCGGTCGATCGAGGGCAGGTCGGCGTCCAGATCGGACCGCACCTCGTCGCGGAACGTGAGCTGCGCGCCGCGAGTGTTGACCCGCCAGCGGTGCAGGCGAGGTGGGGCGCCCAGCGCGGATCCCGCTTCGAACACCTTCGCCATGCGGCAGACGTCGAGCACGACCTCGTCGCCGTCTCGCCACGCGTTCATACCGTGGAAGACGTAGCACGGCTCGATCTCGACCCATCGGATCGCCGACGCCGGACCTCCGAGCGGCATCACGCCGATCCGTGATCCGTACTCCGGCTTCCACACGTAGGGCATGATCGTGGAGCGCGGCTCGCTGATCATCTTGATCGCGAGGTTCATGTCGAACAGAACGGGCATCTCCCAGAACACGACGTCGCGGTCGGTGATCGCGAAGTCGTGGATCATGGTGGATGCCTTCACCGAGACCGGCTGGCTCGACACGAGCACGCCGTCGCGATCGGCCACGTAGTACTCGAGGAAGGGCTCGGTGAAGTTGTACCCGAAGAAGTGCATCGCGCCCGTGGCGGGATCGATCTTCGGATGCGCGGTCATGTTGCCGTGCAGGCCTCCGGCGAAGTCGTACGCGCCGACGGTCGACAGGTCTTGCGCTCGGAGCTCGTAGGGAAGGCCGACCTCGCCGAGCGTCAGCAGCTTCCCGGCGTGGTGCACCACCGACACATTGCTCAAGCCCGCGGCCCCGCCGGGTGCGCCCTTCGCGGTGAGCCCGCCGCCCGCGGCGAGCAGTGTGGTGCGCACGTACCGGTTCCCGTACCACGCGGCCTTGCCGTCGGCGATCACGACCCCGTGCACCATGCCGTCGCCGAGGAACCAGTGCGGCGACCACCCCGGCTTCGGATTGGAGCCGTTGCGAACGTAGAGGCCGTTCAGCTCGCGGGGCAGACTTCCGGCGACGCGCAGATCGGTCGCCTCGACTTCCCGGGTCACGGGCGCGAAGTCGCCGCGCAGCCACCATGGGGTGTTCGGATCGACGAGCGTCGTCGTGGGCGCGGTCCGCGGCGGAGCCGATCGGATCGCGGTGCTCGCGGAACGGCCGGTGCACGCGGCGAGCAGGCCGGCGCCGCCCAAACTTGCTCCTGTGAGCGCGCCGAGCCTGAGGAGCGCGCGCCGGTCGATGTACGCCCCCGGGTCTCCCACCAGCCCGAATGCTGGTCCAAATTCGTGTTACCGCGCCAAATTGCGTGGTCGGCGACCGATCACAAAGTCGCAAGGTCCGCGCGAGCAGCCGCGCGGTGCCGCTCGACTCGGACACTTCTCGGACTTTGCGCCCGGGTTCGCCTCAATACCGGGCGGTTAGCAACCGAGGGATAAGAGATGCCGAACGAGGCTGGGCTGCGATCCGGGAGCACGCGGGCTTACCCGTATGTCTTCGCGGGCCTCGGCGGAGCCTGGATCGCGGCTCACGTCACCGGGCTCCTGGGCTCGCTGTCCCAGTACACGTTCGTCCTGCTGGTGTTGGCGTCGATGGTCGCGACGGTGATCGGAGCGCGGGCATTCCGACCGAGCCACCGTTGGCCGTTCGTCGTGATCATGCTCGGCTTCGTGTTGTTCGTGGCCGGCGGAGCGGCACGCGAGAGCATGCACACCCTCGGCAACCTCACCGCATCGCGCTCCATCGTGCCCGACGCGCTCACGTTGCCCGGCTACGTGCTCCTCGGGCTCGGTCTGCTCGGGTTCGCACGCGCGCGTCGTGGCGCCGCCGACTTCGACTCGCTCTTGGACGCGATGCTGGTCGCGCTCGCCGCGCTCACGTTCATGTGGTCGTACCTCATCGCACCGACGCTGCAAGACCAACACGCGCCGTTCAAGGTCACGCTCGTGCTGGTCTGCTATCCCGCGATGTCGGTGTTCATGGTCGCGATCGTGATGCAGATCGTGACGGCCGGCGGCAGGGGCCGCCCGCTCGCCCAGCGGCTCCTGTTGTTCGCGCTGGCGATGATGGTGATCGGCGACGCGATCTACACGTTCGACGACGCGCGAATCTGGACCGTACCGGGGCGGCTGCTCGACCTTCCGTACGCACTCGCGTTTCTCGCCTTCGGAACCTGCGTGTTGCACCCGTCCATGCGCGAGCTGTGCGAGCCGGTGGCGAGCTCTGAACGCGCGCCGACGAAGGCGCGCCTCGCACTGGTGTCGGTCGCGCTCGGCTTGCCGGTCGTGGTCATCCTGGCGAAGCTGCCGAAGGACCGGAGCGACCGGATCGCGTTGGTGGTCATCTCGTTGCTGCTCACCTCGGCTGCGATCCTGCGCGTGTTCCGCTCGCTGCGGGCTCACGCCCGCTCGGAGGAGCGACTCACCGAGCAGGCAACGCACGACGCGCTCACGCGGCTGCCGAATCGCTTTCTGGTGTTCGAGCGGCTCACGCGCATGCTGACGAGCCGTCACGAGAGCGGACGTGATGTGTCGCTCCTGTTCATCGACGTCGACCGGTTCAAGCTCGTGAACGACAGCTACGGCCACTCGCTCGGCGACGAGCTCCTGGTTGCGGTGGCCGAGCGGCTGCGCACCGAGGCCCCGCAAGGCGCCCTGATCGGTCGCGTGGGCGGCGACGAGTTCGTGGTGATCCTCGAGCGCACCGACGGCCTGGAGGGCGCGCGCCTCGTGGCCGAGCACCTCCGCGCCCGTTTCACCGCACCGTTCCAGATCCGTGACAGTGAGGTGTACGCCTCGGCGAGCATCGGAGTGGCCATGGCCACCACTGACGAGACGACGACGGCGGAATCGCTGCTCCGCGACGCCGACACCGCGATGTACCAGGCGAAGGAGGCCGGTCGCGACGCGGTCGCGATCTTCGACCTCGAGATGCGAGACCGGACCGCGCGGCGAGCTCGACTCGAACACGACTTGCACACGGCGCTCGAGCACAACGAGCTCGTCTTGCACTACCAACCCGTCGTGGATCTCGACCCGATCGACGTCGTCGGATTCGAGGCCCTGCTGCGATGGAATCACCCGCAGCTCGGCACGGTGCCGCCGCTCGACTTCATCTCGATCGCCGAAGACACCGGCTTGATCGTTCCGATCGGCGCGTGGGTGATCGACACGGCGTGCCGTCAGCTCGCCGAGTGGAACCGGGAGCTGCCGCGCGGTCATGACCTGCGCATGGCGGTGAACCTCTCGGCCCGGCAGTTGCGCGAGCCGGGACTCGTCGACACCGTGATCCACGCCGTCGGCCGCAACGGAATCGAGTCGAGGTCGCTGATCCTCGAGCTGACCGAGTCGCTGCTGATGGATCAGAACCCGAGCGCGCGCGAGACGCTCCGGGCGATGCGAGAGCTCGGCTTTCGCATCTCGATCGACGACTTCGGCACCGGATACTCGTCGCTCGCGTATCTGCGTACTTTCCAGGTCGACGAGGTCAAGATCGACAAGTCCTTCGTCGACGACCTCGACAATCCGGACACCCCGGAGGAGTCGTTGGTGGCCGCGATCGTCGCGATGGCCAACGCGCTCGGCGTCTCGACGACGGCCGAAGGTGTCGAGACTCCCCGGCAGGCTGAACGGCTCTCGGCGCTCCAGGTCGACGCCGCGCAGGGCTACGTGTTCGCTCGACCCACCGAAGCCGCCCAGATCCCGGGTGTGGTGGCCCGGCTGCGTCAGCTGAGGCCGGCGGAGCGCCCCGCGCTCATCGAATCGGCCTGAGCCGGAAGGTCGAGCCGCGCCACCGCCTCACGCGTGGCGACCTTCCAGTCGGCGGTCCAGAGCGCGGCCTCCAAGCCGATCCCGTCGAACAAGATGCTGTGGATCGCTTCGTCCTGCGCGGCGAGTCGCCGGCCGTAACCCTCGAGATCGACGTACACGGGAAGGCTCGCGGGTGAGTCGAGGTACGAGCGCGGCTCGATGCCCGGGTACCGACTGAAGGGGGAGCCGATGCGCTCGGAGAGCAGATCGATCACCTGCAGATCCATGACCGCGACGAGCCACGGTGCTCCGCCCGCCAGCGCCCCCATGATGATGGCCTGATACAGCGCGAGGCTCACGAGCCCTTCGCTCGCCCGGCCTCGATAGTCGGCGGTGGTCGCGAGTGTCGCGACGTCCCAGCAGCGTTGCAGGTCGAGGTCGGAGCCCGTGCGCGCGATCACGTCGCCGGGTCGCTCGTCCCACACCCGCTCGATGTCGTGCACGCTCTTGAAACCGGCGGTGGAGGGCACGATGACGCGCGACACGCCCGCGGGCACCAGACGACGGTGGTCGATGACGCACAGGAACACGCTGGCGGCTTCGTACGCCGCGTACTCCTCGGCCAGCATCTCCGGCGTGTTCGCGAAGTACTCGCCGAACACGACGCGTTCCACGATGCGGCCGAGCTCGGCGGCCGGATCCGTCGCCGGCAACACGTACGTGCCGAACGGCTGCGCGGCCCCGGACCGATCGGCCAGTGCCGCGCAACGCTCGCGGAGGTCGAGATCCAGGTCCACGTCAGAACTCCCGGGAGACGACCTCGTCGGCGTCGAAGTACTTGCGGGTGAACTCGGTGGCGCGCTGCGCGTCGAACGCCTTGCAGGTGTAGATGTCGACGCTGAAGAACACGTACGGCTCTTCCCACGCGTAGAAGTGCGCGCCCGAGGTCTCCCAGTGCACCCAGCCGGCCCAGCCGAAGCGGTCGGAGCGATGGGTCACCGGGTCGATGAGCACCGTCATGTCGCAAACGTGCGACAGCTTCACCAGGTACTCGGAGATCTCGGCCGCGGTGATCGGCCGCGCCCGCGTCCCCTCGACCACGAGCCGCTGGCGCAGGATCGAAGGTGCGAGATCCCGGAACAGCGACGCTTCGTTTCGCCCGTAGGTATCTAACACGACAGTGAGTCTGGCGTATTGGGACACCATTCGTCAACAAAAACAACATGAGCAACACACGAACACACGGCCATCAGCTGAGCGCGACGACTTACATCGATGTCATTCGCACGCGAGGCGATGATCACGACGATGCGTACATCTCGGCGATGAGCTCCGCGTACGCGGCGTTCACGACGTTGCGCTTCACCTTCAGGGTCGGGGTCATCTCACCCGCCGCGATCGTGAAGTCGTGGGCGAGGATGCGGTACTTCCGCACTTGCTCGACGCGCGACCGCCGGCTGTTCACCTGTTCGATGAACGCGTCGATCTCGGCGACCAGATCGGGATCCACCGCGAGGGCCTCCACATCGGCAACCTTGTGATGGGCATCGGCCCATGCGGTGAGGGTGTCGCCATCGAGCGTGATCACCGCGGTGAGGTAGCGGCGACCCTCGCCGATCACGACCGCCTCCGAGACGAGCTCGTGGTGACGGAGATCGGTCTCGATCTCCTGCGGTGCGATGTTCTGGCCGTGCGCGGTGATGATGAGGTCCTTCTTGCGGCCGGTGACGGTCAGGTAGCCCGCCTCGTCGATGCGGCCGACGTCGCCGGAGTGCATCCACCCGTCGGGGTCGATGAGCGCGGCGGTCGCCCGCTTGTCGTGGAAGTAGCCCATGCACACGTTGCCGCCCTGCACCAGGATCTCGCCGTCGTCGGCGATGCGCACGCGCGCGCCCGGAATGGCCGGCCCGACCGTGCCGACCCGGTTGTCCTCGGGTGGGTTGCACGTGCTCGGCCCGCACGCCTCGGTCTGGCCGTAGAGCTCGATGACCGGAAGCCCGATCGCGTGGAACCACCGGATGAGGTCGGGATGTATGGGCGCCGCCGCGGAGATCAGGACGCGCGCGTGGTCGAGACCTATCTCGTGGCGGATCTTCGCTCCGATCGAGCCGTCGAGCGCGGTGTACGGGAGCTGGTACCAGGGGGAGCTGTGGCCGGTCGACTCCTGTTCGCCGACGACGCGCTCACCGAGATCGACGAAGCGATCGACGAGGAAGCGCTTCAGTCCGTGCGTCTCGTCGAGCTTCGCGGTGACCGCCTCCTGGAGCTTCTCCCAGACCCGCGGGACCGCGAAGAACACGGTGGGCCGGCAGTCGCGCAGGTCTTCGGCGACCGTCGACAGGCTGCGCGCGAACCACGTCTCGGCGCCCACCGCGACGGACGCGAAGTCGCTCATCATGCGCTCGGCAATGTGACTGAGCGGAAGGAACGACAACAAGCGCTCGTGCTCACCGATGTGTACCAGTGCGACCGAGCTCCTGAGCGTCCACATGATGTTCGCGTGGCTCACCATCGCGCCTTTGGGCAGCCCGGTCGTGCCGCTCGTGTACACGAGCGTCGCGAGCCGTTCGGGCGTGACGGCATTTGCGCGTGTGTCGAACAGGTCGGGCTCGCGCTCGAGGCGCGCCGCGCCGATCTTGCGCAGCTGCTCGAATCCGAGCATGAACGGGTCGTCGAGGCGATCACCGTCCTCGAACACCACGATCCGGTCGAGTTTGGGGAGGTCGTCCTTCACCTCGAGGATCCGGGAAGCGAGGTCGCGGTTCTCGACGAAGCACACGTTGGCCTCGCCGTGCCCGAGGATGTGCGCCACCTGTTCCGACGAACTGGTCTGGTAGACGGGCACGGTCACGCCACCGTTGGCGAGGATCCCGAAGTCGGCCAGGTGCCACTCCGCGCGGTTGTTCGAGAAGATCCCCACGTGCTGGCCCGCCTCGATGCCGAGCTCGGCGAGACCGGCGGTGACCTCCGCGACACCTCGTCCGTATTCGGCGTAGGTCATGGTTTGCCAGGCGTCTCCCACCTTGGTGCGCAGTGCCGGCCGATCGGGGATCCGGCGCACGTTGTTGCGGAGTGCGTCGACGATCGTGTCAGCGTCGATGACGATCGAATTGGAGGCTTCCATCGGGTCACACTCCTTCGTGTGTACGGTTGGATCCGACTCCGACGGGAACCGGTTCTGGGGGCAGCGGCGGAATCGCGACCGGTTCCGGTGTGGCCTCCGTGGGACCTTCGACGCCCGGTCCGCGGCGACGGCTGCGCCGAACGACGACGAGACCGGCCGCGAGGAGCAACGCTCCGAGCAGTGCCATCGCCCAGGGGATCTGGCGCTCGACGAGCGTCATCATGTGCTGGTTGGTGCGGGCATCGTGTGCCGCAGCCAACGACGACGGCACCGTCTCGGTGTACGTGTAGCTCTCGGCGATCTGCGCCGGGCGCATCGCGAGTTTCGACAAACCGACCGACAGCGCCTTCACGGACGGGATCGAGATGTACTCGTTGAGCAGTGGTGCGAGGATGCCGATTCCGCTCAGGTCGGGCTGCACGGAAATGCCCTGACGCTGGGCGTGCACGTCGATGAGTGCGCCGGTCTTCGGTTCGATCGAGACCGTGCCGTTGTCGATGAAGAAGTAGTTCAGCTTCACCGGCGTGGCCAGCACCTTCGAGATGAGCTTCTTGCCGGCGGCCGTGAGGTGTGGTCCGACGTCGGCGAGCGCCTGGTTGACGTCGATCCCGGCCGCGATCAACTGGGGCTCGAGCTGCGCGCCGGTGATCTGCATGGGCAGGCCCATCGCCTGCAGGTGCTTGAGGTAGTACGGCGCCACCGGCTTGGTCACGTTGCTCACGAAGTCCATGACCGGAAGGTTCACGCCGGGGTGGGAGTGCAGTCCGCGCACGAGCACCAGGTGGCTCGTGACGTCGGCTTCGGGGATGAAGGCGAGGTAGGAGCCGTTGGCCTTGGTGCCCATCGAGAAGTTGACGCGGTAGCTGCCGGGCGCGGCGTGCATGACGGCCTTCGGATCGCCGAACGCGATCTGGCGCGGGTCGGACACCATTTGCATCGTGCGCCGGTCGATGACGTACTGGTACGTCTCGACGGTGCGGAGCGACGGGGTCTTCACGGTGACGGTCTCGTCGACCACCGCCTTGGAGAAGGTGCCGGAGACGGCCTTCACGTGACGACTGATCTGCAGGGGCTCGCTCTTCGGATGGGCGAGGGGCAGGAGCGTCTTCTGGTCGACGTAGGTCGTCGCGGTTCCGGAGTACCGCGCGGTCACGTCGACGTTGAGCGGGAACCGCACCAGCGCCGGCGCGGCCGCCGCTCGGAAGCCGACGGACCCGACCAAGAGCGTCACTCCCAAACCGATCGCTGCCACTCCCCAACGACTGTGTCGCATGGGATCCCCTCTTTCGTGGCCCGGGCAGGCCTCGTATCTCATTGGGCACCTCGAAGCCCCATTGGCACTAGAGACGTTGTGCCCTAGGTCAGCGCCGAGTGTCCCTGCCGAGGTCGCGGGCTGCGGCGTGACCTTCGCCTCTGTCGCCCGACCCGGAAACGGCAGAAGTTCAAGGGTGCGTGCTCGCGACGAAAGGTCGGACCGATGAACGCATTCATGCAGGACAGCGACGCCTTCGCCTGGTACCTGGAGCGGGATCCGACCCTCCGATCGACGATCGTGGGCGTCGCCTGGTTCGAGCGCAGTCCCGACTGGGACGAGTTCGTCACGAAGATCGACCGGGCGACGCAGCTCATCCCGATGTTCCGCCAGTGTGTCGTCGAGCCGCCGGGCCGGATCGCCACTCCCAGGTGGACCAACGACGCCAACTTCGACCTCACCTGGCACGTCCGCCGGATCGAGTCGCCGGCCCCGCACACCCCCGCGACGGTGCTCGAGCTCGCGCGCAACGCGGCGATGACGGCCTTCGACCACGCGCACCCGTTGTGGGAGTTCACGTTGGTCGAGCGCCTCGAAGGCGGGCGCGCCGCGCTGGTGATGAAGGTGCACCACGCGCTGACCGACGGCATCGGCGGGATGCAGCTCGCACTCGAGCTGTTCGACCTCGAGGCCGAGGCACCGCTGCGGGTGTCGACGCCCGACGCTTCGGGCGCCGGCGGGCCCGACACCCGAGCGTTGATTCCCGACAGCCTCGCGTGGGATTGGGGCCGCGCGATCGCGCTCGTGAGCCGCGCCACGGCGGCGGCGGCGCCGAGCATCTGGAACGCTGCTCGTCACCCGATTGTCGCGGCCGGCGAGGCAATCGAGACCGCTCGCTCCATCGCTCGCACGCTCGCACCCGCGAACGAGACGCTCTCGCCGATCATGAAGGAGCGCAGCGTCGCTCGGCACCTCGACCTGATCGAGGTGAGGCTCGACGACCTCAAGCGCGCGGCGGTGTCGACCGGCGGGAGCCTCAACGACGGCTTTATGGCTGCAGTGACCGGCGGGCTCCGCCACTATCACGAGCACCACGGGGAGCCGGTCGACGAGTTGCGGGTCACTTTTCCGATCAGTATCCGCAAGCCCGGCGACGCGCCGGGCGGCAACCACATCACGCTCATCCGGTTCGCGGTGCCGGTGGCCGACGCCGATCCGGCATCGCGCGTGCGTGCGATGGGTCGCTTGTGCCGCGCGGCGCGAGACGAACGATCCCTCCGCTACACGGGCGCCATCGCCGGGACGCTCAATCTGTTGCCGCGCTCGGTCATCGGCGGGATGCTGAAGCACATCGACTTCCTGGCCAGCGACATCCCGGGATTCTCGTTCCCGGTGTACCTCGCGGGCGCGCGGATGGAGCGATACGTCGCGTTCGGACCGACCACCGGAACATCGGTCAACTTCTCGTTGCTGTCGTACGACGGCACCTGCTGCATCGGCATCTCGGTCGACACCGCAGCCATCGCCGACCCGCAGATGCTGGTCGAATGCGTCCGGAAGGGTTTCGAAGAGGTGCTCGACCTCGGCGGCGCGCACGAACCGGCGCGGCAGCCGCTCAGAGAGACGGTCAGCGCGCCCACAGTGCCCGCGCGCCGGAAGAGCCGAACGACCCTGCCGCTCGGCTGATTGCCGCGCGATGCTCGGTTGCGGAGGGAGCGTCATGGAACGCATGGGCAGCCTCGACGCGGTGTTCATCGCGGTCGAGGACTCGGTGAATCACATGCACATCGGATCCGTCGGGATCTTCGAGGGACCCGTGCCTTCGTACGAATCCGTGCGCGCGCTCGTGGCATCGAAGCTCCAATTCGTTCCGCGATACCGGCAGCGGGTGCGCGAAGCGCCCGCGAGCGTCGGCCGGCCCCTGTGGATCGACGACGTCGACTTCGATCTGGATCTGCACCTGCGTCATACCGCGCTTCCGGCCGGCGATCGCTTCGCGCTCGAGAACCTCGTCGGGCGCGTGATGTCGCATCCTCTCGACCGGCGCCAGCCGCTCTGGGAGATGTGGCTCATCGAAGGTCTGGACAACGACGGTTGGGCGATGCTGTCGAAGGTGCACCACTGCATGGTCGACGGCATCGCCGGCAGCGACCTGCTCTCCGTGATCATGGATCTCGAACCCGGATCGCCGCTCCCCGAAGCCGACGCTTGGACTCCCGAGCCGGAGCCGTCGCGATTGGATCTCGCCCGCTATACGGGCGAGATGACGATCGAGTCGGTCACCGATGTCGTGCGGGGCGGGCTGCGCGCGTTGCGCCGCCCGGCGGAGGCCATCGAGCGCGCGCGCAATGTCGCCACCGGTCTCGTTCGCGCCCTCGCGCCCGGGCGCCGCGGCGGCTCGTCGCTCACTGGTCCGATCGGGCCCCGCCGGCGTTGGGCCCGAACCCACGTCTCGCTCGACGACGTGAAGACGATCCGTACCGCGTTCGGCGGCACGGTGAACGACGTCGTCCTCGCCGCGGTCACGCGCGGCTTTCGCGAGCTGTTGCAGGCGCGCGGCGAGCCCGTGGACAACCGCGCGATCACCACGCTCGTCCCGGTGTCGATGCGCGGCACCGATGATCGGGGCAAGCTCGACAACCGCGTGTCGGCGGTCTACGCGCGGCTCCCGATCGGAGTCGAGGACCCGGTGGAGACGCTGGCCGCGATCCGCGGGCACATGGACGAGCTGAAGGTGTCACACGAGGTCGACGCGTCGGCGGCGGTCATCGGTGTGGCCGACATCGTCCCGCCGGTGGTCGCCGCGGTGCTGGCCCGGTCGATCGTGCACGCGCAGGAGATCGCGCAGACCGTCGCGACCAACGTTCCCGGCCCGCAGGTGCCGTTGTACGTGTGCGGTCGCCGGATGCTGGAGGCCTATCCCTACGTGCCGATCGCCGGGCACATCCGGGTGGGGGTCGCGATCTGGTCGTACTGCGGCGACATGTACTTCGGGATCACGGGAGACTGGCAGGGCGCCCCCGACATCGATCGGTTGCGGCGGGGGATCGACGTCACGTTCGAGGAGCTCCTCAAAGAGGCCGCACGCGCGCTGCGCTGAGGGTCGATCGGCCCTACTCGTACGCCGGCGGCCGGTGTTGTCTGGATACATGCTGGGTTCGGCGTTCGACGTGTTTCGCATGCGGCAGTACTTCGACGTCATCGTCGGCGTCCGCGACACGGTCGAAGGCATCCTCGACGACGTCGGGTTCCTCGACGACGCGCGGCGCGCGCTCGTCTCGCTGCCGCTCGACCGCTGGCCCGCCGCCCGTTCGCCCTTTCCGGCGGTCGGGTTGCCCGCCGCGTCCGCCTCGGAGCCGCGCATTGCCTTGCTCGCGACCGGCGGGAGCGGCGCCCTCGCATCGGTTGTGGGAGTGGCCCGCGCGTTCGAGGAGAAGGGTCGCAGACCATCACTCATCTCGCTGTGCTCGGGCTCGGCGCTGTTCGGGTTCCCGATCGCCGCGGGGATCGCGGCCGACGACGTGGCCGCGTTCGCGCTCGGCCTGCGGCCTCGCGACTATGTCGACGTCGACTGGCGAGGGTTGCTCGCGCTGGCCCCGACGCTGGCGCGCGGCTTCGCGGGCATCGTGCACGGGGATCGACTCGAGGCGACCTATCGCCGGCTGCTCGGCGACATGACGCTCGCGGAGATGCCGATTCCCGCGTACGCGCCGATCTGGAACGTCGAGGAGAATCGCGTCGAGTACCTCGGGCCGCGGACGTATCCGGACGTCACCGTCGCGCGGGCCGTGCGTATGGCGGTCTCGCTCCCGCTGTTCATCCAGCCGGTCGAGCTCGACGAGGATCACTGGTGCGACGGCGGGATCGTCGACATCTTCCCGGTCATCCCGGCGATCGATCTCGAACCGGGCTCCGACGCCGCGGTGGCGGTCAACGGTTTCTATCCCCCCGAGTTCGCCGGTGAAGACGTGCGCGGCTGGGAACGTCGGGTCGGGAGCATCGTGACGGTCGGCAGTCAGGTGCGTACCTGCCAGCAATCGGAGTTGGCGAGGGTCAACCTCGCCCGGCTTCGCGAGGCGATGCCGGTCGCGATGATCGAGCCGGTTCCGTACGAGAAGGTGCGCGGCCTCGGCTTCTACCGCCAGTTCCTGAACAACGGCGAATGGCCGCAGTTCATGAGAGCGGGCCGGACGGCCGGCCGACGCGCGCTCGAGTCGCTCGCGAGCCCCACCGGGTCGTTCGTCCCACCCGCGCGCACGCGGAACGGGTCCTTCGACTCTGGCCGCCACATCGCCCCCCGGCGCACGCTTTGATCGGCGACTGAAGACGGGGAAACGAGGTGCGCCAGGATGAACGTAGAGCGAGAGCGGATCGTGGAAGGAACCAACCGGATCATCGAGTCCGTACGCGACGCCGAGGAACTTGCACTCGAAGCCGTGCGGAAGTTCGTCGACACCGTCAACGGCATTCTGCCCGACGTTCGTGACGACGCCCCGCGCCGCAAGATCATCGACTCGGCGGTGAAGATGACCGAGTCGCTCGTCGGCGCGTCGTCGGATCTCGCGCAGGAGATCGTTGCCGCGGCGAGCGACGCGTGGGCGAAGCCGGACCGCGACGTCGACCTCACGGCCTGATCGTCGCCGGCTCGGGCTATCCCGAGGCTTTTGTTCCTTGACGCCATCCGGGCACGCTCGGTGCGTGCGGCTCGAGCGACCGCAGGTACGTGATGATCTGGCGCACCTGCTCGGCGGTGAACGTGCCGCCATAGTCGAGGCTCCACGCCGGCATCTCCGTGCCGGACACGCCACCCGACACGAGGGCGAAGATCTGGTCGTCGGAGGTGCTCTTCAGGAATTGGCTCGAGTTCAAGGTCGGTGCGCTGCCGCCTCCGCTTCCGCGGTTTCCGTGGCACTGCGCGCAGTTCGCGCTGAACAGCTGTTGCCCGATTGCCGTGTAGCTCGTTGTCTGCGCGCGGGTCGCGTCGCGGCGTAGGCCCGGCTCGCGCACGCGGTAGGCGACGAAGCCGACGAGGAGCAGCACCATGAACACGAGTCCCCACGAGAGATAGCGATTCAGGCTGCGATCGAGCCACTCGGGTTCGAACGGCGGGGGCTCGGGGCGTTCGCGGGGCACCTCAGGCCTTGCCGATGCAGCCGGGACCCTTGGGCGGGGTGAGGAAGATCTTCGCCCCGTGGGCCGGACCCGGTTCGACCACGCTCGTGTCGACAACGACGTTGTCGGCCTCGATCGTCACCTTGTAGCGATCCATGCCCCGCGGCGCCGGGCCCGTGATGTATTCGCCGGCGAGGTCGTAGATCGATCCGTGGCACGGACACTCGAACCGGCCGGAGCTCTCGCAGTACGGCACATGACAGCCGAGGTGCGGGCACTTCTGGGAGAGGGCGAAGATGTAATCGTTCGCGTTCACCACGTACATGCGACCCGCGGGAACGTACGTGCTCGTGTCCTTCTCGAAGCTCGCGGTTTTGCCGACCGTGATCTTGGCGCCTCCGGCACTCGTTGCCAGCGGCCGCAGCGCCTCGTAGCCGGTGTACGCGGCGGCGCCGATCAGCAGGGCGCCGCCCAATTTCCACCCACCGCGGAGAACATCGCGTCGACTCTTGTCGTCCATTGACACTCCTAGAACTCGATGTACGAGTGGGTCCACGGCGCGACGAACGTCCAGCCGGGTCCTCGGAAGAACGTTCCGATGACGGTCAGCCCGACCGCCATCGCAAGGAGGATGCTGAACAGGATGATCGCGACCTTCCGGTGGCTCGCCCGCGTGTCGGGGTTGCGATCGATGTAGGGCAGCAGCACGAAGATGAGGATCGCGCCGCCGGGAACGAGGATCCCGGCGATGAGCGGATCGAAGTGCGAGAGCAGCTCCTGCAATCCCGCGAAGTACCACGGCGCCTTCTCGCTGGCGGGAGTGAGATTCGGGTTGGCGAGGCCGTGCAGCGGCGCGCTGAACGCGACGCCGAGTCCGAGCACGACCGCCGCAGTGCCCAACGCAACCACGACGTGACGCACCAAGAGATGCGGCCAGGTGAACACCGTGTCGTCGACCGGCCGCGCGGCCTCGGTGACCGACTCGCGGTCGACCACGCCGAGCAGGCGCACGCGACCGCCGTAGAGCGCGGGTGTGGCCTGCGCCATCGCCGCGGCCGCGGGCGCGGCGACCGGGCGTTCCGTCGCCTCCTCGGCGAACGCGCCGACGCTCGCGCGCTCGACGGCGAAGCCGTCCTTGCGGACGCGCCAGATGTGCACGGTGAGGAGCAGCACGAGCAGCATCGGGAGCACTGCGACGTGCAACGCGTAGAAGCGCAGCAGCGTGTTCTGCCCGACTTGCGGACCGCCGATCAGGAGGTCCTGGAGCCTCCCGCCGAAGAGCGGCACGTAGTGGACGAGCCCGGTGCCCACGGTGACGGCCCAGTACGACAGTTGGTCCCACGGCAGGAGGTAGCCGGTGAACGAGAACAACAGCGTGAGCACGAGCAGCATCACACCGATGACCCAGTTGAACTCACGCGGCTTCTTGTACGCGCCCGCATAGAACACGCGGACCATGTGCAGCCCGACGACGAGCACCATCAGGTGCGCGGCCCAGCGGTGGACGTTCCGGATCAGCTGCCCGAAACCGACGCTGGTCTTGAGGTGCTGCATGTCGCCGTACGCGGAGCCCACCGACGGCGTGTACACGAACATCAGGTACACGCCGGTGACGAGCAGGATCCCGAAGAGCACCATCGCGATGAAGCCGAGCCGGAACGAGTAACGCATGCGCAGCACGCGCTTGGGGATCTTGACCGGGTACACGTGCAGGAACACGTTGCTGAACGACTGGAGGGCGCGTCCGCGTGGAGTGTCCTGCTGCGCGTGCCGGAACACCGATCGCCATGCATCGCTGCGCTTGACGCGTGCCGTGACCCCGTGGTCGACCGACGCGCGGCCGGGCTCGAGCTCGTCGAGGTCGACGTCAGTCATGCGTGAGCTCCCTCGCGTGAACCATCGACAGTGCGCCGGGCGGACATCGGTTCACGCACAGTCCGCAGCGGATGCAGAGGTCTTCGTCGAGGAGCAGGACCGATTGTTCGGGGCTCCCGAGCCCGACATCGTCGGCGCGCGCGATCGTGATGCAGTTCGGGGGACATACGTCGACGCAGAGCCCGCAGAGGATGCACAGCTCGGGGGAGAGCATCACGTTGTCGAAGCAGCGCAGGCAGCGCAGCCCTTCGAGACGCGCTTGCGGCTCGTCGTAGCCGATCTCGACCTCGCCGAATCCGACGCGTCGTTCGGTGGGAGTCGCCGGGATCCGCTGGCGGGGGATCGCGTCGTAGTCGCTGTCGAGGCGGCGGAAGCCGGTACGCAGCTCGACCCGGACCTCGTGCGAAGTCGTTGGCGGCGGGGAGGCGCCGGTCAGCGCGCCGTGGATCGAAGCTGCCGCGCGCCGTCCGTCGGCGATCGCGTCGATCAGGTTCCTCGGCCCGCGCGCGACG
>Ga0265313_10001656_pt1 | contig 20648 bp, 16 predicted proteins | sample 4123metaG_FD_203122 | JGI IMG/M metagenome (GOLD analysis project Ga0265313, IMG submission 203122) | Rhizosphere microbial communities from Carex aquatilis grown in University of Washington, Seatle, WA, United States - 4-1-23 metaG | ecosystem: Host-associated > Plants > Roots > Rhizosphere >...
TTTTTTTGCGTTCAAGAAAACACCGCTCGAACTCAAGGGAGATGTGCGAATTTCGCGGGCGCTGGGTCTTAGCCTCCACTACACCGCGCCGGAGGAGCGCATCGTGGTGCTCGACGGCCGGGGCATGCTCGTGCGCCAGCCCGATGGAGAAAGCGCGGGGCCGCCCGACCCCCGCGCGATCGCCGCCAACGCCGCGCTCGTGCACGTGCTGCGTTTCGATCTACCGGCGCTCGCCGCGGATTTCGAACTCTACGGCCGGCGCTCGGGTGACGCGTGGATTCTGGCGCTCGTCCCGCGCGCCGAAGAGCTGCGCCACGTGGTGAGCGAGATCGTGGTTGCGGGCGACGCCGCCGAGGTGCACCGCATCGCGATCCATCACACGCCGAGGCAATACGTCGAGATTCTCGTCGCTGCGTCCCGGCCCACACCGTTCACGGCGGAGGAGCTGAGGCGTTTCTTCCGCTGAGGCGCATGACGTTTCGTTACCGCCAACTTCTCGGCTGGAGTCTGCTGGCCGGCGCTGCGCTGCTCGGCGCGGCGTGGCTCGCCCGGCTCGACTACGCGAAAAAAATCTCGACCGATGTGCTCGATCTCGTTCCGACGGACGAGCGTTCGCCGGAGCTGGCGCTGGTCCGGCAACTCGCGAGCGAAGCCGAGGCCCGGACGATGTTGTTCGCGTTGAGCAACGTCGACGGCGCGCCGGCACCCGCCGCCGCCGCGCAGCGTTTTGCGGCGGAACTGGCCCATTCACCCGCCTTCGATCAGGCGCTGTCGATGGCGGACACGGTTTCGCGAGACGCGCTCGGGCGAGAACTGTTCGAGCAGCGGTTCGCGCTGTTGTTTCCGCGCTGGCTGCGCGAACGCGAGGCGGCTTTTCACGCGACGGGTCGACCGTCCGCCGAGTTTGCCGACTGGCTGGCGACCGACACCGTGGCGACGCTCGACCGATTTCTCGCGACGCCGGCGGCGCTAGGATTTCAGGACATCATCCCAGCCGATCCGCTGTTGCTGATGCCCGGCGTGATCGAGCGCTTGAAAAATGGTCTGACGTTCGGCCAAATCTCCGCGGCGTCGCCTGCGTTGGTCTGGGCGCGGCTGGCCGCGTCGCCGCTCAGCGAAGCCGGGCAGGGGCCGGCGTTTGCCGCGATCGAACGCGCGACGGTGACCCTGCGCGCGGAGTTTCCCGGCCTCGTCGTCGCCGACACGGGCGTCAACCGCTTCGCCGCGGCGAGTCGCGCACGGATCGAACGCGAAGTCTCCTGGCTCAATGCGCTGTCGCTCGTCGCGGTGCTGGTTGTCGCGGGGATTTTTATCCGCCGGCTTCACCGCGGGCTGCACCTCGTGCCCGTCGTGTTGCTCGCGGTGCTCGGCGCCTGGGTCGCGACGACGATGGCGTTCGAACGACTGCACATCATGGTTTTCGTCGTCGGTTCGCTGCTCACCGGCGTGGCGATTGACTACGGTTTCTACCTTTTCATGCAGCCGCCGGCACGACCGGAGGAGGATTATTGGGAAAAAGTCCGGCGGCTGGCGAAGCCGCTTCTCGCGAGTTGTCTCACCACGGTCGCGGGATTTGCGCTGCTGCTGTTTTCGGAGCTGCCCCTGATTCGCCAGCTCGGCGTCTTCGTCGGCGCCGGCCTGGTGTGCGCGCTGGTTTCGGCGGTCGTTTATTTTTCCACGGTGCGAAACCCGTTTTTGGAGGCCCGCGTTTTTCGCGGCGGAAAGGTAATGACGGCGAAGGCGCGGCGACGAATCCGCCGGGGGCTGGTGGTGGTCTGGCTCGCCGCGCTGCCGGGCCTGGCACTGCTCAAGTGGAAGGACGACATTCGCGAGCTGCAGATTCCGTCCGCCGAGTTGAACCGCGAAGACGCGCGGATTCGCGGGCTCTTTGGCCAGCGCGACGATGGGACCGTCTATCTCACCCACGGTGCCAGCGTGGCCGAGGCGCGTGATTCGCTGGAAAAATTCGATGCATGGCTGGTGTCCGCCGGCGGCGGGCAAACGCAGGCGTTCGGCCTCGACGCGGTGGTGCCAACGGCGGGCGAGCAACGACGGGCCGCACGGTTCGAGCGCGAGCATCCGGAATTTTCTCCCCGGCTGCGCGTGGCGCTGGCGAAGGCGGGCTACGACGACACGGGGTTTGCACCGTTTTTCGAGGCGTTCGCGCGCTACGCGGCGAATCCGAACGCGTTTGATTTCGACGCCACCGTGGGCGCGCTGCAGTCGAAACTCACCGGGCCACTGGGGCTGTTGCTGCACCGGGGCAAACCACTGAGCTGGTTCGTGACGGTGGCAACACGCGCGCCCGCCCTCGCGCCGCCGGCGGAGATGCGAACGGTGAATGCGAGCCAGCTTCAATCGCTCAACCGCCTCTTCGCCCGCTACCGGCAATCCGCGCTGTGGCTCAGTCTCGTCGGGCTGGCGATCGTCGGCGCCGGAGTGTTGCTCACGTATGGGCTGCGCGACGGCGTGCGGATTTTTGCGATCCCGTGTGGGGCGTGCCTCGGATTGTTCGGCCTGCTCGGCTGGCTCGGCCAGCCACTCAATTTGTTTCATCTGCTCGGGGCATTTCTCGGCGTGTGCCTGACGCACAACTACTCGATCTTCACCGCGACCTCCGCCTACCGGCAGGAACCGCCGCCGGTCTCGGTGCGGATGTCGGCGCTGACGACGGCGGCGTCGTTTGGCGTGCTGGCACTGAGCGGAATTCCCGTGGTGCGCGCTCTCGGTTCGACGGTGGCGATGATGGTGCTCGTCGCACTGCTGGCGATCGAGTTCGAGCATTTGTCGGCGCTGGGAAAAAGAACATGAGCCGCGCGCTGCTTCAGGCCTGGGAGAAAACGTTGCGCCGCCGCGGCGAAGATCGGGCGGTCGTGCAGGCGGCGGACGGGCTGATCGTGACGTTTCGTGAACTCGATGCGCGCGCGGCGGCATGGCTGGCGCGGCACGCGCCCGAGCCGCGCGCGTTGACGGGCCGCGCGGTGATTTTTGCGGCGCCGAACGGTGTGGGCTGGTTCGAGATTTTTATCGGTTTAATGCAGGCCGGTGCGATCGCGGTGCCGCTCGATGCGGCGGAGCCGCTCGCGGCGCAGCGCGAGATCGGCGAATCGCTGCGCGCCGGTTTTATTTGGGACGGACCGCGCCTCGTGTCGCTGGCGCGCGCGAAGCGCTGGCGCGATTCAGAAATTTGCCTGATCAAGCTGACCTCGGGCACAACGGGCCGCGCGCGCTCGCTCGCGTTTACCGGAGCCCAACTGCTCGCGGACGCACGGCAGGTGATGGCCACGATGGGGATCAATGCTCGTGACGTAAACTATGGGCTCATTCCGCTTGGACATTCCTATGGTTTGGGAAATCTGGCGGTGCCGCTTTTGGCGCGGGGCGTGTCGCTTGTCTGCGGGTCGGCGCCGCTGCCGCAGGCGATCGGGGCGGATTTTGCGCGGTGGCGGCCGACGGTTTTCCCCGGCGTGCCGGCGATCTGGCGGGCGCTCGCGGCGTCCGATGTGGCGCTCGACAGTTTGCGGCTCGGCATTTCGGCGGGCGCGCCGCTGCCACCGGAAGTCGCGCGCGATTTTCTGAACCGTCATGGCCGGCGACTGCACGGTTTTTATGGATCGAGCGAGACGGGCGGGATCGCATATGATGTGGCGGGGAAGGTAACGCTCGCGGGTGGCGTGGGCCACGCGATGCGCAACGTAAAGGTGAGCCTGTTGCGCGGGCAACGAATCATCGTGAGCAGTCCCGCGGTGTTTACTCACGGCAATCGCCACCGCGTGCGCGGATTGGGCGCGTGGATCATGGCCGATCGCGTGGAGCTCGACAAAAACGGCCGACTCACGCTGCTCGGCCGACGCGACAAGACCGTGAAGATCGCGGGCCGGCGCGTGAATCTCGCTGATATCGCGGCGCGTTTGCGACGTTTGCCGGGTGTGCGCGATGCCTGGGTGGGCGTCAAAGATGGCAACGAAGCGGTTCTCGGCGCCGTGGTCGCGAGCGCGCGGCCGGCGGCGGAGTTGCGCGCGGCGCTGCACGCGGATACACCGGGGTGGAAGATCCCCAAAAAGTGGGCGGTGGTGGTGGCACTGCCAGTGACGGCGCGGGGCAAGATCGACACGCGGGCGTTGCAGAAAATGATTTCCTAAACGAAGTGCGGCGACGCCGACCTCAAAACGGCGGGCCGGGAGTCAACGGGCGAATGCGGAGTTGGGGACACCAAAGAGCGTGGCCTCGATCTCGACTAGAAGAGGTTTGCGGCAGATGTCGGCGCGCAGGTAGGAGACGCGGTCGCCCGGGCCGAAGAATCGTTCGCCCAAAGTCGCGGCGACGAGGGGTTGGTCGGCGGCGCGGCGGAGATAGACTTTGAATCGACGAGATGATTGGCCTCCCTGATCGAGCCGCGGGCCGAGTCCGCAGGCGCGGGAAATCTCGTGCAGGTTTTCCAGCGTGCACTCGAGTTGACCGGCGAGTTCGTCAGGAGCTACGGTCGCATGGCCGCGGATGGCGGCGGTCCCGGAAACGAAAACCGCGGCCTCGCGATCGCCCGGCACGATCGTCGCGCGGGTGAAGCTCGGCGAGCGCGGCCCGTATTCCCGCGGGTAATCGCAGGCGGGCATCTGAAGAGGGTTTTCGACGTGGCGCGGCTCAGCCTGGCACGCCGCGAAGGCGACGGTGAGCCGGGGAGACGCGCAGCCAACCGCGGACGCGGCCGGCACGCGGAGTTTGAATTCAGGGCCGTGCCGCTGCTCGAAAGCCAGCGAGCGGCCGCGGCAGAAGGCGCGATAGTTTTCCAAGCCCGACGGTCCGGGCTCGTTGATGGCCGGGACGTAACTCCAGATGCGCGCGACATGGAAACCGCGCGTCGTCTTGAAGAGGTTTTGAAAGAGTCGCTGCGTGGCTTGCTCGAGTCCGGACGCCGCGGGAACGGTGCCGGCGCCAAGCAGCCAGTCTTCCATCCTGAATAGAGCGAGCGAGCTGCTCCGTCCGGAGGGTTGAGCGGCCGCGAAAAGATCGTCCACCTCATCGCCGCCGAGCACGGTCACACCGGCATCGAGGAACGCGGCCGGGTCGCGGCCGAACGCAATTCTCAAAGGTGGTCGTTCGGTCGTGGCGGGAAACATGAGCCGGATTGCGGGACGAAGGATCGGGTTGAGAAATTCAGCGTGGCCGAGGTCGGACGGTTCATTTTCGCCAGCGATGCGAGAGTGGCAAGGTGCATCAAGTGATTCCCGGGACGCGAAGTTGGTTCCGCCAGACTTGAGCCGCGGACGCAGCCGGGGTAGACGTCGGGCTTGCGGCTCTTAATTCTTATCAACCTCGCCGGCAAGGTCGCGGCGGTAGTCGTGGGCCTGACAGCGCCGGCCACGGCGCTGGCGTTGTGGTTGGTGCCCGACGCGGTGGTGGCGTATCATGTCTTCGTCCTGCGGGCGCAGGGAGTGGTGCGAATGCACCGGCGATTTACGACGGCGCGACCCGAGGTGTGGCTGACGATCGACGACGGACCGGATCCGGAGGATACGCCGCGCATTCTCGAACTGCTCGCGGCGCACGGCGCGCGGGCGACGTTTTTTGTCATCGGCGAAAAGGCGGCGGCGCATCCAGCGCTCGTGCGGGCGATGGCGGCGGCGGGGCATGAAGTGGCTCATCACACGCAGACGCATCCGCTGTATTCGTTCTGGTGCGCTTCGCCGGCACGGCTGGCGCGTGAATTGGACGAAGGCCTGGCGACGCTGGGCGCGGTGGGGGTGCGGCCGACACGGTTTCGCCCGCCAGCGGGATTGAAAAATCTCTGGTTGGGGCGTGCGCTGTCGGCGCGCGGACTCGCATGCGTGGGCTGGAGCGCGCGCGGCTTGGAACGCAGCGGCGGCGACGCAGACGCCGTGGCCGAGCGGGTGACGCGCGGCCTCGCGCCGGGCGCGATCCTGCTGCTCCATGAAGGTCCGCGACTCCCGCCGGCGATTCGCGTTCACGCCATCGGCCGGGTGCTCGGGCGATTGCAGCAACTCGGCTATCGATGTGTCGTGCCGACCCCGGAGCAACTGGCGGGCTAGCGGGTCGTCTTTGCCGAATGGGAATTGTCCGTAGCCGCCGACTTGAAAAATGGCAGCGCCGCGACGGTCGCTCCAAGTGGAGCCCCGGCAAGAACGTCGATCGCGACGTGCTGACCGGTGGCCACTGTCGAGTAAACGATGCCGAGACACCACAGCCAGTTGCCCGCACGATAGAAATAGGGCGAGCGCATCTCCCGCAGAAGCCGATCCAAGCGGACCGCGGTAAACACGGCGAACGCCACGTGCAGCGACGGACAGGCGTTGCCCGAGGCATCGACGGATTTCAGGAACGAGAACGACGGATACGACGCCCAATTCGTGCCGAGGTTTGGCACCGCCGTCGGCCACAACAGAAATATGCCCAAACCGATCGCGCTGAGGGCCGCGGCCGCCAAACCGTAGGACAGCAGTTCGCGGCGGGACTTCAGCAGGGCGCACGCGAGCGGAACGTAAATCCAAAGCGAAATATAGAGCGGCAGCGCCTCCGGCCGAAAGCCAATGAACCGATCAACCATCGTGACCGGCATGATCGTAACGGGAAAAATCGGGTGCTGCAAAAGTTGAAAATAAACAATGAAGAACGCGGTCATGCCGACACTCAGGCCGATCGTCTTGACGAGCCAGTGGGTGCGGAGGCGGGCGCCAACCTGGCGAATGAAGTCGCTGTTGGGTGAACACGCCGCCGAATCCATGGTCGAGCGGCCATTACGCCGGCGGGCGGCGCGCGCCGCAAGCGAGATGGGAAGATTGTGGTGACGATTGCGACGGATCGAGTTTGACGGCGAAGAAAATTTCGGACCCGAAGCGTCGTATTTTTCCTTGTCGTTGACTTCGACGCGCGGGTAGTAACTTTTCCCCGGTCGGTCGAACAGCAGGTTCGGCCGGCAAGTGTTTGGTCAGGGCGCGGTAGCCAAGTGGTAAGGCCGAGGTCTGCAAAACCTCTATGCGCCGGTTCAATTCCGGCCCGCGCCTCCAGATTTTCGACCGATGGTGCAACGTGGGCGGCGTTGTGTGAGCCGCGGTGTGGTTGAAGTTTGAATTGGCGGCGGACGCGCGTCAAAACCGGTTCCGATGAAAAGCTTCGATCAACTCACGGAGCAGGAAGTGCTCGCGCTGGCCATCTCGCTCGAGGAGGAGGACGCGAAAATCTACGACGGCTTCGCCCAGGGACTGCGCGAACAGCAGCCGGACGAGGCCGCGGCGTTCGAGGGGATGCGCGAGGAGGAGAACGGGCACCGGCACCGGCTGCTCGAACTTTATCGCGGGCGGTTCGGCGAGCATCTGCCCTACATCCGGCGGCAGGACGTGCGGGGTTTCGTGACGCGGCGGCCGGTGTGGCTGGTGCGGCCGCTGGGGTTGCGGGCGGCGCAGCGCACGGCGGAGACGATGGAACTGGAGACGAAGAATTTTTACGAGTCGGCGGCGCGACGGACGACCGATGCTGGCGTTCGCCAACTGCTGGGCGACCTGGTCGCGGAGGAGCGGCGACACGCGCAGACGGCAGAGGCGATGGGGAAAGACACGGCGGGAAAAAAGGACACGGATGCGGCGGCGCAGAAGCGGCTTTTCGTGTTGCAGGTCGTCCAGCCGGGGTTGGCGGGGCTGATGGACGGATCGGTTTCGACGCTGGCGCCGATTTTCGCGGCGGCGTTCGCGACGCATAGCAGCAAGGAAACATTTCTTGTCGGACTCGCGGCAAGCCTGGGCGCGGGCATCAGCATGGGTTTCGCGGAAGCGCTGTCCGACGACGGGAGCTTGACCGGGCGCGGCCGGCCGTGGGTGCGCGGGGTCGTGTGCGGGGCGATGACGACGGCGGGCGGAATCGGGCACACGCTGCCGTTCCTGATTCCGGCGGTGCAAACGGCGACGACGGTGGCGATCGCAGTCGTGGCCGTGGAACTGGCGATCATCGCGTGGATTCGCAATCACTACATGGACACGCCGCTGCTGTCGGCGGTGTTTCAAGTCGTGCTGGGCGGGCTGCTCGTGTTTCTCACGGGCATCCTGATCGGCGTGTCGTGAACAGCGGACGCGGTCAGGCGAGCGCGGGCTCGCGCGGTGGCGCCAGCCGGACGCCCTCGTGCTCGAGCAGGCGGCGTTTGACGGCTTCGCCGAACGCGTAGCCGGTGAGCGAGCCGTCGGCGCCGATGACGCGATGGCAGGGGATGATGAGGCAGATGGGATTGGTGGCGTTGGCGCGGCCGATGGCGCGCGGCGAACTGTCGAGCGCGGCGGCGAGATCGGCGTAGCTGCGGGTTTCGCCGAACGGGATTTGCTGAAGCGCGGACCAAACGCGTTGCTGAAAAGGCGTGCCGCGCGGAGCGAGCGGGAGCGTGAAAGCGCGGCTTTCGCCGGCGAAGTAGGCGGCGATCTGTTCGCGTGCCGCGTTGGTGCGCCACGCATCGCGCGAGAGCTCGGCGGCGCCGAGGCGTGCGCGCAACGCGTCGAGTTCGCCGAATGCGGTGGCGGCGACGGCGCCGGTTTCATCGACCGCGACGGAGAAATCGCCGAGCGGTGTGGAGAAGGTGTTGAAGAAATGTTTCATGTTGGGATGGGTTGGTTGAGTTGCCAGAGATGGGCGGTGGCGAGGCTGCGGTAGGGCGAGAAGACAGCCATGAGGCGGCGGGTGGCGTCGATGTCGGGGCGCTCTTCGAGGTGGAGAAGCGATTGGAGGCCGCTGGTCACGCCGGTGTCGCCGTAGGGCACGCAGTCGGGGAAGCCGAGTGCGCGCATCATGAGATAGTTCACCGACCAGGGACCGAGGCCGCGGACGGCGAGGAGCGTGCGCTCGGCGCGGGTCGCAGACAGCGCGGGGAGCGCGGCGAGGTCGAGCTGACCGGCGGCGATCAGGCGCGCGGTGGAGATGACGTAGTCGGCTTTTTGGCGGGAGAATTGGAGCGGGATGAGATCCGCGGGTTCGAGCGCGGCGACGGCGGCGGGCGTGGGCGGCGCGTGGAGGCCGTCGGAGAGCGGCGTGCCGGCCCGCTCGATAAGGCGACGCTTGAGCAAGCAGGCGAAGGCGAAGTTGATCTGCTGGCCGACAATCGCCCAGAGGAGGCCGTCGAAGATCGAAGGGGTGCGGCTGATACGCAGCTCAGGGCGGCCGGCGACGAGGGCGAGGCCGAGCTTTTTGGCGAGGCGGGCGAAGGCGGCGGCGTCTTCGTCGAGGCCGAGCAGGCCGATGACGAGGGCGTGGACTTCGGCGGCGGAGCCGCGGGAGAAATCAACGCGCACGGATTCGGCGGAGAGGTGCAGCGTGAGAAAAGCCGGGCCGTCGGTGAGGCGAACGGCGGCGGTGTAGGTGTCGCCGACAAGTTTTTCCGTGATGCTGTGCGTGTCGCGACTGAGCGCGCGGCGCAGGTAGCCGAGGAGGTAGCCGGGTGGGAGCGCGATTTCGAAAGCGCGGGCGGTGCGCAAATCGCGATAGGCGGACGGAGTGAGACCGTTCAGGCGGCGGAAGTTTTCGTGGAAAACGGAAAGCGACTCGAAGCCGGCGGCGAAGGCGATTTCGGCGAGCGAGCCACCGGTGGCGAGGAGCTGGCGCTTCGCGGTGTCGAGGCGCGCACGAAGGAGCACGTCGGCGGGCGTGGCGTGATAGTGTTGACGGAAAAGTTCGAAGACGCGCGTGGCACCGAACCCGGAGCGGCGCACGATGGCGGCGGCGTCGCGGAAGGCGGCGGGGTTGGCGCGAATTTCGGCGACGAGCGTCTCGATCGATTCGAGCACGGGGTCGGCGCCGCGGGCGAAATCGTCGGGGTGGCACTTTCGGCAGGGGCGCAGGCCGGCGGCGCGCGCGGACTCGCAGGTGGGAAAGAAACGGACGTTTTTGCGCCGGGGCTTGCGCGCGTGGCAGGAAGGCAGGCAGTAGATGCCGGTCGTCAACACGCCGGTGAAGAAGCGGCCGTTGTAACTCGGATCGCTCGCGAGGAAACGATCGAACATGCGGGCGGCCGAGAGGCGCGGAGGGCGGGCGGGCGAATTCACCGGCGAAAACTCGGATGGTTTTGAAAGCGAGGCAATCATCGGTGAGGGCGGAAATGAATGGGTTCGTTCGGACAGGGGCGACGATACCCGTTCGAGGCGTCGGCGTCGTCCGGATTTCTCCGGCGCAATTTTTTTCGTTGAAGCCGGCGCGCGGCGGAGTGCGAGCGAATGTGATTTGATCCAGTCGGGTGTGACAGTGGCCGCTCGACACCGCGGAAATGCTGCGCACGCTGGAGACATGGCTTCGATTTACGAAACGCTGCGGGCGGACATTGTGAGCGCGGTGAAGGCGCGGGATTCGGCAACGGCGACGGCGTTGCGGACGACGGATGCGGCGATCCAGCGCGCCGCGATGGATCAGAACAAGCCGATCGACGACGCGCTCGTGATCGCGACACTGCGCAAGGCGGTAAAAAATCTCGCCGACGCGAAGGCGGAGTTTGCGTGCGGCGGGCGGGCGGATCTGGTCGCGGCGAACGAGGCGGAAATCCGCGTGCTCGAAAAATATCTGCCGGCGGGACTGGACGCGGCAAAGCTCGAGGCGTTGATTGCAGAGGCGATCCAGGAAACCGGCGCGCAGAGCAAAAAGGAAATGGGAAAGGTGATCGGCGCGCTGAAGAAACGGCCGGAAGCGGGGCTGATCGATTTTTCGGCAGCGAGCAAAATCATCCAGGCGAAGCTGCCATAGCGGCGCGCGATGAAACGCGCGCTGGCCGATTTCAGTTTGGGCGAACTCGAACGGCAGTTCGCGGCGTGGGGCGCAAAGCCGGGCCACGCGGCGCGGGTGCTGCGGGCGTATTATGCGAGCGGTGGCGACGAGATCGCGACGGCCGGGCGACCGGCGCTGCCGGAAGGATTGCTTGCGCGGCTGCGTGATGAGCTCGCACCGGGCGCGGCGACGCTCGCGGTGCGGCAGATCGCGGCGGATGGCACGGCGAAACTTTTGCTGCGGCTCGGCGACGGGCGCACGGTTGAGTCGGTGCTGATGCCGGATTTTCGCGCGGATCGCGCCGCGGGCTGTCTTTCGTCGCAGGTTGGCTGTGCGATGGGCTGCGATTTTTGCGCGACGACGAAGACCGGCTTCGAACGCAACCTGACCGCGGGCGAAATCGTGGAGCAGTTTCTCGCGTTGCGGCGCGAGGCGCGCGCAGCGGGACGGCGGCTGCAAACGGTCGTGTTCATGGGCATGGGCGAACCGATGCTGAATCTCGACGCCGTGCTCGAGTCGGTGCGCCGCATCGCCGACAACCGGATCGGTGCGCTCGGCTGGCGGCAGGTGACGGTGTCCACCGTCGGCATCGTGCCCGGCATCGACGCGCTGGCGGCGAGCGGGCTAAACGTGAATCTTGCGGTCTCACTCCACGCACCCGACGACGCGACGCGCGCGCAACTACTGCCGATGGGAAAGCGATTCGCGATCGCGGACATTCTGGCCGCAGCGGATCGCTTTCAGGCGACGCGCGGCCGGCCGGTGACGATTCAATATTGTTTACTGAAAGGCGTGAACGATTCCGCCGAGCACGCGTGCACGCTGGCGGATGTGCTCGGCGCGCGGCGGATGCACGTGAATCTGCTGCGCTACAATCCGACCGGAGTCAGTCTGCGCGGCCTCAGCTACGAACCGACGACGGATGACGCGGCAGAGGCGTTTGTCGCGGGGTTACGCACACGCGGAGTCGTCGCGCATTTCCGGCGTTCGCGTGGACCGGACATCGATGCAGCGTGCGGGCAACTGAGGCGGCGGGCGGCGGTGTTGTAAGCGATCGGTGTCTCGGTCAGCCGCTGCATCAGATGTCCAACTCAACTTTAGCCTGTGCCCAAGGGATGCCAGGCTTGCCGGCATTGCGCGCAACGGCGTCGTTGAGTTCGCGGAGATCCTCGAGGTCTTCAACGCGAGCGCGGAGTTGAGTCACTTCGCGATGAAGCGTGCGCAGACTGAGTGATGGAGTTCCGGGAATGGCGCGCTTAGTCGTAGGCTTCTTTGCGGTCTTTAACGGCATGGATGAAAATCGTGTCGCCTTGCAGCTCGAACAACACGCGAAATGAGCCGACACGCAACCGATATTTGCCTTCGCGCGCTGACAGTTTTTTCACATCGCCGGCGAGATCGGTTTGGAGCCGGTCGAGGCGCTGGCCAATGTTTCGCCGGATTTCCTGCGGGAGACCGCGGAGCTGATCGCGCGCTTCTTCGCTAAGAAAAAGGCGGTAACGCATGGCCAACTAGGACGATTTCTTTTTCCGCCCGTTCTTCGGCTCGATGTTCAGGTAGGTTTTGTTGAGCATCTGGTGCTCGTAGAGTTCGAGGAGGCGGACGCCTTCGCGGGGCTTGACCATGTCCTTGCGCGTGGCGGCGTCGATCTGGGCCTTCATTTTGCGGCAGAGGTCCTCCTGCTGGTATTGCACGCCTTCGATCACGTCGGCGATGCGGCTGCCGCTGAGCGCTTCCTCGATGTAGAAGCCGTTGGGTTCGTCGGCCTCGAGGAAAACGTGGACCTCGTTCACGCGGCCGAAGAGGTTGTGGAGGTCGCCCATGATGTCCTGGTAGGCGCCGGTGAGAAAGATGCCGAGGTAGTAGGGCTTGTGGTTCAGCGGGTGGAGCTTGATGAAATCCTTCACGTCCTGCAGGTCGATGAACGACGAAATTTTCCCGTCGGAGTCGCACGTGATGTCCACGAGGATGGCGTTGACGGAGGGTTTTTCGTTGAGGCGGTGGAGCGGCGCGATCGGGAAAAGCTGCTTCAACGCCCAGTGGTCGAGGAGCGACTGGAAGACGGAGAAATTACAGACGTATTGGTCGGCGAGCAGCGTATCGAGATCGTGGAGCTCCTCGGGCTGGTAGCCGGAGTCGCGGCCCTCCTTCGCGATCTGCTCGCAGATTTGCCAGAAGAGCGACTCGGCGGCGGCGCGGTTTTCGAGGTCGAGGTAGCCGAGGTTGAAGAGCGAGAACGCCTCCTCCTTTTTCTGGATCGCGTCGTGGAAGCGCTCGAGGCGGCCGAGCTTGCCCTTGTTTTTCAACATGACCTCGAGGTCGGTGACGACCTTGTGCTTTTCCTCCGGCTGGTGCTGCTGGCCGAGGGATTCGCGCTTGTTGATGCGTTCGAAGACCTCGACGACGAGCAGCGAGTGCGGCGCGACGATCGCGCGGCCGGACTCGCTCACGATGTCGGGCACGGCCACGCCGGAGGCGGCGCAAATCTCGCGGACGTTGAAGACGACATCGCGCGCGTATTCCTCCATCGAGTAGTTCATCGAGCTCTCGAAGTTCGTGCGCGAGCCGTCGTAGTCGATGCCGAGGCCGCCGCCGACGTCGAGGTAGCCCATCGGGAAACCCATCTTCGCGAGCTGGCAGTAGAAGCGCGTGGCCTCGATGACGGCGTTCTTGATCGTGATGATGTTCGGCACCTGCGAGCCGATGTGGAAATGGACGAGCCGCAGCGATTGCGAGAGCTTGGCGGCCTTCAGTTTTTCGATCGCGAAGAGAATTTCCGCGGTGTTGAGGCCGAACTTGGCGTTGTCGCCGGTGGACGTCGCCCACTTGCCCTCGCCGCGGGTCTGGAGTTTCGCGCGAAAGCCGATCATCGGCTTCACGCCGGTCTCGGCGGCGAGGCGGATGATGTCGTCGAGCTCGGCGAGTTGCTCGACGACGATGATGATTTTCTTGCCAAGCTTCCGGCCGAGAAGCGCGAGGCGGATGTAATCGTGGTCCTTGTAGCCGTTGCAGATGATGAGGCGCTGCGCGCCCTCGTGCATCGCGAGCGCGATCATGAGCTCGGGCTTCGAGCCGGCCTCGAGGCCGTAGTTGTAGTCCTTGCCGGCGGCGACGATCTCATCGACGACCTCGCGGAGCTGGTTGACCTTGATCGGGAAGACGCCGCGGTAGCTGCCCTTGTAACCCTCCTCCTTGATCGCCTTCGCGAACATCTCGTTCAACTGGATGACGCGGTGCCGCAGCAAATCCTGAAAGCGGATCACCAGCGGCGCCTTCAGGCCCATGCCGAGCGCCTCGTTCACGACATCGACGACGCGGATGCCGCGCTCGTCGGCGCGCGGCAGGAACTTGACGAATCCCTCGTCATCGACCGCGATGTGGCCGGCGCCCCAGCGCTTGAAGCCATAAAGTTCCTCGGACTTGGCGGCGGACCAGGCGGATGCGGATTTGCTTTTCAACGAGAGGGGGAGCGGGGGAGTTATGGCTTGCTTTTGCCGGAGTGGGATCAGTTAGATGCGTGTTTTCTTTTTTCAAATCACCCAACACGCAATGACGAAAATGTCCCTGTTCCACGACGCGCCCGCTTTTCTCGCCCAAGCGGCGGCTCCGCAAAGCGGCTTCGACAATCGAATGTTGATCTTTTACGGGCTGCTGTTTGCTGCGCTATATTTCCTGATGATCGCGCCGCAGCGCAAAAAACAGAAGGCGCACGAGAAGATGCTTTCGGAGCTCACCTCGGGCGATGAGATCGTGACGAGCGGCGGAATCTACGGGACGATCACCAACGTGAAGGAGGATCGTTTCGTCGTGCGCATCGCCGACAACACGAAGATCGAGGTCGGCAAGTCCTTCGTCAGCGGCGTCGTCAGCAAGACCGGCGGCGAGGCGAAGAAGTGATTCGCCCTCGCGCGGCGCGCGGCGCAGGCTGCGTGTTTTCGTCCGCCACCGGACGCCCCAAAATTTAAACCCAAAATAGCCATGCTCAGACGCAACCTCTGGAAGCTCACGCTCTCCTTCGCCATCGTGGCGTGGGCGGTCGTGACGCTTCTGCCCTTGAAAGACCGGCCCTTCGTGGACTACGCGAGAGCGCACGCCACGGCCAAGCCCGCGGAATTCGCCTCGCTCCTCAACGAAGCCGCCGCGCGCAAGAAAAACCTGCAAGCCGCGAGAGCTCGATCTCTCGCAATACTTCCCCGACATCGGGCTCGAGGCGTCGTTGAAGAACGTCGAGAAGCGAAACGACATCCTGCTCAACGAACTCCTGCGCCGCTCGAAGAGCCGGCTGCAGCTCGGGCTCGACTTGAAGGGCGGCGTGGCGTTCACGCTGGAGGTCGATCCGGTGGCGGCGGCGAAATTCACCGACCGCGACCGGAGCGAAAAACTCGCGAAGGCGATCGAGATCATCGGCGCGCGCATCAATGCGTTTGGCGTCGCCGAGCCGATCATCCGCCCGATCGGCAACAACCGCATCGAGGTGCAGCTCCCCGGCGTGAACACGAAGGACAACCCGGAGGTCGTCGATAACGTCAAGAAGCCCGCGCGACTCGATTTCCGCATTGTGCATCCGACGCTCGCCCCCGGGGCCGGCGTCGATGCGCCGCCTGGCTACGAAGTCATGACGCTCGATTACGAAGGCCGCCGCGGCGAGACCTCGGTCGAGGAACTTTTTGTGAAACGTATTCCCGAGATGACGGGCGAGGCGATTTCGAATTCGTTCGCGCGACCCGACCTTTATGGAAAACCGGAGGTGATCCTGCAGTTCACGAAAGAAGGCAAACGCCGCTTCGCCGAGGTCACGCGCACAATCGCCGACCAGGGCCGCGAAGCGGGCCGGCTCGGCCGGCTCGCGATCGTGCTCGACGGCAAACTCTATTCGGCGCCGACCGTGCGCGAGCAAATCGACAGCGACTCCGCCCAGATCAGCGGCAACTTTTCCGATCGCGAGGCGATCAACCTGGCGAATGTGTTGAACAACCCGCTCGACCTTCCGCTCATCGTGAAGGAGCAATATGAAGTCGGCCCGTCGCTCGCGGAGGACGCAATCTCGAGTGGCGTGAAGGCGTCGATCATCGGCACCGCGCTCGTCGCGGGCTTCATGATCACGTTTTACAGCACGGGCGGCTTCGTCGCCGTCGCCACGCTCGCGATCAACATCTGCATCATCCTCGGCACGATGGCCAGTCTCGGCGCGACGATGACGCTGCCGGGCCTCGCCGGCATCGTGTTGACGATCGGCATGGCGGTGGACGCGAACATCCTGATTTTCGAGCGCATGCGCGAAGAACTCGCCGTGGGCAAATCGCTCGTGAGCTCGAACCAGAGCGGTTTCACGAAGGCGCTCACCACGATCATGGACGCGCACTTGGTGCAGCTCATCATCTGCTGCATCATGATCTCGCTTGGCACCGGGCCGATCAAGGGCTTCGGCGTCACGCTCGCGATCGGCGTGCTTTCGACGCTGTTCTCCGTGCTGATCACGGGGCACATGTTCATGGAGATGCTCACCGAGTCGGGCTATCTGACGAAGATGACGATGCGGCGCATGCTGAAGGATCTGCACGTGGACTTCATCAAATACGGCAAGCCGGCGTTCATCGGCTCGTGGCTGCTCGTGCTGCTCGGCGTCGTGGTCGTCTTTTCGAAAGGCCAGAAAATCTACGGCATCGATTTCGCCGGCGGCGACGTGGTTACGATCCAGTTCAAGGACCGCATCGACCCCGCGAAAATTCGCCAGGCGGCGGAGGCGAACGGGGTCGGCGAAATCAATCCCACCTACGTGAGCGCGCTCGGCGGCGGCAACGAACTGCTCAAGATCGAGACGCCCGAGGGCAAGGGGCCCCAGTTGCTCGGTGCACTGCAAAAAGCCTTTCCCCGCGCCGGACTCGAGAAAGTCGGCGAAAGCCGCATCGGCGCCTCGATCGGCAAGGAGATCGAATTGAACGCGCTGCTGGCGGTCGGCGTCTCGATGATGACAATCCTGCTCTACATCGCGTTCCGGTTCGAATTCGGCTTCGGCGTCGGCGCGATGTTTTCCTCGCTGCACGACATTCTGATGACGATCGGAATTTTCGTGCTCACCGGCCACCAGTTTTCGGCGCCGATGGTCGCCGCGATTCTCTGCATCGCCGGTTATTCGATCAACGAAACCGTGGTTGTGTTCGACCGCATCCGCGAGGAGTTGAAGCTCAACCCGAACGGCTCGCTGCGCGATGTCGTGAACTCGGCGATCAACAAAGTTTTCGCCCGCACGATCATGACGGCGACGACGACGTTCCTCGCGGCGCTGTCGCTGTTCCTGTTCGGCGGCGGCGTGCTGCGGGACATTTCGTTCACATTCCTCGTCGGCATCGTGACGAGCACATTCTCGGCGATCTTCATCGCGGCGCAGGTTTTTTACTGGTGGCACAAGGGCGACCGGAAGCACGTCGAGGCGCACGCGGACGTCGCGCCGAAATACGAGTGGACGGGTTCCAGCAAGGCGTCGCACTAGCCTAGTCGAAATGTAGCGCGTTGGCCCCAAACGCGCTGCGGGACGGCAGCGCGCTGGCCGCAACGCGCGCCCTCCAATCGCCGCCATGCGCTGGACTCACACGCCGCTCCCGCCGGAGGAGGTCGAGGCGCTCAGCAAGAGCGCCGGGGTGAGCCGTGTCGTCGCGGAACTGCTGTTGCGCGTGGGCGTGCGCGAAGCCAGCACGGCGGCGGCGTTTCTCGAACCGGCGCTCGCGGCGCTGAACGATCCGTTTCTTTTGCGCAATCTCGACGCCGCGGCCACGCGGCTGCGGCAGGCGATCGCGCAGCAGGAGAGCGTCGTCGTGCTCGGCGACTACGACGTCGATGGCGTGAGCAGCACGGCGCTGCTGGTCGGCGTGCTGCGGCGATTCGGGCTGCTGCCGCGCTTTGTCGTGCCGCGCCGGTCGGAGGATGGCTACGGGCTTTCGCGCAGCGCGATCGACCGCGCGCTCGAAGGCGGCAAGCCGCAGCTTTTCATCGTGCTCGATTGCGGCACGAATTCACACGACGAGGTCGCGTATCTGCGCGAACAGGGCATCGACGTGATCGTGCTCGATCATCACCGCTCGAAGGAGCGCACGATGGACGGATTGCTGATCAACCCACATGTGCTCGCGGACGAATCCGGCGGCGATGCAGCGTGGCGGCACCTCTGCACGGTCGGGCTCGTATTCAAGCTGGCGCACGGGCTGTTGAAACAACTTCGCGCCGAGAACCATCCGGTGGCGTTTCGGATCAAGCTGCGCGACCATCTCGATCTCGTCGCGCTTGGCACGGTGGCGGATCTGGTCCCGCTGACCGGCGAGAACCGAATTCTCGCGCGACACGGCCTCGCGATCTTGCAGGAAACGCGGCGGCCGGGATTGCGCGCGCTGATGGACGTCGCCGGCGTGAAGCCGGAGCACGGCATCAACCCGGTCGATATTTCATTCCGGCTTGGGCCGCGGATCAACGCGTCCGGCCGGCTCGCGGACGCCGCGCTGTCGGTCGAGTTGTTGTTGAGCGAGGACGGGCAGTTTTGCCGCGAAACGGCCCAGCAGCTCGACGCGTTCAACCGCGAGCGGCAGGAAATCGAGCGCAAGATCACCGAGCACGCGGAGCGGCTCATCGAGGCGGAATTTTCCGCGCTGCCGGGCATTGTGCTTTTCAGCGAGGACTGGCACCCGGGGGTCGTCGGCATCGTCGCCGGTCGCGTGTCGCGCAAATACAACCGGCCGTGCGTCGTGCTCGGCAACGAGGGCGACTTCGCGAAGGGCTCGGGCCGGAGCATCGACGGAGTGAATCTCGTGGAAGTGCTCGGCACGTGTTGCGAGCACCTGACGAGTTGGGGCGGGCATCCGATGGCGGTCGGGATCGCCTTGCGAAAGGAACATCTCGGAAGTTTCCGGAAAGAATTCGCGGAGGCGGTGCGGTTGCACGCCGGCGGAGACATCGCGGAGGCGCGGCTCGATCTCGCCGCATGGCTGGCGCCGGAACAGATCAACACGCGACTGATGGACGAACTCGATCGGCTGCACCCGTTCGGGCAAGGCAACCCGGAGCCGACGTTCGGCATGCACGGCGTGGTGTTGCGCGTCGCGCCGGAGGTTTTCAAGCATCACCATTTTCGTTTTCAACTCGACGACGGCCGTGGGCGGAGGCATTTCGGGGTCGCGTGGAAGATGGCTCACGCGCTTCCGCCCGTGGGCGTGCCGCTCGATCTCGCGGTGGAGTTGAAGTGGAATCACTTCAACGACCGGAAATTTTTGCAGTTGGTTTTGATCGACTGGCATCCGGCCGCGTAGCGTGGGTTCCGGGCAACTTTCTCGCTTGCACTTCGAGAGGGAAACTTGCTTGTTCTCGCGCTCTTTCGCGCACCCGTAGCTCAATTGGATAGAGCATCTGACTACGGATCAGAAGGTTTGGGGTTCGACTCCCTACGGGTGCGCCACTTTATAAACGACTGGGCCTCAGCGGGCTTTAACGCGCCACGGCGAATGCGGGCCGCCGGATCGCGGCGAAGTAGAGGCAAGAGCCCCAAGCCATATAACCAAATGCCAACGCCGCCCCTCCGAACCGGGCGGCGGCGTCATCCCGTCATCAAGGCCGGGCGCCCGGAACGGCGGCAGCGGCCTTTTGGGGTTTCTTTGGTTGTGCCCGTCAAGTTAAGCGAAAGCGGTTTCATGGTTGGAACGATTGGGTGTTTTCTTTCAGGTCCCGGCGGAAGGTCCAGCCGCGCCGATCTGGAAAGTGCGCGGGCCGCCTTGCCCGTCGTTTCCGTCGGCGCAATGACTGCCGGGGCCGGCAGGCGGACGAGGGCCTCAGCATCCCGGCCGGGTTTCGGAAGAATTTTTTTCCAAGCGGAGCTGGTGGCGACCTGCCGGGCGGGCGCGGCAGGTCGAGATCCGTCCGAAATCCGCTTTTTTGCCGAATACGTTGCTCGCCCGGCAAACACCGATCGTCACCGGCTGAACGGCATGACCAGCTGCTTCGGCCGCGGGCCCGCCAATGGGAGGGGCGTGTGCCAGAGGCGGACGAATTCCTTGGCGATCGGATGCTCCGCGTAGTGCCGGAACATCGTGACCAGAAATTTGTGCCCCATGGGGTTGGTCACATCGTTCCGGGTTTTTCCCGTCCGCAAGAGGTAGGCCCCGTAGAGCGCGCGCAGCGCGTGGAGCGGCTTGTCCACGTCGTAACCGAGGCTGCGGAGGAGGTCGTAAGCACGTCGAAGACCGCGCGTGCGGTCCTTGGGCTCATCCGAAACAATGTATTCATTATCGGATGACGCGCCCAGCCAGTCCAGGAGCCACTGCCGGATCACGATCGATCGGCTTTTCCGAAATTTTGGAATGAAATCTTCCTCCTCGGCCACCTCCAGCAAAGGGCCATAGATGCTCTTCGTGAGCCGTCGGCGCCGCGCGTGAAGAACTTCGCCGCGTCGGAGGCCGCAAAACAGCGCCAAGACGAGAATGGCGACCAGGGTGCGGTCACCGGCGCCCGCGAGCCGGCGGATCTCCGCGTGGAGCGCGCGCACCTGGTCGGGCGAGGGGACGAAAGCCGGTCTCGGCGCGTTCTTGAACAGGCTGACGCCGAAACGAAAATGAAAAATCGCGGGCGGCAGCCGCAGCCATGCGGAGTCGCATTCGCTGCTGATTTTCTTCTTGGAAAACAGCGCCCGGGCCTGACGGATCTCGGTGTCAGCGGAATTTTCGGCGGAGATCTGGTCGCGGGACTTGCGCTTGCCGCCGCTGGTTTCGGCAAACCGCCGAATACGGGCCATTTTGTATTCCTCAAGCAGTCGGTGATCGAAAACCGACAATTCGTAGTCGAGGAGGGGTTTTTCGATGATCCCGTCCAAAAAGACAAAATCGTCGAGAGCGACGCGTTGCCCGGAGCGGTTCGGCTTCTCGTCGGATCGG
>Ga0265313_10001658_pt1 | contig 20635 bp, 26 predicted proteins | sample 4123metaG_FD_203122 | JGI IMG/M metagenome (GOLD analysis project Ga0265313, IMG submission 203122) | Rhizosphere microbial communities from Carex aquatilis grown in University of Washington, Seatle, WA, United States - 4-1-23 metaG | ecosystem: Host-associated > Plants > Roots > Rhizosphere >...
CGCCCCCAAGAAGCGGTTCTGGCTGTTCTGACCCCGGCGCGGCCGGCACGCAATGACGCGAGTGTGGAGCCTGCTCCTTATCTCGGCGTTCCTCGCCCAGGGATGTGAGCACTACAGGCTCGGCGCCGGCCCCGGGCCGTCCTTCGCCACGCTCTTCGTCGAGCCGGCGAAGAACGCGACGAAGCTCGCTCAGACCCAGGCGACGGTGACCACGATGGTGCGCGAGGCCTTCGCCCGCGACGGCCGCGTGCAGGTCGTCGGCAGCTCGTCGGACGCCGACGCGACGCTCGAGGTCACGCTCGTCACCTACCACCGCGACAACTCCGCCAACCGCGAGGACGACAACGGCCTGGCGCGCAAATTCACCCTGCGCCTGACGGCGAGCTGCAGCCTGAGGGACAACCGCTCGGGCAAGATGCTCTTCGAGGGCCGGCTGATCGAGGTGCAGCGCGAGGCCTTCACCGACAACGGCCTCGGCTCCGTGCCGTTCGGCACGAGCAACGACCAGCTGCAGTCCGAGTACAACACGCTCCCGCTCCTCGCCTCCCTCCTTTCGGACAAGGTGACCCACACCGTCCTCGACGTGTGGTGAGCCGCGCGCCCGCCCGCAAACCCATGAACGAACCTATCCTGGCCCCCTCCCTGCTTGCCGGCGACCATGCCGCCGCCGGCGAAGGCGCGGCGCTCGTGGCGGGGGTCGGCCTGAAGTGGCTGCACCTCGACATCATGGACGGGCACTTCGTGCCGAACCTCTCCTTTGGCCCGGGGATGCTGGCGGCGCTGCGCCGGCGCGGCTCGACGCTGTTCTTCGACACGCACCTCATGCTCTCCGAGCCGCAGCGCTACGTCGGTGCGTTCGCGAAGGCCGGCGCCAGCCGGATCACGATCCATGCCGAGCCCGTCTATGACCACGCCGCGGCGCTGCGGGACATCCGCGCGCACGGATGCCGGGCCGGGATCGCGATCAATCCGGGCACCCCGGCCGAGGCCGCGGAGCCCTACCTGGGCCAGGTGGACCTCGTGCTCGTCATGACGGTCCAGCCCGGCTTCGGCGGCCAGGCCTTCAGGGACGACGTGCTCCCGAAGATCGTCCAGGTCGACCGGTGGCGCGCCGACCGCGGCCTCGACCTGCGGATCGAGGTCGACGGCGGGATCGAGCTGGCGACCGCGGCGCTCTGCCGCGCGAAGGGCGCCGACACCTTCGTGGCGGGGACGTCCTTCTTCGCCGCCAAGGACAAGGCCGCGTTCGCGGCCGCGTTCGCCGCCCTGTAGGCGCCGGGCTACGGCTCGGCCCGCGCGATGCGCTCGGCGCGCCGGTAGTTCGCGCGGAACTCCTCGGCAAGTTCGCGGGCGAGGCTGACGGCGTCGACCTGGTTCTTGGAGCCGAGGCCGCGCTTGATCCGGCCCATCGCCTGGTCGTAGTCGACGGCCGACACGTCCTGGAGGACGGCCAGGCCCCGGCTGCGAGCCGGCTCGGGCGCCGCGATGATCGCGCGCCACGCGCGGACAAGCTCCGGGTGGGTGTCGAGCGTCATGACCCTGATGGCGAAGCTCATCTCCTGGAAGAGCTGCACCGTCCACTCGTCATGGTGGACGAGGAGCTCCTTCTGGGAATAGGGGTCCACCTCAGGGTCGCTGCGGTACGGGCGCCACTCCCGGTGCCCGTAGAAGTCGCGGCGCACCGGCAGGCGCCGCAGCGCGAACTCCTTTGGCCCGCCCGGGGCGCCCGTGCGGAAGTTCCAGAGCTTCTGCCCGTCGAGCGACAGGGCGTACTCGATGAACGCGCGCGCGACCGCGGGGTGCGGCGCGCCGCGCAGGAGCGCGATCGGGTCGACCGAGTACGCGCTGCCCCCTTCGGGGGAGACGTAGCCGAGCCTTTCCCGCCCGGGGTTGCGCCTGCGGATGTCCTCCTGCTCCTCCCTGCCGTAGAAGTCGATGCACATGCCCGCGGCGCAGTCGCCGGCCGCCACGTCGATCGGAGGCTTCTGGGAGGTGTCGGTGAAGTAGCGGGCGTTGGCCCCGACGAGCTGGATCAGCCGCATGGCGTCGACCCACCCCAGGCGAACGGCCCGGGCCTCCAGCGCGACCGGGTCGGCCCCGGGCTCGGCGGCGCGCAGGGCGTCCAGCCTGCGGTGGATCTGCTGCTGGACCACGTTCTCGTACGCGGCCGCGATCGAGCCGCTCTTCGTCGGGTCGCACATCCCGAGCTCGCCGATGAACCGGGGGTCGGTCAGGTCGCTCCACTGCTCCGGCTCGCGCTCGAAGCCGAGGCGCTTCAGGGAATCCCGGTTGAACAGGATGCCGTAGGAGCTCAGGACCGAGCCGAACCAGAGGTCGCCCCGGTCGTACTGCACCTCGCCGCCGAACGTGCGCGGGAGCGTGGCGTCGGTGAGCCACTCGGGGTGGAGCCTGCGGATCCCCGGGTCGACAAGCCGACCGGAGCGGGCCTGCCTCACGAAGTCGTAGGGGCCGCCCCCGAAGAACAGGTCGACGCCGCAGCCGACGTTCGACGCGAGGAAGGCCGCGCGGGCCGCGCGGACCTCCGGCGCGGCGTCGGCCGGCAGGCGGTCGTTCTGGAAGCCCGACTGGAGGTCCTCGCTCCACGTCCGCCCCGGCGTCCCCGTCCAGAAATTGCGGAACGCGGCCACGTACTCCCCCTCCAGGTAGCGCGCGATCTCGCTGGTGCCGCCGATCATCCTCCAGTCGACCACGACCGTTCGGCCCGTCCTCGCCCGGTACCAGTCCATGAAGCCGAGCTCGAACTCGTGGCGGATGGCCTCGTTGTGGGGCGTGATGATGACCAGCGTGTCGTCCGCGCCCCCGGCCGGGCCCTGCCGCGGGCGCAGGGCGAACGGAAGCGCGACCGTCGCCACGAGGGCAAGGAGGATCATCCCCCGCTTGAGCATGGCGGCATCCCCTAGTCCTTCAGCACGACCACGTCCTCGGGCCGGGCGCTTGCGAAGCATTCCTGCGCCTCGGGGCGGTCGATGAACCGGGGATTGAGCTCGAGGATCTTCAGACTGACGCCCGCGGACACGAAGTCGTACTGCGCGTTCTCGCCCAGGTAGAGCGAGGCGCCGATGCGCCCGCGCACGGAATTGGCGCCCTGTGGCGCGGTGGAGAGCGCCCAGCACTCCGGCCGCACGGAGAGGGTCACGGCGGCGCCTGCGGCGGGCGGCGAGGCGGGGTCGCCGAGCACGCCCTCGAATTCCCCGATGGCCGTGGACACCCGCGCCGCGCCCTGCGGGGCGCCGAGGAGCGTGCCCGGGATGAAGTTCGTCTCGCCGATGAAGTCCGCCACGGTCTTGAGGGCCGGCCGGCGGTAGATGTCCCTCGGCGTGCCGACCTGCAGGATCCTTCCCCCGTCCAGGATGGCCATCCGGTCCGAGACCGAGAGCGCCTCCTTCTGGTCGTGGGTCACGTACACGGTCGTCAGCTTGAACTCCTTGCACACCCGGCGGATCTCCATGCGCATCTCGAGCCTGAGCCTTGCGTCCAGGTTCGAGAGGGGCTCGTCGAGGAGCAGGCACCGCGGCCGGATGACGAGCGCGCGCGCGAGCGCCACGCGCTGCTGCTGGCCGCCGGAGAGCTGGTTGGGGCGCCGCTGCGCGTAGGCCCCCATGTGGACCGACTCGAGCGCCTCGCCCACCTTGGCGCGGATCTCGGGCTTGGGGAGCCTGCGCTCCTCGAGGCCGAAGGCCACGTTCTCGGCGACCGTCATGTGGGGCCAGAGGGCGTAGCTCTGGAACATCATCCCCGTGTTGCGCTTGTGGGGCGCCAGCTGGGTCACGTCCTCGTCCCCGAAGAAGATCCGCCCCTCGTCGGGAAGGTAGAAGCCGGCCAGGCACCGCAGCAGCGTCGTCTTGCCGCACCCGCTCGGTCCCAGCAGGAAGAAGAGCTCCCCGGGCTCGACCCGCAGGTCCAGGTTGCGCAGCGCGGTGACGGCGCCGAAGCGTTTGGTCAGGTTCTGGATCCGGATGGAGATCATTCCACGTGAACGGCCGAGTTTCGACGCAAGGGCGGCCGGAGTCGAAGTCAAAAGGAAACCCGCGGGTGAATTTTGCGGCCCGCCCCTTAACGGTTTGCGTTGGCGCCGCGAGTGCGCATGTCTGGACACCCCGCCCATGCCGACCAAGAAGAGGAACCCAGAGCAGCACCCGGACCTGGAGAGCGTGATGTTCACCGAGGCCCAGATCAAGAAACGGGTCCGGGAGCTCGGCCGCGAGATCCGGAAGGTCTACGGCGACGGCGAGTTCACGATCATCTCGATCATCAACGGCGCGGTCATGTTCACCGCGGACCTGATGCGCGAGATCGACAACCCGGTGCGCCTCGACTGCGTCCGGATCTCGAGCTACGGCAACCGGACGACCTCGGTGGGGACCCCGCAGATCGTCAGCAGCCTGACGATCGACATCGCCCGGCGCCACGTCCTGCTGATCGACGACATCCTCGACACGGGCAAGACCATCACGCTCGTCTCCGGGCTCGTCACGAAGCTTGGCCCGGCGAGCCTGCGCACCTGCGTGCTGCTCGACAAGGTCGGCCGGCGACAGGTGCCCTTCGACGCCGACTTCGTCGGGTTCAAGATCCCCGACAAGTTCGTGATCGGCTACGGACTCGACTTCGCGGAACGCTACCGGAACCTGCCCTGCATCGGCGTCCTCAGTCCCCGGCTGCAGAACCCGCCCGAGTGGGCCTGACCCTCCGGGACGCCGGCCCGGCCATCTTCCGGTAGCTGCCCGACCGGAGCGAGACGATCTGGTCCCTGAGGAGCGCCGCCTTCTCGAACTCGAGCCTCTCGGCGGCCTCCCGCATCTCGTCCTCGAGCTCGGCGATCACGGCGGCCACGTCGTCCGCGCCCTCGGGGACCTCGGCCTCCCCGCGCCCGCCCGACCCGTCGTAGGTCTGGAGGCTCGCCTGGGCGCCGCGAGTCACGCTGCGGGGGATGATCCCGTGCTCCAGGTTGTAGGCGATCTGCTTCTTGCGGCGCGCCGTCGTCACCTCGATGGTGCGCGCGATCGAACCGGTGAGGGTGTCGGCGTAGAAGATCACCCGGCCCTTCTCGTGGCGCGCGGCGCGCCCCGCCGTCTGGATGAGGCTCGTCTCGCTCCGCAGGAACCCCTCCTTGTCCGCGTCGAGGATCGCCACCAGCGCGACCTCCGGCAGGTCGAGGCCCTCCCTCAGGAGGTTGATCCCGATCAGCACGTCGAAGTTGCCGAGCCGCAGGTTGCGCAGGATCTCGATGCGCTCGATCGTGTCGATGTCGGAGTGCAGGTACTCGACCCGCACCTTTGACTCCCTCAGGTAGGCGGTCAGGTCCTCCGACAGGCGCTTGGTGAGCGTGGTCACGAGCACCCGCTCCCCCGCGGCCGCGGCCCGCTTGGCCTCGCCGATCAGATCCTCGACCTGGCCCTTGATGGGCCGCACCGTGATTTCCGGGTCGAGGAGCCCGGTCGGCCGGATGACCTGCTCCGCGACGACCGACGACCTGCGGACCTCGAACTCGGCGGGGGTGGCCGAGACGTAGAGGGTCTGGCCCGTGATCTGGTCGAACTCGGCGATGCTCTGCGGGCGGTTGTCGAGCGCCGAGGGCAGCCTGAAGCCGAAGTCGACGAGCGTCTGCTTGCGGGAGCGGTCTCCGTTGTACATCCCGCCGATCTGCGGGACGGTGACGTGGCTCTCGTCGACCATCAGCAGGAAGTCCTTCGGGAAGAAGTCGATCAGGCAGAAGGGGCGGTCTCCCGGCCTGCGGCTGCCGAAGTGCAGGGAGTAGTTCTCGATCCCGTTGCAGAACCCCATCTCCTGGAGCATCTCCAGGTCGTAGTTCGTCCTCATCTTGATCCGCTGCGCCTCGAGGTACTTGCCCTGCGACTCGAACCAGGCGACCCGCTGCTCGAGCTCGGCCCTGATCGACTGGATCGCCGGGGCGAGCGAGCCGCGGCTCCTCACGTACTGGTTGGCCGGGTAGAGGTCGAACTTGTCGAGCGTGCGCAGCACGTCGCCCGTCAGCGGGTCGAACTCGCACAGGCCCTCCACGTCGTCGCCGAAGAACTCCACGCGCAGCCCGTGCTCCGTGTACGCCGGCATCACGTCGACCACGTCGCCGCGGACGCGGAACCTGCCGGGCTTGAGCTCGTAGTCGTTGCGCTCGTAGATGTTGTCGACCAGGCGCTCGAGGAACGCGTTGCGGCCGAGGGCCTCCCCCTTGCGGATCGAGATCCGCAGCTCGGTGAAGTCCTCGGGCGAGCCGAGACCGTAGATGCACGAGACGCTGGCGACGACGATCACGTCCCGCCGGCTGACGAGCGAGCTCGTGGCCGACATCCGCAGCCGCTCGATCTCCTCGTTGATCGAGGAGTCCTTCTCGATGTAGGTGTCGCTCGAGGGGATGTAGGCCTCGGGCTGGTAGTAGTCGTAGTAGCTGACAAAGTACTCGACGGCGTTCTCGGGAAAGAAGCTCTTGAACTCGGAGAAGAGCTGCGCCGCCAGCGTCTTGTTGTGGCAGATGATCAGGACCGGGCGGTCGCACCGGGCGATGACGTTGGCCATCGTGAACGTCTTGCCCGAGCCCGTGACCCCGAGGAGGGTCTGGTACCGGTTGCCCGCGGCGAGCGACCCGACCAGCTGCTCGATCGCCTGGGGCTGGTCGCCCGTGGGGCGGTAGTCCGAACTAAGCTTAAAAAGCATGGCCAATGGCTATGACATCGGGCACACCTGAGCCATGTCAAAGGCAGTTGTATCGAGCTTGTATGATTCTGACGTCTTTCGCATGGCGTGCCGCCAATTTGACCAGGCCGCCGATGCTATCAACCTCGCAGAGGACATCCGGGACCGCACCAAGTACCCCCGCCGGTGCCTCGCGGTCTCCCTGCCCGTGCGCCGCGACAACGGCGGCGTCACGGTCTTCGAGGGGTACCGCGTCCAGCACAACCTGTCGACCGGCCCGTCCAAGGGCGGGATCCGCTTCCACGAGAACGTCACGCTCGGCGAAGTGGCCGCGCTCGCAATGTGGATGAGCTGGAAGTGCTCGCTCGTGGGGCTTCCCTACGGCGGCGCCAAGGGCGGCGTGATCGTGAACCCGAGGGACCTCTCGGCGACCGAGCTCGAGCACCTCTCGCGCCGCTACATGCAGGAGCTGATCGGCTTCGTCGGGCCGCAGCTGGACATCCCGGCCCCCGACGTGGGGACAAACGAGCAGATCATGGCCTGGATGATGGACACCTACTCGAACCACGTGGGGCACATCTGCCCCGGCGTCGTGACGGGCAAGCCGATCTCCCTCGGGGGCTCGCAGGGCCGGCGCGAGGCCACCGGCTTCGGGGTCGCCCACCTTGTCGGCAAGTACCTTGACGACATGAAGATACCCATCGCCAAGGCGACGGTCGCGATCCAGGGCTTCGGGAACGTGGGCAGCGAGACCGCGCTCGCGCTCTCGGCCATGGGCGCACGGATCATCGCCGTTTCGGACTACATGGGCGGCGTCCACAACGCCAAGGGCCTGAACATCAAGAAGGCCATGGCCTACGTCCAGTACGCCGGCGTCCTGAAGGACTTCGAGGGCGGAGCGGCCATCACCAACGAGGAGCTCCTCGAGCTCGAGTGCACGGTCCTCGTCCCGGCGGCCCTCGAGCGGGTCATCACCGAGAAGAACGCCCCGAAGCTGAGGTGCCGCATTCTGGCCGAGGCCGCCAACGGGCCCACGACGAACGCCGCGAACAAGATCATCGAGGACCGCGGCGACATCGAGCTCATCCCCGACGTCCTGTGCAACTCGGGCGGCGTCATCGTCTCGTACTTCGAGTGGCTGCAGAACCTCCAGAGCTTCTACTGGGGCCGCGACGAGGTGCTGGAGAAGCTGAAGGGCATCCTCGACAAGGCCAAGGAGTCGGTCGAGTACCAGAAGCGCAAGTTCAAGTTCGGCCGCCGCCTCGCCGCGCTCACCCTCGGCATCGCGCGCGTCGCCGAGGCCAAGCAGAAGCGGGGCCTGTTCCCGTAGGACCCCCGCCGGCCTAGACGAGCGGGAGGATCGCCTCGAGGGACCGCACGAAGACCGCGGCCTCGCGCTCGACCCTGTCCCGGGCGACGAAGCCGCCGAACCCGATGAACAGCTCGACCTCGGGACGCGTCTCCAGGTCGCTCACGCCGTCGCCGACCATCACGACCCTCGCGGGCCCGAGCTCGGATCGGAGCGCGCGGATGACCTCAAGCTTGCCGCCGGTGCGTGTCGTGGGATAGGCCGCGTCATAGCCATTGTAGGCGCCGTCGGGGCCGAAGTGCAGGTCGACCGCCTCGACCCGCGCGACGCCGAGAAAGTCCGCCAGCGGCCGGATCGCCTGCCGGAAGCCGCCGCTCACGATGACCGGCGTCCACCCCCGCTCGACAAGGGCGCCGACCGTCGCCTTGGCCGAGGGTTCGACGTTCGCCAGGTAGCGGCCGCCGATCGCCGCCGCGTCGGAGGCGCCCGGACGGATGATATCCAGCCGGCGCCCAAAGACCTCCTCAAGGGGGACCCTGCCGTTCATCGCGTCCCTCGTCATCGCCTCGACCCGCGCAAACACCTCGGGGCCGTGAATCCGGGCCAGCTCGTCGATCCCCTCGATCGAGCTCAGCGTGCTGTCGCAGTCAAAACAGATCAGCTTCAACTGCCTTCAGGCTATTTCTTCGTGCTGCGCTTGAACTTGGACGTGAACTTCTCGACGCGGCCGGCCGTGTCCACCAGGCGCTTCTCGCCGGTGAACGCGGGATGGGAGTCCATCGTCACGTCGCGCAGGACGATGAAATACTCCTTGCCGTCGATCGACTCCTTGCGGGCCGACTTCATCGTCGAGCGCGTCAGGAAGCGTTTGCCGGTGGCGACGTCGAGGAAGCAGACCGGGTTGAGCGTCGGATGACCTTCAGATTTCACGTGGAAGATGGGTTAAGTGTCAGCCCTGGCGTGCCTTGTAGCGCGGGTCGGTCTTGTTGATGACGTAGATCTTGCCGCGGCGGCGCACCACCTGGCAGTCCGGGTGACGCTTCTTGGCTGATTTGATTGAGGAAACGACTTTCATAAAAGGCACCAAAACAGAGAGCGGACACCCCCCCTGTCAACTCAGTTCTTCCCGGGTTCGTCGGGCTCGTCGGCAAGCAGGCCCCACTCGGCACCCTCGTCGGCGAGGAGCGACCGCCAAAGCGCGTCCTGCATCGGGCGCTCGAACAGGTCCGCCGGGGGGCTCGCGACGATCCATGTTCCGCTCTTGAGCTCCTTCTCAAGCTGGCCCGCGGACCAGCCCGAGTAGCCGAGGTACGCCCGCAGGCGCGTCGACTCGTCGGCAAGCATCTGGACCGCCTTCTCCGGGTCTATTCCGAAATGCAGCTGGAAGGCGTCCTCGCGGGACTGCCAGGCCGCGAGGATGAGCTGCTCGGTCTGCACGGGCCCCCCCGTGAAGATCGGCGTCGTGGAGAGCGGCCCGAGCGCGAAGTCCCCCTTCAGCTCGCCGAGCCGCTTGCCGAGCGGCCGGTTGAGCACCACGCCCATCGCCCCCTCGGGGCCATGCGTCGACATGAGGACCGCCGTCCTGCGGAAGTTGGGGTCGCGCAGCACCGGATGGGCGAGGAGGATGGACCCTGCGAGGGACTGTCGTGTGCGGCGTAGGCTTTCGCGCATGGGCGTGTGGGTCGTCCCTCAGAGCTTCTGCACGATCACCCCGGCGTCCGTCATCAGCTTCTCGACGAGCGGGTCGTTGTGGTAGCTGGAGCGGTACCGGATCTCGGCGATGCCGGCCGCGGCCAGCATCTTCGCGCAGTTGATGCAGGGATAGTGGGTCACGTAGGCGACGCATCCCGCCAGCGAGCTGCCCCGCCTCGCCGCGTCCGCGACCGCGTTCTGCTCGGCGTGGACGGTGGCCTGCTCGTGGCCCGCGCGCACGCGCGACACGTGGGGCGTCCCCGGCAGGAAGCCGTTGTAGCCCGCGGCGACAAGCCGGTTCCTGCGGTCCCCGCCCGAGACGATGACGCACCCGACGTGCAGCCGCTCGCAGTTGGAGCGCGTGGCGATCAGGATCGCCGCCGCCATGAAATACTCGTCCCAAGTGGGGCGCCGGGGAAACCTCCGGGCGGCCTGCGCGATCAGGTCGACGGGGGTTTTCTTTGCGGCGCTCATCGGATCTGCGACCGACTCTGGACACCCTGCGGCCCGCGGGCAACCTTCGACTATCCCGGGGCGCCTCCGGGCCTCAGGTCCAGACGAAGGATCCGAACCGAAAGCAGCCGGTCCGATACGCAAGCCATATGCGGGCGGCCGTGAGCGCAAACCTCCGGTCCTCCGCCCTGCCATTGACCAGAATCCCCCAGTACGCCCTCCGCGTGAGCAGGCGCAACGCCAGCCGGCGCAGGATCACGCTCCACGTCCGACTCACCCTGGGGCTGAGGTCCGACGCGCTCAGCAGGCTGAACCCCGCGGCGTGAAACGTTTCGCGCACCTCGGCCGCCGTCACGAGGGTCGCCTGCAGCGCCTCCCTGCAGATGCCGTCAAGCAGGTGCCTCTGCGACCATGGAGAGACCGTCTCGGCGGCCAACCACGTCGCCACGGCGACCCGCCCGCCCGCCCGCACCGCACGCCTGGCCATTTGGGCAAAGCGCTCCTTGTCAGCCACATGCTCCAGGCTTTCCAGGGAGATCAGCGCGTCAAAGGAGCCCGGCTCAAAGTCCGCGCTCTTCCAATCCTGGACCCGGATCTCCACGGAGCCGCGCCCCACGGCGAACGTGTCGCCATGGCGTTTCTGCGCCTGCGAGAGGGTAAGGCCGACCACATGGGCTCCGTACCGCTCGGCCGCAATCCGGGCCGTCCCGCCGTAACCGCATCCGATGTCGGCCAGCCGCCCGCCGGCACGCAGCTCCAGGTCGGCAAGGATGTGCAGGCTCATCCGCTCGATCGCCCACGCCGTGGACTCGCGCCCGTCAAGCCACAGCCCGTGGTGCACGTGATCCCCCCAAAGGTCGCGATAGTAGGGGTCAAGGGAATCGTAGTGGCCTGCGATGGCCTCGTTCGTGGGTGTCAAGGGGCGGTTTTTCGGGAGGAAGTTGCTGACGCTTCAGGAAAGTTGTCACCCAATATGCGCCAATGTTCCTAAAACATGTCCGGGAGTCGTGCCGCCTCGCGCCCGCCCATTGGGCCACCTACGCCCTCACGTACTTCGTGATCGGCACCGCGATGAACCAGTTCGGGCAGTGGGCGCAGATCGCTCGCTTCAACCACTGGTGGCAGGTGATCACCGTCTATGTGATCTACATGGTGCCGATTTCGGCCGCCCTCAGGTCCTTTGGCTGGCGGACCCAATACCTCTACGGCCTGCTCCCCATGGGCCTGCTCGAGCTTGGAGGCTACGCCATGGGGACGAGCTACGCCTACCCCGGAAACCTCCTTGACCGGGTTCTCGGCGAGAGGAACTTCAGCCTAGCGATGACCCTCTTCTTCGCAGCCTACTTTCCCCTCCTTAACCGGCTTGTGGCGTCGCTCCGCCGGGAGCTGCCCGCTGCCGGTTCGGGCAGGGACGCCCCTTCGCCATGAGACGCGTCTGCGAACCGGAGCTTCTCGACTCGCTTCCCGTTGGCCACCCCGACGCGGAACTCAGCCGCCGGGATTTGCGCCTCATCAACCTGTTCATGCGCAACGGAGCCTGGTTTGAGCGCACCCTTCCGCGGCTCGTTCGCCCTGGCGAACGGGCGCTCGAGATTGGGGCCGGAACGGGCGAACTCGGCCTTCGGCTGCACCGGCGGGGCGTTCTCCTGGACGGGCTCGACCTTTGGCCGCGCCCCTCCCGTTGGCCGCCCGCGCGCACCTGGTTCACCGAGGACATCATGAAGTTCTCGGGCTACGACGCGTACCCTGTGGTGATCGGGAACCTGATCTTCCATCAGTTCAGCGATGCCGAGCTCGCGGCGCTGGGCAAAAGGCTGAGGCGGAGCGCGCGCGTCGTCGTTGCATGCGAGCCGAGCCGCAGCAGGTTCTCGCAGCGGGTATTCGCCGCCATCGCCCCGCTCTTCGGTGCGAGCCACGTGACCCTGCACGACGCCCGCGTCAGCGTGGCAGCCGGCTTTGTCGGCAATGAGCTGCCGCTCGCGCTGGGCATGGAGCCAGGCGCGTGGGTTTATTCGTGCAGAATGACGGCACTCGGGGCATTTCGCATGGTCGCAGTCCGGAGCACTTGAAATCCCGGCTTCCCATCGAAATCGTCGGCGGCGGCCTTTCCGGCCTGGCGCTGGGCCTCGCCCTCCGAAGGAAGGGGGTCCCCACAACGGTCCTCGAGGCGGGCGACTATCCGCGGCACCGCGTGTGCGGCGAATTCATCTCGGGCCTGGGTGCGGATACGGCCAGCAACCTCGGCCTGCACGAGTTCCTGGCCGACGCCCGGCCGCACCGGGTCGTGACCTACCACCTGCGCAACAGGGCGTTGCGTCCCTTCGCGCTCCCGGCAACCGCGCTGGGCATCAGCCGCCACACCCTCGATGCCCGTCTGGCGGCGGCCTTTCAGGCCGAGGGGGGCGACCTCCTCACCAATACGCGGGCCGACGAGTCCGGCTCCCCCGCGGGAAGGGTCTTTGCGCGCGGTCGCAGGCGGGAGGGGCCTTTCTGGGTCGGCCTGAAGGTGCATCTGCGCAACCTGGCCGTCGCGAGGGACTTTGAGGTCCACCTCGGCGAGCGCTGCTACTTCGGCCTCTCACGTGTCGAGACGGGGGCTATCAACGCCTGCGGACTCTTCGCGCCTCAGGAGCACACCGAGCGCGGTTTCGAGCTGCTCCTCGCCTACCTCAGGACGGCCGGCCTCACCGAGCTCGCGCACCGTCTGCGGGACGGAGACCCCGACCCGCAGTCCTTCTGCGCGACCGCGGCGACCCTGGGCGACAGCCGGATCGCGGCCTCGGACCAGGTCCGCATCGGCGACGCCTGCGCCACCATTCCCCCGTTCACGGGCAACGGGCTCGCCATGGCCCTGCAGGGGGCCGAACTGGCCGTGCGCCCCCTGCTCGCCTATTCCTCGCGCGACTCAAGCTGGGACGAGGCGGCGCGCGCGATCGCCTCGGCGCAGCGGGCGCGTTTCGGAAGTCGCCTGAGGCTCGCCGGCCTCGTCCACCCGTTCTTCCTCGGCCGCTGGAGGCAGACGTTCCTGGCGGCCCTCGTCAGCTCGCGGCTCGTGCCGTTCAGCGCATTCTATTCCGCCCTTAGGTAACACACCAAAAGATGTACCTTCAATCCCTCGCCACGGCCGTGCCCACGGCCTCCTTCTCACAGCCCGACTGCTGGCGGATTGTGGAGGGATCCGCCGCGCGCTCCCGCCTCAAGCGGCGCTCGATGCTGATCCTGCACAGCATCCTCCGCGGCGACCATGGCATCGAGCGGCGGCACTTTGCGGTGCCCGACGTCGAGAGCGTCTTCGACCGCTCGTCCGACGAGCTGAACCAGGCCTTCCGGGCGGAGGCTCCCGCGCTGGCGGCGCGCGCGCTCGGCGCCGCGCTCGAGAAGGCCGGGGCGGCGCCCGGCGAGATCGACGCCCTCCTCGTCTGCACGTGCACCGGGTACCTCTGCCCGGGCGTGACCAGCTATGTCGCCGAGCGCCTCGGCCTGCGCCAGGATGCGCTCCTCCAGGACTTGGTCGGTCTCGGCTGCGGCGCCGCCATCCCCACCCTGCGCGCCGCCAGCCACCTGCTTGCGGCGCACCCCGGCGCGACCGTCGCCTGCGTCGCCGTCGAGATCTGCTCGGCGGCGTTCTACCTGGACGACGACCCGGGCGTGATCATCAGCGCCTGCCTCTTTAGCGACGGCGCGGCGGCGACCCTCTGGCGCGCGACCCCGGGCCCCTCGGGCCTGAGGGCGTTCGGCTTCAGCTCGCTCCACCAGCCCGAGGACCGCGACAAGCTGCGCTTCGAGCAGCGGGACGGGAAGCTGCGCAACCTCCTGCACCGCTCGGTGCCCGAGCTAGCTGCGGGCGCGGTCGGCAGGCTCTGGGCCGGCCGCGGCCCGCGCCCGGTCTCGGGCGTCGTGGCGCACCCCGGAGGGCGCGACGTCCTCGAGGCCCTGGCCCCCGTCGTCGCGCCCCACCCGCTCGACGCGAGCGCCCGCACGCTGCGCGAGCACGGAAACATGAGCAGCGCCTCGGTCCTGTTCGCGCTGGAGGAGGCGCTCCGAGGCGGCGGTCCCGGCGGGGGGGGCGATTTTTGGCTCGTGAGTTTCGGCGCAGGCTTTAGCGCACATAGTTGCCGCCTTGGCCTCTGAACCCATGCCCACCCTGAAGGATCTCGTCGACTATTGCGACAGGCGCACCCGTCTTGCGGCCTTCAAGGACGCCCCGGGCGCCTTCAACGGCCTGCAGTTCGCGAACGGCGGCCGCGTCACCCGGATCGGCGCGGCGGTCGACGCGGGCCTCGTCCCGTTCCTTCAGGCGACGAGCGCCGGGGTCGACTTCCTGATCGTCCACCACGGCATGTACTGGGACATGCCCCGCGCCCTGACCGGCCCGGCCTACGAGCGGGTGGCGGCCCTCGTGAAGGGCGATTGCGCGCTCTACTCCTGCCACCTTCCGCTCGACGCGCACCCGCGCCTGGGCAACAACGCCCTTCTCGCCCGCCAGCTGGGCCTGAGGCCGCGCAGGGGCTTCCTGCCCAACGAGGGCGGGGACATCGGCTGCATCGCGCCGTGGCGCCTCGGCAGGTCCGCCCTGCGCCGCAGGCTCGAGTCGCTCTACACGCGGGTCGTCGCCATCGAGTGCGGGTCCGCGAGCCCGAGCGAGGTGGCCTTCTGCAGCGGAAGCGGCAACGGCGCCATGGCCGCCCTGCCCGATGGGGGCGCCGACACGCTCGTGACCGGGGAGCTGCGGGAGGAGTGGTTCACCGTCGCGCAGGAGCGCAGGCTCAACCTCTACCTCTGCGGCCACTACGCCACGGAGGTGCACGGCGTCAGGGCGCTGGCGGCCGAGCTGTCGTCAAAGTTTGGATTGCCGTGGGAGTTCATTGCGACCGAAAATCCCCTGTAGCAGCCCCATCGGCCATGAAGACGATCGCGATACTCAACGGACCCAACCTCGACCGCCTCGGCAAACGCGAGCCGGAGATCTACGGCAGCGCGACGCTCGCCGACCTTGAGAAGGCGCTGCGCGCCGAGTTCGCGCCGAAGGCCGCGCTCGAGTTCTTCCAGTCCAACCACGAGGGCGAGCTGATCGACCGGATCGCGAAGCTCGCCGACTCGAAGGTCGACGGCATTGTGATCAACGGCGGCGCGCTCACCCACACGAGCGTGGCGCTCCGGGACGCCCTCCTCGGCGCCCACGTGCCCGCGGTCGAGGTGCACATCTCGAACATCTACAAGCGCGAGGAGTTCCGGCACACCTCGCTCACGGCCCCCGCGTGCGCGGCGGTGATCACCGGCCTCGGCCTCGAGGGCTACCACGCCGCCGTCCGGTTCCTGCTCAAGACGTGAGCGAGGCGCCCGCCGGGAGCGACTGGTACGCCTGCCACACGAGGCCGAGGCGGGAGAAGAAGTTCGCGGCGCTCATGGCCGCCGAGGGGTTGGAGCACTACCTGCCGCTCGTCGGCAGCGTCCGGCGCTATCCGAGCGGCACGAAGCGCTTCACGAAGCCCCTCTTCCCGGGCTACGTCTTCGCGCGGGTCCCCGCGGCCGCCCGGGCCCGGATCTACCAGCAGGAGCTGATCGCGCGGGCGATACGGGTCGACGACGAGGCCCGGTTCCTCGCGCAGATCGAGGACGTGCGCAAGATCGTCGCCTCGGGGGTCGAACTCTGCCTCATCCCGTTCCTCACCCGGGGCAGGCGGGTCCGCGTCATCGGGGGCCCGCTCCACGGCCTCGAGGGGATGGTGGACGACGCGTCGGACCCGCAGGGGGTCGTGATCGCGGTCGACGTGCTGCGCCAGGGCCTGCTCTTGAAGCTGCCCGCCGAAAGCCTCACCGCCCTTCCCTAGCCCGGCTCCGGGTCAGAAGAGGCCCCAGAGCGCGTGCGCCAGGTGAAGCGTCGCGCACGTCGCCAGGGCGGCCGCGGTGTCGTCAAGGACGACGCCCCATCCCCCGGGCAGCTCCTGGAGGGAGTTGATGACCAGGGGCTTCTTGATGTCGAAGAACCGGAACAGGGCGAAGCCGGCGGCCAAGAGCCCCAGGAACGGCAGCGGGCCCGGGCCCACGATCATCCGCCAGCCGAGGAAGCAGAGGGGCATCGAGACGAACTCGTCCAGGATCACCTCGCCCGGGTCGCGCCTGCCGAGGCGGATCTCCGCCTCGCCGCAGATCCCCACGGCCAGGTAGCCGAGGACGGCGATCGCGACCGCGCTCTCGACCAGCCCGAGCGGAAAGAAGCAGATGACGAAGAAGAGGACCCCCGCCGCCGAGCCCCAGGTCCCCGGGGCCTTCATCCGCAGCCCGACCGGGCCCAGGGTCGCCATGGCGAGGACGCCCTCCGTGGGCAGGTGCCTCGGCCAGGACGGTTGCTCAAGCTTCATGGCGACGGGGCGTCCTCGCCGAACACGAGGCGTGAGTTCCTCGCGATGTAGCGGCAGCCCGACCAGACGGAGAGCGCCGTGCCGGCGATGAAGACGACGAGGCCGGCCTTGTCGACGTTGCCCGCAAAGGACGCCGCGTCCCAGCCGAAGCAGCGGGCCCCGTCCCGCGACACCATCGGGGCCCCCAGGAAGAAGCCCAGGGCGATCAGCTGCGTGACCGTCTTGGACTTTCCGTGGTTGTCCGCGGAGACGACCACGCCCTTGGTCGCCGCGACCATGCGCATCCCCGTGACGAGGAACTCGCGGCACAGCGTGATGAGCGCGAGCGACACCCAGATCTTGTGCAGGTCGACGAGGGCGATGACGATGCCCATCACCATGATCTTGTCGGCCATGGCGTCCATCAGCTTCCCGAAGCTCGAGACGAGCCCGCGGGTGCGGGCCAGGTAGCCGTCGAGCCAGTCACCGACCGCCGCCGCGATGAAGAGCGCGAAGGCGAGCGTCGCCGCGCCCGGCCACGCGCAGAACATGAGCCCGACAATGACGAACATCAGCGGGATCCGCGAAAGCGTGATGGCGTTCGGCAGGTTCATCTTCTCGCTTAACAACATACGCGCCGGGGGCGAAGGCAACATCGTAGAGAGGAACGCGCTCGCCAGACGGGTGGTTAGGTCATTTCCTTGGCAGAGTCGCCCATGCGCCACTGCATCTATCCAGGCACCTTCGACCCCATCACCTACGGGCACCTTGACGTGCTCGCGCGCGCCGCCCGGCTCTTCGACCGGGTGACCGTCTCGGTCGCGGACAACCCGGGCAAGAAGCCGCTCTTCTCCTCGGAGGAGCGCCTGGCCATGATCCTTCCCAACATCGCCCAATTCACGAACGTCGCGGCGACGACGTTCGACGGCCTGCTGGTCGACTTCGCGGTGAACCAGAAGGCCAACGCGATCATCCGCGGCCTGCGCGCGTTCTCCGACTTCGAGTTCGAGTTCAACATGGCGCTCATGAACCGCCACCTCCAGCCGCTGGTCGAGACGATCTTCGTCATGCCGAACGAGCAGTTCAGCTACACGAGTTCCTCCCTGGTCAAGCAGGTCGCCAGCCACGGCGGCCCCGTCGGGCACTTCGTCCCGCCCAATGTCGCCGAGGCGCTCCGGATCGCGTTCTCGAAATGAGCGTGGGCCGCAGCGGCGCCTTGGGGATTTTCCTGCCGGTGGTCATGGTCGTCCTGGGGGCGGCCGCACCCGCCGCCGCGCCGCCCTCGGTCGGCGACGCAATCTCGCTCTACCGGCAGAAGCGGTTTGCCGAGGCGAGGGCGCTCTTGGAGCCGCTGGCGGCCGCGCAGCCCGCCAATGCCGAGGCCAGCTTCTACCTCGGCATGGCCATCCTGAGTGAGGGCGGCCCGTCCTCTCTTGACTCGGCCCGGTCGTGGCTCGGCAAGGCGGTCAGGCTCTCCCCGGACAACGAGGGCTACCTCTCGCAGTACGCCGGGCTCTGCCTGCTTGCGGCGGACCGCGACAGTTCGTTCTCGCTCGCCCTGGAGGGCCGCGAGGCCATGACGCGAGCAATCGCCCAGGATCCCGGGGACCTGGAGGCGCGCGAGGGGCTCATGAGGTTCTACGCAAAGGCGCCCTGGCCCCTTGGCGACCCGGCGAAGGCCATGGCCCAGGCGGCCGACATAGGGAGGGCCGACCCGCGGCGCGGCGCGGCCGCCTACCGCTCCCTGGCCGAGACGTTCCTTAAGGCCGGGCGCGGGGAGCAGGCCCGGCTCGCCGCCCAGTGCGCCCAAAGCCTCGCGCCCGGCCCCCGGCCGTGATACGCCACACGCATGCCGCGCATACCGATAGAGGATAACTTCAGCGACGTCGTGTCGAAGGCCCAGAGAGGCCTTCGGATCTCGGATGAGGAGTTGTGCAAGCGGGCCGAGGTGACGCCCGAGGACCTCGCCGCCGTCAAGTCCGGGCGCGTCATTGACGCGGTCATCCGCCGGGTGGCCCGCCACCTGCGCCTCGGCCCGAACGCGCTCGAGGATCTCGCGCACAAGCGATGGTATCCCGACGCCCCGGCATTCCCCCACGGGTTCGCGATCTTCAACACGCCCTTCGAGGACATTTTCGTGAACAGCTACCTCGTCTGGGACGCGCGCGAGAAGGTGGGCGCCGCCTTCGACACCGGGTCCGACTCCCAGGGCATGCTCGACGTCATCCGCACCGACAAGATCCGCCTCCGGATGATCTTCATCACGCACACGCACGACGACCACATCGCCGACCTCGCGCGCCTCGCCGGCGAGACGGGCGCCGAGGTGTGGGCGAGCGAGCGCGAGCCCTCAAGCCACCCGGGGGCGAAGGTGTTCCGCGAGAACGCCCACTTCCACATCGGCGGCCTCGCGATAAAGACCCTGTCCACCTGGGGCCATTCCCCAGGCCAGACGACGTTCTACGTGACGGGCCTGAGCTATCCCCTTGCCGTGGTGGGCGATTCGCTCTTTGCCGGCTCCATCGGCGGCAGCGCGGAGCACTTCGCCGACCAATACAAGAACGACGTTGAGAAGATCCTGCGGCTGCCGCGCAACACCGTCCTCGCCTGCGGCCACGGTCCGCTCACCACCGTCGGACAAGAGAAGGGCCACAACCCGTTCTTCGCGTCCTAAGGCGCGACCTATGGGTATGTTCCGTACTCGACTCCCATGAGCGGCTCCCGCAAAGTACCCACAAATATAACCCTATCGATGAAACGCAAAACCACGTTCATTCTGGTCCTTGCCTTTGGGCTTGTTGTGGGGTGGATCTCGATCATCACCGACGAGAAGGTCCGGGAGCACCTGGGCAGCACACTCTACATCATCGGGTTCGCGATCTGCGGGGCGCTGCTTCTGATGCTGGCAGGCTACGTCTGGGACCAGACGCTCGCCAAGTCGCTCAAGTCGCTGCATGACACGACGGATTCGGTCAAGATCGAGGACGCGCCGCTGATCAGCGACGAGTCCGATTCGGACGAAATCATCGGCCTTGCGCGCAAGATCGAGCGGATGGCCCGCTCGCTCCAGCAAGTCGAGGCGAGCTACAAGGGGATCGTCGAGGACCAGCCCGACCTCATCTGCCGCTACCGCAACGACGGCAAGATCACGTTCGTGAACGGCGCCTATGCGCGCGCGGTGAACCGCAAGCGCACGGAGTTGGTCGGCGTCGACTTCCCCTACTTCACGCCTGGCGCCGCGATCGCGGACGAGCCGTACACGTTCGAGACCGAGATGCCGTTCGACGACGGCAGGCGCCTGTGGATCCGGTGGACCCAGCGCGCCATCAAGGACGACGAGCGCACGACCATGGAGTACCAGTCGGTGGGCCATGACATCACCGAGCGCAAGGAGGCCGAGGCGGCGCTCCTGCGGGCGAAGGAGGCGGCGGAGGCCGCCGACCGGGCCAAGTCCGAGTTTCTCGCGATTGTCAGCCACGAGCTGAGGACGCCGATCAACGCGATCATCGGGTTCTCGAAGATGCTCTCGTCCACCACGCTGACCCTGGACCAGCGGGAGCAGGTCGAGATGATCAATTCGAGCGGCCTCGCCCTGGAGAAGATCATCGCGGACATCCTCAACCTCTCCAAGATCGACTCGGGCAAGATCGACATCGAGCACGCGCCCTTCTCGCTGCGCATGTGCGTCCAGGACATCTGCGCGTTCTTCGCCCCGAAGGCGCGCTCGCTCGCGCTGGCCCTGGACTCGAAGGTCGACGCCGGCGTCCCCGAGATCGTCAACAGCGACGAGTCCCGCGTCCGCCAGATCCTCACCAACCTGATCGGCAACGCGCTCAAGTTCACCGAGCGCGGCGGGGTCTCCCTCGAGGTCTCGTGCGCCCGCGGCGAGCCGGTCGAGCCGGGATCGCCCCGGCGCGTGGCGCGCCTCTTCTTCGCGGTCAAGGACTCCGGGATCGGCATCCCGGCGGACAAGCTCGACCACCTGTTCATGCCGTTCAGCCAGGTCGACAGCTCGTCGACGCGCCGGCGCGGCGGCACGGGGCTCGGCCTCATCATCTCCAAGCGCCTGTGCGAGCTCATGGGCGGCACGATCTCGGTCGAGAGCCGCGCCGGGGAGGGCTCGACGTTCCGTTTCTCGATCCTGACCGACTTCGAGGAGGCCTGAGGCCCC